>Ga0315900_10001104_pt1 | contig 43509 bp, 74 predicted proteins | sample LakEriMetagenome_FD_203521 | JGI IMG/M metagenome (GOLD analysis project Ga0315900, IMG submission 203521) | Freshwater fungal communities from buoy surface, Lake Erie, Ohio, United States - Buoy 12 MA114 | ecosystem: Environmental > Aquatic > Freshwater > Lake > Lake biofilm | place: USA: Lake... | reverse complement strand
AACAGGCTCCCCCGGCGACGGACTCGCAGATCGACGAAGCAGGCTGCTTCATCAACTACCCGGTCGTGGCGACGCTCGATCTCGCAGAGCGGTTGGCGAACTGCCGCTTCGGGTCTGGTTTCAAGATCGTCATGTACTGGTCCCCGAAGGATCTCGACGAGGAACATCGTCTGTTGAGCGAGGAACCGAAACATGGAGGTGTTCGTATGGCTGACAAGTCGAAAGTGGTCCCGAAAGAAGAAGCCGCCGATGTGGACGGTGCCGCTGCCGAGGACGCTGCGGGCGCGGATGCGGAAGCTGGCGGAGACGATCAGGCTCATGTGAGCGTGCCGTCGATGCCGGTCGACCCGGCGAGCGCGGTCGGTGACGTGCAGAAGATCATGGAGCAGGCGGGCGGCGCGAACGGCTACGCCGTCATCCTGTCCATCATCGCCGTAGTCGGTGGTGGCGCGGGGTGGAAGTTTTACCAGAACTTCGCCAAGCAGCGTCACGAGCAGCGCATGAAGGCGCTGGAGATCGAGCAGGCCAAGGTCGAACGTGGCGACGACAAGAAGGACGACCACGCGCAGTGCGATGCGAAGAACGCTGCGCTTGCGGCGCGGGTCGAGGAACTGGCCGGCAAGCTCGCTGAACTGGAGTCGAAGTCCCCCGGCGCGAACGGAGGTGAGGTCGATCTCGATGCCGGGCTATCGGGCGAGAAGGTTGAGGCGCTGGAGAAGCGGCTGAAGGCTCTCGAAAACTGGAAGAAGCGCGGCGCGGCCAAGAAGTGATCGAGCCGCCGTCGATCAGGAGCCCCGGCCCTCGCCGGGGCTTCGCCTTTCAGGCCGCAGGATTCACGAGCATCTTGTCCGCGACCTTCGCCACGATGTCTTGCAGGCGCAGGAGGACGTCGTCTTGGGTTTCGCGGACCAGCGCCGCGATGTTCGGAGCGAGGTTCGCCGTCCAGTCCTCGGCGGGCCACAGCTTCGCCCAGCCGGCGTGGAAGCCGCCGGCCATGCGGCGGCAGGGCGCACGCACGCTGGCCGGGATGCCGTAGTGGACGGTGACGCAACCGACGCACGCAATCGTGACGTCGATCTCGGCCCACATCCCGTCGTGAACCTTCATCAGCGGGAAGACGCGGATGTCGTCGTCCGGGATGTCGTCGAGCGCCTCCGAGAAGGCGGGGGCGAGCAGGTAGACCAGCTCCTGTGCCTCATCGGCGTTGGTGGTGGAGTTCACGGCGTTGACGATGGTTGCGATCTGCATCTGATCCTCCTTCAGACGAACAGGCCCAGCGAGTCGACGTCGATGCCGGGGGTGCGGCGCACCGATACGAGGGCGAACCCTTCCGCGAACGCGACGTGCGCGGCGTGGTCGAACGCTAGGGCCGCGTTGTCGCCGTAGAAGTGCAGGCTGACGGTGCGCCCGTCGGGGCGGCGGAACGTGGCGGTGTAGGTCTGGCGCTTGTTCATGGCGTGCCTTTCTGCGTGTAGCGGATCACCGGGAAGGACCAGCCTCGCGGGCTCTCGTTCCAGCCAATCGCGCGGCCGTTGGCGAGGACGTACCAGTGCAGCACGTTCCGGTGCTTCCCCGGCCAAGCCTCGACGCAGCCGTCGACCTTGCGAACCACGGCGACGTCGGCGTTGTCGCGCAGAGACGGCGAGCGGAGCTTTTCGTCCTCGCTCATCCAGTCCATCGGGATGCACTCGCGCAGGGTCTTCGTGGTCACGGCGTCCTCCCTGTTTGTGGTTCAGGCGTGCTGCTTCATGTTGGCCGCGAGCGCCCGCAGGTGCTTGCAGGTGCGGTTCTTCGGGCTGACGCCCTTCTGGAACCGCCATGCTGGGCAGGTGCAGTACACGTTGTGATCTGCGCCCTTGATCACCTTGTAGGTGACGTTCGGGTTGCTGCTGCTCGGGATGACCGCGAGGGTCATCGGGAGCATCTCGCCGTCGTTGCCGTTGTTGGTGCCGTTGCCGTTCTTGGTGGTCATCGCTCTCTCCGTTCAGGCGGCATCCGTGCCGCGTTGGGGTTGGTGGCGGGTGGGCAGGAGTGTTGTAGCACGGGGCGCAGCCGATTGCAACTAAACACAAGCGGATCCGCATTAGATCCGCATAAGTTCCCGATTCTTTGCGGATCTATTCCGGATCTACGGAACCCGGCTCGGGGTGATCCGGGGGTGATCCGGGGGTGATCCGGGGGTGATCGCCGGACGGGGATCAGGGTCGGGTCCGGGCTCGGGGATCGATTTGCGCGCGTGCGCGCATAGTTTTCCGCCCGTGTCTTCCGAGAAAGTCTGGGTGAACTTTCGCGGAAAGAATCCATCCCGGATCCGTTGGAACAACGCGCGATCCCCGTGTTACCTCCAGAACGCCGGGCACGTTTGCCCTTCGGAGGTCCGCCATGACGACGCTCACCGCCCCCATCTCGACCCAGTTCCACGCGCACGGCGCCGGCCGGTCCTGCTGCCGCTGCCACAAGGACTTGACCGACGCCGCTTCGATGGAAGCGGGCATCGGGCCGGTGTGCCGCAAGCAGGACAACGCCCTGCTCGCCAACAGCATCCCGGCGAATCCGCCGGAGGCGCTCCACGCGGCGCTCGCCATCGACGGCGCGAGCCTCGACCCGATCACCCTCCCGACCTTCCAGAAGGTGATCGACGCCCTCGCCACGAACATCGCCGGCACCGACTGGCGCAAGGTGATCAAGCAGGTCGAGTGGATCCTGTCCTTCGAGGCCAACCGCAAGGTCGCGCTCGACGCGTTCTCGAACGTCGCGCGGTCCCTCGGATACCTCGGGCTCGCCGCCCTCTGGAATGGCGCAGCCTCGACGGGTCAGGCGACGGTGTGGTTCGCCAACGGGTTCGTCCACATCGACGGTCCCCGCAACGCAAGCGCGCGGTTCGAGTTCAAGAAGATCGGGGCGCGGTTCTTCCCGGCGACCAGCACGCCGACGAACGGTGCGCGCCCGACGTGGGGCATCCTCGCGGAGAAGGCCGACGCCTTTGCCACGTTGATCCAGACGCACTACCCGATGAACGTCGGGCTGAACGATGCGCTCGCGCAGGCCAAGGCGTTCGTCGCCGCGAAACCGACGCCGGCTCCTGTTACGTCCAACCCGACCCCCACCATCGGAGGCAACGTGAAGCATCGGATCGAGAAGCGCGGCAAGACCCTCGCGGTCTTCACGCCGTACAACGCCGACTTCATCGCGGCGCTCAAGCTCGCGGTTCCCTACGCGTACCGCGCGTGGGATGCCCCGGCGAAGTGCTGGAAGGTCGACGCGCAGTACCAGAACGCGGTCGCGGACCTCATCCTCCAGCACTACAAGACGCAGCCCGCGATCCTCAACATGGATGCCCTCGACGCGAACGTCGACGCGGTGATGAAGCACGTCCAGCACGTCGCTGCGATGACCCCGCCGCCTGTCGTCAGCGCGAGCGCTCCCGTCGAACCGAAGAAGCCGGTCCCCACCGTCACAGCGGCTCCCTCGTTCAGCAGCGAGAACAAGCCGGTGGTGCTGCCCTTCTGATGGAGGACCGTATGGCCCAGACGAGCGAACGCCTCCGCAAGTACCGGCGTATGCGCTCGGCTCGTCCGTCCTCGAACGAGGCGCCGGTCGAGGCCGGGGATCGGATCGAGCTGCGCGCGATGCCGGACGATCCGAACCCCGTCCCCGTCGGCACGCTCGGCACCGTCCGCAGCGCCGTCCCCCTACACGACGAGTGGCACATCGCCGTTGACTGGGACAACGGGCGCACGCTGTCCGTCATCTACCCGGTCGACTCGTTCGTCATCCTCACTCGCCCGGCCCTCCCGTTCTGACCGGAGCTTCCTATGGAAAACTTGGAAATCGACCCCATCACCCGTCGACTCGCGGAAGTCCTGTTCCGGGAACAACCCGAGGAGCGTATCTGGGCCGGGAAGTGCTGCGACCGGGTGTCGATCTCGGTAGCCGTGCGGCCGACGAAGTGCGGTGCGTGCGGCAAGCCGACCGAGAACGTGATCGAGATTCGCCCGGAGCATCTCGCGCGGTAGAAGCAACCACCCGTTACGGGTTCACAGGAGTTTTCCCCATGATCCGCTCGTTCATCTCCGTCCTCACCATTGGTCTGATCGCCCTCTACGCCCTGTTCACCTTCGCCTGCGCGAAGGCCGATGCCCCGGCCGAAGCTCCGGCGGCGGACGCCCCGGCTGCGCCTGCCGCTGATGCGGGGGCGAAGGTCGAGGAGGCCAAGCCCGCCGAAGCCCCTGCCCCGGCGCCTGCGGCTCCCGCCCCGGCTGCCCCGGAGGCTGCGCCGGTTCCCGCGCACTGAACGGCCCACGTTGGCCGAAACGACAAGCCCCCGGAGAACACCGGGGGCTTTCGTTTGTGCAGGTTGTGCGGCCCGTAGGCCGCGTCGGTCAGGCTTCCGCCCCGGCGACCGGGAAGGTGCCGTCCGCGTGCTGCGCGGCGAGGTTCGCCAGTTCCTTCGAGAGCGCTTCGAGGGACGCTTCGGCGAGGACGTTCGGGTTCGCGCCCTTCTCCAAGAGCATCCCGGCGACGACGTGGACCGCCGCGCGCATGAGGCGCCGCTGGTCTTCAGCGCGGTTGAGGTCGAGGCCGGTGACCCCGTCGAGCGCGGTCTGAATGGCGGGCGCAATCGCGGTCTGGAGGGTGTGGCGGCGGACGTTGTTGTTCTTCATCTCGGACTCCTGCTGCGGGAACCGTCCCGCGTTGGTGGTGCTGGTTGAGTAACACCGATCCGGCCGGTTTCCCCGCCGGATCGGATCCGGTTCAGATCGCCGCCGCAGCCTTGAGCGCAGCCTCGATCTTGTAGACGTAGGTGCTGGTGACCCCGTGCTTCTCTGCGAGGGTGGGGGCGCTCACCGGTGAGTCGGTGGCGATCCGCTGCGTGATCACGTCGCGGGCGAGGTCGTCGCGACCCTTGGCGCAAGCCGGGATCGCCTCGCGCAGGGCGACCATCACCGCGCGAAGCTGCTCGTCGACAAGCAGCGCGTCCTCGGCGCTGATCGACCCGCTCTCGATCTCCCGATCCGTCCACTCACCATCGGCGCCACGGACCACCATGCCCTCGTCCCGCTCGCCCCGCCGGCCACCGCGCGTGCCGTAGGTCGCGCTGCCCGTCGTCACCACCGACTTGCGGCGGTTGCCCTCACGCCGCGCACCAAGTTCGGCGTAGCGCCACGCGGTGACCTCCCACGAGACGATCTCCGATCCGGGCCACTTCTTCCAAGCCTGAAGGACACCGATGAACGCGGCGTGAAGCAGGTCGTCCTTGTCGGAAGCGCAGCACACCCACTTGGCGTGGCGGCGCGCGGCATTCGCCGCGATCCGCATACCCACCGCCATCGCCTCGCGGTAGGTCAGCCCGTGCTGGTAGGTGATGTGATCGGCGTTCGGGCTCTTGACGTCGAAGCTGCGGTCGTTGGTCGCCATCTCTGCCTCCGGTGTCTGGCCCGATCCGTCGGGCGCAGGGGTTCGTGGAGTCACGGTACCGTGGCGATCTACCCAAGTCAACCGCAAAGAAAAGTGTTTTACCTTACGGATAAAACGGCGTTCCAACGCGGTTTTAGCGCGGATCTACGGAAGCGGATCCGGTGGGGGATCCGCGAAAAAAACGCTGGACCGTATGGTCCGATCTGCGATCTGGGCTCGGAGATCAAGGGATCTTGGAGATCAGGGATCGGACCCGATCTACGAAAACTAGGTCGTTGTCGTCGGCGTACTTCTCTGCGAAGGCCATCCCGATCCCGTAATCGGCAAAGTCGGCGACCCATCCCAGATCATTCTCGGCGCCGACGACGTACACGCCGAAGGCGTCGGCCTCGGGCTCGTCGCACCAGATCACTTCGCCGTCCTCGACAAACATCACCGCTCGGATTTCCAGCACGCGTACCTCGCTCGCGTAGTTTTCCCGAGTTCGCGGGGGTGGGGAAGTCCGGGAGCACCACTCAAATGAGTGGCTTCGGATCCGCTTGGAACAACGCCGGATTCCCCTGTTACATCCCCTCCAAGCCGCACGGTTGCGGCAATAGCCGAGAGGCGGAAAGCAGGGATAGGTCGATGTGGTTGTTCACGAGGGCGGGTTTTTTCAGTGTGGTTGACAAGGACGAGAACGAAAGAGGCGAGGGCGAGGTCTGCATCCGCGCACGCATCGGAGCCGACTTCACGCGACTGCGTGACCTCTACTTCCCGGACATGCCGGAGGTCGTGATCGAGGAGAACACCGACTACCCCTACCGCATCTACGTCGGGAAGAAGGCGTGGGCGAAGGTCACGGCGCTGATGACCGAGGACATCGACTACGCGAACTTCAAGGGCATGGTCGCCTTCGAGCAGGGCTACGACCGAAGCCACCTCTACGGAGAAGTCTGGTCGGTGATGTTCAACAGCGAGCGCCGCCTCAACGAAAAGCAGCCCGCGCGCCGGCACATCCGATGAGGGACAACAACGTGTACGAAGTGAAAATGGACCCCGACGACAGCGGTCGGGTTCTTCTTCGCGATGGTGCGCGCCGAGGTCGATGGAGCCGCCCTGTCATCGACTCCAAGGGGCAGCTCCACGTCTCGATCTCCGAGGCCGCTGTGGCGGCAGGGGTCCACCAGTCGGTGATGTCCCGCGCTATCTCCGCTGGGCAGGAGATCGACGGCGTCCTGTACGCCGATGCCTTGCCGAGCGAGGTGTCTCGCCACGTCCGCATCAAGGAATACATCGTCGAGCAGCAGGAGCGCGGTGTCCTCGTCGCCAAGGCGCCGGAACCCAAGCCTCTACCGGAGCCGACCGAGCCGGTCTGGAAAGCGAAGACGCCAGCGCCGTCGAAACCCGAACCAGCGACCTTTCAAGGTGTGATCTGGCCTGACGGCGTGGTGACGGTTCGCCTCATCCCCGGCGACTTCGTGTTCACCCGCGCGAGCATTGACGAGCTTCCGGTCGAGATTCAGAAGGCGACGGTCTGGCTCAACGGGGGATCACGGTGACGGAGGACGAGCGGATCGCTCTCGAAGAACGCATCGCCTTTGCGGAGATCGCACGCGACAACGCGCTGGCGATGCGTGACGAGGCGCAGGAGCGCTTGCGGGTTCACCGCAAGAACGCCGGCCGAATGATCGGCGAGCTGCGGAAGATCCTCATCGACCTGTTACTGGAAGTTCGACCCGAGAGAGCGAAGGTCGCTGCGGAGCAGATGCAGGCGATCCTCGACGCAGGGAAGGAGAACGAGCGATGACCGCCCATACGCCGGGACCGTGGACAGCGCGGACGTACTCCGCAACGAAGGGGAAGGTCGAAGAAGTCTCGATCAACTCTTCGCGCTGGAAGGAGATGGCAATCGTCTTCGTTCAAGAAGAAGGCGACCTTCTCGGCAACGGCGAGGCGAACGCCCGACTCATGGCGGCTGCGCCCGATCTGCTGGCGGCGTGTGAGCGGCTCCTCATGTCTGCTGACGCTTCGTGGCGTGGACGCGATGTCGGACACGACTGGAATGCTGCTTGTGATGAAGCCGTGGCAGCCATCGCCAAGGCGCGAGGTACGCGATGAGCCACACACCGAGACTGTGGAGAGCGGGTCCATCTCTGGGCGAGGTCGTTGACGAAGACGGACGCACCGTCTGCGACGTCTACCACCACGACGACGATCTGGCCCACACCGACACGCTGCTCCTCGCCGCAAGCCCCGACCTGCTCGCCGCCTGCGAACTGCTGCTCGAAGCGCAAGCTCTCGCAGACGCTGGACGAGCCGAAGGGTTCGGCTTCTACGTTGACGCAGTAGAGGCTGCGCGAACTGCCGTGAAGAAAGCCCGAGGCACCGATGCCGGAAAAGACTGACACCGATGAAAAGATGCTCGCGCTGCTGCGTGATGTTCTCGTCGGGAACAAACGCGTCCCCGGCATCGTGTGGTACGCGCGCGGGGCCGACATCGCACGGAGTGGTCCGCATCCGTCTGCCTACGCCGCGAAGCAGGCTCTCGTCCTGCGCGAGAAGTATCCGAGCGGAGTCGAGCGGATGCCCGACGACTTCGCCGTGTGGCCGGAGCCGGAGTCTCCATGACCTATGACGTGGCGCGCGAAGTGTGGTTCGTAGAGCCTCAAAACAACGGCGAGTTCCTCGTGTTCGATCAAGGCGGGATGGCGTGCATCGCTACCGTCCACACCGGAGTTCTCCCCGAAGGCTGCGAGGCTGACCACGCGCAACTGATTCGTGCAGCTCCTGCGCTCCTGCGCGCGTGCGAGGCGACGTTGTCGTGGTTGGCGGGGAAGGGTACGGAGGACGACGTCCTGCAACTCGCGCGTGCAGCGCAACGTCTGGCGCGAGGGTCGAGCTATGGTCCGAGGTGACGGTCGGCCGTCCTGTTCGACGTGCCTTGACGTGGCCCACATGGTCCCGCCGCGACACGTCTCTGCGGAATCAGTGAAGTGCCCTGAGTGCGGTAGGCTCATCCCGCTTCGCCGCCCGGTCAGCGCTCCAAAGTTTTCCGCTACGGACGGCATGTCGCCGCCGGTGCTCATCCCCACGGGAGTTCGCGGGCAGACGAAGTAGGAGTCTGCTCATGCCCCGGAAGAAAGTTGTCGCTGAAGGTCAGCTTGCCCCCAACACGGCCGCGCCTCCTCCAGCCCTGAAGCCGTCCTACGAATACCGCGCCCGCGTGGTGCGCGTTCTCGACGGCGACACTGTGGAGGTGGACATCGAGAAGGACGTCGGCTTCGACGTGGTTGTGAAGTTCCGAAAGACGGTTCGTATGCAGGGCATCAACACCCCGGAGAAGTTCGGCGCCACGAAGGAGGCCGGGCTTGCGTCGAAGAAGATCGTGCAGGATCTGCTTCCGGTTGGAAGTGAGATCGTGATGCGTACCGAGAAGCCGGACTCGACGGAGAAGTTCGGGAGGTTCCTCGCTACGATCTGGCTGGGCAACCTCAACCTCTCCGAGCACCTCATCTCCATCGGCGCTGCCAAGCCGTTCGACGGCAAGGGCAAGCGCGAGTGAGCATCCATGACCTCGCTTGACTATCTCCACATCGAGCGCCTTGAACGCGAAAACGATCACCTGCGCGAGCAGATTGACTTGCTCCGGAAGTCGCTCGAAAGGCTGGCGCAGGCTGGCGAGGGCAGGACTCATACACCGGCACTGGGCGCCGCGTTGGTCGATGCGCGGTACGCCCTTCAACAGACGGACGGGAAGAATGGACGCTGACGAGTATCAGAAGGCAGCACTGCGGACGTACACCGTGACGAGTGAGCGCGAGGGGCGGCTGATGACGGCCCTCGGTCTCTGTGGGGAGGCCGGTGAGTTTGCCGAGATCGTGAAGAAAGCCGAGTTCCACGCGCACGCTCTTGACCCGGAGAAGGCGAAGAAGGAGCTGGGCGACGTCGCTTGGTATCTCGCCGCTGCATGTCACGCGCTGGGGTTCTCCCTCTCCGACGTGATGGCCGCGAACATCGAGAAGCTGAAGGCTCGCTACCCGAATGGGTTCCGCGCTGAGGACAGCCGCAACCGCAAGGAGACCGAATGACCGCGTTCGAGAAGAAGTTGTTGGAGCGGATCCGTCTGGCCGGCGACGACGGGATGAAGGGCGTGGAGATCGCGCGCGAGACGATGAACTGGCCGTTCACGATGGGAGTGCTCGATGCCCTTGTTACAGAGGGGTTGCTCATCAAGCGAGTGATCGCTGGAACCGTGGAGTACGCATGTCCGCCAACCCGCCACCCCTGATCTACGTCGCTGGTCCCTACCGTGCCCCGACGACGTGGGAGATCAACGTCAACATCACGAACGCTCGCCAGTGGGGTGTTCGGTTCGCCCGGATGGGTGCCTATCCGGTCATCCCGCACTCCAACACGTCGCACTTCGACGGTGCGGCTGAGGACAGCCTGTGGCTGGCCGGAACGCTGGAGCTACTGCGTCGATGCGACGGCGCCGTGTTCATCCCCGGATGGCTGGACTCGAAGGGTTCGCAGGCCGAGTGGGAGGAAGCCGGTAGGCTCCGCATCCCCCGCTTCGATGCACAGGTTCATGCCGGTTCGTTGACGATGGACGTCTTGCTCCGCGACTGGCTGAACAACGTGCGCGAGAACATGTCCTTCCTCCACGACACGGAGGGAAAGTGACCGACCTCGAAGCGCTCCTCCTTCGCCGCCTAAAACTGGCGCGCGACTGGGTCAACGAGTACGCGCACCTCCCGCACACGCACCGGTGTGAGCGGATGATGGAGGTCGGCGACCCTTGCTCCTGTACGGCGATCATGGCGCAGCGGGACTTGGAGAAGATCGACGCGGCGATTCGAGCCGCAACCCCTGTTACATCCCCCGAGGTAGCGCATGGCAACGACGGCAAGGGACCGCCAGAAGGCGGTAGAGTTCTACCACAAGATGTGGCCCGGAGCGGTTCAGAACTGGATCGACACGGGTGCGGATCGTGACCTTGTCGACGATGACGTGAGCGACCTCGCGGACCTGCTTGCCAGCGTCCGTGAAGAAGCCACCAACGAGACGAGGTGTTCCTGTGGAAGCAAACGACGAGTCGCTGATCGGACCGCTGAACCCGACCATCCCGGTCCCGAAAGCAGCAAAGAAGCCCCTCACTACCGACAACGGCCGTAACCCCGGTCCGTGGCGGATGGATGATCGAGGGATCATCAACGCTGACCCCCGCGAAGGGACGGTCTCCGAAGCTGCCGGCGCGGTCGCCTTTGTCTACTCGCCGAACAACCCGGTGGGGAAGGCGAACGGCGCGCTGATTGCTGCCGCGCCCGATCTGTTGGCGGCGTGCGAGCTGTTGCTCACCGTCTCCGGCTTGGACCGAGAGGCACCGCACGCTGTCGAGGTCACGCGCGCAGCTATCGCCAAGGCGAAGGGCGGTGCCGCATGAAGCGCCTGTTCACAGTCACCGTTGAGTTCGACTACGCCGTCATGGCGGAGTCCGAGTACGACGCGAAGTCTTACGCCAGCGAGGCGTGCCGTGACCTCTGCATCGAGGACTACGCAACGGCGCTGCTGACCGTGCAGCCTGTCCCGAGCGTGCAGGGGCAGTTCTACACGAACCGCCCTGACTACGACGACGACTCACTCGTCTACGGGGCCGACGAAGACCTTCCGTTTGGGGAAGCCCTCGCTGCGGAACAAGAACGCCTCCGCGCCGAGCAGATCGCATCGACGCAGGGAGACCTGTTTCCGAAGCCGGAGAAGCCATGAACACCGTTGCCTCTCAAGGGCTGTTGGAGTGTCCGCTCTGCGGCACGCCGGCAATCCCTCCGAGCGCCTTCAGCAAGGGCGAACCGATGTGGTGCGAGGACGACGAGGCCGACTGTCCGGGGTGCGGTGAGCATCTCCGCGCCAACATCACCGGGGACGGAGAGTCCGAATGGATCGAGGCCATCCCCACGAACGAGGACTTGGTGGACGGGTGAGGAGGAAGTGCTTGTGAGCATCAAGGACGGTCCCGGCGAAGGAACATGGTCGGTGTTCGCCATGAAGGTTGTCGAAGAGCGTGACGCTCTCCGCGAGGAGGTCGAGCGTCTGTGTCAGGAACGCGAGCGTCTTTCGGCTTCCTTGGCAGAGGCGCGAGCGAAGGCCGAGACCTACGAGAAAGACTGGTACGCAGCCAAGTCCGAGTTCGGGACGGCTGCTGCCAAGCTGCGAGAACAGCACCGCGAGGAGGTTTCGCTCCTGCGAAAAGAGCAAGAGCGCAGTACCGACTGGTATCAGCAGCGGTTCAACCGCTTGCGCCGATGGGTCAAAGAGGAAGTCGAACCGCTCTCGGAAGAAGCGGCGCATCGCTACTTCGCCATCTGTGCCAACGGTTCCCCAGCGCCGCACGAGAGCGCCGACTGGCGCGAGACGCTGCACGGTCTGACGTTGGAGCGGGATCAGGCCCGCGCCAAAGTTCGTCTGATCACCGAGGAATACAAGCCGGGGTGGGTGCAAGGACTGGAAGCAGTCGCCCGCTCTGTGGGCTACGACCCCGACAAGCTGCGACACGAAGGCGTGGAGCCCCCTGACTTCATTCAAGACGTGATTGAAGACCTGAAGCGCAAGGTTGCCTTACATGAGGACGCCTACGCCGTCTGCGAGAAGCTCGCTGACTGGTGGCACAAGCATGGCATCGAGGGGACGGCGGAGATCGACGACATCGCGTGGCAGGCACGAGGTGTCGTCTTCAAGGTGAAAGGGCCAGAGGAGCCATGAAGTATGGAGGGGAGTGAGGAGCACCCATGCCCGGAAAGCACTGGTCAGAGGTCGATCTGCACAAGCTACGAAACTTGGTTCTGGCGGAGCACAGTCGGGACGAGGTTGCCGAGGCGTTGGGGCGGACGAAGGCTGCGGTCCATCTACAGGCCAGAAGCCTTGGTCTGAAGTTCAGCCGGAAGAACACGCAGCGGCGCCCGTGGACCGAGCACGACGACAACGCTCTCCGCTATCACAGCGGCCTGCTGAGTCGTAAGCAGTTGGCGAGAAAACTCGGCAGAACCGACGCCGCTGTAGGGAGGCGGGCGAAGCTGCTCGACGTTCGGCTGAGACAGGGGCGCGTGACTCTGGTGGATCTGGCCGAGGAACTGGGTGTCAGCAAGGCGACTGTTGTTCGAGCGCGGGACGCGCTTGGTCTCTCGTTTCGCCGGTACTCCCGAAAGTCGAAGGGCACGACTCGCCCGAAAGGACCGGAGCCAGACGACATCGTCACGATTGCGCGTTACTTGGTCAACAACCCGAACAGTGCGCTTCGGGTTTCGAGGAAGCGGCTGATGGACGTCATTGTGGCGTACAGCCAGTTCGACGCTCTCGACAACGTACCCTGCCCTTGATGCCGAAGGAGGATCCGTGAAGAAGTGGAGAGTCGGCGGCGGTGTCGCTGCCAGCACCTACGTCGGGGAGTTCGAGGCCGCGACGTGGCAAGAGGCCGTCGAGAAGGCGTACAAAGTCGCCGGGGTGTCCGTCTGCCATGAGTGCGCGGAACACATCAGCGACCCGGAGATCGATCACCTGTGGGCCGAGGATGTCGAGACTGGCGACTGCACCAGCGAGCCGACGCTGGGCGATCAAGTGAGCGAGCAAGCGCGGGAGATCGAACGCTACCGCCGCGCCCTCGCGCACATCGCGGACACCTGCATTCAAGACCCCGACACCGCGCAGTTCGCGGCGCGTGTGCTCGACGGCAGCGCCGACGTGGAGAAGAAGCCGTGAACGCCAAGACCGCTACGCCGACGCGAGCCGCGCCTCCGTCGTCACGCCGCGTGCTCGATTGCCCCGAGTGCTGTGCGCCGCTGATACCTGCCCACGGACGCGGGCGCTTCAACGAGGACGGAGAGTTCGTCGAGCACCGCGAAGGTTGCCGCTGCCCGTGGTGCGATTGGGTTTGGTACGACGACAAAGACCCCGTGACGTGCGCCTGCGGTGTCGCCGTCGTCGTCGAGTGTGACGACCAGTATGCCTACGCGAGTGTGAAGGAGAAGCCATGACCAAGACCCTGAAAGAAGCCCTGCACCACATCAGCCTCGCCAGCCAGAACAGCATGTCGTCGAAAGAGGAGTGCGGGCGCATCGCCCGCGAAGCCCTCGCCGCTGAGGAAGCGCGTGCGGAAAAGACGTGGCAGGAGGAGCGCGCAGAGGAGCAGGAGCGAAACAGAGAACACCACGCCCTCGTCAAACGGGACTTCGACCAGCGGTTCGCCATGAACGAGCGGCTGACAGAGGAGACGCGACACGCACAAGCGTTTCGGGACTTCCACCGCGAACAAGCGGCGAGACAGACGGCGGCGTTGGAGGCCATCGCGGCGACGCTGATTCGCCTGACGACGAAGGAGAAGCCGTGAGGCGCTTCACAGTTTTCCGTCGCGGCGACCTCTCGGCCACGCACAACGCCGATCAGGTGAACGCGCCCCACCTTCCGCAGTACGAGGGCGTCGTTTTCAGCGACGGCACCACGGTCGTGCGCTGGCTGACGGCGGCGCGCTCGACGTCGGTGTGGGCGACCTTCGATGAGATGTGGCGCATCCACGGTCACGACGACCCGGACAGCAAGCACCACACGGAGATCGTGTGGCACGACGGAGAGAAGCCATGAGCAAAAGAGCCACGCTGGAGAAACGAATGCGCGTCTATGACGATGACACCGGAGAGTACGTCGAGGTGACCGAGGACGCGGACTGTCTCTGTCTCATCGAGATCCTTCAGCCACAAACAAAACAGCGGATCACGCTGACAATCGAGCAGGCGCGGCTTCTCTGCCTTGGGATCGAGGAGGTGGCGCAGCACATCGAGAAGCGAGAGAAACCGAAGCCATGACCACCGAAGAAACCTGTGAGGTCTGCGGTCGCGTCGATCACCCCGCGTACATGTGCTGGCGCGTCGGGCACTTGATCAACGAGGCGACCGCGCAAGCAAACCCCGAGTACGCCATGCCAGTTGCATCGGGTGGCTGGCAGATTCCCGCGTCGATGGTGCCTCCTGCTGACAACGAGATCGAGCGTCTGCGTGCGTTGGCGCGAGCCGTCGACGAGTTCGTCTCCGCTGCCGAGTGTCAGTGCTGCGGCGGCGTTCCCTACTGCGACAACAACATCGAGAAGAAAGCCTTCAACGAGAAGGGCCGCGCCATGACCGAGGCTCTGCGGAAGGTGACACCGTGACCATGACCGAAGCCGCCGTTTTCAGCTTGATCGTCATCGTCGCGTATGACCTCGCAGGTCGCGTGTGGGACTTCGTGTTCGCAAAGCTGCGGAGGAAGCCGTGACCATCGCAGCCACTCGCTACTGCGCCGGATGCCGCTGTGACATCGGTCCTCGCCCGTCGTGTTCCGTCACGATCAACGGCTGGCGCTATGAGGTCTGCGGCTACGGCTGTGCCGAGCGACTGATTCAGCAAGTCTCGGCGTCGTCGACCTCGACGCCTGCGGCCACCGTCGACACGCTGACTGGCCCGGACGTCTTCACAGTATGGACGGGGAGTGGACGAACATGACCGACCGACTCGACCGACTCAACGAGATCAGGACCAAGTGGAACATTCCGGGTTATCGGGCGAGAGGCGACATCGCGTGGCTTGCCGATGAGGTTGAGCGCCTTGTTTCAGAACGCGACGCCGCGCGCCTTGAGGTCGAATGCCTGAAGGCGCAGCACCCGCTCTCGATGGTCGAGACGTGCCGGTCCAACGTGGAGAAGGGCCGGGGTCGCTGCGGAGCTTGCGCTGACTGCGTGATGACCGAGCGCGAAGCGGTTATCGAAGCAGCCGAGATCCTCGAAGACATCTACACCGAGTACCGCTCTGGGGACGGGATCCCGAAAGACCTGATCGACATCAGCGTCGGATGCTGGCTGGCGAAGTATGCTCCAGAGAGGATCGACCCGTGACTCCAGACGAGATCAAAGCTCTCCGCGTACTGGCAAAGTCCAAGCGAGGGAAACAGTGACCGACCGTGTTTGGATCGTGAGCGAGGGTAGCCGCTACGAAGGCGGTGAAGTTCATTCAGTCCATGCCACGCGCAAGAGCGCGCTGGTCGCCGCCAAGACTCTACTGGTTCAGCATGCAGGTAGGGTCGAAGACATGCGGAAGCATTGGCCGGACGGCCTTTCTTCGGGCGGCTGGGACATGAAGAAAAAACGTGGAGACGTGTGGGTCAACAACACGGACTTCATCGAGATCAAAGAGTGGACCGTGACGACGACACAGAAGGAGAAAGCATGACCAACCGAGTGCAGGGGTTTATCGTGACGCTGGAGAAGGACATGCGCGAGGACGACGCCAAGGAGGTCATCCGCGCGATTGAGATGCTTCGCGGTGTGATCCGCGTGAAGCCTGTCGAGACGGACCTGCTGGGGCAACAGGTCGAACGAGATCGGTTGCGCGTCGACATCTACAATGCGCTTCACAGCGTCTTTGAGAAGAAGGCATGACCTCTGACGAGATCGAAACCCTCCGCGTACTGGCAAAGTCTGAGCGGTGGGAGACGGAAGCTGCCAACGCCCCGGCATGGATGAGCATGGCGCTGACCAAGCAGACCGTTCTGCGGCTGCTCGCCATCGCTGAAGACCACGCGAAGCTCGTCCGCGAGTTTTCCCAGCTCCGGGAGGACGTGATGAACGCGTGCGACCCGGAGTGTGCCGGCTGTGGCGCGTGGTACGTCGCCAAAGAACATCCGAAGCGTTGAGTTACATCCCCGGTGGAGGTGCTGCTGTGAGGAACGAGAGGGTCACTCTCGAAGTGACGTACAAGGATCTGCCGGGAGTCCTCGACGCCGACATCCGAGCTTGTGCGGACGTCGCCGGGGTCCGTGAGACAGGCACCGGGTACCACTTCCCCACGGGGGTGCGCGACCTGACGTTCCAGTGTGATTGCGAGGACGACGCGCACTACGCAGCGGGCATCTTGCGGAGCAACCTGCCGGAGCGTGTGAAGATCACGCTGTGGACGTAGGCTAGAGAGACGCGGAGGTACTGTGCTCCCCTATCCGTCGTTCCCACGTCCTTCGCCACCATCGTCGCCGGCTTCGTTTCGGCTGCCGGTCTACGCTGACGTGGACGGATTCGCGTTCGCTGCGCTTTTGGACGTCTGCCGTGGAGTTCTCACGGCGGGCATGTTGCTCGCCCCGGCGTCGATGCCTCGGGCGGAATGGAGGACTGATGGGCCGAGCGTACAAGCGGAAGGGTAAAGCCCCCTCAAAAAAGTCCGACGGGAAGGAAGGCGCCCTCAAGACCTTCAAGAAGGTGGCTCGCATCCTCCTGACGGGGTTCGAGGAGGATCCGTCGGGGGTGTATCCGGCCGAGAGGGTGTTCGTGGGGAACGACTACACGACCGTCCTGTTGAAGAACAAGCGCGTGATCGTTGTGAAGGGGAGTCCCGAACCGATCCCCGACTACGAAAAGATGATGCTCCCGACCTTGGACGGGACGTACCCGTCTGCTCTGGGAACGGTGCTTCGCCTCTTGAGTGCCGTGGGGCGCTTGGAGTGGGGCGAGGCGTCGGCGTTCTACTCGGTCTTGCAGGATCGAGCGGACCACCTGCGGTTGGAGCATCTGCGGCGCCAAGCGGAAGCAGCCGGCTACCGCCTCGTTCCCGACGAATCTTCGCCGTCGGACTAGGGCTGTCGCTGGCTTTCAACGTCGTCGTGCTGGCCTACGCGCTGTACTGGCGGGACACCGCCTACCGCGCGACCGCGCAGACGCGCGCGTGCGTCAGTTTGACGGAGCGGGCTGCGGCCAAGATGCACGACATCCTCGACTACGAGGACATCTACCATCGCCCTGCGGTAGAACGAGCGGCCGAGAGGTGACGCGGTGAAGGTCTGGGTCGCAAAGCTCGTCATGCGGAACGAGGTGCTGGTGCTCGCTGAAACCGCCGACAAGGCTCGTCAGGTGCTCTCGCCGGCAGTAGCTATCGACGCCCTCTTGGAGGGTCGGCCGCACATCGAATCGATCTGGTCGATCACCGCCCTGAACTCCATGCCGACGCTCTCCCCGAAGGACTCTGTCTATTCAGCGGACCATACGGACCTGCGGCTTCAAGAGGCGCTCGCGATTGTCGAGGCGGCTGCTGAACGCGCCAAGATCGACGCCCACAACGCCGAAGTGCTGAAGAACCAGCTCCAACTTTTCCCGCAGCCTTCGCTGGAGACTGACAGGGAGCCGTGATAGAACGCCCGACGCTCTGACGGTTACCGTGGCATGAGCGGCGGTCTTCGGTTTCTTCCCGAGGGAAGGGCCGTAGGCGTCGTCGTCAGCGTTCCACGCGAATCCGGTTCGCCTTGCCGGGTGATGGCGACGAGTCGGCCCTGCGGTGGCCGTCAGGGCACCTGTCGCCGGGGTGGGAGGACGTGTGTTCAAGTCGATCTACGAGTGGTGGTACCTGCGGAAAGCCGTTCCTTGCGCCCGTTGTGCGACTTCAGGATTTCCGCCTCCGCGCCGGTTCGTTTCGGTCAGGGGGAGACCGACCGTCGCATGTCTCGGCTGCGCCGATGAGTCCGCCGGGGCCGGCACGCACCGAGAAGCCGTCGAAAACTGGAACCGCGAAAACCGCCCGATCCTCCGAGGCTACGACGTGGTCTTCGCCGGCAACTACGCGTGCCGCGTCCCGAGGTCGTAAGGACAAGAAGAAGCCGAAGATCAAGTACCGCACGATCTTGCTTCCCTCCGAGGACGTCCCTTGCCCGTGGTGCGGAGCCAAGCCCGGAGAACGGTGCAGCAACCCGTCAGGGGAAACGTCCACCATCCACAAGGCCCGTCGGATGTACGAGCAAGTGCTGGCCGGAAGTCCCGGTGCGCAGGCGCGGCTCGACACCTATCTCGAACTGCTGAAAAAACGCAGCAAGTAGCGTTACTCCGGCATCGGAGGTGAAGTGTGAGTGGTGGAAGCTGGGACTACGCCTATGGGCGGCTCAACGACGTTGTCGACGGGCTGCGAAACAACACCTGCATCCGGGGCTACAAGCTGGACCTGAATGCGGAGCAGATCGCATCGCGGCAGAAGCTCGCCGACCTGCTGGAAAAAGTCAGCGCCGCCCTCCACGAGATCGAGTGGGTTGACTCCGGTGACACCTCCTACCCGAAGGACGTGAAGGCCATCGACGCTGTGTTCGCGCACATGGGTCGGACACCGAAGATCGAACTCCGCCATGATCTCGACGGGAAGCTCGACGAGATTGTGGCGAAGGAGGCGACCCTCCACATGGAGGACATGGGTTCGTCGTGGTCAATCCTCATCGACGCTGGTAGCTCTCATCTGAACTTGAGCTTTGGCGGGAAGCTTAAAAAACCGCTCGTGGTGGAGCAACGCGGCTCCATCATCGTCACGCACCCGACCCGTGAGGAGAACGACCGTGGATAGCCGCACTGAAAAGCGTGTCACCGAAGCCCATTCCGCCATCGACGCCCTCGTCGAGGCACTTCGTCTGGATGCGGAACAGCATGACTTCCGCATCGCAAGCCTTGTCCACGAAGTGCAGGGACTCCGAACGGAGAACGAAACGCTCAAGCGCCAGATCGATGCGCTCAACTACCAGATCGAACTCCTGCAAGGTGCCGATGCGGCGAAGAAGGCCGAGAAGGCTGCGAAGAAAGCGGCCAAGGCACAGGCGCAGGCACAGGCGCAGGACGTCGACGCTCCGTAGCCCTACACTCGGGGCATGACCGAACGCCCCTCTCAATGCCCGCGATGCAGCACGTCGCTGGACGGCGCCGTGCTTCCCGCCGGTGTGAAGTCGATCTTCGGCGACACCCGGCGCTACTCGCGCGTCGTAGCCATCTACGACTCCCAACTCGACTACGTCGTCGCGTGGCGCTGCCCGGACTGCGCGTTTGAGTGGGCGCGCACCGAACTCCCGGTAGGCCCGCTCCGCTGGGAGATGACCCGGTACTGCTACAGCACGGAGAAGTCTCCTCCGTGGGCGCAACTCGACCGCGACGAGCAGGGCAACCGCTGGCACTGGATCGCCTACCATCCCCGCAAAGGAACCGAAGACGGCTGGTGCGACTCGCGCGAAAGTGCGATGCACCGCGCCGAGGACTGGATGTTCAGCAAGTAGGGGACGCCATGCAGCTCGTTGCGGACAAGAAGATCAAGCTCGTTCTCTCCGGCTCTGGGACGAAGTACCCGGTGTTCGTCGGCGCCGTGCAGGCGCTCGTCGAGCGCGGCTACCAGTTTTCGGAGGTGTGCGGCACCTCGGGCGGCTCGCTCATCGCCGCCTGCATCGCCAGCGGATTGACCCCGGCGGACATGCGGGTGTTGGTGAAGCGAGTGAACCCTGCCGCCCTCATCGACATCAACTTGTTCCCGTGGGGACCGTCTGAGGGACTCATCAAAGGCAACAAGTTCCTGCGTCAACTCCGCAGCGAGCTTCCCGCGACGTTCGAGGAAGCCCACAAGAAGTCGGGCATCCACCTCAACGTGGTGACCTTCAACATCGAGCGCGGCACCCACGTCATCTGGGGCTCTCGGTTCACCGGGCAGGCTGACCTCCCCCTGTGCGTGCGCGCGAGCATCTCGATCCCGTTTGTTTTCAATGCTGTTCCGCTGCGCCCTGTGTCTGATGGGCGACCCGAGGCCGCGCAACTCCATGTCGACGGCGGAGTAGGGGCCAACTTCCCGCTCGACATCTTCGGTGTCGGTGACGACGTCATCGGGCTGCGGTTCCGCCCCCAGTCGCGCCCGCGACCCATCAACTCGAAGCTCGGCTACGCGATGGCTGTGATCGACGGGATGATCGAGTCGTCGACGCGGGAGCACACCGAAGATGCCATCCACGCCCGCCAGATCTACATCGACACGGACGGTGGCGGTCTGGACTTCAACCTGACCCCCGACAAGATCGAGCAACTCATCGACGATGGGTACAACTCCGCTCGGAAAGCGTTGGATCGGGCTGGAACCCCTGTTACCTGACCTCTGGAACACGGAGGTTTCATGTCAGGACCGAACTTGGATACGCGCCGCACGAAGATCGAGAAGAAGCTCCGCAACAAGGTGGGCGGTGACGTCGTCGACACCTTGCTCGGCCTGAATGACGCCGAACTCGAAGAACGCCTTTCGCGCCTCGCTGCCCACGAGACGGAAACCGAGGAAGCGTTGGAGAACGATCAGGTCGTCATCGACCTCCGCGAACGGCTCTCGCAGGCACGCGGCCCGTACTCCGACACCCTCAAGGGCATCAAGTACCAGCGGCAGTTCATCGCCATCGTCCTTGCCGACCGAGGAAAGACCGCGAAGGTCATCTAGCCCCAGCCGAAAACCGGTCTCACAGAGCGGATCCAATGCGGATCCGCTTTGTTTTGTTGAGAAACAAGGTGAGCGGTGTTACGTTCACTCCAGCCGCACGGTTGCGGCATGGAGGATCAGATGACCTACGAACGATTGACTACAAGTCCCCACGGCGGCTGGCTTCGTTGCCGCCTTCCCCGGATTTCGACGAACACGCTTCTGGCGCGGTTCGGCGCGCGGGATACCGGCACCTGCTACGAGCCGGAGCGCGGCTACGACGGCGACGAGTTCTCGTTCCGGGCGGCGAACGGTGCGACCTTCACGGTGTACGCCCGCTGGGGCGACTACCGAATCGGCAGCGCTGCCTCCGACGATGCTGTCGCGCTGTTCGCTGAGTGGTTCCGCGCCCAGATCGCCTGACGCGTTCGCCAGCCCCTTCCCAGCATGGGAGACTTCGACTGGAGGTTTCCCATGCAAATCAATGTCGAACACGTCCTCGCCATCATCGGCGCCGTTGTCCCGCTGGTGAGTGCGCTCGCCAGCATCCTGAACAACGTCGTCCGCATGAAGCAGATGGAGGGCAAAGAAGTCCCGAAGGCACTGCTGACGGCCGGCGTGGTGCTGAACACCGTTGCCATCAACCTCGACAAGGCGTCGGTCCTCGCCAAGGCTGTCAAGGGCAAGCCGCTCGTCTCTGGGTCGGTGGCGAAGGCCAAGGCCGAAGCTCCGAAGTCGGAGTGAGACGGGCCTAGCGTATCGCCGGGAAAGCAGGCACCTACGGGGTGCCTGTTTTTCTTTGGAGGCGACGTGGAAAAGGGCTGGACGCGGCAGGTTCTCGACGAGGGGTACGTCAAACTTGTCGACTGGATGGGGCGCGAGGAGTCGATCATCGAAGCAGCCCGGATGAGCACTGACGGTGGCTTCGTCTCGTGGGCTCCCTACGAGAATCATCCGAAGGGCGATCACGGTCTTCTGACCTACCTCTGGCGAGAGGGGCACCACACGCCGTTCGAGATGTGCGAGCTGCTGCTCGAAGTCGAGGCTCCGATCTTCGTCTTCCGAGAGTGGATGCGGCACCGGACGTTCTCGTACAACGAGTTGTCCGCGCGCTACACGCAGATGCCGAACAAGCACTACGTCCCGGCGCAGGACCGCATGGTCCGGCAGGGCGTCAAGAACAAGCAAGGCTCGTCGACAGAGGCGCTCGGTTCGGACACCGCGCATGTCCTTCAGGACTGCTTCCGCAAGGAGCAGCAAGCCATCTACGAGATGTACGAAGATGCCCTCAACGAAGGGCTCGTCCGCGAAGTCGCCCGCATCAACACCCCCGTCAGCCGGTACTCGCGTATGCGCGTGAAGGGGAACCTGCGGAACTGGCTGAACTTCCTCCGGCTGCGACAGGCGCCGAACGCGCAGTACGAGATCCGCGAGTACGCAAACGTGATCGGTTCGATTGTGGATTCGATCTGGCCCCGCACCTACGCACTGTTCGAGGAGTGGGATCGATACGGTGTGAAGCTGAACCGCGCTCAGTACGACGAGTACCAAGCTCTCAAGCAGGCGGCTGCCGACGAGGCCGAGCGCGCGGCCGAAAAACGCGGCTAGTTTTCTGTTACAGGGAGGGGGCGATGCACTTTCGAGAGTTTCTCTCGCCGCACGACTTCCGAGAGACCAAGTCTTTCGAGGAGGAGGAGAGCGAGCAGCGCATCGTCGAGTGTCAGGTCCGCCAGAACGTGCAGGGGTGTAGCGAGTGCCGGTACTTCGACTCTTGCGAAGTGATCAAAGCCCACCTCCGCGCGAAGGCTGGCTACGGCGCCTTTGGCGAAAAGTCTTCGGAGACCCCAACGTGAAGAAGCTGGTCATCTCGCTCTCGAAAGAGGAGCACGAGGAGTTCGTGGCAGCGGCTCACGAGCAGAAGATCTCGCTCCACGAGTGGGCCAAGCGAAAACTACGGGGCACCCTGCCGCCCGCTCCTGCGGTGATGGATGAAGCGTTCCGCCGGTTGGACGTGGCTGACCACATGAGGGAGCTGTCAGGCAAGCCCCTGCCCCCAGCGGTCGATCCGCCCGAACAACGGCTCGTCCACATCGGGAAGCGGTTGCCTACGACGCACTCCTGCGTCCACCACGCACACATGATCCGCGACGACGGCGGACCCCCGATGGTCTGCACGTCACCCCGGCAGTTCGCCCGCCCTTGCTACTGGTCGTCGTCGGGCGCGGTGGACTGCCCACATTTCACCCCTCGGATGGCCCGGTAGATCCGATCCGGTTCCGAATGAAGAAACGGCCGACGGTCGTGTTACCTCCTTTTCACGCGGGATGTCTCCCGCATGGAGGAACGCATGACCGACCAAGTCCACATCGCCGCTGTCGTTACCGTGCTCGCCAACCGCGACGAGTTCGCCGCTCCGGTTGACAAGCTCTCCCTCGCCGAACGGGTCGAGGCGTACGCAGCGGTCCACCACGTCGAGGAGATCGCCAAGGCTCGCCGCGAGGCGCTGCGCGACCCGCTCTTGAAGGACGCCGAGAACGGCGCCCCGACCGACAAGGGAGGCTTCAAGCTGCCCGTCGGGGAGCACACGGTCCTCAAGGAGCGTCGGATGGCATCTGCCCCGGACGAGAAGAAGCTGATGGCCCTCCTCGAAAAGAAGGGTCTCCCGGTTGAGCAGGCGTTCGACAAGGTGACGGTGTTGCAACCGAACCCCTCCAAGGTCTCGGCGCTCGTCGAGACGGGGCACCTGACGGAAGAGGAAGCCCGCGACCTCTACAAGGTCACCTTCGCCTTGGTGGTCCGTCCCGGCGCCGAACTCGAAGCGCTGCTGGAGAACGCGACCCCGGCTGGCTTGGCGCCCGCGCCGAAGAAGCGCCGGTGAGATCCGATCAACCCGTGTCACTCAATCCACAGGAGAACCCCATGTCCATCTCGATTGAACGCCTCCCGTCGAACGTCTACCAAGCCAAGACCGACCTCCCCTACAGCGACGTGTGGAAGCTGCACGACCTGTTCGAGGGACTGGCCTTCCGATCCAACCTCGTCCTGATGGGACCGAAGGGCATCGGCAAGACGATGTCGTTCCAGTCCTACGCCGCAGCGAAGTCGATCCCCATCGTCACGTTCGACTGCTCGGAGGACGTGCGCCGCAGCCACCTGCTCGGGAACTTCATCATGCGCGGCAACGAGACGCCGTTCATGCTCGGGCCGCTCACGACGGCGTTCGAGGTCGCCAACGACGTCGGTTCGTGCATCGTGGTCCTCGAAGAGGTCAACGGCCTGTCGCCCCAGATGCAGAAGGTGCTGAACCCGATTGCCGACTTCCGACGCCGCATCGAAGTGCCTGAAGCGAAGATGGTGTTCGACCTCAAGCCGGGGGCGAAGATCTGGTTGGTCGGGACGATGAACACGTCGGCGTACGGTGGCGTGTACGCGCTCAACGAAGACCTCAAGTCGCGGTTCCGTATGCTGTCGCTCGGCTACCCGAATCCGGAGGAGGAGGCGAAGATCATCGCCAGCCACTTCCCCGGCGGGAAGGTCGACGAGAAGGTGCTCAAGAAGGTCATGCTCCTCGCGCAGGAGACGCGCCAGAAGTCGCTTGAGTACGCGTTGTCGCCGCGCGACGTGGTTCAGATCCTCGAAGACGCTGTGGCGGTCGGGCTGGAGCGTTCGCTGCGGATCGCCATCGGCAAGTTCGAGGGCGAGGACCAGACGACCGTGAAGGCGCGGATCACCTCGATCTTCGGTTACACACTCACGGAGAAGGTGTGAACATGTCCAAGCAGCTCGACTTCGATTCCGAAGACCTCGATCTCTCCAACGCGAGCGACGACGTCCTCGACAAGTACGCGGTGTTCCTCGCTCGGCGTGACGAGCGGGAGGAGGAGCGGAGCCGCATCATCGCGGCGCACAAGACGGTGGCGACGTTCTCGGGGCTCATCGGTCGCAGGCTCCACCTGAAGCCGGCGAAGATGGCGTACACCGACGGCGTAGAGATCGCGGCGCCGTTCGATCACCCGTACATGTACGAGATGGTCGAGCACGAGATCAGCCACAACCTGTTCAAGTCCTCGTTCGAGGCCAAGACGCAGTTCTGCGACCAGTACGTTCTGCAAGTGGCGAAGGCGTTGTCGGCCTTCGGGACGCAGATGGGCGAGGGTGATCGGCAGAGCCTTGCCGGCATGGTCGGGATGATCCTCAACGTCATCGAGGACCACCGGGTCAACAGCCTCTGGGCGAAGCTCTACCCCGGCAGCTACAAGCGTCTTCACGAGTACGGGCAGACGCTCGTCAAGCGCAAGCTCAAGCACGCGCACGACGACGTGATCAGCTACTTCCTCTGCATCGCCTACGCGGTGAAGGTGCCGCCGGGTCAGTACGACCGCTTCGAGCCGGCGATGGTGACGGCTTTGAAGAAGGTCGAGGACAAGGGTCCGGGCGCTACGTTCGTCGTCGGCAAGTGGCTGATGACGCAGATCGTGTCCGAGATCATCCGCATCCAGAAGCAGATGCCGCCCCCGCCGAAGGCCGGCTCGTCGACGGTCAAGACTGACATCGACGACATGGGCGACACCGTCCTCCACGCTCGTCCGTCGGGTGACTCCGGCGACGATGGGGACGACGGGGATGGTGACGAAGACGGTGACGGCGGCAGCGCCGACGGCAACGGTGCAGGGTCGGGAGACGGCGCCGACGATGCGGACGATGGTGCCGACGATGCGAACGGCGCCGATAGCAACGGACAAGGCACGCCCGGCGGCAACGGTGCCTCGAACGACAAGGCCGACGCGCCGAGCGTCGATCCGGAGTGGACCCCGCCACCGCTCGCTGCCACTGCCGAGGAGCGCGTGGACGCGTTCAAGAAGATGCTCGACGCTGCGAAGCAGGCAGCGGTGTCGAAGCCGTTCGCCGGGGCGCACGACCGCGTCAACAACGGTCGCCCGTCGGCGCGAGGCGCGTCTGAACTGAATGACGCGCGCCAGCAGGTCGCTGCGGCATACAACACCGACGTCACGAACGACCAAGCGTTGAAGGACTACCTGACCAAGTCGGCCGCAGACATGGAGCAGGTCGTCGAGCAGATTCGTGATGCGCTGGAGTCGGAACGCAAGCAAACCGAGAAGGACTGGTGCGGTCGCAACGTGACCGGCCGCTTGAAGTTCAAGGACGTCAAGAAGGCGACCTACAACCCGACACCGCTCACGCCTGACGAGCGACGCACGGTGGGCCGGATGCGCGAGATCTTCCAACGGGTGAAGGCCCGGTCCACGAAGATCCTCGCCGACGACGGCGTCGACATCGACATCCCTGCGCTCATCCAGCGCAAGGTCTCCGATCACCCACTGCCCTTCTTCAAGGCTGACGTGACCGGGCGCGGGTTCAAGGCACTCGTTCTCGTCGACCGCTCGTCGAGCATGGACGGCCCTCGCTCTATCGCCACGGAACGCGCCACGCGCATCCTGCGTGCGGCGCTCAAGCAACCCAACGTCTCGTTCAACGTGTGGGGCTTCCACGGTGCCGGCGACGGCTGCGTGCTCACGCGTGTCGCGCCGAACATCGACATCGCGGACTCCGCCGAGATGCCTGCGTGCGGTAATACGCCGATGGTGGATGCCGTGCGTGCAGCGGTGAACTTCCTGACGGACGGCACCGAGAAGAAGCAGCTCATCATCCTCACCGATGGCGAGCCGAACCACAGCAGCAACCCGCTCGAAAACGGCAAGAACCGCTTCACCGAGGTCCGGCGCGAGGTGCAGCGCGCACGCAAGCTGGGGATCAACGTGACGACGCTGGTGATCGGTAGCTCCGTCGAGCGCGACACCGCGAACCTGATGTTTGGTGACGGCCGGCAGTGGGTCCGTGTGGATGACGGGCACAAGTCCGCCGCGCTCACGCAGGCGCTTGTCAAGGTGGTATCGACGAGCTTCTCCCGATACCTCCAGAACGGTTGAAGATTCGGCGGCAACGCCTTTCACCACCGTTCGTATCGGAGCGCTTCCTCTGTCAACGAGGAGGCGCTTCTTTTTTCGAGTTGAGCGCAGCGGTTCGTTGGAGCAAAGAAGTAGCGCAGCCGGGGGCGCACCGGAGCGATCACGAAGGCGGTCATCATGGCGAAGCGGAACGGTTCGCAGGCACCGGCTACCCATACAGTCCCGATGGGTTTCGATCAGGTTCTCCACCTCCGCTATCGCCTCTACCTCCCCGCACTGATCGGCCAGCAAACTCTGACCGTCTACGACGCCCTCCGCTCCTGCATCTGGCGGCAGGACACGTATGGTCCCGAAGACCTCGTCGAGCGGGTGCAACGCGGGTACCTGTCCGCGCAGGTCGCGCAGCGGAACCTGTCACTGATGACCGGCGTTGCCCGGCAACGGGTGAACCTCCACCTGAAGCGGCTGGAACGCATGGGGTGGGTGTCATCGACCGGCGGGCAGCAGTTTGGCGGTCCCAAGCTCTACGAGCTGGGGGTGAAACGTCCGCAGAACGGCGTCTGGGCCGAAGCCCTCTACGGCGACTCGGTCATGGTCACTTGGTACGAGGCAGCCGAGGGGGTGTCACAGGCGCGGTGGGGGTGTCACTACCGGCGCCTCTCCCCGGAGAACCAGATGGCGGTCGCGGCCGAGGTTCTGGCGAAGGGGGGTGTCACCGTTCGCAAGCAGGGGGGTGTCATCAAGCTCGCCCCCAATGGCGCCGTGCCCCCTCGCCGGAAGAAGGGGGGTGTCACGCCCGTGCGACACGTCCACGACCAACCCGCCGTTGTGGTGCCGTTCCAAGGGGGTGTCACCGCTGCACAGGGGGGTGTCACCGCAGAGAGCACCCTCGCGGGGGTGCCACCGAACGGCGACCTGCTGGGTTTCGGGAAAACTTGGCTTCCGGATGCGATGGCGTTCGCGTTCGCGCCTGAAGCCGAGGGGGGTGTCACGCTCGGTGAGGGGGGTGTCACCGCTGATGCCACGGGTGTCACCGAAGCCCCGAAAGTCGAAGCCGACGACGCGTGTAAGTCCTTGATTTTCCGTGGTGTCGATAGTGCGTGTCTGGAGGGGGGAGGTGTCACCGTGGATGACACCGGCTGTCACGACGGCGGACAGGTGACACCCCGAGAGACGAGCGAAAAAGCGCGGAACTTCGAGGACTTGGAGTCGAAGTCCAAAACGCACATACACAACCTGCATAGAATGGTTTCCCCTACGGGGAAAGCATCTTGTACTACGTACAAGATCCTTTCTCCCTACGGTGAAACTCCGGTTCAGGCTTTCGCCTCGGAACCGTTCGCAGCTTCGCCATCGAACTCGCTTCGCTCGTTCGCTGACGAACCTGCTCCGCTTCCGATCCGAAGCCTTCCCGGACTTCTCGAAGCTCGGGACGAAAGTTGCGCTGCGCTTTCGCCACCGATCCGAACCCCCAAACCCCCGGTTGCGCCGGCCCCCCTTTCCCCCGGCGCCGTCCACTCGGTCGAAAACTACGAAGGTGAATCACCCGACTCCAGTGTTACGCACCCGGAGTCCATGTCGGAGGTGTCGCCCGTGCGTTCCCGCGTAGCCCCAGAAACCGTCGGACCCGAACCGACCCCTGCTCCCAGCCCTGAAAACGCAACCACGGCCAACGTAGGCGCCCCCGCTGGGGTTTCCGGTGGTCTCGCCGACCTCGCTTCGGTGGTGGAAGCGGCGAAGGCCAAGAGCCGGGCGGCGATGGAGGCCAAGCTCGCCAAGCAGCGGGCCAAGGATGCCAAGAAGGCGAACCTGACCAGCGATGCTTCCTACCGCCAGCAAAAGTCCGCCGCGATGCGGGTGGAGGAAGTCTGGCGCGAGGAGATGGGGAAGGCTTTCCCAGACATCCCGCAGATCGCTTGGTTCAAACGCGAACGCGGCAAGGTGCTCGCCCGCAAGGAGGGCAAGCTCGTGGCCGACCTGATCGACGGCTACGGCGGCGACGAGACCATCGTCACAGGGATCATACGGTCCTTCGTCCAGCGCTGGGACGTGTTCGGCCCGATGTTCACCAAGACGCTCGACGGTGTCCCGACGCTCGGGTTGCTCTACGCCTGTCACGCATCGGTGCTGGCCGAAAGCCGGAAGCTGGCGGCGAAGCCTGTCCCGGTGACACCCCGGTCCCCGGTGTCACCAGTCGATGCCTACGAGACGTGGATGCGCGAACACGGCGGCGACGTCTTTGCCCGTCCGCCTGCCGATCTGGAAGCAGCGTACCTCGCCGCGAAGGCGAAGCTGCGTAAAGGGAAGCCGTGACACGTCCCCCGGAGGAGCAACGCGCCGTCTGCGATCCGTGGGCGCTGCGCCGGTTGAACGTCCCGGATCGTCTCTGGGGAGCCTCGTTCAACGGCCTCTCCAAGCCGCTGCGCGAACCTATCAAACGCTACTGCAACAACCTGCCGGACTTCCTCGGGCAGGGCATCGGCTTCTGGTTCTTCGGTCCCGCAGGTACGGGGAAGACCGCTGGCGGCGTCGTTGTCCTCAAGGCCGCGTGGGAACGGTACAAGACCGGCTACTTCACGACGGTCAAAGACCTCCGCGCTTCGATCAAGGAAGAAGCCAGCTACGACTCGTCGCAGTCGGTCATGGACCGGGCACGCACCGTCGACGTGCTGGTTCTGGATGACCTCGCTGTCGACGACTTCAAGCACTTTCACTTCGGCATCGGCGACGTCGAGCACCTACTCAACTCTCGGTCTATGCGAGGCAAGACCACGATCCTCTCGACGCGTGTTACGCCCAACGTGTTCCGGGAGGAGTACCCGTCCATCCTCGACACCATGCGAGGAACCTTTCACGCCGTGAACTGCGAAGGCTACGACCACAAGCAGGACGCTGCCGCCAAGATCAAAACCATGTTCGGTGGGTGATGACAGACCTCGACCTCTCCCTCACGGCTGCTCTCATCGCCGCTGGTCGACCCGGCTTGCGCTTCACCGTCGACAACGGGTTCTCGGACGAGATCCTCGAAGGCGACGGCAAGACCGCCTACAAGTTCGTCCTCGCGTTCTTCAAGCAATACAACGACCTCCCGTCGTCTTCCGTCGTCGAACGCGAGACCGGCATCGCTCTCCCGGTCACCACCGACCCCCTCCCCTACCTCGTCAACGCCGCCTACGACCGGAAGCTCCACCGCACCCTCCACGGCGGGGTAAAGGGGCTCATCGACATTCTGGAGAAGGGGCAGCCGGCCAAGGCGAAAGACTCCATCGAGCAACTGCTCAAGGACATCCGCAAGTTCGACACCCGCTCGGCGCTCGTTGAGTCACTGCCTGCGCTCGGTGACAAGGTCATCGCCTACTACGAGAAGATCAAGCGTGGCGAACGTGGCATCCAGACACCGTGGCCGACGATCAATGACTCCACGCTGGGCCTCTGGCCCGAAGACCTTGTGCTGTTCGTTGCCCGCATGGGTATCGGCAAGACGTGGTCGGCGCTCTTGCTCGCCGGCACTGCATGGGAGCAAGGCAAGAAGGTGCTCGTCGCCACGACCGAGATGTCGAAGGAGACGATGGCCCAGCGCTACCTCGCCACCAAGTTCAAGCTGCCGTACCGTGACTTCCGTCAGGGCAAGCTCGACTCGTTCTCCGAGAAGAAGTTCTACGACGGCGTGCGCGCCATCTCGGCGTCCCCGAACCTCAACATCGTCGGCGGTGACTTCGACTTCTCGATGGACTCGTTCACCGGGATCGTGATGGACGAGAAGCCTGACCTCGTCCTTGTGGACGGCGCCTACCTGCTCAAGGTTCCCGGCATCACCCGCACAGAGCGGGCCTCGAACGTGTTCGACGAGCTGAAGCGTCTCGCCAAACGCTCGAAGGCTGCGGTCGTCGCCACCATGCAGTTCAACCGCGAGGTGAAGGTCAACCAAGCCAAGACGGTGCAGGCAGACTCTATCGCCATGACCGACGTCGCCGGGTGGAACGCCGACCTCATCTTCGGCCTCATCCAGACCGAGGAGATGAAGAAGAACCGACGCATGGCGTTCAAGCCGCTCAAGGTCCGCGAGGGCGAGAGCGAGGAGATTGAGTGCAACTGGGACTTCGAGCGCATGGACTTCAGCGAGATTCCCCGCGCCAACGTCACCGGCAACCTGCCTCTCGCCATGCCGTCAGCGGTGCCGTCTGGCGATCCGAACGATCCGTCTGACATCATCGGCGACCTGTTCTAGGAGTCCGCATGGCGAACCCGTCCACTCCCGCTGACGAGGAGTACCCGGAGATTCCAAACTACCCGGTGCTGTTCAAGCACATGGTCCTCGCCATCTTCACGGAACGTGACCTCCCGCGCGCACGGCCCGCACACAGCAAGAACAAGATCCCGGTTCGCTCGTCGCCCAACCGCGACAGCTTCGATCCCACCAAGTTCAACGCGGCTATGGACATCGCGCTCGCGCAGCTCAAGAAGTACGGGATGATCTCCGAACGGTCTTCCCGCGCAGGAATCACGTTGACGTCCTACGGAAGATCCCGCGAGAGCGTTCACATGAAGGAGCCGATGTCCGCGACGAAGACGCGGCGGTTCGACAAGTTTTACAAGCTCCTGCTGATCGAGGACCGTCACCGGGTCAACAAACGCGTGATCGACAAAACCTGAGTTACAGGACCGGCATGAGGGCCGACGACATCGAGCAGCTACTGGAGAAAGTCGGCTGCCTGCGCATACGAATCAACATGAGCGGGTGGGTCAATGCCACCTGCCCGTTTGCTCCTTTCACAACCCTGCACAAGAACCGAGAGGACGCTCGTCCGTCGTTCGGCGTTCACATCGCTGATACCGACAAGAGCCACTACGTCTGCTTCACCTGCAACTCCAAGGGCTCGCTGACCTCCATGCTCACGCGCCTGCGTGCGCTGATGCAGCGGGAGAGCCGTGACACGGCCGCGTTCGACGACCTGTACCAGTGGGTCATCGCAAAGGACCGCGAGGCGACGTCATCCATCGAGTCGCTTCGCACATCGTTGGACCGGGCAGACTATCGCCCGTCCGGGCACATCGACGTCGGCGGCATCCGCCTCTCTGCCAAGGTCGCTCGTGCGGCACTCGGCTGGGGCTACGACCAGCCGGAAACGCAGCTAGACGAGGCCGAACTGAACATGTTCGAGCCGCTGAACGGCGAGGCCCACGACTACCTGAAGTCTCGCGGTCTCGACGAGCAGTCCATCGACGTCTGGGGCTTCCGTTGGCACTCGATGTCTCGTCGCATCGCCATCCCGGTGCGTGACTGTCGGCAGCGCCTCGTCGGTATCTCCGGCCGATCTCTCGAAGGCGAGAGCAAGCGGAAGTTCCTCCACAGCACGGGCTTCCAGCGTGACCGCTACCTGTACGGCGAGCAGCGCCTTCAAGAGGGCGGTGCCGGCACCGGTGTCGTAGTGGAAGGGTTCTTCGATGCGATTCACCTCTGGCAACACGGCTACAAGGGTGTCGCCATCTTCGGGACACACATCAGTCGGATTCAGATCGAAAAGCTGACGAGGTTCTTCTCGCAGGTTGTCATCCTGCCGGACGGTGACACCCCCGGACTCGAAGCCGCGCAGACGATGCTCGGGTTGATCCAGACCCGGATGCCTGTCCGTATCGCCCCCATGCCCCTTGGCCGAGATCCAGATGAGCTATCACCGCTCGATCTCCAGTCGATCCTTGGACCGCCAGATCCGGTTTGATCGGCCGGTTCTCGTGTTACCTCCTCGTTGTGAGGACGTCCCGACTCACGATTCACTGAGGGACATCGGCGTTCTTCCCGGCGGGAAGACGGAGGCAACACATGGCTGAAAAGAGCTGGTATTCGACTGGGTTCAACAAGGGCAACGGCGGCGGCGGTGACGGCGGGAAGTCTGACTTCCTGTCGTGGGGACCAGACCGCGTGTGGATTCCGGCGGGTCAGTCCCGCGACTTCGTGTTTGTGGACGATGCCCCGTTCACGTTTGACGAGCACAACGCCCGCATCAACGGTTCGTGGCGCAACCCGATCACCTGCCTTGCGCCGGTGACCGAGGAGGGCGAGCCGCCCTGCTGCACCATTCTCGGCAAGGACAGCCGCTACCGCGTGTCGATGCTCACCATCGTCGATACGTCGAAGTGGACGGACAAGAAGGGCAACGTCCGGCAGTACGAGTTGAAGATCCTGCCTGCGAAGTTCAAGACGTCGCAGAAGCTCGAACGCAAGATGAACGAGCTTGCGAAGGACGGGAAGTCGCTGGTCGGCCGGCTCTACAAGGTCGTCCGCGAAACCGACAAGAGCCCGGCGGTCGGCGACGACTACGAGTTCACGCGCGACGTCGACATGACGAAGCTGTTCGACCTCGCGACCTACAAGGGCAAGAAGCTGTCGGACCTGTTCACGCAGGCCGACGACGACGCTGCGTTCTTTACGCGACTCTCGCGCGTGTTCGCCATCTCGAAGGGGATGGACGGGAAGATTCCGCGCAAGCTGGTGCCCTTCCGCTACGACGCCCTTTTCCAGCCCAAGACCGTGAAGGAGGTCAAGGAGCTTCTCGCGGGCTTCTCGGCTGCGGAGTCAGGCTTTGGCGGTGGGAACGGTGGCGGTGGCTCGGCAGACGAGGAAATCCCGTTCTGACCGAAGCCGCTACATGACGGCGGGCACCGGGACGTCGTTCCCGGTGCTCGTCTTTGCGGGGTTTCGATGCGCGTACTTTCGGTTCGTCTGTTCGTGGGTCAGTCACGAATGGATGTCTTCGTCGAGATCGCTCCGGGCGGCGAGTGTGTTCGTGTTCCCGTGAGCTGGCAGGCGCGCGTTCGTTCCGACGTTCCGCCGGAAAACTGGTACTCGACGGTTCGCGGCGAGATCGAGTTACTCCGTACTCGACGCCTCCCGTCTCAGGCGCTCAACAACTTTCTTTCAGGACGGACCCGATGAAGGTCGTGGTGGACACCTACGCTTGGATTCCGACGTCCGAGCTGACCCACATGCAGCAGAGCGCGTTGAAGGCGACGCTCACCATTCACCCGAAGAAGTTCGATGGCTTTCCCGGTGGTCCGCCACAGCCGATTCGGCTCTACCAAGAGCGTGAGGGTGCCATTGGGATCCCCCGTTCCTACTTCATGGAGCACAAGAAGGACCACCACGAGATCGTCGACGAGACGACTCTCGGACGTGCAGACCTCTGGGGTGGGCCGCTGCTGTTCACTGGCACGTTGCGCGACTCTCAGAAGGACGCCTTGCAGAAGGTGTCCGAGACGTTTCGTGGCGGCTCCTACGGCGGCATCGTTCGGGCGGTGACAGGGTGGGGCAAGACCGTATGGTCCTGTGCCCTGATGGCCGAGATGGGAGTCCCGACGCTTGTCGTCGTCCACAAGGAGTTCCTGCTGAACCAATGGAAGGAGCGCATCGAGCAGTTCCTCCCCGGCACCAAGGTCGGCATCGTGCAGCAAGACCGCTGCGAGTTCCGGGACTACGGTGTTGCCATCGGCATGATCCACAGCCTCGTCGGCGACCGCGACTACGGCAAGGACTTCTGGGAGTGGCCGGGTCTCATCATCACCGACGAGACTCACCGCATTGGCGCTGAGACGTGGTCGGCCGTCCCTACTCGGTTCAAGGCACGGTGGCGACTCGGAGTGAGCGCGACACCCCGTCGGAAGGATGGTGCGGAGGACGTGTTCTTCCATCACATCGGTCCGTTGCTCTACTCCGCGCAGGAGCAACGCATGGTGCCGAAGATTCGGCGCGTGTGGTCTGACTTCCGGCTGGTGCAGACCCCGACGCTCAACCCAGACGTCGTCTCGAAGAACGTCCTGTTGAAGTTCATGGTCAGCAACGTCGCCCGAAACAAGTTCATCGTCGAACAGCTCATCCTCGCCGTTGCCGCCGGCCGTAAGCCCATCGTCCTGTCGGAACGCCTCAACCACCTCGACGCATTGGACGCGATGTTCCGGCGCGAGTGGGCGGTACGCCAAACAGCCCCTGTTCCATCGACCGGCTTCTATGTCGGCGGAATGAAGGAGGAGGAGTTGGATACGGCAGCGGACGCGCAGGTGATCTTCGCTACCCGGCAGTTCGCAGAGGAAGGGCTGGACATCCCCGCGCTCGACACGATCTTCCTCACGACGCCCTTCTCGGACGTGGAGCAGGCGGTCGGTCGGATCTTGCGACCGTGCGACGGAAAGAAAGAACCCATCGTCGTCGACGTCCGCGACGACAAGGTGTCGTCATGCGCCAAAACCGCCACCTATCGGGATCGGTTCTACAAGTCGAAGGGGTGGGAGTGAGAAACGGCTTGAACCCCTGTTACCTCATCTTCAACCGCAACAAACGAGGACGACATGGACGCCGCTGAACAACCCTCTCAACCCACCCCGACGCTCGATCCGCCGCCGAGCGACATCGTCGCTACCGAGCCCGTCACCACGGCGCCCTCAGAAGGGTCGAAGGACGTGTTTGTGGTCAACGGGGAAACCGTGACGCCGGAGACGCACCGCTTCAAGGACGGCAAGCCGGTCATCGGCAAGAACGGGAACGCGATGCGTCGTCCCGGTCCCTCGAAGGGTGCCTCGTACAAGCCCGTGCAGACGGTGGTTGTCGCGGCTCCTGCCCCTGCGCCGGCTCCTGCCCCTGCGCCGGCTCCTGCCCCTGCGCCGGTCCCTGTGCCCGCCGCTGCGCCGACGACGGCTACGACTCTTGCGACGACGGCGGTTGTGACCCGCACCTTCGGCAAGATCGGTGCGCCGGAAATCAGCGACGAGAAGCTGGAGGTTCGGACCTTCGTGACGGCGCCGGCCTCGGTCGAGATCGGCTACGGACTCACGCTGAACATCGGGAACTACGAGAGCGCCCGCATCGACGTGAAGCTGTCGGTTCCCTGCTACCGCGAGGAGGCTGACGAAGCCTTCGCTTTTGCCCGGAAGTGGGCCGAGGAGCGCGTGCAGCAGGAGGTCAAGGAAGTCCGCAAGATCGCGAGCGGCACCAAGGGCAACAACACCCCGTTCTGAACCGAGGTAGAGCATGGCTTCCAAGAAGAAACCCGCCGCTGATGCCGACACCGCCGCCGATACCGCTGCCGATGCAGCGGTCGGTGTTGTTTCTGTCGACGACGACACCCTTCCCGACGTGATCACTTCCCGCATCAAGCAGGGGAACGACGCCAAGAGTCAACTCGGTGCTCTTTTGTCGAGCGAGCTGATCGCAAGCACTCTCAAAACCTACGGGAAGAAGTCTCTGATTGAAGGTGCGGAGGTCAAAGCGCGCACCGTGAAGCGGATTCCGACCGGAGTTTTCCCCTTGGACTATGCCCTCGAAGGGGGATGGGCGCAGGGCGGTGTCCACACCCTCACCGGGCACAAGTCCTCCTGCAAGACGACGATGCTCTACAAGACCATCGGCGAGGCGCAGAAGATGTGCGCGAACTGCTGGGAATACTTCGACCGCTGCAACTGCAAGTCCCCGCGCGAACCCGTGTGCGCGTACATTGACGTCGAGGGTGCGCTCGATCCACCGTGGGCGAGCCGGCATTTCGACCTCGACAAGGTTCTCATCTCGACGCCGGAGTACGCGGAGCAGTCGTTGTCCATCGGTGAGGCGCTGTTGCGCTCTGGCCGGTGCGACATCCTCGTGCTGGATTCGCTTGCCTTCTTGACGCCCGCCAAGGAGATCGAGGAGGCCATCGAGAAGGACATGATGGGCACGCAGGCCCGCATCCTTGGCAAGGGCATTCGCAAGTTCACGGCGGCACTGAACGCGGCCATGACCGAAACCGGGCGTCGACCCACGGTGTTCTTCACCAACCAGATCCGCATGAAGCTGGGCGTGATGTTCGGCAACCCAGAAACGACGCCCGGCGGACTGGCCCCCGGATTCATGGCGTGGACGGAGGTCCGCATGAAGGGCGGCAAGTACAAGATGGACGACGCGGGGGAGCGCCCGCTCTACGTCGATTTCGGGTTCTCTCTCGACAAATCCAAGGCAAGTACCGCGAAGGTGAGTTACGAGTTCCGCATGATGCTCACGGATGCGGAGACAAAGGTTCTCGGGGACTTTTACGACGAGGATTTCATCCTCGCGCACGCGGAGCGCAAAGGTTTGATCAGCGGCGGAGGTACGTTGTGGAAGTGTCTAGGGGAGCAGTTCGGCAAGAAGTCGGAGATCGAGAAGCGGCTGGTGACGGACCCGATCTTCAAGCGGATGGTGTCGGACGTTCTGCTTCGAGCGGTTCGCCCGACCTGAACGACGCGCTCGCCGTGTTGTTCGGCGGTGCGTCCGATCTCCTGCCCACTGGAAGCGACAACAAGGTCGACATCCAGCAGGCCGTGATCGAGGAGATGTCGAAGGGCTCGACTGCGGCTGCTCCCGATGCAGAGCAGTGCCCGATCTGCGGCCTCGACGAGTTCGACGTCGAAGAAGCGCTCGGGCTCTCGTTCCCGGCGCGGTTCGTCTGCCGCTGCCGCAACTGCAAGCATGAGTGGGACCGCGTCGATGACTGACGAAGCCGACGACCAGCCGGAGAAGAAGGTCCGTCCGAAGTGGATGGACCCCAACTACGACCGCTACAAGAGGTCGAAGAAACACGAGCAGCGGCTCGCCGCCAAGTTCGGCGGGAAGCGCCTCCCGCAGAGCGGTGCCAAGCGACTGTCGCCGAAGGCGTTTCGCGCGCAAACTTCACTCTCGGAGAAGCCTGAAACCATCACCCTCAACGGCGACCTCTCTATCGGCGACTTCTGGGTTGAACACAAGCGCACCGAGACCGAGACCATGTCCATCAAGAAGGAGTGGTGGTTGAAGGTCTGCGAGGGCGCTCGCGCCGCCGGCCAAGAACCATCCCTGTTCATCACATTCGAGCAGAGGGCCAGCCCATCGTCGAAGCCTATCGATCTCGTCGTCCTTCCTATCGACGTGTTTGAGCGCCTTCGCAAGATCGCAAAAGGCGATGGCTGACCTGTTACGGAGACCGTATGAGCTTTGCCAGCGTACTGCGCGACAACACCGGACACGGCTCGCTGCTGCGGGTCATCCAAGACACCTACGTTCGGGACGAGAAAAAGTCGCCGCTTGACCCCATCGCCGGCTACATCCGGGCGTCGAGCATCCCGTCGTTGTGCGCCCGCGAAGAAGTGCTCTGCACCCTGCGGAGCATCGTGCGGGACGACAAGGTCGACGTCGGCCTGAACCTCACGTTCCTGCATGGAACCAGCCTTCACTGGGGCGTGCAGAACGAACTGCTTGGTCCGGCTGGCATCCTCTACGGGACGTGGCGCTGTGACGGTTGTGGGAAGCTCTATGGGGAATACATCGAGGGCGCTCGCGTCGAGGACTGGTCGAGCCCTCGCCCGAAGATCTGCATCCACTGCGAGTGCCGGACCTTCACGTACAAGGAGCACAAGTTCGTCGACCACGGCTTGCGCCTGACGGGGCACAGCGACGGCTTTCTCGTCATCCCCGGCCTTCCCGGCATGGGCATCTTGGAGATCAAGAGCATCGGTGAACGAGGCGGTCGCGAGATCAAGCAGGCGCCGCAGATCGGCCACATCGTCCAAGCCCACGTCTACATGATGTTCACCGGGTTCAAGTGGGCGAAGATTCTCTACTGGCAGAAGGCCGAGACCGGGCTGAACAGCCTCGTCGAACACCACATCGAGCGCGACGAGGAGACGATCAACCTCGTCCGCGATCTGGTCAGGTCCGTATGGTCCGGCATGGAGACGAAGTCGCTGCCATCGCGCATCTGCGCGCACAACGGCTGCTCGCGCGCGAAAGCCTGTCAGGTCGCAGCGGCGTGCTTCTCGGAATGACTACGCGGAACGACCCCCTCGGATCGCTGCGGTTCGTCAACCCGCTCCCCCAGAAACTTTGGGGCGCCAACTGTTCCCTGTGCGACAAACCCCAGTCTCGATGGGCCATCCTCAAGGTCACACCAACGCCCATCTTCCTGTGCGGGCTCTGCATCCTGCACAAGAGCGAGTGGGGGAAGTCGAACAGCCCGGCGGTGACGTCCACCGTGGAGCGCATTCAGGCCACGGCAGACCGCAAGTTCGAGATGGCGGACGGAAAACTAACGCGGTGCAGCGAGGCCGATGACGTCCTCGGCGTGATCATCCTCGTTGAACGAACACTCGCTCGCTCTCCTACAGGGAAACGATGACTCACTACATTCTCGGCATCGACCCCGGCTTCGCCTCGGTTGGCTACGCCGTCGTGGCGCTTGGCAACGAACCCCAGAACGACTTCCCTGTCCGCATGGGTGTTATCCGTACCCAGAAGGCCAACGAGAAGCGAAAGGTCCGCGCAAGCGAGGACAACCTCGAACGCGCGAAAGAGATCGCAAAAGAGATCCAAACCCTACTGACTCTCTACCCTACGAGTCTCATCTGCGCCGAGACAATGAGCTACCCGCGCAACTCGGCCGCTGCCGCCAAGATGGCGATCTGCTGGGGAGTCCTCGCCGCCATCGCGCAACAACGCGGCATCGCCATCACTCAAGCATCCCCGCAGGAGGTCAAGAAGGCCGTCTGCGGGAAGAAAGACGCGTCGAAGGACGAGGTCAAAGCTGCGTTGGATGCGTTCTTCCCCGCCACGTTGACCGGGCTCGCAGGTCTTTGCGCGAAGATTCCGGCCTCTGTGCAAGAACACCCCTACGACGCTCTGGCTGCGGTGATAGCCTGCCGCGACAGCGAGGTTTTCCTCCTCGCTCGCAGGATGGCTACATGCGCGGCATCAACCGGGTGATCTTCTCGGGGAACGTCACCGGAAAAATCGACTTCGCCTCGACCGACCGAGGACAGGACGTCTGCACCTTTATCATCGCGTCCGACCGCGCCGCTTCTGGCGGAACCGTCACCGCCTACGCGAAGGTCAACGTCTACATGGACGGACTGGTTGCAGCCTGCCGCGTAAAACTAGAAAAAGGGTGTTACGTCCTCGTCGAAGGCGAACTGATGAACCGGAACTCGCCCGCCGGGCGGATGACGGAAATCCGGGCGTGGGAGCTACTGTTCCTGAACCCGGCCGCAGCCGTATCGCCATCTAAAGGAGCCCCTACCGATGTCGTCGACCCCGCTGACCGTGATCCGTAGCGATGAAACCCCCGCCTACGTCCAAGATGCCGACGTAGGGTCGCGTGCGTGGGCGGGCAGGATGCGCCATCGAGCGCGCGTGCTCGCGGAGCAGGTCGAGACGGGCTACCTCGAACTCGGGGAGATCCTCTATCGCATCTACGACGCCCCGGTGGACGGAGACCCGGAGAAGGGCTCCCTGTTGGAGAAGTGGGGCTACAACTCCATCTCGGAGTACGCCGAGAAGGAACTCTCCCTCCACTACAAGAAGGCCCAGCGCCTCGTCCGCATCTTCTACCGGGTCGAAGTCGAACTCGACGGCCTCGGCAAGAACCCCGAACTCAAGAAGCGCTTCATCCGGCTCGGCTGGTCGAAGGCCCGCGAACTCGTCCGCGTCCTCACGAAGGACAACATGGTCGACTGGATCGACCGTGCCGAGAAGATGAACTACACGACGCTGGTCGAGGTCATCAAGCGCACCGTTCAGATCGAGGAAGCCAAGCGCATCCAAGCCGACCTCGCCGCGCAGCCCGACCCTGTCGCCAAGAGCAACGAACTTTCGTCGGCACCTGCTCCGAAGCCGTTTCCGGCCCTCAACGCCCCCGTCCCCCCGGATGCGCCTGCTCCACGGTTCGTCTCGTCCCTTCCCGCCCAGACCCCGGCAACCTCCCGTCCGGTGGGGGACTACGCTGAGAAGGCCGACGACTTCGTCAACAAGAAGTGGGTCAACAAGGTCTTCCAACTGGAGTCTTCGCAGGCGGAGACCGTGAACCTCGCCCTGAAACGGGCACAGGATCTGGCCGGCACGCAGGACAAGACCCCGTCAACGCTCATCTCGCTCATCTGCCTCGACTTCTTGTCCGGCGCCGACTGGTCGGGCGCGACCATTGATCAGAAGCTGCGGTTTCTCGCCAAGATCGAGAAGTCCGTCGGCCTTCGCATGGTCGTCATCGACGACAACAATGAAGTCGTGTACGGTCTCCGGGCGCTTGCAGACGCGGCGAAAGCCGCAAAGACGGACAACGCCTCTACCAACGAGACGGACGAATGAACTCGATTCCCCTCCCGTGGCCGGTCACGGCCGAAACCATCGCCGCCGAACTCGCACTGATGTCGAAGATCGTGGCGCGCTGGAACGAACGCTTCTCCAGCGAGGACTTTCTCGCGGAACTCGATGCCTCTCCCGAAGTGGAGCGGATGCAACTGTTTGCGCAGTTCACGAACGAGCTGAAAGTGCTCGCGTCGAAGTCTGCAACGCTTGTCGAAGTCATTCAGTAGGGATCACCCATGAACGCACCCAACACGAAGCCCGGAAAAGTCGACCTCAAGCACATCCCGATTGACCTCATCACGCCGAACGCGTGGAACCCGCAGGGGCAGGACGAGGTGACGTTCCAACGCCTTGTCGACGAGATTCGAGACGTCGGCTTCCTCGACCCTCTGGAGGTCGTCCCTCTCGACGACGGTACCTACCGCATCATCGGCGGCGAACACCGCTGGCAGGCTGCCAAGGTCATCGGGATGGACGAGCTTCCGTGCTCGGTCCTCGTCGACGCCAAGTGGCAGGACGAAGACCTCCAGAAGTTCGTCACCGTCCGCCTGAACGTCCTCAAGGGCAAACTGGACCCCGACAAGTTCGCCAAGCTGTACGGCGAGATGGCACAGAAGTACGGCGCCGAAGCCCTGCAACAACTGATGGGCTACACGGACACCAAGGCGTTCCAGAAGCTCGTCGGCGACGTGAAGCGCGGCCTCAAGAAGGGGCTGCCGAAGAACCTACAGGACGAGTTCGACGAGAAGGCCAAGGAGGCGAAGACGGTCGAAGACCTGTCGAACATCCTCCAGCACTTGTTCGCCAAGCACGGTGACACCGTGAACATGTCGTTCATGGTGTTCACGTTCGGCAAGCAGGAGCACGTCTACATTCAGATGAACCGCGAGACCAAGAAGGCTCTCGACAAGGTGCTGGCGTACTGCCGACACACCAACGACGACATCAACGACTTCCTCGCCCCGTTGATCGAGGAGGCAGGCAAGACCGCCCTGAAAGAGCTTGACAAGGCGAAGTCGAACGCCAAGCAGATTGTTGGCTGACCTTGAGGGGGGACTGAGGCTGGGGTACTGTCCTGCATCCCCTCGCTGGAGTACCCATGCCCCGTCTCAACACTCTGACCCTCCGAACCCGCCTCGCGCTGCTTGCCGAGGCCGCTGCCAAGTCCAAGGGCGTCAAGGACGCCAAGGCGAGCGAAGACATTGCCGGTGATTGCCTGAAGGCGGCAAACGCCTTCCGCGACGCCGCAAAGGCCGGTGAGTCGCTGGAGATGGCGGCTGACAAGGTTGCCAAGGACGCCAACCAGCTCTCGGCCGGCACCAAGGGCGCTGTGCATGACGTCGAGGCTGCCACGAAGAAGATGAAGGACGCCGTCGATGGCATCTACGGTGACTTCGCCACCGCTCGTCAGGCGTTCTACGCGGTTGCCCTCGCGTGGGACATGTACGCGAAGCAGCCGTCGGCCGGGAAGAAGTCGGCCAGCACCGACATCAAGACCCAGAGCGACAAGGAAGTTTCCGACGCTATCGTGTGGTCCGCGAAGAACCTCACGACGTCGGTCAACGACTTCTTGAACAAGGCCATGAAGGCGTCGAACCTCCTCCGTGCCGCCGCCAAGACCATCGGTCTTGAAAAGGGCGAGCTGAACGACTCACAGAAGAAGGCGCTCATCGACGCCTGCTTTGACGCCAAGAACGCGGCTGACCCCCTGTTCGGTCGTGTCGCCGGCATCAACCGTCGCGTCGTCGAACTCCTCGCCCGCGCGCAGGAGAAGGCCAAGTACGAGGCCAAGGCTCGCGGCGTCGAGATCAAGCTCGCGTTCGAGGACGACGACGAACTCGGCGACCTCGAAATCCTCTGAGACCACACGGTCCCCCGACTCCGCGAGGCGCCGATGGCGAACCCGAAGAACAGCACTCCGGCAGTGACCGTTGCCGAGGCGTTGGCGCTTGCAGAAGCGTCAGCGTTTCGTGTTACGCCGACGTACGTCTATGCGTACAAGCACAAGGACAATCTGCCTTCGGGTCCGCTCGTCCCGGCACGCATCAAGCACGCGAACGTCTGGAAGCACTGGGACGACCTCGTCGATCCTCCTCTCGGCGATCCCATCAACAACTTCGTGATCGGGACGATCCCGAAGCACTACAAGGCTCCGTCGGACCTCCAACTCAAAGACGCGTCGAAGAAGCTCTCCGACGTGATGTCGCAGGACGGCGCCTCCGACGATGACGACAAGCCCGCTCCCGCGCAGCCGATGTCCAAGGCCGAAATCAACAAAGCGCTCGGTGGTGGCGTTCCTCTCGATGCCTATCTGAAAACCATTGGGTTCGATGACCCGACCAAGCAGGCCACCCTGCTCAAGAACCCGCAGATCACAGCGGTATTGCTGAAGCAGTACGGTTCCGATTGGAAAGAGAAGGCCGCTGCCGCAGGGTTCGATGTCCCCGGCGTTCCGAAGATCGACCCGGTCGTCAAGAACGCGGCATCGGTGCTGGGCTACGCAACCGGGTCGCCCGAGTTTTCGGTCCTGCTCAATCTTCACAAGGCCGGAACCGACGACGGCGCCATCGCGGAGATGTTGACCGATGACTCGACCGAGGACGAGGCCGACAAAGCCGTCGACCTCGTACTCAAGGTCATCAACGCTGCGAAGAAGGCCAAGCTCATCTCCGCCAAAGACGACCCGAACGACTCCAGCGTGACGCTGGTGAAGTTCAATGGGCCGGCCAGCCAGCTTCCCCCAGCGCCGAAGCCTGCACCTGTCGTCGCTCCTCCCCCGCCGCCCCCGCCGCCCCCGCCGCCCCCGCCGGCTCCTCCGCCTCCC
>Ga0315900_10001101_pt1 | contig 43580 bp, 42 predicted proteins | sample LakEriMetagenome_FD_203521 | JGI IMG/M metagenome (GOLD analysis project Ga0315900, IMG submission 203521) | Freshwater fungal communities from buoy surface, Lake Erie, Ohio, United States - Buoy 12 MA114 | ecosystem: Environmental > Aquatic > Freshwater > Lake > Lake biofilm | place: USA: Lake... | reverse complement strand
AGGCGAGCCGCTCGGGGTCGCGCACGCGCAGGCGCACCACATCCGCGATCGTCTCGACCAGCAGCACCTCGCCCTCGGGCAGCTGGCCCATCGTGCCCACCGTCTCGGGATGGCCCGCGTGCCCGATCATCACCATCTGGAGGCCGTTGGCGTGGTGGCGCGCGGCCTCCATGTGCACCTTCGTCACCAGCGGGCAGGTGGCATCGACCGCGATCATGTTGCGCCGCGCGGCCGTCTCGGGCACCGATTTCGGCACGCCATGGGCCGAGAAGATCACCGGCCGGTCGTCGGGGCACTCCGAGAGTTCCTCGACGAACACCGCCCCCTTGGCGCGCAGGCTGTCGACGACAAAGCGGTTGTGCACGATCTCGTGGCGGACATAGACCGGCGCCCCCCATTTCTCGAGCGCGAGCTCGACGATCTTGATGGCGCGATCGACACCCGCGCAGAACCCGCGCGGCGCGGCAAGAAGAAGCGTGAGGGGGGGCTTGGTCATGGCACTCTCCTGCCCCGGATTGGTAGTCGGATCGGCCCCGCAGGTCCAGCCCCTCAGCCAAAGGCACCCAGGAGGCCCGCAACGATCACCACCCCCAGCGCCGCCCCGGCCCAGGGCAGGGCGCGCGCCAGCAGATCGGGCGGGGCGGGCCAGTGCGCGAAGCGGTGCGCGGCAGCAATATGGGTCGCGAGCGCCGCCACCGCGGCGATGTAATAGGGGATGAAATAGGCAGCACCCGGCCACTCCTGCACGACCGCCGCGGCAAAGGCGGTGCCCGTTTCGGGCCGCGCGCGCAGCACGGCGGGGACGTGCTGGACCACAAACAGCGCGAGCCACACGCCCGATGCGACCTGCGCCAGCGCCCAAGCCCCGGACGGGCGCCCCCGCCGCCAGACGAGCGCCAGCCCTAGCGCGATCTGCACGCCAAAAAGCGCGATCAGCACGGACTCGACAACAGCATGCCGATAGATGGACCGCACCGCAGCGTTCAGGCAATGCCGGTGGCGCAGGGTCATGCCGCGCGCCTCCGCAAGGCCAACCCCGCCCATACCAGCGCCAGCGCCACCCAGTGCGCAGAACGCGGTCACGAAATGCCACAATCGCCGCCGCCTTTCGCCGTCTGGGGCAGGGTGGCATCGCGGCGGTCCGGGCCGAGGTGGTGGCCCGCGACCTCGGCGTGTCAAAAGGCAGCTTCTATTGGCATTTTAGGAACCTGCCCGACCTGAAATCGCGCATGCTCGCACATTGGCAGGCCGAGGCGACCGACCGGATCGTGGCCATGGCCGAGACCGGCGCCACCCCCCGCGAACGGCTCGGGCGGCTCGTTGACCTCGCCACCTCCGACCTCGATGCCCCCTATGGCGGCTATGCGACCGAGGCCGCGATTCGCGACTGGGCGCGCAGCGATCCGGTCGCAGGCGCGGCGCAGGCTGCAGCGGATGCCGCGCGGCTGGCCTATCTGAGGCAACTTCTTGCGCAGGCCGCCGCACCCGACCCCGCCCGCGCGGCGCGGCTGGTGCTGATGGCCTACACAGGCGCCGTCCACCTCGGCACGGCCGACCGCGCGCAACTGGCCGCGGACCTGCGCGCGCTGGTCATGGCACTCGCGGCACCATCGTCGGCGTGATCGGGACGCGCGGCCATGTGCTGTGCCCGGAAGCGTCTTGACGGGCGAAGATTCGCCTTCGCCCGCCTCCGCGTCCAGCGGCGTGCGACCTAGCCCGCGGTCGGCTCGCGCTCGGCCTCGGATGCGGGGGTCATCTCGCGCAGCTCACGCGGTTCGCGCGCCGGACGGCCGATCACTTCACGCAACTCGTCAAGCTCGATGAAGTTGTCGGCCTGGCGGCGCAGGTCGTCGGCGATCATGGGCGGGGTCGCACGGATCGTGGAGACGACCGAGACGCGCACGCCCTTGCGCTGCAGGCTCTCGACCAATCGGCGAAAGTCGCCGTCGCCAGAAAAGAGCACGATGTGATCGACATGCGGCGCGATTTCCATGGCGTCGATCGTGAGTTCGATGTCCATGTTGCCCTTGACCTTGCGGCGGCCTTGGCTGTCCACGTATTCGCGCGCGGGCTTCGTGACCATGGTGAAGCCGTTGTATTGCAGCCAGTCTACCAGCGGCCGGATCGGGGAATACTCGTCAGACTCGAGAAGCGCGGTATAGTAGAAGGCCCGCAGAAGCTTGCCGCGGCGCATGAATTCCTGCCGCAGGAGCTTGTAATCGATATCGAAGCCGAGCGCGCGCGACGCAGCGTAGAGGTTCGATCCATCGATGAAGAGGGCCAGTCGGTCGTCTTTGTAAAACATCGTGCGTCCCTTTAATGTGCTCCGGATCGCGACCGCTGTCGCACAACCCACAGGAGAATCCGGCGATGCCAGCGACGCTCTTATGCTGCCTCGATTGGCTTTGCGCAAGACTGTTTACACTGGGCCTGCGATAGATATGAGAATTGTAGCACCCATGGCCGACTGCCTGATCGCGGTGGGAGGCAACCTGTCATTCGAAGATCTGCCGTCTCGTCAGATCGTTGCGGATGCGATCTCTCAACTTGGCGCAGCCGGGTTCGACAAGATCATATCAAGTCGATACTACTCGTCACCCGCCTTTCCGGCCGGCTCGGGCCCTGACTTTATCAACGCCTGCGTGCGGGCGCGTTGGCCGGATGCGGGCGAATCGGGCGCGCGCGCCGCGCTCGGAGCGCTCCATGCAATCGAGGCGCGCTTTGGCCGCGTCCGCAGACAGCGCTGGGCCGGTCGCACGCTCGATCTCGATCTCCTGGCCGTCGATGGCATGGTGCTGCCCGATGCCCAGACGCAGGATGGCTGGCGCATGATGCCGCCGGACCGGCAGGCGGCCGAGGCGCCCGACCGGCTGATCCTGCCCCACCCGCGCCTGCAAGATCGTGCCTTCGTCCTCGTGCCGCTGGCCGAGATCGCGCCGGACTGGCGCCATCCGCGCACCGGACGCACGGTGCGGACCATGCGCGACGCGCTGCCGGCGGCGGACCTCGCCGCCGTGCGGCCCCTGCCGGAGGGAAGCGACGACGCCCACCCGCAAAGATCGCTTGTAAATGGCAAGCCGCAGGCCTAGATAGTCGGCCTTGTGTCCAGCCTTCCAAGAGGTATCCGATGGCCCGCGTCACGGTCGAAGATTGCGTTGACAAGGTTCCGAACCGGTTCGAACTGGTCCTGCTTGCCTCGCACCGCGCCCGCGAGATCGCGCGAGGCGCGCCCCTGACGGTCGAGCGCGACAAGGACAAGAACTCGGTCGTGGCGCTGCGCGAGATCGCCGAAGAGACGCAGGACGCCGAGGCGCTGCGCGAGCGTCTGATCGCCTCGAACCAGACGCAGATCGAGGTCGACGAGCCTTCGGAAGATGACATGGCCCGGCTGCTCACTGCCGAGGCCGATCGGCCCGTCTCGGACGACATGTCCGAGGAACGCATGCTGCGCGCCCTGATGGACGCCCAGCGCCACGCCTGACGGGCCCCCCGGGGGGGCGGGACGGATGATCGACGTCGACGACCTGATCGCCCTCATTCACAATTACAACCCGCGCTGCAACGAGGCCCTGATCCGCGGGGCCTATGATTACGGCAACCGGATGCACGAAGGGCAGATGCGCCAGTCGGGCGAGCCCTATTTCACCCACCCCGTCGCCGTCGCCGCCATCTTGACCGAGATGCGCCTCGACGATGCCACCCTCGCGACCGCGCTGCTGCACGACACGATCGAGGACACCCGCTCGACGCGCGAGGACATCGCCGCCACTTTCGGCCCCGAGGTCGCAGACCTTGTCGACGGGGTGACGAAACTCACCAACCTCCAGCTTTCCTCGACGCAGGCCAAGCAGGCCGAGAACTTCCGCAAGCTCTTCTTCGCCATGTCGAAGGATCTGCGCGTCATCCTCGTCAAGCTCGCCGACCGGCTGCACAACATGCGCACGATCCGCTCGATGAAGCCCGAGAAGCAGGCCCAGAAGGCGCGCGAGACGATGGAGATCTTCGCCCCGCTCGCGGGCCGCATGGGCATGCAGTGGATGCGCGAGGAGCTCGAGGATCTCGCCTTTCGCGTCCTGAACCCCGAGGCGCGGAACTCGATCCTGCGCCGCTTCATCACGCTTCAGCGCGAGGCGGGGGATGCGGTCTCGAAGATCACGGCCGACATCCGCGCCGAGCTTGACCGCGCCGGGATCGAGGCCGATGTCTACGGCCGCGCCAAGAAGCCCTATTCCGTCTGGCGCAAGATGCAGGAGAAGGATCTCGCCTTTTCGCGGCTGTCGGACATCTACGGCTTTCGCATCATCACGGGCGATGTCGCCGACTGCTACCGCGCGCTCGGCGTCATCCACCAGCGCTGGAAGGCCGTGCCGGGCCGCTTCAAGGACTACATCAGCCAGCCCAAGACGAACGGCTACCGCTCGATCCACACCACCGTCTCGGGCCGCGACGGCAAGCGGGTCGAGGTGCAGATTCGCACCCGCCAGATGCACGAGGTCGCCGAGGCGGGCGTGGCCGCGCACTGGTCCTATCGCGACGGCGTGCGCTCGGTGAACCCCTTCGCAGTCGATCCCGCGCGCTGGATCGCGCAACTGACCGAACGCTTCGACGAGGGCGACCATGACGAGTTCATGGAGCATGTCCGCCTCGAGATGTATCAGGATCAGGTGTTCTGCTTCACCCCCAAGGGCGATGTGGTGCAACTGCCGCGCGGAGCGACCCCGCTCGATTTCGCCTATGCCATCCACACGCGCATCGGCAACGCCTGCGTCTCGGCCAAGATCGACGGCATCCGGGTGCCGCTCTGGACGCGGGTGCGCAACGGCCAGTCGGTCGAGATCATCACCGCCGAGGGCCAGCGCCCGCAGGCAAGCTGGATCGACATCGTCGCCACCGGCCGCGCCAAGGCCGCGATCCGGCGCAGCCTGCGCGAGGAGGATCGCGGCCGCTTCGTCAAGCTCGGGCGCGAACTCGCGCGCGTGACCTTTGAGCGCTACGGCAAGAAATCGACCGACAAGGCGCTGCGCACCGCCGCCCGCACCCTTGGCCTGCCGGATGAGACGGAGCTTCTGGCCCGCATCGGATCGGCCGAGATCCCCGCCAACCGGGTGGTCGAACTCCTCTATCCCGCGCTGCCGGCGCTCGATGCGCAGATCGTGCCGGCCGCGCGGCCGGTCGCGGGTCTGCCCGATGACCAGAGCTTCATGCGCGCGCCCTGCTGCCAGCCCGTTCCGGGCGAGCGGATCGTCGGTATCACCTATCGCGGCAAGGGCGTGGTCGCGCATGCGATGGATTGCCCCGTTCTGGCCGATTTCCAGGACGCCCCCGAACGCTGGATCGACCTGCGCTGGCATGCTGGCCAGCACGCCCCGGTCCACACCGTCACGCTTCAGGTTACCATCGCGAATGCGGCGGGCGTGCTCGGGCGGGTTTGCTCGGTCGTGGGCGATCTGCGCACGAACATCTCGGATCTTCACTTTCTCGACAAGAAGCCCGACTATTATCGGATTGCGATAGATGTTGATCTGCGCGATGCAGAACATCTGCACACCATCCTGACGGCGCTTGACGCCGAAACCGACGTGGCGGGGGTCGCCCGCCTGCGCGATCCCGCGCGCAAACCCTGAAGGTCCGAAGATGGTCTTCAAGCGGCGCACCCCGAAAGGCTGGCTGCAGGTGCTGTCGGAGATGGTCTGGCCCCGCGGCGGCTGGGGCCGGGCGACAAGCTATGTCATGCACCGCCTGCGCCGCCTGCCCGACCCGCCACACCGCATCGCGCGCGGCACCTTCGCGGGCCTCCTGATCGGAACGTTGCCCCTGCCCGGGGCGCAGATCGCGGGGGCGTTGCTTCTTGCGTGGGTGATGCGCGGAAACTTCATTGCGGCCGTGCTCGGCACCTTCATCTCGAACCCTGTCACGACACCGCTGATTGCCGTGATCTCGATGGCGCTCGGGCACTGGATGCTCGGGATCGAGCGTCCCCTCAGCGCACCCGCGATCATGGATGCCTTCGCGCAGGCGGGGGGCGAGATCTGGGACAACCTGCGCGCGCTCGTCGGCCTTGGAGAGTTCCACTGGACGGCGCTCGAGGTTTTCTTCCACGACATCTACTGGCCCTATTTCGTCGGCTCGATCGGGCCGGGGATCCTGATCGGACTGGCGGGGTATTACCTGAGCCTGCCGATCGTGCGCGCCTATCAGGGCCTGCGCGCCAAGCGCTTGCGCGAACGCATCGCACGTCGCCTCTCGCGCAGTGGCGGAGGCACTGGCAGCGGGCCGGAAAAACCCTAGAACGCCGTCATCCGCCGGAGGAGCCGATGCCCCGACCCTTGCCCACGACACCGCTGCGCCTTGGCGTCAACATCGACCACGTCGCGACCATCCGCAATGCCCGCGGCGGCGCCCTTCCCGACCCCGTGCGCGCGGCCCTGCTGGCCGAGGCCGCAGGTGCCGACGGCATCACCGCACACCTGCGCGAGGATCGCCGCCATATCCGCGACGACGACATCGCCCGCCTGATGGCCGAGCTGCGCGCGCCGCTCAACTTCGAGATGGCGGCGACGGCCGAGATGCAGGCCATCGCCCTGCGCCACCGCCCGCACGCCGTCTGCATCGTCCCCGAACGGCGCGAGGAGAGGACGACCGAAGGGGGCCTCGAGGTCGCGGGCGACGCCGCGCGGCTCGCCGACTTCATCGCGCCCCTGCGCGCGGCGGGCTGCCGCGTCTCGCTCTTCATCGGCCACGCGCCCGCCCAGATCGAGGCCGCCGCCCGCATCGGCGCGGCGGTGGTCGAACTGCACACCGGCCATTATTGCGACCTCTTGGCCGAAGGCCGCGCGGCCGAGGCCACCACCGAGGCCGAGGCGCTGGCCCGCGGCGCACATCTTGCGCATGAGGCGGGGCTCGAGGTGCACGCGGGGCATGGGCTGAGCTTCGACAACGTCGGCCTCATCGCGGCGCTGCCCGAGGTGGTCGAACTCAACATCGGGCACTTCCTCATCGGCGAGGCGGTCTTTGTCGGCCTTCCCGCGGCAATCGCCGCGATGCGCGCGCGCATGACGGCCGCGCGCCGCCCCGCCGCCTGAGGCGCCATGATCCTCGGCATCGGCACCGACCTTGCCAACATCGAGCGGATCGAGGGCACGCTCGCCCGCTTCGGCGAGCGTTTCCTCGCCCGCGTCTTCACCCCCGAGGAACGGCGCAAGGCCGAGGCGCGCGCCGACCGCGCCGGCACCTATGCCAAGCGCTGGGCCGCCAAGGAGGCATGCTCCAAGGCGCTCGGGACCGGTCTGCGGATGGGGATCGCCTGGCGCGACATGGGGGTGGCGAACCTGCCGACCGGCCAGCCGGTGATGCACCTGACCGGCTGGGCCGCGCGCCGCCTCGCCGCCCTGACGCCGCCGGGCCACGAGGCGGTCGTGCATGTCTCGCTCACCGACGATCACCCGTGGGCGCAGGCCTTCGTCGTGATCGAGGCGCGCCCGGCGCGCGCTTGACAGCCATCGCGGGCGCGCGCACAAGGCGCCCGTCACAAGGGGGCGGCAGGCAGCATGAGCACGGACGCAAAACCCTCGGGCGGGCTGGTCGAGACGATCAAGACCATCGTCTATGCGCTGTTGATCGCGGGCGTGTTCCGCACCCTCTTCTTCCAGCCCTTCTGGATCCCCTCGGGTTCGATGAAGGACACGCTGCTGATCGGCGATTTCCTCTTCGTCAACAAGATGGCCTATGGCTATTCGCAGCACTCCTGCCCCTTCTCGCTCTGCCCCTTCTCGGGGCGGATCTTCTTCTCGGAGCCCGAGCGGGGGGATGTCGTGGTGTTCCGCCACCCGGTGAACGGGTCGGACTTCATCAAGCGGCTGATCGGCCTGCCGGGTGACAGGGTGCAATTCGTCAACGGCCAGATCATCCTCAACGGCAGCCCGCTGCCGCTTGAACCTGCCGGAACCTACGCCGAGGTCTTCGCCCCGCAGGGGCCCATGGGCCACATGCCCCGCTGCGAGAATGCTCCCGTCGCACAAGGGGGCGAGTGCACCAAGTCGCGCTTTACCGAGATCCTGCCCGACGGTCGGAGCCACTCGGTCCTCAACATCGAGGACAACGGCTTTGGCGACAACACACCCGAATTCGTCGTACCCGAGGGGAACTACTTCTTCGTCGGCGACAACCGCGACAACAGCCAGGACAGCCGCTATGCCCGCGCCACCGGTGGTGTGGGCTTCGTCCCGGCCGAGAACCTGATCGGCCGGGCCGACCGGATCATGTTCTCGTCGGCCGGATCCTCGATGCTCTATTTCTGGACCTGGCGGTCGGATCGCTTCTTCGTGGCGGTCAAGTGAAGCCTGCGCGCGACATCGCCGCCTTTGCCCGGCGCATCGGGCACGACTTCGCCGACGCGCAGATCCTGATCGAGGCGCTGACCCATGCCTCGATCGTCTCGCCCACGCGCCCCGACAACCAGCGGCTCGAGTTTCTGGGCGACCGCGTGCTTGGCCTCGCCATCGCCGAGGCGCTGCTCGCCACCGACCCGGCCGCGCGCGAGGGCGACCTTGCGCCGCGTTTCAACGCGCTCGTGCGGCGCGAGACCTGCGCCGAGATCGCGCGCGAGATCGGGCTGGGCGAGGCACTGCGCCTCGGGCGCTCCGAGATGATCACGGGCGGGCGGCGCAAGGAGGCGCTGCTTGCAGACGCGCTCGAGGCGGTGATCGCGGCGGTCTATGTCGATGCGGGCTTCGATGCGGCGCGCGACCTCGTGCGCAGGCTCTGGGGCGGGCGGATCGCGGCGGTGGCGGGCGATGACGCGCGCGATGCCAAATCGACCCTGCAGGCCTGGGCGCAGGCGCGCGGCCTGCCCCCGCCCGACTATGCCGAGACGGGCCGCGAGGGGCCGCCCCACGAGCCCGTCTTCACGATCGAGGTGCGGCTCGCCGACGGAACCCGCGAAACCGCCGCCGGCCGGACCAAGCGGCAGGCCGAACAGGATGCCGCGCAGCGCCTGCTTGCCCGGATCGGAGCCGAAAGATGACCGACGCCCCCACCCGCGCGGGTTTCGCCGCCCTGATCGGTGAGCCGAACGCGGGCAAATCCACCCTCCTCAACCGCATGGTGGGGGCCAAGGTCTCGATCGTCACGCACAAGGTGCAGACGACGCGGGCGCGCATCCGCGGCATCGCCATGGCCGGCCCGGCGCAGATCGTCTTTGTCGACACGCCCGGCCTCTTTCGCCCGCGGCGGCGGCTCGACCGCGCGATGGTCGCGGCCGCCTGGGGCGGGGCGGCGGATGCCGATGCGGTCGTGCTCCTGATCGAGGCGCACCGCGGCCTGACCGAGGGCGTGGGCGCGATCATCAACGACCTTGCCGCGAAACTGCCGCGCCGCGTACCGGTCGCACTTGCCATCAACAAGATCGACCGCGTGAAGGCCGAGGCGCTGCTGCCCCTGGCCGAGCGGATGAACGCGGCCTATCCCTTCGCCGCGACCTTCATGATCTCGGCCGAGCGCGGCCACGGCATCGAGGCGCTGCGCGAATGGATCGCCGAGCGGATGCCCGAGGGGCCCTGGCTCTATCCCGAGGACCAGATCGCCGACCTGCCGCTCCGGATGCTCGCGGCCGAGACGACGCGCGAGAAGCTGACGCTGCGGCTGCATCAGGAACTGCCCTATGAGCTCACCGTCGAGACCGAAGGCTGGGAGGAACGCCCCGACGGATCGGTGCGGATCGATCAGGTGATCTATGTCGCCCGCGACGGCCACAAGGGCATCGTGCTCGGGACGGGCGGGAGCACGATCAAGCCCGTCTCGATGGCCGCACGCGCCGAGATCGCCGAGTTCATTGGCCGCCCGGTGCACCTCTTCCTGCAGGTCAAGGTCCGCCCCGGCTGGCTCGACGAAGCCGAACGCTTCCGCGAGATGGGGCTCGAGTTCCGCGATGGCGACTAGGGCCGCCTGATGGTCCGCCTTGCCTCGGGGCTGTGGGTTTCGGCCTATCTCGCGCGGCTCGGGCAGGCGGCTATTCCGGCCTATGTCACGGCGCGCGGGGATCCGACAGCGGGCGCCGTGATCGTGCGGCTCGCGACCCTCGATGGGCGGGCGCGGGCGGTGCAGCGCACGACCGACCCCGCCAGCGGGGCGCGGCGCTGGACGGTGCTGGCCGAAGGGTCCGAGGCCGAGGTCGATGCGGTGCTGGCGCGCGCGCGCGGCCGCGACCCGGACCTGTGGGTGATCGAGATCGAGGATCGCGCCGGGCGCACGCTGCTTGACGATCCGGGGCTCGAGGGTTGAAGCCCCTCAGCCCCGCAGCGTGCCGCCCGTGGCCTTCGCGACCTTGTCGATGATCTTGCGCCCGACGGCCTCGATCTCGGCCTCGGTCAGCGTCGCGGTCGCGGGTTGCAGCCGCACGCTGATCGCGAGCGACTTCAGCCCCGCGCCAAGCTGCGCCTCGGCCGCGGGGCCTGCGAATTCGTCGAAGACGCGCACGCCCTCGATCAGCGCCTTGTCGGCGCCGAGCGCGGCCTGCACCACCGCCTGCGCCTCGGTCCGGGCATCGACGACGAAGGCGAAATCGCGCTCGACCGCCTGCAGGTCGTGCAGCATGAGCGGCGCGCGCGCCGTGCCCCGCGCCCGCGGCTGCGGGATCGCGGCGAGATCGAGCGTGAAGGCCACCGCCGGCCCGCGCAGATCGAAGGCGCGCAGCACGCGCGGATGGATCGCGCCGAACCGCGCCAGCGCCACCCGCCCGAGCGCGAGCGCGCCCGACCGCCCCGGGTGCCACCATCCCGGCAGGTCGCGCAGCACGCCAAGGCGCTGCGGCGCGCCGAGGGCCGCAAGCACCGCCTCGGCATCGGCGCGCGCATCGAAGACATCGACCGCCCGGCGCGAGCCGTGCGGGTCGCGCGGTCCCGCATCCCCGGTCAGGAGCCCCGCGACCTGCGTCGCCTGCTCGCCCGGTTCGCCGCCCGAAAAGATCGGCCCGACCTCAAAGAGCGCGAGGTCGGCCAGCCCGCGCGCGTGGTTGCGCGCCGCCGCCTGCAGAAGGCCCGGCAGCAGGTCGGGGCGCAGATGCGTCATCTCGGACGAGATCGGGTTTTCCAGCCGCACCGCCTCGGCCCCGCCGCCGAACATCTGCGCGGCGGGGGCATCGATGAAGGAATAGGTCACGCATTCGTTGTAGCCGAGCGCCGCGAGGCTGCGGCGCGCGACGCTCTCGCGCTTTTGCGCGGGCGTCAGGATCGGGGCTGGAACGCCCGCGCGCACCGGCGGCAGCGGCCGGCCCTGCAGGCGGCTGAGCGAGGCCACGCGCGCGACCTCCTCGACGAGATCTGCCGGGCCGTTGACGTCGGGGCGCCAGCTGGGCGGCGCGGCGCGGCCCCTCGCCCCCGTCATCTCGACCTCGAAGCCGAGCGCCCGGAGCGTTCCGAGCTGCGTCTCGGGCGCGATCTCGAGCCCCACGAGGCGCGCGACGCGGCCCGGGTCGAAGTCGAACCACCGCCGCGTGTCGGGCACCGCGCCATCGACCACCACCTCGGACGCCTCGCCCCCGCAGAGATCGAGGATCATCCGCGTCGCGGCCTCGAGCCCCGGGATCGTGAAGGCCGGATCGACCCCGCGCTCGAACCGGTAGCGGGCATCGGAATTGATCCGCAGCGCCCGGCCCGTGGCGGCCACCGTCATCGGATCCCAATAGGCGGATTCGAGAAAGACCTCGGTCGTCTCGGGCGTGCAGCCCGAATGCTCTCCGCCCATGATGCCCGCGATGCTCTCGGGGCCGGCATCGTCCGAGATGGCCATCATGCCGGGCGCGAAGCGATAGTTCCGCCCGTCGAGCGCGAGGATCTCCTCGCCGCCGGCCGCGGGGTGGATGCGCAGCCTGCCCCGGACCTTCGCGGCATCGAAGACATGCAGCGGGCGGTTGCGATCATAGGTGAAGAAGTTCGTGACATCGACCAGCGCCGAGATCGGGCGCAGCCCGATCGCGCGCAGCCGCGCCTGCAGCCAGGCGGGCGAGGGGCCGTTCCGCACGCCCCGGATGACGCGGCCGGCAAAGATCGGGCAGCCCCTGGCGCGCAGCGCGGGGTCGATCGCGACCCCGATGGGCGAGGGGAAGCCGCCCGGGACGGGCGCGATCGTCTCGGGCTTCAGCCGCCCGATCCCGCGCGCCGCCAGATCGCGCGCCACCCCCCGCACGCCCAGCGCATCGGGGCGGTTGGGCGTGATCTTGATGTGGAACATCGGATCATCGAGGCCGCGCCAGTCGATGAAGCGCGCCCCGAGCGGGGCGTCCGCCGGCAGGTCGATGATGCCGTCGTGATCGTCCGAGACCATGAGCTCGCGCTCGGAACACAGCATCCCGTTCGAGGCGACGCCGCGGATCATCCCGGGCTTCAGATCGACCCCGGTGCCGGGGACATGGGTGCCGACGGGGGCGAAGACCGCGACCATGCCGGTGCGCGCGTTGGGCGCGCCGCAGACGACCTGCACCTCTTCGCGCCGCCCGCCGGGGCCGTCGGGATAGGTCTCGACCCGGCAGAGCCGCAGCCGGTCGGCGTTGGGGTGGGGAACCGCCTCGATCACGCGGCAGATGCGAAAGGCGCCGAGCCGGGCCGCAGGGTCGCTGACCTCCTCGACCTCGAGCCCGAGGTCGGTCAGCGCCTCGGCGATGGCCTGCAGGGTGGCGTCGGTCTCGAGATGGTCGCGAAGCCAAGAGAGGGTGAACTTCATCGCTGCGGCACCGGATTGGGGTGGATTGGCGAGGGCTTAGCCCATCGGCGCGGGCAGGAAAAGGCCGCCCCTCAGTTCAGCTGGAGCTGGAGCGGATAGCGTCCGTCGCTGAAATCGCCAAAAAGGCTCGAGACATCGGGGTGGCCTACCGGCTCGCCGCTTTCGTCGGGCAGCAGGTTCTGTTCCGACACATAGGCCACGTAGTAGCTGTTCGCGTTCTCGGCCAGGATGTGGTAATAGGGCTGGTCCTTGCGCGGGCGGTTCTCGGCGGGGATCGCCTGATACCATTCTTCGGTGTTCGAGAACTTCGGGTCGACATCGAACACGACGCCGCGAAAGGGATGCTTGCGGTGCCGGACCACCTGACCGAGGTGATATTTCGCCTGTCCCTTGATCATCGCGCCGCCCTCCGACCGGGGTCTTCATAGACCGATGCCACGGCCGATGTCCATCGGCCGCTTCAGACCGCCGCGGCGCATCGAAGCGTTTGCCGCCGGTGCAGGATTCCGCTATAACTCCCCCAAAACAGACCGCGAGAGGCAAATGAGCAGACTTCTCCGCGCGCTTGGCCTTGTCTTTCTCGTGGCGTCTTGTGCCGCGGGATCGGCCCCGCGCAACCTTGAGAATGCATGCGCGCTTGCGCGCGAGAAACCCGCATATGCCCGCGCGATGAAGGCGACCGCCGCAGAGTGGGGCGTGCCCGTGCATGTGCAGATGGCGACGATCTATCACGAATCGCGCTTCATCAGGAACGCGCGCACGCCGCGCCGCTTCGCGCTGGGCTTCATCCCCGCCGGCCGGCAGAGCTCGGCCTATGGCTATGCCCAGGCGCTCGACGGCACCTGGGACGACTATCGCCGCGAGACGCGCAACTCCGGCGCGCGGCGTGATCGCATCGAGGATGCGACCGACTTCATCGGCTGGTACATGGACACGAGCGCGCGCGAACTCGGGATCTCGAAATCCGACGCGACGACGCAGTATTTGGCCTATCATGAGGGGCGCGCCGGGTATGCGCGCGGGAGCCACACCGCGAAGCCATGGCTCGTATCACGCTCGCGCGAGGTGGGCAGGCTGGCCGCGCGCTATCAGCAGCAACTGGAAGGGTGCCGCATCTGAGGTCGCGTTTCAGTCGATCTTGACGAGGCCGCGGGCGCGCATCTCCGCGTCGATGCTGAAGGTCGAAGGCGGGATCTCGATCCCCGTCTCCGGGGGGTCGAGCATGACATCGACCCTCTCGCCCGCCTCGCCAGTCACGGACCAGCCGAGAAGACGAACCGGCCCCTCGGCAAAGGCAAGTTCGACCGTCCCCATCTCGGGGGTTTCGGGATCGCGCAGCACGACAAGGGTCGCCCCCCCCTCTTCGCGCACCCCGACCACGAGGGGGGATGTCGCGAGATCGGCACGGCGATCGAGAAGCAGCGCGAGCGGGGTGCGCGATGTCGGGTAGACGGTGGGCGGCTCCTTGGACGCGCCATCGAAAATGGCAACCTGCCCACCCGATGCGATGATGAGCGGCGAGCCTGCATCGTCATAGTCGAGACGCGCACGGGCAGGCCGCTGGATCAGCAGCGTCCCGGTCGCGACGCTACCGTCCCCGTTCACCTGCACGAACGGCGCGCGCAGGGTCGTGATCGCGGCGACATAGGACGCGATCACCTCGAGCGGCACGGCGCCGGCGGTCAGCCGCCGCGGTATGGCGCAGGCTGACGCAAGGCCGGCAAGAAGGGCGCGACGAACGATCATGGCGCGAGTGTAACGTCGCGGCCACGCTCCGCACAGGGCGCGCCGATCACGGCTCCGGCACCAGGATCTCGCGCTTGCCGACGGCGTTCGCCGGGCTGACGACGCCCTGGTTCTCCATCTGCTCCACGAGGCGCGCGGCCTTGTTGTAGCCGATGCCGAGCTTGCGCTGGATGTAGGAGGTCGAGCACTTGCGGTCGCGCGCCACGATCGCCACCGCCTGATCATAGAGCGCGTCGTCCCCGCCATCCCCGCCAAGGCCGAGGATCGCGTCGATCTCCTCGCCGCGTTCCTCGTCGCCGCCCTCGACCACGCTCGCGAGATACTCCGGCGGCCCGAAGGACTTGAGGTGCGTCACCACCTCCTCGACCTCCTCGTCCGAGACGAAGGGGCCGTGGATACGGGTGATCCGGGAGCCGCCGGCCATGTAGAGCATGTCGCCCATGCCCAGAAGCTGCTCGGCCCCCTGCTCGCCGAGGATGGTGCGGCTGTCGATCTTCGAGGTGACCTGGAACGAGATGCGGGTGGGGAAGTTCGCCTTGATCGTGCCGGTGATGACATCGACCGAGGGGCGCTGGGTTGCCATGATGAGGTGGATGCCCGAGGCGCGCGCCATCTGCGCCAGACGCTGGATGCAGGCCTCGATCTCCTTGCCCGCGACCATCATGAGGTCGGCCATCTCGTCCACGATGACGACGATGTAGGGCAGCGCGACGGGGGCGAATTCCTCGGTCTCGAACACCGGATCGCCCGTCTCGTCGTCAAAGCCCGTCTGGACGGTGCGGCGGAACATCTCGCCCCGTTCGAGGGCCTCGCGCACACGGCCGTTGAAGCCCTCGATGTTGCGCACGCCCATGCGCGACATCTTGCGATAGCGCTCCTCCATCTCGGCCACGACCCATTTCAGCGCGACGACCGCCTTCTTGGGGTCGGTCACGACGGGCGAGAGCAGATGCGGGATGCCGTCATAGACCGACAGCTCGAGCATCTTGGGGTCGATCATGATCAGGCGGCATTCCTCGGGCGAGAGCTTGTAGAGCAGGCTCAGGATCATGGTGTTGATCGCGACCGACTTGCCCGAACCCGTGGTGCCCGCGATCAGCAGGTGGGGCATCTTGGCGAGGTTCGCGACGACGGGCGCCCCCCCGATGTCCTTGCCGAGCGCGAGCGGCAGGCGCATCGTCGAATCGCCGAACTCGCGCGCAGCGAGGATCTCGCGCAGATAGACCTTCTCGCGCTCGGCGTTGGGCAGCTCGATCCCGATCACGGTGCGCCCCGGCACGGTCGAGACTCGCGCCGACAGCGCCGACATCGACCGCGCGATGTCGTCCGACAGTCCGATCACCCGGCTGGCCTTGAGGCCCGGCGCGGGTTCGAGCTCATACATCGTCACGACCGGGCCGGGCCGGACCGACGTGATCTCGCCCTTCACGCCATAGTCGTCGAGGACGTTCTCGAGCATGCGCGCGTTCTCCTCGAGCGCCTCGGTCGAGAGGGTCGCGCGCACGATGGTCTTGGGCGCGGTGAGCAGGCTCAGCGCCGGTGCCTCATAGGCGGCCGCGGCATCATCGAAGCGCAGGCTGGGCTGGGCCTCGGCATCTGCGCGGCGCGATGCCGCCCGGCGTGATGCGGGCAGCACGACCCGGCGCGCCTCGGATGCTGGGGCAGGCCGGATGTCGGCTCCGGCTGCGTCGTCCTCGGGATCATCCTCGGCCTCGGCATCGGCGACCGTGCCGAACAGCGGCGCCTCGATCCGCGCGCGGGGCGCGGAACTGAGCGGCGGATCGGCGCGGCGCTGCCGGGCGATGGCGTCCGATATGCGGGCACTGATGCGCTCGGGCGTCGGGGCTGTGATGTCGGGATCGGGCAGGTCGGGCACGACCAGTTCGGGGATGGGCTCGGCCCCGCGTCGCCCCCCGAGCGTCGGCATCAGGCCGCGCAGACCGCGCAAGGCGGAGCGGACCGCTATCGGAGGCGCGGCCCGCAGGACCTCGGCTGCGGCGGGTGCGCCTTTGGCAGTTTCGAGTGTGGGCTCGGGCCGCGCCGACCGTGCCGCAGCAAGGCGGACCCGCCCCGCCTCGGCACCGGCCACGACCCCGCGGGCCGAGGCGCTGATCCCCCGCCCCGCCAACCGCACCGCCGCATCATAGGCGACGATCCCGCCGATCCAGAGAAAGCGGCCGATGCCGCGCATCTCGGCCCGACTGAAGCCCAGAACGAAGAACGCCATCGCGACCAGGCCGATCCCCGTCCCGAGCGACAGCACCCTGAGTGCGAGTCCGGCACCGACCGGCAGCACACCGATGAGTGCGCCAAGGATCGTGTCGCCAAAGAGCCCGCCCAGCCCGAAGGCATGGGGCCATTCCGCGGGAGGCACATGCGTGGCGGCAAAGACCGAGGCCAGCGCAACTGCCAGCACCGCGAACAACAGCCGGCCTGCCGCGCGCTCCTGCCCCGCGTGGAGGACGAAACGCGCCCCCCAGCCCGCCGCGATCGCAGGGATCGCCCAGGCGCCGAGACCCCCGATGATGACAAGCGTCGAGGCCACCGCGGCCCCGATCCGTCCGAGCGCGTTCTGCGCCGGTTCGTCGGTCGCGACCATCCAACCCGGATCCTGCGGCGAATAGCTCGCGAGCATCATCGCGACCAACAGCCCGACCCCCATGAGCGTCAGGCCGAACACCTCGCGGCTGCGACGCTCGACCATCGCCTGCGTCGAGCGATCGAGAAGCGGCGCGCGCCGCCGGCTCTGATAGGATGCCATTGCCCGCCCCCTAGCCGTAAAGGCACCGCCGCAGCGCCCCGAGCCCGCGCTCGAACGCCTCGACACCCGCCACCATCGCGACGCGAACATAGCCCGCGCCCGGATTGAACCCGTCGACCTCGCGCGCGAGATAGGCGCCGGGCAGCACCCGCACCCCCGTCTCGCGCCAGAGCTTCAGCGCGGCCGCCTCGCCGTCCGGGACGGGCAGCCACAGGAAGAACCCCGCCTCGGGCACCCGGCAGCCCGGCACGTCGCCGAGGATGCGCTCGGCGATCGCGTATTTCGCGGCATAGAGGGCGCGGCTCGCCTCGACATGCGCCTCGTCCTGCCAGAGCCGGGCGGCAACGGCCTGCAGCGGATCGGGCAGCGGCGCGCCGGCATAGGCGCGCAGCCGCCGGATCGGGCCGATGGCCGCCGGGCCGGCCGCGACGAACCCCGACCTGAGGCCCGGCACGTTCGAGCGCTTGGAGAGCGAGTTGAACACGACCTGCCGCTCGGGATCATGCGCGCGGCCGGCATCGAGAAGGCCCGCGGGCGGCGCGTCGCGCCAGACCTCCGAATAGCATTCATCCGAAAAGACGCGGAAATCGTGCCGCTCGGCCAGATCCAGGAGGTCGGTCAGATAGCCGCGCGGCGCCACCGCCCCTTGCGGATTGGCGGGCGAGCAGATGAAGGCGATGGCGGCGCGGTCGAGCAGGTCGGGCGGCAGCGTGGCGAAATCGGGCAGATATCCCGTGGCGCGCGTCGCGGGCAGATAGACGGGCTCGGCCCCGGCCGCGAGCGCCGCGACCGCATAGACCTGATAGAAGGGGTTGGGGATCAGCACCACCGGCCGGCGGCCGCGCTTCGTCTCGGGACAAAGGGCGAGGAGCGCGTTGAAGAGCCCCTCGCGCGTACCGTTCAGCGCCATCAGCCGCTCGGGCCCGACCGGCACGCCATGGCGCCGCCCGATCCAGCCCGAGATCGCGGCAAGCAGCGCCGGCGTGCCGTCATTGGCGGGATAGCGCCCGAAGCCCGCGACCTCGGCCGCCAGCACCTCGGGCAGGAAGGGCGCGGTCGGGTGGGTCGGCTCGCCGATGCTCATGTGGACGGTCGGCCCGCCCGGCGCGTGCGCGTCGAGCAGCGCCCGCAGGCGCGGGAATGCGTAGTCCGGCAAATGCGCGAACCGCTCGGGGGTGTCCATCTCTGCCTCGTCTCCGGGATCGAACGCCCCGGTTTCAGGGTACAATAACGGCCTTTGGCCCTCCGGTCCAGCGGATCGGCACGCAGGCGCCGCAAGCGTTGCATTTCCGCCGAAATGGGGCCGACAGACCATTTCACCGGTCGAACCGACCGGCTATCAGTTGGGTATGGACTGGACGCGCGACATCGATGCCGCGGGGCTTCTGTGCCCCTTGCCTGTCTTGCGGGCGCGCAAGGCACTCGTGCAGATGGCGCCGGGCGAGGTACTGCGGCTCGTCTCGACCGACCCCGCCGCGGCGATCGACCTGCCGCATTTCTGCGCCTCCGCGGGGCACGAGATCCTCGGGGTGGAACGCGAGGGGGCCGCGAGCGTGTGGTTCGTGCGCCGCGGACCCGATCAGGCCGGCTGAGCCGGGCCGAGGACGGCCGCGAGGATACGCGCGGCCTCCTGCGCGGGATCCGCAAGCCGAGCGCGGTCCTCGCCGGGATAGAAGCGCGCCCGCAGCGCCGTGGGCATGGGGCGCGGGGTTTCGATGTGGACCTTCGGCCCGATGCGTGCCCCTTCGGCCTGCCAGCTGCGCGCGAGCGCGATCTGGGCAGCCTTGGTCGCTCCATAGCCGGCGCAGAACTGCGTGCCCGCGCAGGGATCGTCGAGAAAGAGCGCCCGCCCTGCCCCCTCGGCCGCCCTCAGGAGCGGCGCGAGCTGGGCGAGAAGCTGCGCCGTCGCGGTGAGGTTGAGGGCGACGGCACGCGCGAGATCACGCGCGTCGACATGGTCGGCCGGGGTGAGCGACGGGGCATGGACTGCCGCATGCGCCCACAGATCGAGCCGCCCCCAGCGGTCGTGGATCCCACGCGCGAGCGAGGCGGGCGCTGCATCGTCGGTCAGGTCGAGCGGGGCCAGCGTTGCGGCCCCGCCGGCGGCGCGGATGCGATCGTCGAGATCCTCGAGCGCACCCTGGGTGCGCGCCACGGCGAGCACATGCCAGCCGCGGGCCGCGAGCGCGAGGGCAAGCGCTGCGCCGAGGCCGCGGGAGGCGCCGGTGACAAGGGCGAGGCGGGCTGGGCGCATGGCTGGGTTCCGTTGGCTGGGCAGGAGGGGGGGGGGGGTTGAGCCCCCCCGACCCCCCGGGGGTTTTTTCCCAAGATGAGACTGGGGGATCGCTTGGCTGCGGATGCGGATGCGGGGTCAGGGTGGCGGCGCGGGTGCGAAGCCTTCGGCGATGCGGTCGGATGGCAAGACGGGATAGTCGCCCGAGAAGCAGGCATCGCAATAGGCTGGTGCGACGGGATCGCGGCCGTTGGCCTCGCCCGCGGCGCGGTAGAGGCCGTCGAGCGAGACGAAGCGCAGGGAGGCCACGCCGATCCAGTCGCGCATCTCGGCCTCGGTCATGGTGGCGGCGAGGAGCTTCGAGCGCTCGGGCGTGTCGACGCCGTAGAAGCAGGGCCAGGCGGTCGGAGGGGAGGCGATGCGGAAATGCACCTCGGCGGCGCCGGCCTCGAGGATCATCTCCTTGATCTTGCGCGAGGTGGTGCCGCGCACGACCGAATCGTCGACGAGCACGACGCGCTTGCCGCGCACCAGCGCGCGGTTGACGTTGAGCTTGAGGCGCACGCCCATGTTGCGGATGTGCTCGGTCGGTTCGATGAAGGTGCGGCCCATGTACTGGTTGCGGATGATCCCCATCGCGAAGGGGATGCCCGATTCCTGGGCGAAGCCTACGGCGGCGGGGGTCCCGCTGTCGGGGACGGGGCAGACGAGGTCGGCCTCGACCGGGGCCTCGCGGGCGAGTTCGACGCCGATGCGGCGGCGCGTCTCGTAGACCGACCGGCCGCCGTGGACGGAGTCGGGGCGCGAGAAATAGACGTGCTCGAAGATGCAGAAGCGGGGGGGGCGGCGCTCAAACGGGCGGGATGAGGCGAGGGTGCCGCCCTCGATCACGACCATCTCGCCGGGTTCGACCTCGCGCAGGAACTCGGCGCCGATGATGTCGAGCGCACAGGTCTCGGAGCTAAGCACCCAGCCCTCTCCGAGGCGGCCGATGACGAGCGGGCGCACGCCGAGCGCGTCGCGCACGCCGATGAGCTTCGAGCGCGTCATGGCGACGATCGAGAAGGCGCCCTCGACCCGGCGCAGCGCGTCCTTCATGCGCTCGGTGATGGTCGACTGGATCGAGCGCGCCATCAGGTGGACGATGCATTCGGTGTCGGAGGAGGACTGGAAGATCGAGCCGCGCTCGATCAGCTCGCGCCGGAGGGCGGCGGCGTTGGTGAGGTTGCCGTTGTGGGCGATGGCGCAGCCGCCCATCGAGAATTCGCCGAAGAAGGGCTGGACGTCGCGGATCGCGGTCGCGCCCTTGGAGCCCGCGGTCGAATAGCGCACATGGCCGATCGCGAGCGGGCCGGGCAGCGTCTCCATCAGGTCGGGCTTGGTGAAGATGTCGCGCACATAGCCGAAGCGGCGCACCGAGTTGAAGCCGGCCCCTGGGTCGTGGCTGACGATGCCGGCGGCCTCCTGGCCGCGGTGCTGGAGGGCGTGAAGGCCGAGTGCGACGAAATTCGCAGCCTCGGCAAGGCCGGTCACGCCGAAGACACCGCATTCCTCATGCAGGCGGTCGTCGTCGAAGGGGGTCGGGGCGGGCATTGCGAAGGCTGTCCTCGGGGCTTCGGGGCCGCAGTGGCGGGGATGGGACCGGGTCATTGCGGGGCGATGCAATCGCCGACGAGGGCTTCGTAGCGGCCCGTCAGCCAGGCCGGGGCGTCGGCGGGGAGAGCGGCTTCGAGTGCCACCGCTACGTCCGCGAAGAGGGCGCTCGAGCGGGCGGAATCGATCACCTCGAGCCGGGTGCCGGCGAAGCCGCGATCATGCACGATGAGGGCGACGGCGACGAGTACGACGCCGCGGAGCACGCCGAAGAGAAAGCCCAGCGCGCGGTCGATGCCGCCGAGCACCGATCCTTGCACGAAGGATCCGATGGCCGGGGTGATGAGGGCCATGACGGCGAGCGAGAGCGCGAAGACGACGGCGAAGGCGGCCAGGCGCGAGAGTTCGCACGAGGAGCGCAGGATGTCGCCGACAAAGGGGATCTCGCGCACGAGGGGCTCGGCGAGGGGGGCGAAGGCATAACCCGCGACAGCCGCTCCGATCCAGCCCGCGATCGCGAGGCCTTCGCGGACCATGCCGCGCGACCAGGCGAGCACGGCCGAGAGCACGATCACGCCCGCGACGACGGCATCGACGATGTTGAAGCCTTCCATGCGCGTCCCGATCCTGCCTGTCACCCGGCGCCGAACATCCCGCCCGCGAGCGCCGCGAGGTCGGGCATCTCTTGCAGCGCCATCCCCTCGGTGGCCGCGAGGCGCGAACCGGCCGGCAGGGCCGCCGCCGTGAAACCAAGTTTCCGCGCCTCTTTCAACCGGTTTTCGGTCTGGCCCACGGGACGCAGCGCGCCCGAGAGGCTGACCTCGCCGAAAAAGACCATCTCGGGGGGGATCGCCTGATCCTCGCGCGCCGAAAGGAGCGCGGCCGCGACCGCGAGATCGGCCGCCGGTTCGCCGACCTTCATGCCGCCCGCGACGTTGAGGAAGACGTCGAGCCCGGCGAAGGGGATGCCGCAGCGCGCCTCGAGCACGGCGAGCACGGTCGCCACCCGGCCGGCATCGAGGCCCACCACCGTGCGGCGCGGCGTGCCAAAGGGGGCGGGCGCGACGAGGGCCTGGATCTCGGTCAGGACGGGGCGCGTGCCCTCCATCCCCGCGAACACCGCCGAGCCGGGCGCCGGGCGGTCGCGTTCGGAGAGGAAGAGGGCCGAGGGGTTCGCGACCTCGGCCAGCCCCCCGCCCGTCATCTCGAACACCCCGATCTCGTCGGCGGGGCCGAAGCGGTTCTTGACGCTGCGCAGGATGCGGAAGGGGTGGCCGCGCTCGCCCTCGAAATAGAGGACGGTGTCGACCATGTGCTCGACCACGCGCGGCCCCGCGATCTGGCCGTCCTTGGTGACATGGCCCACGAGCACGACGGCGACGCCGCGCCGCTTGGCGAAGCTCACGAGTTCGTGGGCGGCGGCGCGCACCTGCGCGACCGAGCCCGGCGCGGCCTCGACCATGTCCGACCAGAGCGTCTGGATCGAATCGATCACCGCGAGGCCCGGGCGTTCGGCGTCGAGCGTCGTCAGGATGTCGCGCAGCGCGGTTTCGGCACCGAGCCGCACGGGCGCGTCGGCAAGCCCGAGGCGGGCTGCGCGCATCCGCACCTGCGCGGCCGCTTCCTCGCCCGAGATGTAGATGGTGGGCAGACCCCCGCGCGCCAGATGCGCGGCCGTCTGCAACAGCAGCGTCGATTTCCCGATCCCCGGGTCGCCGCCGAGCAGGATGGCCGAGGCCGACACCAGCCCCCCGCCCAGCACGCGGTCGACCTCGGCAAGCCCCGTCGGCACGCGGGGCGGCGGCGCCTCGGCATCGGTCAGGGCCGAGAGCGGCACGTTGCGGCCGCGCGCGGCCATCGCGCGCCCGGCGGGGCCGGCCGAGAGCGGCGCCTCCTCGTGGAGCGTGTTCCATGCCCCGCAGCCCTCGCAGCGGCCGACCCATTTGCGGTGGAGCGCGCCGCAGGCGGTGCAGGCGAAGGACGGGGTGGCGGATTTCGCCATCGCCCTACCAGTGCGGCGGGCGCTGGTCGGCGGGCGGCAGGCCCGCGGCCTCCGCCTCGGCCTCGGCCGCGCGTTCCAGAAGCATCCCCACGCGGCGCTGCAGCGTCTCGATCTCGCGCCCCTGCCGGGCGACGACGGCCGAGAGGTCGTCGCAGACCCGGTTCAGATGGGCGAGCATCTCTTCGATGTCGTGCAGGCGTTGGGACATGGGCGGACCGATAGCACGGGCGGGGGCCGCCCGCCAGCCTCGGGCGCCCCGCCTTGCCCTGAAGCGGCCCTTCCGCTATGCCGCGCGCGATCTGCGCGAGGACGCCATGGCCGACCGACCCACCCGCCGCCCGCGGGCCGAGAACCCCAAGGGCTTCCGCGACTATTTCGGCGCCGAGGTGACCGAGCGCAAGGCGATGCTCGACCGCATCGCCGCCGTCTATCAGCGCCACGGCTTCGACCCGCTCGAGACGCCCGCGATCGAGACGGTCGAGGCGCTGGGCAAGTTCCTGCCCGATGTCGACCGCCCCAACGAGGGCGTCTTCGCCTGGCAGGAGGACAGCGACTGGCTGGCGCTGCGCTATGATCTGACCGCCCCGCTCGCGCGTGTCGCGGCGCAATACCGCGCCGACCTGCCGAGCCCCTATCGCCGCTATGCGATGGGCCCCGTCTGGCGCAACGAAAAGCCGGGGCCGGGCCGCTTTCGCCAGTTCTATCAGTGCGACGCCGATACGGTCGGGGCGGGCAGCGTCGCGGCCGACGCCGAGATCTGCGCCATGCTGTGCGAGGCGCTCGAGGCGGTGGGGATCGCGCGCGGCGACTATGTGATCCGCATCAACAACCGCAAGGTGCTGAATGGCGTGCTCGAGGTCGCGGGGCTTCTCGACCCCGCCGACCCCTCACGGATGGCCGCCGAGCGCGGGATCGTGCTGCGCGCCATCGACAAGATCGACCGGCTGGGAGAGGCGGGGGTGCGCGCGCTCCTGGGCGAGGGCCGCCGGGACGAGAGCGGGGATTTCACCAGGGGCGCGGGGCTCGGCCCCGAGGCCGTTGCGGTGGTGATGGGGTTCATGGCCGCCAAGGCCTCGACGGGGGCCGCGACGGTCGCGCGCCTGCGCGATCTGGTGGCGGGTTCGGCCACGGGCGCCGAGGGGGTGGCCGAGCTCGAGACCATCGCGGCGCTGCTCGAGGCGCAGGAGATCGGCCCCGACCGCGCGCAGATCGACCCCTCGGTCGTGCGCGGGCTTGGCTATTATACCGGGCCGGTGTTCGAGGCCGAGCTGACCTTCGAGGTCACGGACGAAAAGGGCCGCCGCCAGCAGTTCGGATCGGTGGCGGGCGGGGGGCGCTATGACGATCTGGTCGAGCGTTTCATCGGCCAGAAGGTGCCGGCGACGGGCGTCTCGATCGGGGTGGACCGGCTGCTCGCGGCGCTGCGGGCGCGCGGGACGGCGGCGGGCGCGGCCGAGCCCCTCGCGGTCGTGACCGTGATGGACCGCGAGCGGATGGCCGATTACATGAAGATGGCGGCCGAGTTGCGCGCCGCCGGGCTGCGCGCCGAGGTCTATCTCGGCAATCCGAAGAACTTCGGCAACCAGATGAAATACGCCGACCGCCGCGGCGCCGCGGTCGCGATCATCGCAGGCTCGGACGAGGCCGCGCGCGATGTCGTGCAGATCAAGGATCTGGTCGCGGGGGCCGCGATCGCGGCCGGCGCGAGCCTCGAGGACTGGAAGGCCCGCCCGGCGCAGATCGAGGTCGCGCGTGCCGACCTCGTGGCCGCGGTGCGGCGGATCATCGGGCGCTGAGATGGCCGGCGCGGCGGCCGCCCGGGCCGAGGGGCAGCGGCTGATGGAGGCGCTGCGGGCAGCCGGCGCCGAGCCGGTCGAGGCGCGCATCCTCCAGCCTGCAGGCACGCTCCTTGACCTCTATGGCGAGGAGATGCGCGCGCGCGCCTATGTCACCGCCGACCCGGTGCAGGGCGAGATGATGCTGCGCCCCGACTTCACCGTGCCGGTCGTGCAGATGCACATGGCCGAGGGCGCCGAGCCCGCGCGCTATTGCTATCTGGGCGAGGTCTTTCGCAAGCAGGATGGCCCCGCCACGCGGCCGAGCGAATATCTGCAAGTCGGCTACGAGGTCTTCGCCCGTGACGACCCCGCCGCCGCCGATGCCGAGGTGTTCGCGCTGATCGCGGGGCTGCTCGCGCCGCTCGGCCTGCGGGCGGTGACGGGCGACATGGGGCTCCTGGGTGCCGCGGTGGCGGGCCTGACGCTCAGCCCCGCGCGCAAGGCGGCACTTGCGCGCCACATCTGGCGGCCTGCGCGGTTTCGCGCGCTGATCGACCGTTTCGCGGGCCGCGCGCCGGTGCCCCCGGCCCGCGCCGATCTGATCGCGCGGCTGCGGGCCGAGGGGGCGGGCGCGATGATCCGCGCGGCGGGCCCCCTCGTCGGGCTCCGAACCGAGGCCGAGATCGAGGCGCGCGCCGCCGCCCTCTTGGCCGATGCCGACGCGCCCCCCCTGCCCGAGGCCGAGGCCGCGCGGATCGACGCGCTGCTCGCGGTCGCGGGGCCGGCGCCCGAGGCGGCGGCGCGCCTCTCGGCCCTTGCGCAGGAGATGCCCGCGATCGCGCCCGCGGTCGCGGCGCTGCACGCCCGCCTTGGCGCGCTCGCCGATCGCGGGGTCGATCCGGCTTCGCTCGGCTTCGAGGCCAGCCATGGGCGGACCACGATGGAGTATTACGACGGATTCGTCTTCACCCTCTCGGTGCCGGGCGCCGATCTGCCGCCGGTCGCCTCGGGCGGGCGGTATGACGCGCTGACGGCGCGGCTCGGGCAGGGCCGATCGATCCCGGCCGTGGGGGCGGTGATCCGACCGGGGCTGGTCGCCGATCTTGCGGGGGGCGGGGCATGACGCTGCGGATCGCGCTCCCCTCCAAGGGCCGGCTGATGGAGCAGTGCTTCGCCTGGTTCGCGGGCCACGGCATCGCGATGGCGCGCGACGGCGCGGCGCGCACCTATGCCGCCGTCGCCGAGGGGCTCGAGGGTCTCGACGTCGTGCTCGCCTCGGCGGCCGAGGTGCCGCAGGCGCTGGCCGAGGGGCGGGTGCATCTGGGCGTGACGGGCTCGGACCTCGTGCGCGAGGGGCTGGCGGACTGGGCTGAGGCGACGCCGGAATGGACGCGCCTCGGGTTTGGGCACGCGGACCTCGTGCTGGCGGTGCCGGCCGGCTGGATCGATGTCGCGACGGTCGATGACCTCGATGCGGCGGCGGCGGCCTTTCGCGCAGTCCACGGCCACCGCCTGCGGATCGCGACCAAGTATCACCGGCTGACGCGCGACTTCCTGCGCCGGGCGGGGGTGGCGGATTATGTGCTGGTCGACAGTCAGGGCGCGACCGAGGGCAGCGTGCGCCAGCAGACCGCCGAAGCCGTGGCCGACATCACCTCGACCGGCGAGACGCTTGCAGCCAACCACCTGCGGATCCTCGAAGACGGGGTGATCCACCGCTCGCAGGCGACTCTCTTTGCCGCACGCGCGGCCGACTGGACGCCCGAGGCGCGACGCACACTGGCGGCTCTGGCGCAGCGCCTTGCCCTGCCCCTGCCCGATGCCATCGCGCATTGGTAGGCCCGGAGGGATTCGAACCCCCAACCAAGGCGTTATGAGCGCCCTGCTCTGACCGTTGAGCTACAGGCCCGGCCATCCCGACGATTCGCAGATCGGGCGCCGTGGGTCAAGGATCGCCCAAGCCTTCGCCTCAGGCGCGGGTGCCCGCAAAGCGCGCCTGCCATTCGGCGCGCTCCTCATCCGTGATCTTGCGAAAGAGGACATCGGGCGTGGCAAACCCGTGCCCCGCCGGCAGGACGGCAAGCGCCGCGGCCACATCGTCGGGCCAGGTCCAGTCGGTCGAGCGCATCGCCGCCATCATCGCCTCGGCCGCGTCGGGGATGAACGGGCGCGAGAGCACCGCATAGACCCGGATGAGGTTGAGCGCGAGGCGCGTCTGCGCCGCGGCCGTCTCGGGGTCGGTCTTGACCACCGACCACGGCGCCGCCGCCTGCAGGTATTCGTTGCCGAGCACCCAGATCGCGCGCAGCTCGGCCGCCGCCTTGCGGATCTCGATCGCCTCCATCGCCGCGCCATAGGCCGCGATGCGGGCAGTGAGGTCCTCGACCAGCGCCGCCTCGCGCGCGCCCGTCGCACCGCCCGCGGGCACCGTCTCGCCGAACTTGGAGCGGCAGAACTTCGTGACCCGGCTGACGAGGTTGCCCAGCACATCGGCGAGGTCCTTGTTCACGCTCGCCTGGAAATTGTCCCAGGTGAACTCGCTGTCGGAGCTTTCGGGGGCGTGGCTCAGCAGCCACCAGCGCCAGTAGTCGGCCGGCAGCAGCCCGAGCGCGTGATCCATGAACACGCCCCGCCCCTGCGAGGTCGAGAACTGCCCGCCGTCATAGGTGAGGTAGTTGAACGACTTGATGAAATCGACAAGCTTCCACGGCTCGCCCGAGCCCATGATGGTGACGGGGAACGACAGCGTGTGGAAGGGCACGTTGTCCTTGCCCATGAACTGGGTATAGCGCACGTCCGCCGCGCCCTCGTCCTCGCGCCACCAGCGCCGCCAGGCGGCCTCGGGCAGGGCGTGGGCATCGGCCCATTCGGCGGTCGCGGCGATGTATTCGATGGGCGCGTCGAACCAGACGTAGAAGACCTTGCCCTCCATCCCCGGCCAGGGCGCGGTGCCCTTGCGCACCGGCACGCCCCAGTCGAGATCGCGGGTGATGCCGCGGTCCTGCAGCCCGTCGCCGTCATGGAGCCATTTCTTCGCGATCGAGGTCGTCAGGATCGGCCAGTCGGTCTTGGACCCGATCCAGGCATCGAGGCGATCGCGCATCACCGACTGGCGCAGATAGAGATGCTTGGTCGCCCGCCGCTCGAGGTTGCGCGAGCCCGACACGGCGCTGCGCGGGTCGATGAGGTCGGCCGGATCGAGCTGCTTGGTGCAGTTCTCGCACTGGTCGCCCCGCGCCTTGTCGTAGCCGCAGTTGGGGCAGGTGCCCTCGATGTAGCGGTCGGGCAGGAAGCGGCCGTCATCGACCGAATAGACCTGCATCTCGCTCACCTCGGCAATGAGCCCCGCATCCGCCAGCCGCCCCGCGAAATGCTGCGTCAGCGCGTGGTTGCGCGCCGAGGACGACCGCCCGAAATGATCGAACGACAGGCGGAACCCGCGCGCGAGTTCGGCCTGCACCGCGTGCATCTCGGCGCAGTAGTCCGCCACCGGCTGGCCGGCCTTGGCGGCGGCAAGCTCGGCCGGGGTGCCGTGCTCGTCCGTGGCGCAGATGAACATCACCTCATGCCCGCGGCCGCGCAGATAGCGCGCATAGAGATCGGCCGGCAGCTGGCTGCCGATGAGGTTGCCCAGGTGCTTCACCCCGTTGATGTAGGGAATGGCCGAGGTGATCAGATGCCGTGCCATGCGCGCCCCCCTGATGGATGGCAGAGCTTTAGCGCCCCCCGCGCGCCGCTGCCAGAGGGCAGCGCGCCTAGCCGTCGCGGCGGCGCGTCAGCAGGCGGCCGATCAGGAAGGAGGTGCGCGGGACATAGACGTAATCCGTCCGCGTCGCCGCGATGCGGCCGCTGCGGATGCGGACGATGCCGAAGACGACGAGGAAGAGGTGCGCGGCAGCCAGGAAAAGGAACATCGCCCCCGGCCCGAACCCCGCGATCAGGGCAGCGGCGATCACGGGCGAGGCGATGGCACCCACTGCGTAGAGGAACATGAGCGCCGCCGAAAGCTCGACCCGCTCGGCCTGGTCCGCGAAGTCGTGCGCATGGGCCGCCGAGACGGAAAAGATGGGGATGGTGGTTATCCCGAAGACCATGGCGGCAATCAGGATGGCACCGTCGCCCCGCGTGCCGCCAAAGATCGTGAAGGCGCAGGCCGCGACGGATGCAACCGACAGCCAGACGAGCACGCCGCGCCGGTCATAGCGGTCGGCCAGCCAGCCGATCGGCAACTGCGCGAGCGCCCCCCCGAGGACATAGGCCGCGAGAAAGAGCGCGATGCGGTCGGCCGCGAGCCCGACTGTCAATCCATAGAGCGGCCCAACCATGCGGAAGGCCGCCCCGGTGATGCCCGAGACGACGACCCCCGCCGCCGCGAGCGGCGAGCGACGCAGCGCAAGGACGGGCCGCAGGCGCGGCGCCTCGCCGGTCTCGGGCGCCTCGGCCCGGCTCAGCACAAGGGGAAAGAGGGCCGCGCAGGCCAGAAGCGCGAGGATGTTGTACGAGACATAGGCCGCGGGCGCGAGCACCCCGATCAGAAGCTGGGCCCCGAGGCTGCCCGAGATGTCGACGACACGGTAGACCCCCATCGCCCGGCCGCGGGTTGCGTTCGTGACCTTCGATTGCAGCCAGGCCTCGGTGATGGTGTAGCAGCCCGCGATGGCGAGCCCCGCGGCCATCCGCATGATCGCCCAGGCGAAGGGGTCGATGACGATCATGTGCGCGAGGATGCCGATGGTGCCCGCGGCGATGAAGGCCGCGAAGGCACGCGAGTGTCCGACCGCCCCCATGAGGCGCGGTGTCCACCAGCAGCCGACGAGGAAGCCTGCGAAATGGGCCGAGCCGAGCAGCCCCACCTCGAATTCGGAAAAGCCGAGTTGCGCCCCCGAGAGTGCATCGAGGGGCGCGAGCCCGCCGAGCCCGAGCTGGAGCAAGATGACCGAGACGAAAAGGGCCGCGAAGGAGACGAGAAGGCGCATGTGTCCGGGGCCCGGGATGACGATGCGACGACGATGCCGCGAACGAGCGCCCGGGTCCAGTGCTTTTGACGCGCGCGGGCAGGGCCGGGGACGCGCCCTCGGGCCCCGTTGAGGGCCCCTCGGGCGCGCGGGCGGACCCCGCCCGCCGAAGGGCGCAAGGCGCTTTGGGGCCCGTCAGCCGTCGGCGCGGATGCGGGCGTTCGCGGGATCGTGGGGGCTGTCCTCGACCACCTCGGCCGTCCAGAGCGCGCGCTGCATCCGCACCTCGAGCCGGGTGCCGGGGGTGGCGAGCGCGGGCTCGACATAGCCCATCCCGATCTGGCGGCCGAAGACGACCGACCAGCCGCCCGAGGTGAGCCGCCCGACCTTGCGGCCGCCCTGCCAGAGCGCCTCGCGGCCCCAGGGGTCGGCATCGGCCGGGCCGTCGATGAGCACGGTCACGCATTTCGCGCGGATGCCGGTCTCGAGCATCGCGGCCTTGCCGAGGAACTCCTTGCCGAGATCGACGAAGCGGTCGAGGCCGCCCTCGAGCGGGGTAGCGTCGCGGCCAAGCTCGGTGCCGAAGGCGCGGTAGCTCTTTTCCTGACGCAGCCAGTTCTGCGCGCGCGCGCCGACGAGCCTCAGCCCGTGCGGCTCCCCGGCCGCCATCAGCCGGTCGAAGAGGTGGTTCTGCATCTCGATCGGGTGGTGCAGTTCCCAGCCGAGCTCGCCCGTATAGGCCACGCGCACCGCCCGGACGGGCACCATGCCGAGCTCGATCCGGCGCATCGAGAGCCACGGGAAGCGGCGGTTCGAGAGCGCGCTTTCGGGTTCGCGGTCGCGGATCATGCCCGCGAGGATGGCGCGCGCGTTGGGTCCCGCGAGGGCGAAGACGCCCCACTGCGTGGTGACGTCGTGGATGTCGAGATGGCCGAACTCGGCCGCCTTGTCCTCGGCGCATTTGCGCAGCCAGTCGCCGTCATAGGCCGTCCAGGCGCCGGCGCTGACGAGGTAGTATTCCTGCTCGGCGAGGCGCACGATCGTGTATTCGGTCCGCACCGTGCCCGTGGGCGTCAGCGCATAGGTGAGGTTGATGCGCCCGACGGCCGGCAGGCGGTTCGTCGTGAACCAGTCGAGGAAGGCCGAGGCGCCGGGGCCGCGCACGAGATGCTTGGTGAAGGCGGTGGCGTCGATGAGGCCCGCCGTCTCGCGCACGGCGCGGGCCTCGGCCTCGGCGTGGGGCCACCAGGCGGCGCGGCGAAAGCTGCGGGCGTTGTGGTCGAAATCGGCCGGGGCATCGGGCGGGCCGAAGTAATTGGGACGCTCCCAGCCGTTCACCTGGCCGAACTGGGCGCCGCGCGCCTTCTGCCGGTCATAGGCGGGCGAGGTGCGCAGCGGGCGGCAGGCCTCGCGCTCTTCGTCGGGGTGGTGGAGGATGTAGACGTGCTCGTAGCACTCCTCGTTCTTGCGCGCGGCGTATTCGGTCGTCATCCAGTCGCCGTAGCGGCGGGGATCGAGGCTCGCCATGTCGATCTCGGCCTCGCCCGCCGTCATCATCTGCGCGAGGTAGTGGCCCGTCCCCCCGGCCGCCGTGATCCCGAACGAAAAGCCCTCGGCGAGCCACAGGTTGCGCAGGCCCGGCGCCGGCCCGACAAGGGGGTTGCCGTCGGGGGTGTAGCAGATCGGGCCGTTGTAGTCGTCCTTGAGGCCCGCGGTCTCGGAACTCGGGATGCGGTGGATCATGCTGAGGTATTCGGCCTCGATCCGCTCGAGGTCGAGCGGGAAGAGATCGGCGCGGAAGCTCTCGGGCACATCGTAGAGGAAGCGCGCGGGCGCGCCGCGCTCATAGGGGCCGAGGATCCAGCCGCCGCGTTCCTCGCGGACATACCATTTCGCGTCGGCGTCGCGCAGGACCGGGTGCTGGGGGTTCGACTTGCGCCATTCGACCAGCGCGGGATCGGGCTCGGTGACGATGTACTGATGCTCGACCGGGATCGCGGGGATGCGGATGCCCAGGAGCCGCGCGGTGCGCTGGGCGTGGTTGCCGGTTGCCGTCACCACATGCTCGGCGCGGATCTCGAAGCGGTCGTCCGAGGGCACGAGGTTGCCGCCCTGCTCGACCATCCGCACGCAGGAGACGATCCATTCCGCGCCGGTCCAGCGATAGCCCTCGACCTGCACGCGCCGCTCGATCGCGACACCGAACTGGCGGGCACCCTTGGCCATCGCCTGCGTGACGTCGGCGGGGTTGATGTAGCCGTCCTGCGGGTGGAAGAGCGCGCCCTTCAGATCCTCGGTGCGCACGAGCGGCCAGCGCGCGCGGATCTCGGCGGGGGTGAGGAAGTGGTGCTCGATCCCGACCGACTCGGCGGTCGAGGAATAGAGCATGAATTCGTCCATCCGGTCCTGCGTCTGCGCCATGCGCAGGTTGCCCACGACATAGAAGCCGGGGTTGAGGCCCGTCTCGGCCTCGAGCCCCTTGTAGAAGCGCACCGAATAGTCGTGCAGGTGGCTGGTCGCATAGCCCATGTTGAAGAGCGGCAAGAGACCCGCCGCGTGCCAGGTCGAGCCCGAGGTGAGCTCGTCGCGCTCGACCAGCATCGTGTCCCAGCCGGCCTTGCCGAGGTGATAGGCGATGCCCGCACCGACGGCACCGCCGCCGACGACGAGGGCTCTGACATGGGTCTTCATGGCTGCGACTCCGTCCGTGGTTCGCCCCTACATGCCAGAGCGCGCGGCGCGCACCAAGTTCGGCCCGACGCCTTGGCGCGGAAAAGCGACAGCCGGGGGCACCAAAGCGAAGGGCCCCGCCCGGATCTCTCCGGACGGGGCCCCCCTTGTGCGCGATCGCGCCCTCAGTGCCCGGCGAGGACCGCGAGCAGCAGAAGGGCGACGATGTTCGTGATCTTGATCATCGGGTTCACGGCGGGGCCCGCCGTGTCCTTGTAGGGGTCGCCGACGGTGTCGCCGGTGACCGAGGCCTTGTGCGCTTCCGAGCCCTTGAAGTGCTTGACGCCCTTCGAGTCGACGAAGCCGTCCTCAAAGCTCTTCTTGGCGTTGTCCCAGGCACCGCCGCCCGCCGTCATCGAGATGGCGACGAAGAGGCCCGTGACGATCACGCCCATGAGCATCGCGCCCACCGCCGAGAAGGCCGCCGCCTGCCCCGCGATCAGGTTGATGACGACATAGACGAGGATCGGCGAGAGGACCGGCAAGAGCGAGGGCACGATCATTTCCTTGATCGCGGCCTTCGTCAGCATGTCGACGGCGCGGCCATAGTCGGGCTTTTCCGTCCCTGCCATGATGCCGGGCTTTTCCTTGAACTGCCGGCGCACCTCGACGACGACGGCCTGCGCCGCACGGCCGACGGCCGTCATCGACATGCCGCCGAAGAGGTAGGGCAGGAGGCCGCCGAACAGCAGGCCGACGACGACCCACGGGCTCGAGAGATCGAAGCTGACCGGGGTGTCGGCGAAGTAGACCTTGAGGTCCTGCGTGTAGGCCGCGAACAGCACGAGCGCGCCGAGGCCCGCCGAGCCGATCGCGTAGCCCTTGGTCACCGCCTTGGTGGTGTTGCCGACCGCGTCGAGGGCGTCGGTGTTGTGGCGCACCTCCTTGGGCAGGCCCGCCATCTCGGCGATGCCGCCGGCGTTGTCGGTGACCGGCCCGAAGGCGTCGAGCGCCACGATCATCCCCGCGAGCGCGAGCATCGTCGCGACCGCCACCGCCGTGCCGAAGAGGCCGCCGAGCAGATAGGTCACGATGATGCCGCCGATGATGACGAGCGCGGGCAGCGCGGTCGCCTCCATCGAGACGGCGAGGCCCTGGATCACGTTCGTGCCGTGGCCGGTGATCGAGGCTTCGGCGATCGAGTTCACCGGACGCTTGCCGGTGCCGGTGTAGTATTCGGTGATCCAGATGATCGCGGCGGTGATGACAAGGCCCACCACCCCGCACCAGAACAGCGTCATCGGCGTGAAGGTCGCATCCGACGTCGTGATCTGGACATCCATCCCCCCGAAGACGAGGCTGATGACCGGATAGAGCGCGATCAGCGACAGGATGCCCGTCGCGATGATGCCCTTGTAGAGCGCGCCCATGATGTCGTTGTTGGCGCCGAGCTTCACGAAATAGGTGCCGATGATCGAGGTCACGACGCAGGCGCCCCCGATCGCGAGCGGCAGCACCATCCCCGCGAGCTTGAGTTCGGCGGGCAGCGCGAAGGCCGCGAGCACCATGGTGGCGACCGCCGTCACGACATAGGTCTCGAACAGGTCGGCCGCCATGCCGGCGCAGTCGCCCACGTTGTCGCCCACGTTGTCGGCGATGGTGGCGGGGTTGCGCGGATCATCCTCGGGGATGCCCGCCTCGACCTTGCCCACCATGTCGCCGCCCACATCCGCACCCTTGGTGAAGATGCCGCCGCCCAGACGCGCGAAGATCGAGATGAGCGAGGCACCGAACGACAGCGCCACCAGCGCGTCGATCACCGTCCGCCCTGTCGGATCGAGGCCAAGCCCGTCCTTGAGGAACATGAAGTAGAGCGTGACGCCCAGAAGCCCGAGGCCCGCGACGAGCAGACCCGTGACCGCGCCCGACTTGAACGCGAGGTCAAGCCCGCCCGCGAGCGACTTCGTCGCGGCTTGCGCGACGCGGACGTTGGCCGCGACCGAGACGTTCATCCCGATGAAGCCCGCAGCCCCCGACAGCACCGCCCCGATCGCGAAGCCGACCGCCGACCAGACGCCGAGCAGGAACCATGCAAGCACGAGGATCACGACCCCGACGATCGCGATGGTCGTGTACTGGCGGTTGAGATAGGCCTTGGCGCCTTCGCGCACGGCGGCCGAGATTTCCTGCATACGGGGCGTCCCGGCGTCGGCAGCCATCAGGCTGCGCGTCGTGACGATGCCGTACACGATGGAGAGCGCGCCCGCGAGCACGATCAGCCAGAGTGCAGTGGTCATGTCAAACCCTTTTGATTGTTAGGTTTTTTCTTCAGAGCTGCGGTGGCGGAATCATCCGCTGTGGTCGTGCCTCCGAAGAGGTCGCCGCGATATGCCAAATATGCCTGCGGAACGCAACCGTTCCGAATCGCCCTGCCGAAGCGGTTTTTCCCTGTCACGCCGGGCCTTGCGTTGCTAAGTTGCCTCCCGATCAGCTGCCAGCCCGGACACCCTGCATGCGCCACATCGACCGCCTCGCCGATCTGTCGGAGAGTTACGACGCACTCTTTTGCGACATCTGGGGGGTCCTCCACGACGGAATGAGGGCCTTTCCCGAGGCCGTCGCGGCACTTCTCGGCTGGCGCGAACGGGGCGGGCGGGTGGTGCTCGTGACGAACTCGCCGCGCCCGGTCGCATCGGTGGCGCGCCAGCTCGCGCGCTTCGGCGTCCCGCGTGCGGCATGGGACACGATGGCGACCTCGGGCGATGCGGCGCAGGATGCGCTGGCCTCGGGTGTGGTGGGGACGCGCGTGTGGCATCTCGGCCCGGCAACGGAATCGGCGTTCTTCACCCATGCGGCCGACGACATCGCACCGCTCGACCGCATCCGCCGCGTGCCGCTGGCCGAGGCCGAGGGGATCGTCGCGACCGGCCTCATGTCCGACGACGACACGCCCGATAACTGGCGCGAGACGCTCTCGGCCTGCGCGGCGCGCGGCCTGCCCATGCTCTGCGCCAATCCCGACATGGTGGTGGATCGCGGTACGCGGCGGGTGTTCTGCGCCGGGGCGCTGGCGGCGCTCTATGCCGACCTCGGCGGTCAGAGCCTCTATTTCGGCAAGCCGCACGCGCCGATCTACGCGCTGGCGCGGCGCAGGCTCGCGGCGCTCGGCGGGCCCGAGGTGCCGACGGCGCGCATCCTTGCCGTCGGCGACGGGGTGGCGACGGATCTCGAGGGAGCCGACCGGGCAGGGCTCGACGCCCTCTTCGTGGCCGGGGGCCTCGCGGCGCACGACCTCGGCGCCGGCATTTCCGACCCCGACCGCCTCGCCGCCTGGCTCGCGCGCCACGACGCCCGACCGCGCTTCGCGACGGGGTGGCTGCGCTAGCAAGAATCTTCTTGATAACTCTGCCGTATCGGGTAACCGGAAGAGATCATCGGTGGTTAGTCGAAATGTTTTTCAAATCTTCGTCGGACATTGAGGCCGAGATCTTCAAGGCTCGCATGCCGCGCATGATCTTCGACGTCGGGGCATGCAGGGGCGAGATGGCACAGGACTTCCTGCGGCGATATCCGGGGACGCGTCTGGTCGCGTTCGAGCCCGAACCCGAGAACGCGAGGCACGCGCTCGAGGCGCTGGCTCCCCATCGCGATCGTGCAACCCTGGAGGCGTTCGCCCTCTCGGATCGTTCGGGAACGGTGCGTTTTCATGTGAACAGCCACCACGGCACGCATTCCCTTCACGAGATCGGCGCCCAACGCTACTGGGCGGGCCATGCCGAAGCGCGGGACACGATCGAGGTGCGGACGGCGACTCTGGACGACTACTGCGCGCAGAACGGGATCCACGAGATCGACATCCTCAAGCTCGACACGCAGGGCTCGGAACTCTCGATCCTGCGCGGTGCCAGCCTCCTTCTTTCGACCGGGCGCATCGCGATGATCCGCTGCGAGGTTGAGATCTACCCCCTTTATTCCGATCAACCGCTGTTCCACGATATTCTGGCTTGGCTCAATCGGTTCGGCTACAAGCTGGCCGGCGTGCATGATCCTTACTATCACGCGAAAAACCCCATCGTTTTGAGCTGGTTTGATGCGACCTTCGTCGCTCCGCGCCTGACGGGCGTGCCGGAGTGGGAGCGCGACCGCGCTTGAATGTTCGGTGACTGCCCCCGAGGGCATGTGGGGCGACGCGGCGGCGCGGCAACAATATTGCCCTGAATGCTGCGAGGGCGAAAAAAAGTTGCGCAGGGGCATTGCCGAGCGGCCGTCCGGGGCCTATGACTCGGGGGTCAGTCACTCATGGATGGCGGCCATGCTCGACAACCTGCCCCGCGGCACGATCTGCATCGAGGATATCGAGATCGGGATGTCGCGCTATCTGCGCAAGGTGGTGACCGATCGCGACATCGCGCTCTTTGCCGAGGTCTCGACCGACCACAACCCGGTCCACCTCGACGAGGAATACGCCCGCGACACGATCTTCGAGGGGCGCATCGCCCACGGGATGCTGACGGCGGGCCTCATCTCGGCGGTGATCGGCGAGCAGTTGCCGGGCCACGGCACGGTCTATCTGGGCCAGTCGCTCAAGTTCCTCGCGCCGGTTCGGCCGGGCGACATGGTGCACGCCGAGGTGCGCGTTTCGGCCGTCGATCATGCGCGGCGCCGCGTCACCCTTGAAACCCATTGCGCCGTGGGCGATAGGGTCGTGCTGAAGGGCGAGGCGCTGGTGCTCGCGCCCAGCCGCAAGTTCGACTGAGGCCCCGCCCGGCGGGCCCGACCGCCGCCGCAAGGGTGCCGAAGGCAGCATGCAGACCCACCGACACTGGCTTGGACTGGAAGCGGCCGCGCGCGGCGCCTCGGCGGCGATGGGCAATTTCGACGGCGTCCATCTCGGCCATCGCCATGTCCTCGATCTGGCGCGCAGGCCCGGCGCGCCCCTTGGCGTCGTGACGTTCGAGCCCCACCCGCGCGAGGTCTTCGCCCCCGACGCCCCCCCCTTTCGGCTGACCGACGCCGCGGCGCGCGCGCGCCACCTCGGGGCGCTCGGGGTCGCGCATCTCTATGAGCTGCCGTTCGACCGCACGCTTGCGGGCCTCGGGCCGGCGGAATTCGTGGATGAGGTGCTGCACGCGGGCCTCGGGCTTGGCCATGTCGTGGTCGGCGAGGATTTCCGCTTTGGCCGCGGGCGGGCGGGCAGCGCGGCCGACCTGCGCGCGCTCTGCGCGGCGCGGGGCATCGAGACGACGATCGCGGGCATGGTCGCCGACGGCGGGGCGCGCGTCTCCTCGAGCGCGATCCGCGCGGCGCTGGCCGAAGGGCGGCCCGGGGATGCCGCGCGCATGCTCGGGCGCTGGCACGAGATCGAGGGCATCGTCGAGCAGGGCGACCGGCGGGGCCGGGAGCTTGGCTATCCGACCGCGAACCTCGTGCCGCGCGGGCTGCACCTGCCGCGATTCGGGATCTACGCCGTCACGGTCGAGGTGCTGAGCGGCCCGCATCGCGGCCGCTACCAGGGCGCCGCGAATGTGGGCGTGCGGCCGATGTTCGGCGGAACGCGCCCCAACCTCGAGACCTTCTTCTTCGATTTCTCGGGCGATCTTTACGGCGCGCGCATCGCGGTGGGCTTCGTGGCCTTCCTGCGCCCCGAGGCGGTCTTTGACAGCCTCGACGCGCTCATCGCGCAGATGGATGCCGATTGCGCGGCCGCGCGCGAGATCCTCACGGCGCTCTGAGGGGCGCTCTGAAGCGGCATCATCGCGCTTCCCTTTTGCGCCAATTTGTCGCACCATGCGCGGATGACCGGCATGCCCTCACCCCCGCCCCTGCGCCCCCGATTCTGGGAGGATGTGCCGCTCTCGGAGATGACGGCGGCCGAATGGGAGGCGCTCTGCGACGGCTGCGGGAAATGCTGCCTCAACAAGATCGAATACGAGGACACGGGCGAGATCGTCTTTACCCGCATCGCCTGCCGCCTGCTCGATCGCGACACCTGCCGCTGCAGCGATTATCGCAACCGCCGCGCCCATGTGCCCGATTGCGTCCACCTCTCGCCCGGGATGCTCGAAGGGGTGACGCGCTGGCTGCCCCGGACCTGCGCCTACCGGCTGCTGCACGAGGGCAAGCCGCTCGCGCCCTGGCATCCGCTGGTCTCGGGCAACCCGATTTCGGTTCACACGGCGGGCGTTTCGGTGCAGGGATGGACGGTGTCCGAAACCGACGTCGATGAGGATGACTGGGACCATCACCTGATCGACGAGCTGCCCTGAAAGGCCGCCGATGTTCTTTGCCTCCGACAACGGCGCACCGGTGCCGCTGCAGGTCATGGATGCGCTGGCGCGCGCCAATTCGGGCGCGGTCATGTCCTATGGCAACGATGCGCTGACGGCCCGGGTGCGCGACAGGATCCGCGCTCTGTTCGATGCGCCCGAGGCGGCCGTCTATCTGGTGGCGACGGGGACGGCGGCGAACGCGCTGGCGCTCGCGCATCTCTGCCCGCCCTGGGGGGCGGTCTTCTGCCACACGCTCGCCCATGTCGAGACGGACGAATGCGGCGCGCCCGAATTCTTCACGGCGGGTGCGAAACTGATCGGCGTGCCCGGCGCGCATGGCCGGATCGATCCCGAGGCGCTCGCGGCCACGGTCGCGGCCACGGGCCGGGGCGGGGTGCACGGCGTGCAGAAGGGGGCGCTGAGCCTGACGAACGCGACCGAGGCCGGGACCGTCTATGCCCCGGCCGAGATCGCGGCACTTGCCCGCATCGCCCATGACGCGGGCGTGCCGGTCCACCTCGACGGGGCGCGCTTTGCCAACGCGCTCGTCGCCACCGGCGCCACCCCGGCCGAGCTCAGCTGGAAGGCCGGCGTCGATGTCCTGACGCTCGGGGGCACCAAGAACGGGCTGCTGGGCGCCGAGGCCCTGATCCTCTTCGATCCCGCGCGCGCCTTCGAGTTCGAGTTGCGCCGCAAGCGCGCGGGGCATCTCTTTTCCAAATACCGCTACCTCGCGGCGCAGTTCGACGGCTGGATTGAGGGCGATCTGTGGCGCGACATGGCGCGCCACGCCAACGCGATGGCCGCGCGCCTCGCGGCGGGGCTGGGGCAGGTCGCGGGCGCGCGCCTCGTGCATCCAGTCGAGGCCAACATCATCTTCGCCGAGCTGCCGCTCGCGGCGGCAGAGCGGGCGCGCGCGGCCGGGGCGCGCTTTTACACCATCGTGCCGGGGGCGACCGAGCGGGTGCGCCTCGTGCCGTCCTGGGCCACGACCCCGGCCGAGGTCGACGCCCTGATCGCCGCCTTCGCGGGCTGAGGGTCAGGCCGGCCCGAGCCCGCCCAGTTCGCAGATGACGGACCATTCGGCCTCGGTCACGGGCTGGACCGACAGGCGCGAGTTCGTGACCAGCGCCATCGCCCCGAGGCGCGGATCGGCCTTGCAGATCACGAGCGGGACGGGGCGCGGCAGGGGCGCCACCGCGCGGATGTCGACGCACTCCCAGCGCGGATCGTCGGTCGCGGTGCTGTCGGGGTGGGCGAGCGCGCAGACCTCGACGATCCCGACCACGGCCTTGCCGATGTTCGAGTGATAGAAGAACCCCCGGTCGCCCAGCGCCATCGCGCGCATGTTGTTGCGCGCCTGATAGTTGCGCACGCCCGTCCACTCCTCGCCGGCGGCGCCGCGCGCGCATTGCTGGTCCCAGCTCCAGACGTCGGGTTCGGATTTGAAGAGCCAATAGCGCATGTCGTCCTCCCTAATCCTCCTCGCTGCGCAGCGGGCGGGCCATGAGCGCGGCCATCGCCTCGGCAACCGTCGCCCGCCCCGCGAGCACCGCCGCGACCGCCGCCATCACGGGTGCGCGCACCCCCAGACGGTCGGCCAGCGCGACCGCGGCCGCAGCCGTCGCGATGCCTTCGACCGTGCGGCCGGCCGCGGGCGCGATGCCTGCCCCGATCGCCGCCCCATGGGCGAAATTGCGCGACTGCGCCGAGGTGCAGGTCAGCACGAGGTCGCCAAGCCCCGCAAGCCCGTGCAGCGTCGCGGCGCGCGCCCCGGACGCCACCGCGATGCGCACCATCTCGGCGTGGCCGCGCGTCATCAGGGCCGCGCGGGCGCTTTCGCCAAGGCCCGCCCCGATCGCGAGGCCCGCGCCGATGGCGACGACGTTCTTGAGCGCGCCGCCAAGTTCCGCCCCGCGCAGGTCGGTCCCGCGATAGATCCGCAGGACCGGGGTCGCGAGGCGCGCCTGCACCGTCGCCCCGAGCGCATCCTCGCCAATCGCGAGCGCCAGCGCCGTGGGCAGGCCGCGCGCGATGTCGGCGGCAAAGGATGGCCCCGTCAGGACCGCGGGCACCGATCCGGGGCAGAGCCGCGCCACCAGCGACCCCGCCCCGAGGCCCGTCGCGGGGTCGATCCCCTTGGCGCAGGCCACCACCACCCGCCCCCCGAGCGTCGCGGCGCGATCGGCCAGCGCGTCGGCCGTCGCCGCCATCGGCACCGCGACGAGGACGGGCACATCCGGCGCCAGATCGGGCGGCAGCGCCTCGGCCAGCACGACCGACTGAGGCAAGGTCAGTTCGGGCAGGCGCGGCGGGCGGCGCGCGGCCCTCCAGCCCGCGACATCGCGTCCGATCAGCCAGACCTCGCCCCGCTCGGCGAGTGCCGCGGCAAGGGCGGCGCCGAAGGCCCCCGCGCCGATGACGGCCGCGACCGTCACGCCTTTGGCCCCTTGCGCCCAGCGCCGAGCATCCCCGCCTGTCGGTCATCGAGCGGCCAGCGCGGGCGGGCGGCAAGGTCCATCCCGTCGCGGGCCCCTTCGCGAAAGCGTTCGATCCCGGCCCAGGCGATCATCGCGCCGTTGTCGGTGCAAAGCCGCACGGGCGGCACGACGAAATCCACCCCCGCCGATGCCGCCGCCGCGCCGAGCGCCGCGCGCACCGCGCCATTCGCCGCAACACCGCCCGCGGCGGCAAAGACCGCGACACCGCCCGCCAGAGCCAGCGCCGCGCGCGCCTTGGCCCCGAGCACATCGGCCACCGCCGCCTGAAACCCCGCGCAGAGGTCGGCGCGATCCTGCGGCCCGATGGGGCCGAGCGTCTCGGTCGCCCGCAGCACCGCCGTCTTGAGGCCCGAGAACGACAGATCGCACCCCGGCCGGTCGAGGAGCGGACGCGGCAGATCGAAACGCGCCGGATCGCCCGCGCGGGCCTCGGCCTCGACCGCCGGGCCGCCGCCGGCGCCGAGGCCGAGGTGGCGCGCGACCTTGTCGAAGGCCTCGCCCGGGGCGTCGTCGATGGTGCCGCCGAGGCGGTGAAAGCGGTCGGCCCCCTCGACCAGCACGAACTGGCAATGCCCGCCCGAGGCGATGAGGACGAGATAGGGAAACGCCACCCCATCCGTCAGCCGCGGCGTCAGCGCGTGCCCCGCCAGGTGGTTCACGCCGACCAGCGGCAATCCCGCCGCGGCCGCCAGCCCCTTGGCGAACATCACCCCCGCAAGCACCCCGCCGATCAGGCCCGGCCCCGCCGTCACCGCCACCCCGTCGAGGTCGCGCACCCCGAGGCCCGCGCGCGCCAGCACCGCCTCGGCGCAGAGGTCGAGCCGCTCGGCATGGGCGCGGGCCGCGATCTCGGGCACGACGCCGCCGAAATCGGCATGCAGCGCACCCTGACCGATCACCGTCTCGGCCAGGATCCGCGGCGGCTCTCCGGGGGTGTCGCGCACGATCGCGGCCGCGGTATCGTCGCAGCTGCTCTCGATCCCGAGGAAGGTCAGCGTCGCGGCCATGGCTTTCCGTTGCGGCAGGGGCGGGGGGCAGGTAACACCTTGGGCCATGGCCGCACAATCCCGCCCCGCGATCCTGATCACCCGCCCCGCCGAGGGGGGCGCGCGCTTTGCCCGGGCGCTGCGGCGCCGGCTCGGGCCGGGGCTTCGGATCATCAGCGCACCGCTGATGGCACCGCGCTGGCGCGATGCGGATCTGCCCAGCGGCGCGGCGGCGCTGATCTTCACCTCGGAGGCGGGGGTGGCGGGACTTGCGCGCCTCACGGGCGACCGCACGCTCCCGGCCTTCTGCGTGGGGGCACATACGGCAGCGGTGGCACGCCGCGCGGGGTTTTCCGCGTACGTCGCGGGCCGCGACGCTGCCGAACTGCTCGGGACGCTGCGCGCGACGGAGCGGGGGCCTTTTCTGGTCGTGCGCGGGCAGGATGCGGCGGCCGACATCGCGGCGGCATTCCGCGAGGCCGGGCGTGAGGCATCCGAGGCCATCGTCTATGCGCAAGAGCCCCGTCCGTTGCCGCCGCGGGCGCTGCGGCTGCTAGCGGGGGCGGGCGCGGTGGTGCTGCCGGTCTTCTCGGCGCGCAGCGGCGCGCTTCTGGCCGAGGCGGCGCGCGGCGCGCATGCGCGGCTTATGATCGCCGCAATCAGCCCCGCTGCAGCGCGCCCGCTCGACCTCCTTCGACCCGCGCGCACCCTGTGCGCCGAGACGCCCACGGCTGCGGGCGTGCTTGATGCGGTCGCCATGCTGGTCGGGGCGGGTGACAAGACGCCTTGAAGCAGCGCGCGCGCGGCTGATAGATTGCGCCAAGCCGCAGAGGAGGCCAGACCGTGACCGGCGATCCCGGCATTACCGCGGCCAACGGCCCCGAGGCCGAGACGACGCCGCCGGCAAAGGGCGTCTCGGCCCCCGAGGCGTCGTCGAGGATTACAGCGGCGCAAGGTCCGAAACGGCGCGGGGCCTTGGCGTTCTGGGCCGGCGCGATGGCAGGCGGGGCCATCTCGGCCGCGATCGGTGCGGGGACGGCAATCTATCTCGATCTCGGGCGGCCTGCTCCGCCAGCCGCCGAACCTGCAGAAATCGCGGCCCTACGCACCGAGCTTGATGCGCTTGCGACGCGGGTTGCCGAACTGGTTGCCGAACTGACAGCCGCGCCCCCGCCCGCGGATCCGGCAACAGAACTTGCCGCCCTGGCGCAACGACTGGCGGCGCTTGAATCGCGCCCCGTCGCCGATCCGGTCGCGATCGAGGCGGAGCTCAACCGCATCGGTGCCTTGCAGGCCGAGGCGCTCGGCACCGGTGCGGCGGCGGCAACCATCGAAGCCGCACGCGATGCCGCACTCGCCGAGGTGACAGCCG
>Ga0315900_10001100_pt1 | contig 43599 bp, 41 predicted proteins | sample LakEriMetagenome_FD_203521 | JGI IMG/M metagenome (GOLD analysis project Ga0315900, IMG submission 203521) | Freshwater fungal communities from buoy surface, Lake Erie, Ohio, United States - Buoy 12 MA114 | ecosystem: Environmental > Aquatic > Freshwater > Lake > Lake biofilm | place: USA: Lake... | reverse complement strand
CGCTCCACGGCCAACCCCGAAGAAGCGGATCTGCTGCTCCAGCGCCTGACCCAGCTGCTCAAGCTCTGCGACCCGGCCGTGCATCAGGAAGACCCGCTCACCATCGGCGTGATTGCTCCCTACCGCGCCCAGATCAACTGCTTAAAGGACGCCATTGAGGTCAACGACCAGCTCAATGGCCTGGTACAGCAGCGCTTGCTGAGCGTCGGGACCGTCGACTCGTTCCAAGGCCAGGAGCGGGACATCATTGCGATTTCACTCACGCGCAGCAACCGCTCGGGCGACATCGGCTTCTTGTCTGATATCCGGCGTATGAACGTGGGCATGACCCGCGCCCGCCGCAAGTTGCTTGTCGTCGGGGACTCGTCCACGCTCAGTGTCCATCCCTTCTTCAAGGAGCTGCTGGCCTTTGTTGTGCGCATCGGCGGCTACCGCACAGCCTGGGAAATCGCTGCATAACTGTCGACATCTGCCATCGGGCCGGATCAGACTGAACTGAGTCATTCACGATCGACGCGTCGATGTCGGCGATGGCAGAAACCGGTCGTTTGTCGTCAGGTGAGGTGACCGGCGGCTATTAGCTCGAAACCGGGCACACGTCGCTTGTTGGCTTCGATGTGGGCTCCAACGTCTGCTGTCGCAGCCACCGATGGCCCGGAATCGACCCATTGCTGAAGCCCGGTTGCGCGAAGAGCGGACATCCATGGCAGGATGGCGCAAGGGTGTCGCCATCGCACGTCGTCCGCAGTGCGACGCACCATCCTCGAGAACCTGGCCGTGCCCGCGGCGAGCCTACGCCCACGGGAAGTAGGCTCTTCGCGCCTTTCTACAGGCCGGCCTGCTGCGCGGTGTGCTGCAGGCACTTCTCGATGTCAGCGGTATCGAGTTGCTCGCCCGGCTTGATCTTGAGGTCCAACGTGACGCCGCTGGGGTCGGCTTTTTCGTCGATGGCCGAGAGCTTTCCGTACTGCGGCGTAGGACACGAACAAGTGCCAGCGGCGCACTTGGTCAGTTCGTCCAGCAGCCCCCGCTGCTTGTCCTGGGGCGCCTCGGCGCTGATCCGCAGCCCGTCTTCAGTCTGCTCGATCGTGTGCTTCATGACCGTCTCCGAAGTCTTGACCGACAGTAATGCCAGGGCGGACGGTGCAGCGTGATCCTGGTCAAGCATGTAATGCAAGTCCTTGCGGTCACCCACCGCTAGGTCGGCCCGATGGGCGCCGCGCATGCGACACAGAAACTCCCCGGCACGCGCAGGCGGCAGGACCATCGGCATGACGCACCTACAGCGCATCAACAGCAGAAGAAATGGCGGCCATCGATACGGCAAGCCCAGCCAAAACCTGCGATGGCTCAGCGCCTGGGGGCGATGGGCTTGACTCAGTCCATTACTTCGATAAACTTAGAATCATGAATGAAAAAACTGCCGTCGCTGCGCTTGCCGCCCTGGCCCAGGAAGCCCGCTTGCGCGTGTTCCGCGCCCTCGTGGGCGCAGGTCCCGAGGGCATGACCCCCACCGCACTGTCGGCAATGCTCGACATCCCCGCCTCCACGCTGTCCTTCCACCTGAAGGAACTGGTGCACGCCGACCTCGTGAGTGCCGAACGCGACGGGCGCAACCTGCACTACCGCCCGGCGCTGAAACGAATGAACGATCTGCTGGCCTACCTCACGGCGCACTGCTGCCAGGGCCAGGCCTGCGCACCCTCTGGCGCCAAGCGCCGCACCACCTGCTGACCCGGAGAACCTCATGAAGCGATTCCATGTCCACGTCCATGTCGACGACCTCGCCAAGAGCATCGGGTTCTATTCCAAGCTATTCGCGGCCGAGCCCACGCGCATCGAGGGCGATTACGCGAAGTGGATGCTGGAGGACCCGCGCATCAACTTCGCGATCTCCACGCGAGGCAGCAAAGCCGGCATCGACCACCTGGGCTTCCAGACCGACGACGCCGAGGAACTCGCGGCCCTGAAGGCGCGGGCCGAGGCCGCCGATATGGCGCTGCTCGACGAAGGCGAGACCACCTGCTGCTACGCCCGCAGCGAGAAGCATTGGGTGACCGACCCGCAGGGCATCGCCTGGGAGCATTTCCATACGCTGGGCAGCATTCCGGTCTTCAACGAAGCTGCGGCAGCACAAGGCACGGCTGCGGCCTGCTGCACGCCCGCGCCGGCCGCGACCGAAACGGCTGCCCCCGACTTGGCCGCGGCCGAGTCCGCCGCCTGCTGCACGCCGGCACCCCGCGGCAAGCCCATCGGCATCCCGGTGAAGTCGCAGTCGTCCTGCTGCTGAACGCTCGCGGGCCCGCCGGCATGAGCCGGCGGCATCGGTGCGTGTCACCGAACTGTCATCCATCATTTCTACACTGATGGAAGTACCGTTTGATTTCCCGAGGGAGAAGCGATCGTGAGAGTCGGCATCAATGGCATGGGACGCATCGGACGGCTTGCCCTGCGCGCAGCGCTGGGCGCGGCGGAACGCCCCGCGGACGATCCCCGCGCAGGCAACCGCCTGGAGGTGGTGCACCTCAACGAATTGAAGGGCGGCGCCGGCGCCACCACTCACCTGCTCGAGTTCGACAGCGTGCAGGGCCGCTGGCGCAACCGCATTGCGGCGGAAGGCGAATCGGCCATCCGGATCGGCGATCGACAGCTGGGCTTCTCGTCGCACGCCACGGCCGCGGAGATCCCCTGGGGTGACGCGGGCGTGGACGTGGTCCTGGAGTGCACCGGCAAGTTCCTGACGCCGGAGACGATCCAGGGCCACCTCGACCGGGGCGCCAAGCGCGTGATCGTCGCCGCACCCGTCAAGGTGGGAGACGTGCTGAACATCGTCGTTGGCGTCAACGAGCACCTCTACGAGCCGGGCCGGCACCGCATCGTGACCGCCGCCTCCTGCACCACCAACTGCCTGGCGCCGGTGGTCAAGGTCGTGCACGAGGCCATCGGCATCCGCCACGGCCAGATCACCACGATCCACGACCCGACCAACACCAACCTGATGGTCGATGCGCCGCACAAGGACCTGCGCCGCGCGCGCAGCGCGATGCTCAGCCTGGCGCCTACGACGACGGGCAGTGCCACCGCCATCGCGCTGATCTACCCCGAGCTCAAGGGCAAGCTCAACGGCCACGCCGTGCGCGCGCCGGTACTCAACGCTTCGCTGACGGACTGCGTGTTCGAACTCAAGCGCGAGACCACGCCGGCCGAGGTAAACGCCCTCTTTGCGCAGGCGGCGAAGGGGCCGCTGGCCGGCATCCTCGGCTACGAGGAGCGCCCTCTGGTCAGCGCCGACTATGCGCGCGACACCCGCAGTTCGATCGTCGACGCCCCCTCGACGATGGTGACCGACGGCACCCTGCTGAAGGTCTACGCCTGGTACGACAACGAGATGGGCTACGCCTGCCGCATGGTCGACCTCGCCTGCCACATGCAGCGCCAAGGCATCTGAGGCAGCCATGAACCAGGGCACCCGCAACTACGCCATCGTCACCGCCGCCTACTGGGGCTTCACCCTCAGCGACGGCGCGCTGCGCATGCTGGTGCTGCTGCACTTCTACCGGCTCGGCTATTCGCCCTTCACGCTCGCCTTCCTGTTCCTGCTCTACGAGGCCATGGGCGTAGTGGCCAACCTGATCGGCGGCTGGCTGGCCACGCGCTATGGCATCAAGCGCATGCTGACGGTGGGCCTCTTCACCGAGATCACCGGCTTCCTGCTGATGTCCGCGCTGTCGCCGACATGGTCGGTGGCAGTGTCGGTCGCCTGGGTCGTCGCGGCGCAGGGCATCTGTGGCGTCGCCAAGGACCTGACCAAGACGGCCAGCAAGTCCGCCATCAAGGCCACGGCCGGCGATGCCTCGGGCCAGCTGTTCAAGTGGGTCGCCTTCTTCACCGGCAGCAAGAACGCGATGAAGGGCGTGGGCTTCTTCCTCGGCGGGCTGTTGCTGCAAGCCGTCGGCTTCCAGGCCGCGCTGTGGATCATGGCCGGGCTGCTGGCGATCGTCTTCCTCGGCGTCGTCAGCTTCGTGCCGCCGCTGATGGGCAAGAGCAAGGCCTCGAAGTCGGCGAAGGAGTTGTTCGCCAAGAACCGCGGCATCAACCTGCTCGCGGCTGCACGGGTGGCACTCTTCGGCGCGCGCGACGTGTGGTTCGTGGTCGGTGTGCCGGTGTTCCTGTACGCCTCGGGCTGGACCTTCACGATGGTCAGCGGCTTCGTGGCGCTGTGGACCATCGGCTACGGCGTGGTGCAGGCGGCCGCCCCGGCCATCGTCCGGCGCAGCGACGACGGTCTCAGCGCCGAAGTGCCGGCCGCCCGCCTGTGGTCAGCCTTGCTCGCGCTGGTACCCATCGTCCTGGCCGGCCTCGTGCTGGCGAAGGTGCCGAACCTCGAGTGGGTCGTCGTCGGGGGGCTCGCCGTGTTCGGTTTCGCCTTCGCGGTGAACTCCTCGGTCCACTCCTACCTGGTCCTCGCCTACGCCGGCTCGGAGAAGGCCGCCGAGGACGTGGGCTTCTACTACGCCGCCAACGCCCTGGGCCGCTTCTTCGGCACCCTGTTGTCGGGACTGCTCTACCAGTGGGGCGGGCTGGCCTGGTCGCTGTCCGGATCGGCGGCGCTGCTCGTGACCTGCTGGCTGGTCACCCTGGCGCTGCCGACTCGCTTGCAGGCGCCCAGGCAACCCTCGCTCGATGGCGCCGAGGCCAAGGGCGTGGGCCTGGACCCGAAGGTCCAGGCTCCAGCCACCGCCGCGACACATCAGGGGACCTGACCGTGATGGACGAGAAGGCCGCCGTGCGGGCACTGGGAGCGCTGGCGCAGGACGTGCGCCTGCGCATCTATCGCGCCGTGGTCGGCGTCGGCCCCGCCGGCATGACACCGGGCGCCATTGCGAGCGAACTGGCCGTCCCGCCCTCGACCGTGTCCTTCCACGTCAAGGAGTTGCTGCATGCCGGCCTGCTGACGCAGGAGCGTGACGGCCGGCACCTGATCTACCGGCCGAGCATCGACACCATGAACGAGTTGCTCGCCTACCTGTCGGCGCACTGCTGCCAGGCCGTCACGTGCGTCACCCGCGACGGTGCGCCGCTGGCCTCCGACGCGGCGTGCACCACCTGCTGAACCGAACCACCCAACTTCCGGAGACGCTTCATGAGCGACAAGGTCTACAACGTGCTCTTCGTCTGCACGCACAACTCGGCGCGATCGATCATGGCCGAGGGCATCCTCAACAGCCTGGGCCGCGGTCGCTTTCAGGCCTTCTCGGCGGGCAGCCACCCGGGCACGTCGGTCAACCCGTTCGCGCTGAAGACCCTGTCGGGTCTGCACATCCCGACGGATGGCTTTCGCAGCAAGGACTGGGACGAGTTCGCGCGGCCCGGCGCCCCCGAACTCGACTTCGTCTTCACGGTCTGCGACAAGGCCGCCGGCGAGGTCTGCCCGGTCTGGCCCGGCCAGCCGATGACGGCGCATTGGGGCGTGGCCGATCCGGCCGCCTTCGAGGGTACCGATGAGCAGAAGGCGAAGGTCTTCTGGGACACGGCGGTCGTGCTCAAGCGCCGCATCGAGCTGATGCTGGCGCTAACGCTGGCTTCGCTGGACAAGATGGCCATCCAGCGCGAGATCAAGGACATCGGGACGCGCTGAACCATGTCCACCGCTGCCCTGCCCGCCCGGCCGGCCGCGCCGGCACCGATGAGCGTCTTCGAGCGCTACCTGACCGTCTGGGTCTTCCTCTGCATCGTCGTGGGCATCGCCCTGGGCCAACTGCTGCCCGGCCCGGTCCAGGCCATCGGCAGGATGGAGATCGCCAAGGTCAACCTGCCGGTCGGGCTGCTGATCTGGGTGATGATCATCCCGATGCTGCTGAAGGTCGACTTCGGCGCCTTGAGCCAGGTTAAGCAGCACTGGCGCGGCATCGGCGTCACGCTCTTCGTCAACTGGGCCGTGAAGCCCTTCTCGATGGCGCTGCTGGGCTGGATCTTCATCCGCCATTTGTTCGCGCCCTGGCTGCCGGCCGGTCAGGCCGACAGCTACATCGCCGGCCTGATCCTGCTCGCAGCCGCACCCTGCACGGCGATGGTGTTCGTCTGGAGCCGGCTCACCAACGGCCACCCGCTGTTCACTCTCAGCCAGGTCGCCCTGAACGACACCATCATGGTGTTCGCCTTCGCGCCCATCGTCGCGCTGCTGCTCGGCCTGTCGTCGATCACCGTGCCCTGGGACACGCTGATCACGTCAGTGGTGCTGTACATCGTGATCCCGGTGGTGATCGCGCAGCTGTGGCGCAAGGCGCTGCTGGCCAAGGGGCAGGCGGCGTTTGACGCCACCCTCGCGAAGATCGGGCCGTGGTCCATCTCCGCGCTGCTCGCCACGCTGGTGCTGCTGTTCGGCTTCCAGGGCGAGGCGATCCTGAAGCAGCCACTGGTCATCGCCATGCTCGCGGTGCCGATCCTGATCCAGGTGCTCTTCAACTCAGGCCTGGCCTACTGGCTCAACCGCAGGCTGGGCGAATCGCACAGCGTGGCCTCCCCCTCGGCGCTGATCGGCGCCAGCAACTTCTTCGAGCTGGCGGTGGCCGCGGCGATCAGCCTGTTCGGCTTCGAGTCGGGCGCAGCGCTGGCGACCGTGGTGGGCGTGTTGATCGAGGTGCCGGTGATGCTGCTGGTGGTGCGGGTCGTCAACCAGAGCAAGGGTTGGTACGAGGCAGGGGCCAAAGGCTGATCCGGTCGAGGCACGATGGCCGAGTCGATCGCGTCACAGCCCATCTCAGTGGGCCCCGCGCACGTGCTTGCGCCTGCCCTGAGCCGCCACGTGCGCCCCCGCCTGGTCGATGCCGTTCAGGATGCCGCACTCCGCCGCCGCATGCGGCGACGAGCAGGCGGCCCTGAGGCTGCGCAGTTCCTTCTCGAGGCCACGAAGTTCCCGGATGCGCTCGGCCACGTGGCCGATGTGCGCATCGAGCAGGCTGTTCACTTCCCCGCAGTCGGCCAGCGGGTCGTCCTTGAACCTCAGCAGCACCCGCACTTCATCGAGCGTCATGTCCAGATTGCGGCACTGGCGGATGAACCCCAGCCGTTCGGCATGTTCCGGGGTGTAGATGCGGTAGTTCCCCTCGGTGCGCGGTGCAGCCGGCAGCAGGCCCTCCCGCTCGTAGAAGCGGATGGTCTCGATGGGCGTTCCGCTGGCTTGGGCCAGTTCGCCGATGCGCATGGTCGGACTCCTTGACGAAGGCACGGGCTTGAAAAGCCCCTTGACTCTATACCCACTTCAGGGTTTTCAATGGCTATATGGCCCATGAACACACCCACGACACCGCGACGTCGCCGTCCCGCGCCCCGGCACCCTCCCCCTGCGGCGATTGCTGTGGCGCCGGCGAAGGCGTCGCGGTCGCACAGGTCGAGCAGCAGGCCCAGGGCGGCCATCGATTCCGGGTGCCTGCGATGGACTGCGCTGCCGAGGAGTCCGAGATCCGGCGCGCGGTCGAGGGCATTCCGGGGCTGATCGGGCTGCGCTTTCAGTTGGGCGAACGCAGCCTCCGCATCGACGGTGAGCCCCAGGCGGCGCTTGCCGCGGTCGAGGCGATCCGCGGCACTGGCTTCGAGATCCACCCCTGGCCCGAGACGCCAGCCTCGACCGGGGACGGCGACACCGCGGCCCACGACCACGATGCGGACACCGGCGCGGGACTCCCCCGCCTGCTGGCCGCACTCGCGCTCGCCATCGCCGCCGAGGGCCTGTCCTTCTTCGTGCCCGATGCACCCTGGTCCAAGGGCGTCGGTCTGGCCATCGCCGCCGCGGCTATCGCGCTGGCCGGCTTTGGCACCTTCCGCAAGGGGCTGTCGGCGCTGCGGCACGGACGCCTGAACATCAACGCGCTGATGTCCGTGGCCGTCGCCGGCGCCTTCGTGATCGGCCAGTGGCCCGAGGCCGCGATGGTGATGGCGCTGTACGCCATCGCCGAGCTGATCGAAGCCCGCGCCGTCGACCGCGCCCGCAATGCGATCAGCGGCCTGCTGGCACTCTCGCCCGACACGGCCGACCTCCGGCAAGCCGACGGCACGTGGAAGTCCGTGCCCGTGGGCGAGGTGCCGATCGGCGCGACGGTGCGCGTCAGGCCGGGCGAGCGCGTCGCGATGGACGGGGTCGTCACCGAAGGCGGAACGAGCATCGACCAAGCCCCGGTCACCGGAGAGAGCCTGCCGGTGGACAAGGGACCGGGCGATGCGGTCTACGCGGGCACCATCAACCAGACCGGCACCATCGAGTGCCGCGTCACCGCGGCGGCCTCGCAGTCCACGCTGGCCCGCATCATCCATGCGGTCGAGCAGGCCCAGGGAAGCCGCGCGCCTACGCAGCGCTTCGTCGACCGCTTCGCCGCCATCTACACGCCGGCAGTGTTCGTGCTGGCCCTGGCCGTGGCCATCGCCGGCCCCTGGTTGTTCGGCTGGACGGCGCTGGCGGCCGTCTACAAGGCCCTCGTGCTGCTGGTCATCGCCTGCCCCTGCGCACTGGTGATCTCCACACCCGTCACCGTGGTCAGTGGCCTCGCGGCGGCCGCCAGGCGCGGCATCCTCGTCAAGGGCGGCGTCCACCTGGAACAGGCACGCCTGCTCAAGGCGATCGCGCTCGACAAGACCGGCACCATCACCGAAGGCAAGCCGCGCCTGGTCGAGTGGCAGATGCTGGCCACCAGCATGCCCAAGCCGCGGGCAGAGCACATCGCGGCCGCCCTCGCCGCACACTCCGACCACCCCGTGTCGCGCGCCATCGCCGCCGGGCTGACGCCCAACAGCGTCGAAGCGCGCAACTTCGCTGCGCTGTCCGGGCGCGGCATCGAGGCCGACATCGACGGCGAACGCTACGTGCTGGGCAACCACCGCCTGATCGAGGAGCGCGGACAGTGCTCCGCCGAGATCGAGGCCGTGCTGCACCGCCACGAGCAAGCCGGTCGCACGGTGAGCCTGCTGGCCACGGCCACCGGCGTGCTTGCGCTCTTCGCAGTGGCCGACACCATCAAGCCCTCGTCCGCCGCCGCTATCGGCGAGCTCAAGGCCATGGGCATCACACCGGTGATGCTGACCGGCGACAACCAGGCCACCGCAGAGGCAATCGGCCACGAGGCCGGGCTGACTGACATCCGCGGCAACCTGTTGCCCGAGGACAAGCTCGCGGCGATCCAGGCGATGCAGAAGCAATATGGCGCGACGGCCATGACCGGCGACGGCATCAACGACGCGCCGGCCCTGGCCCAGGCCGACATCGGCGTGGCCATGGGCGCGGCCGGTACCGACATCGCGATGGAGGCTGCCGACGTGGTGGTGATGAACGACGACCTGCGGCGCATCGCAGAGACCGTCCGCCTGTCGCGGCGCACGCACGCCGTGCTGTGGCAGAACATCGCGCTGGCCCTGGGCATCAAGGCGGTCTTCCTGGTGCTCGCGCTGTTCGACAACGCCAGCATGTGGATGGCCGTGTTTGCCGACATGGGCGCGAGCCTACTGGTCGTCTTCAACGGCCTGCGTCTGTTGCGCAGCGCGGAACGCAATTGAGGCGGCGATGGATGCCCAACCGCGACTGCTGCAGCCCACGCGGCTGCTCGACTTCACGCACCCCGCCATTGAAGGGCTCGTCGAGCGGCGCGGCTGGCGCCAGCTGCCCGTGTTCGAGCGGATCGGTGCGGTCTACGACTTCGTCCGCAACGAGATTGCCTTCGGCTACAACGCCGGCGACGAACTGCCGGCCTCGGCCGTGCTCGCTGACGGGATCGGCCAGTGCAACACCAAGGGCACGCTGCTGATGGCCCTGCTGCGCGCAGTGGGCATCCCCTGCCGCTTCCACGGCTTCACCATCGACAAGGCTCTGCAGCAGGGCGCGATCACGGGCATCGCCTATCTACTGGCACCGCAGCGCATCATCCACAGCTGGGTGGAGGTCGCCTACGATGGCCGCTGGGAGAACCTGGAAGGCTTCATCCTCGACGCACCCTACCTGACCAGCCTCCAGCGGCGATTTCCGGACCGCCGGCAATTCTGCGGTTACGGTGCTGCCACGCCCGACCTGTCTGCGCCCGCGGTCGAGTGGCGCGGCCAGGACACCTACATCCAGAAGGACGGCATCGCCGACGACTTGGGCATCTTCGACAGTCCCGACGAGTTCTATGTCCGGCACGGCTCAAACCTGTCCGGGCTCAAGCGATGGCTGTACTCGCATGTCATCCGGCACCGCATGAACGCTCAAGTTCGGCGCATCCGTGCCGAAAAGTGGTGACGCCGGTCACGGCGGTCAGCCTCGGGAACCCTCCCCAAACTCTGTAGCTGCTAGACTCTTTCAATGCGCCGTTGGCTCGCCATCCTCATGCTCACCGTGTTGCCGCTGCAGTTCAGCTGGGCGGCAGTGGCGGCATATTGCGGGCACGAGTCCGGCCAGCATGCCCAGCACCTGGGCCATCACGAGCATCAGCACACGGGCCAGGCCACTGCCGACAAAGACAGTGCGCCGGCAGACCAGAGCGCACCGGCGGGGTTTGACTTCGACTGCAGCCACTGCCACGGCACCTGTGCCAGCTTGCCTGCACCGATGGATGGAACGACGCCGCTCACGCTGACCTCGCATCCGGTCACGCCGGTCGAAGGTACTCTGCGCACGCTTGCGCAAAGCCCGCCCGAACGCCCTCAGTGGCTGCCCCTCGCCTGATCGGCGAGGCGGGTCTCTTCCCTTTCTGAAGCCCGTTCGCGCCTGCGCGCGCGCCTCCTGACGCATGGGTCAGTGGCGCTGTTCGCGGCCCGATCCGACCTGAGTCCCTCAGCGTCGCCTCTCGCCGATCTCCCGTGGGTTGTTCTCAACACTGGAGCATCGGATGCACCGAAGAAGAATTCCGGCTGCCGGGCGGTGGCAACACACCGCCCGCGCCACACTGACCCTCGCACTTGCCGCCGCGCTGACGGGCGGCTTGATCGGGGCGCACGCGCAGACCGTGCCCGCGCCCACGGTGCAGAACCAGCCCACTCTGCGCGAGGCGTTTGAAGCGGCGTGGGCGCGCCAGCCTGAAGCACAGGCGCTGGCGGCCCGGCGGGACGCGGCACGCGCTCAAGCGCAGGCTGCCCAGGCGTTGACGCCCGAGCCGGTGGCCATGGAGCTGTCCACGAAGACGGACCGCCTGAACCGCAATCTCGGCACACGCGAATACGAGGTCGGCGTCGCCATCCCGTTGTGGCTGCCGGGTGAACGGGGGCGCAGCAAGGCACTGGCTGATGCCGAGGGCCGTGCCGTCGAAAGTCGGACCACTGCGGCCCAGCTGCGCATAGCGGCCACCGTGCGTGAAGCCTGGTGGTCTTGGCAGCGCGCGCGTGCGGAGCTGGATGCCGCGCGCGGCCAGCTCGACAACGCGCGCCGCATCGCGGCCGATGTGGGCAAGCGTGTGAAGGCTGGCGACCTGGCCCGAGCCGACCAGCACCAGGCCGATGGTGCCGTGGCAGCGGCCGAAGGCGCCGTTGCGCAAGCTGAAGGCATGCTCGCGGCCGCCCAGCAGCATCTTCGCTCGCTGACCGCCATGCCGGCCGTCGGCCTGACCAGCGTCATCCCGAGCCAAGCCGAACCGGAGCCGCCCATTCCGGCGACTCCCACGGCCGAGATGGACACGCATGCCGAACTGCTTGCGCTGAAGGACCGCGCAGCGGTTGCCGAGGGAGCAATCGCCCTGGCTGCCACGCAATCACGTGCCAGCCCGGAGCTGACGGTTGCCGCCACGCGCGATCGAGGCGCCTACGGGGAGTCCTACCAACAGACCTTCACGGTCGGTGTACGCATCCCCTTCGGCGCCGGACCCCGTCACGACGCACGCGTGGCCTCTGCGCGCGCCGAAGCGGTCGAATTGCAGGCACAGATGGCGCTCGAACGCGCCCGCCTTGCCGGTGAACGCGAGGCCGCCCGCGCACGCAGCGATGCCGCGCGCGCGCAGCTCGCGGCCGCCGAGCGACGTGCGCAGCTGGCGCTGGAATCGCGCGGCTTCTTCGACAAGTCGTTCCGGCTCGGCGAGACCGACCTGCCCACCCGCTTGCGCATCGAGTCCGAGGCCGCTGACGCCGAGCGCCAGGCCGCACGTGCCCGCATCGAACTCGCCGCAGCAATTTCCGCCTGGCGCCAGGCCCTGGGCCTGCTGCCGCCATGAGCCCTCGCGTCGCGCACGAAACGAACACCGAACACGCTTTTGCGAACCCATTCAGGAATCCCACCCCATGAAGTCCACCCACCTCTTGGCCGCGCTCAGTCTGGCGGTCCTCCTGCTCGGAACCAGCATGTCGGCCACTGCCGGCGAGGGCCACGACCACGGTGACGCTGCACCGGCCGCTGCCGGCACGGCGCTGCCCCGCTTCGCAGCCGTCTCCGAAACCTTCGAGCTGGTCGGCGTTCTCGACGGCAAGCAGGTCACCCTGTACCTGGACCGCTTCGCCGACAACGCGCCCGTGCGCGGCGCGAAGATCGAGTTCGAGATCGCGGGCGCGAAGTTCAATGCGCAGGCCCATGGCGACGACGCCTACGAGATCGTGCTGAAGCAAGCGCCGAAGCCCGGCGTGCTGCCGATCACCGCGACGGTGACGGCCGGCACCGAGGTCGACCTGCTGGCCGGTGAACTCGACCTGCACGAGGCCCCGCATGCCGAGGAAGCTGCCCACGAGCACTCGTGGAAGGAGTACGCCGGCTGGGCCGTCGGCGGCCTGGCGGCGCTGGCCGTCCTGGTGCTCGGTGGAAGGCGCCTGATGGCGGCCCGCCAGCCGCAGGCCGGAGGTGCAGCATGGGGTAGTCGTACTTTTCGTGCAGATTGGTGCGCTTTGGCCTGAAACCCAGTATCCATGCGGGTTTCCCTGCGGGCGTCACCCCCGTAAGATGGGTGCGCGACTGGGTTGGCAGCGGCCACGGCGGTACATTGACTACCCCCTGCTGCCCCCTATTGCCGCTCACTGCCATGCCCGCCTTCGCCCTGCGCTTCGTCGGCCACGAGGCCTTGCCGCCTCGCCTGAGTGAGTTCGATCGGGAGCAGTTCTTTTCGCTCACATCGGCGGATGTGGCAGCCATCCGGGAACAGTTCCGCAGTGACCACCGCCTGCCCGCTGCGCTGATGCTCATGTTCATGCGCGTTGCCGGGCGACCACTCGATGGTTTCAACGTACTGCCCAGAAACCTCCTGCGGCACACCGCCCAGGTCCTGGCCGTCTCACCGCCGTCGATCGCGAGCCTACGGTCGATCTACAAGCGCCGGCAGACGCTCTCCAAGCACCAGCTCTGGGCCAAAACCTACCTGGGCCTTCGCGAACTTGAAACCGAGGACGAAGCCGCGCTGATCGCGGCGCTGCTGGCCCAAGCAACCGACGCCTCACACGCCGATGACTTAGTCCATTCGGCCAGCCACTGGCTGTACACGCGGCGCATCCTGATCCCAGGAGCGCGCCGCATGCAGGACTGGGCTCGTAACGCATTTTCGGCGGTGGAGGCACAGATCCTCAGCGTGGTGAATGCCGCCGTACCACCTGCAGCGGCGCAGAAGGTGATCGACGCTGCGTACAGCACTCGGCCAGGTACCGATACGACGCACCTCGAGTGGCTCAAGACGCCGTCCAAGCGTCACGGCCCCAGCACTCTTGCCGAAACCGCCGACAAGGTCCGCTACCTCAAGGAGCTCGGCGCCCACTACTGGAACCTGAGCGCCGTATCGCTGCCCAAGCAGCAGGCCTATGCCCGTCAGGTCCAGGCGAGGCGCCCCGTGAAGACGCGGGAGATCAAGCCAACGCGCCAGCTGATCGAATTGGTCTGCTTCCTGCGGGTGACCCTGCTCGAACTCACCGACGTCGCACTCTTGCAGACCAGCCGGCGCAGCCAACAACTGTTCCGCGAGGCAGCGGACAAGGCCCAGTCAAACCGTGTGCGTGGCATGACGAGCCTGATCCAACAAGCGGCCAAGGCGCGATCGGTCCTGCACGACGAATCCAAGACCTGGCAGGCGCGAGTCCTCGAAGCCAGAGAGCTGCTCACCGAGCTCGGCGATGCGGCCAGCGGCAGCTTCGTGTCCCTCGTTCGCAAGGCGTTGGCCGAGGACAGTCAGCGCGTGCGCGCCTGCCTGGTCGTGCTGAAGGACTTGGAGTTCGGCGGCCGCGCTGGCGATCCGGGTTACGAGCAGTGGAAGGCCTGGTCGGAGTTGCATCGCCAGGGCGTGACCGAACTCAAGGACGGGGTGGCCTTACCGGATGTGGGCGCAGCTTGGCACGGCTTGGTCCGTGACCTGGACCCGCGATCAGGGCTTCGTGCTTTCGAGGCCTGCACGATGCTGTCGATGCGCAAGAGTCTGCGCCGGGGCAGCGTCTGGCTGGACCACTCGCTGAGTTTTCGGGAGCGGGACCAGATGCTCATCCCACCGGCGGAATGGGCATCGCAGCGGGACGAGCAGATCGAGTTGCTGGGCATGCCCAAGTCCGCGGCCGACTTTCTCGAGCCGTTGCTGGCGAACCTAATGGCCGGCATGTCGGCGGTGGCAGAGGCCCAGCAGCGCGGGAAGATCGAGATCGGGGTAGACGGCATGCTCCATTTGCCGGCGATCACGGCAGCGCCAGATCAAGCCGAGCCGGTGCGCACGCGCGAAACCATCTACAACCTCATCGGAAGCGTGCAGTTCCCGGACATGCTGATGGAGGTGGATGCCGCCACGGGCTACAGCGAAGCGCTGCTTGGGCACCGCGCCCAGTCGTCGAGCGAGCTCGTGGCCCTGTACGGCGCGCTTTTGGCGCACGGCACCGATGCGGATGCCAAGGGCGTGGCGTCCATGATCCCTGGCCTGGAGTCCTCGCAGGTCACGGTGGCCATGCGTGCATTGGAAGGCAGCGGCCGTCTGCGCCGGGCCAATGAGCGCGTGGCCGAGTTCCAGAGCCGGACCCCTATCGCGGCGCTCTGGGGCGACGGCGGCAAGGCATCGGCCGACATGATGTCGCTGGACGTGTCGCGCCACCTCTGGAACGCCCGCGTCGATCCGCGCAGGCGCACCTATGCCGCAGGTCTGTACACCCACGTGCGCGACCGGTGGGGCATCGTCTACGACCAACCCATCGTGCTCAACGAACGACAGGCCGGCGTCGCCATCGAGGGAATCGAGCAGCACAACAACGCCACCGACAAGATTCGGATCTCGCTGCTGGCAGTCGATACGCACGGCTACACGAATCCGGCGATGGCCATCGCGAAGCTTCTGGGCTTTGATCTGTGCCCCCGCCTGCGGGATCTGGCAGAACGAAAGCTCTATCTGCCCCGAGGTTTCAGCGTTCCCGATGGCTTGGAGGCGGTCACCGTCCGTCGCGTGTCCTTGGCCGCCATCGAACGCGGCTGGGACGAACTGCTGCGCCTGGCGGCGTCGATCCGCTCGGGACGCATCTCCGCCACGCTGGCGTTGCAAAGATTCGGATCGGCCGCTCAGGGGGATCCACTGCACCGAGCTGCGGAGCACCTGGGCCGCCTGCTGCGGACCGTGTTCCTGTGCGACTACATCGCCATCGAGGACTTTCGCCGCGAGATCCATACTTTGCTGAACCGCGGCGAATCCGTGCACCAGTTGCAGCGCGCGGTGTACTCGGGCAAGGTGGCGCCCGAACGTGGCCGGCGGCGTGAAGAGATGAAGGCGATCTCCGGCTCACACGCCCTGCTGACGAACATCGTGCTGGCCTGGAACACCGCCCGGATGCACGAGGTGGTCGGGAGGCTCAAGCGCGACGGCATCCCAGTCGAAGACGAATGGCTGCGCCGCATCGGCCCGGCGCACTTCTCGCACATCAACTTCCGCGGCACGATGAGATTCGGCGTCGAGAAGTTCGCGGCGGCGCTGATCCAACGCGTGCCTGGCCAGGCAACTCGGGCAGCTTCCTGAGGAGGAACGCGTCGCCATCCCTGGAGCAGCAGACACGCGGTCAGTGGGGAGAGTTGACAGCCGTTATCACGCCGCCCAAGATTTCGTCATGAGTCGCCAAAACATGAGTTTTGCCGTGCCCGAGTCAATGCGCGAGTACATCGACAACCTGGTCGCCGCCCCGGCCGTCGTCGCACCAAGGCGGACGAGAAGGAACTGCTGGCGGTCGCTCGCGGCGAAATCGATTGAAGCCAGCTGTTCTGCGCCCGCAGACGCTGCGCGACCAGTAGGGCGAAGTCCGCTACTACCGCAAGGAGGGCGGCACCCGCGTGGCTGTGAAGCTGGCCAACGCCACCAACGCCGCGCTTGACCCACGGGCCGCAGGTGAACGATCGCCTGATACTGCGCGGCACCGTCGACAGCGATCCCGACGACGACCACCGAGTGCCGATGGTCGTCTTCGATGGTCGCGAGATTTCCTGGGACGAACTCGGCCGCATGGTGGCGGCTTTCGAGGGCTGGCAGTTCAAGCTGGAGTTTCGCGACCGAAGCGATGAGGTCTGACCAGGTCGATCTGAGAGTCTCGACCGACGGGGCTCAAACGGCCGCCGGGGCCAAAGCGCACCAATCTGCACGCGAAATACGGAGCGCCCGGAAGTGCCGAAAACGTAAGTGCCTGTCGTGTAATGGGTTTTCGGAGTAAAGCGCACCAATCTGCACGAAAAGTACGACTACCCCGCGAAGGCGAGACGCTCAACGCCCTGCTCAGACGGCTCGACAAAGCCATCGGCCGGTACTACGACACTGGCGAGCCTACCGACGAGATCAACCCGCCCAGCGACTGACCCGAAGGTCGTCAAGATGGGCGGACTGGACGCTCACGGTGCCGCGGCCGCGGCTGCACCTGATCAGGTTCCATGGCGTTCTGGCACCCAACGCCAAGCTGCGGGCGCTGGTGGTACCTCAGGGGTCAGCGCAGCCGGAAGAGGCCAGCGTAGCCGTTGTCGCCACCGCATGCGAGGCAGAGCCCATCCAATTCCGGTCGGGCCGCATCAGCTGGGCCCGGCTGCTCAAGCGGGTGTTCGACATCGACATGCACACCTGCCCGAACTGCGGCGGCGGGGAGCTGAAGATCATCGCGGCCATCCTTGAGCGGCCGGTGATCGAGAAGATCCTGAGCCACCTCGGACTGGATCCGCAGCCGCCGCCTCGCGGACGGGTGCGCGAGGCGGGGCAAGACTTCGCTACCTGAGCCGCGCTGACCGTCAAGGACACCTCGCCCCAGGCTGCGCTGACAACGGCAGCCAGGATGGTGCTGCGCCGCATGTCGGCTCGATGCCGACGTACCCAGGGTCAACCCTGATGTTCAGACGCAGCGAGCCCCAATCGAACCGACCGGGTCGGCCGAATTACGACAAGACAGCCGTGCAGATGCCAGTTCCACGCCGTCCAGGACGGCATCTATCGGCCACCCATGCGTCAGTCGGGCCTCCCACGGGCTTCCAGAGACCGTTTGAAATCCCTGTGTGCGCCCTTGCGCGCGCCGCCGACCTTCTCGATGGCCTTGGCCGTGGTCTCGGTGAATTCGTCGATGTTGGCGCGCGTGCCCGGCCCGGCGCTCTTGCTGGCGATCGAGGCGACGATCTCGGCGTAATGCACCGTGGCCACGCGGGACACCGCCGCGACGATCGGAATGGTGGCCTGCCCGCCACAGGTGACCATGTTGAGGTTGAGCGCGCCGAGGTGGTTGTCGCCGTTGACCACGGGCACGCAGTACGGGCCGATGGCGGCCGGCGTCAGGTCGACCACCCGGATGCCTGGCTTGTGGCGGCGCAGGAAGGCGTCGTTGCGCACGTGCGCGCTGGCGCTGGTGGCGTCGAAGACGACGCCGATGTCGGCAAATTCCGGCAACTCGACCAGACCTTCGACGCCCGCGTGCGTGGTCGCGATGCCCAGTCGGCGGGCGCGCGCCAGGCCGTCGGATTCGGGGTCGATGCCGACCATCGCCGCCATCCGGGTGTGCTTGCCGTGGCGCAGCAGCTTGAACATCAGGTCGGTGCCGATGTTGCCGCTGCCGATGACGGCGGCTTGGAGCTTGGCAGTCATCGTCTCGTCCTCACACCATGCGGCAGCCGACGCTGCCGAGTTCGCCGATGCGGGCCTGGACCACGTCGCCCGCCGCCAGCGCGACCATCGGCCCCAGCGCGCCCGACAGGATCACCTCGCCGGCCTGCAGGGGCTGGCCGCGTGCCGCCATCGTTCGTGCCAGCCAGTAGGCCGCGCGCAGCGGGTGGCCCAGGCAGGCGGCACCGGTGCCCACCGACACCACGTTGCCGTTGATGCTCATCTGCATGCCCAGTTCGCCCAGCGACAGGGCACCCAGCGCCACCGGTTGGCTGCCCAGCACGTACAGCCCCGAACTGGCGTTGTCGGCCACGGTGTCGACCAGGCTGATCTTCCAGTCGACGATGGCGCTGTCGACGATCTCCAGCGCGGGCAGCGCACAGGACAGCGAGTTCAGGAACTCGCCCCAGCTCGGCGCGCCGACCGCCAGCGCATGGCCGACGACGAAGGCCACCTCGGCCTCGACCTTGGGCTGGATCAGCCGGCCCATCGGCACGTGGTCGCCGTCCAGGTATTCCATGTCGTCGAACAGCACGCCGAAGTCGGGCTGGTCCACGCCCAGTTGCTGCTGCACGGCCTTGCTCGTCAGGCCCACCTTCCTGCCGACGATGCGCCGGCCGGGTTCGGCCAGCCGCAGCCGGGTGTTGATCTCGGCCACGGCATAGGCCGCGTCGAGGCCCTGGATGTCGTGAGCGACGGACACGGGCGGTGTCGGCTGGCGGTCCAGCCGCGCCCGACGCAAGGCGCGGGCGGCTTCTTCGGTGCGGCTCATGGGTGTCAACTCCGGTGATGTGTCGGTCGGATGGACCCTAGGCACCGGCGCCGTCCAGCCAGCGCAGCGCATTGCCGCGGGTGAGCGCGCCGTGTACATCGGGGTCTAGCGCCAGGGCCTGTACGCGGCCCAGCGGGTCGGGGTCCTGGATGGCAAACGGGTAGTCGCTGCCCAGCATCACCTGCGATGCGCCGAACACGTCGATGAGGTGGCGGATGGCCTGGCCGCCATAGACCAGGTCGTCGACGAACATCGTGCGTGCCAGCTCGGTCGGCGAATGTTCAAGCAGCGCCTGCAGGGCCGGGAAGACGGTCCAGGCGTGCTGCAGGCGAGGCAGCATGGCGCCCAGCGTGCCGGCGCCGTGGCTGAAGGCGATGCGCAGGTGCGGGCAGCGCGCCAGCGTGCCGCCCGTGATCATCGATGCCGCGGCCAGGCCGATCTCCGTCGGATAGGCCAGCGTGTGCTCCAGCATCGGCGGGCCGACCAGCCGGTCCATGCCGGTGGGCCGCAGCGCGTGCACGAAGACGGCCGCGCCCATCGACTGGGCGGCTTCGAAGAACGGCAGGAAGCGCGTATCACCGATGGGCACCCCGTCGACGTTGCTGCCCACCTCCACGCCCGCCAGCCCGATGTGGTGCATGGCGTGGTCCAGTTCGCGGATGGCGAGATCCACGTCCTGCAGCGGTACCGCGCCCAGTCCCGTGAACGACTGCGGCGCGTGCGCCACCATCGCGCCGATCTGGTCGTTGAGATAGCGGCACAGCGTGGCGCCGTCCGCGCCGTCCAGCCAGTACGACAGCAGTTCCGGCATCGGCGACAGCACCTGGTGGCCCAGGTTCAGGCGCTGCAGGTCGGCCACACGCACCGCCGGGTCCCAGGCCTGGTGCGACACGGTGCGGAAGACCTGGCCGTCCAGCATCACGTGGCGGTGGCAGGGCTGCGCCTCGGCCATGGCCGGCCACCGCGCACCGACGCGGCTGCCCAGGTAACGCGGAAACGCCGCCGGCACGATGTGCGTGTGCACGTCGATGGCGCCGCAGGGGCAGCGGTGTTGCAAAGGGGTCATCGGGCGGTCCGGGTGCAGGCTCAGACTGTCGCCGCCGGCTGCGGCCGCAGATCGGCGCTGCGCCATGCCGCCAGCGCACACGCCGCCGAGGCCGCGGCGGCGACGACGAACAGCGGTGACAAGGTCGTCCAGTCGCCCGCGCTGACCAGCGCTGCGGCCAGCGGCGGGCCGACCAGCGTGCCGGTGTTCGAAGCCTGCACGACCAGCCCGTTGACCGAGCCCAGGTTGTCGTGCCGCGCCGCGACCGCCGGCACTGCGGCGTAGATCGACGCCGGCAGGATGCCGCCGAAGAACGAGAACAGCACACACAGCAGCACCAACGGCACAGGCGCCGGGTGCAAGCTGAACACGGCCCAGCCCGTCAACCCCATCACCACCGCCGGGCCGACCAGCAGCATCGGCAGGGACACGTGTCGTTGCGACAGCCAGCCGCCGAGGATGTTGCCCGGCACGTTGACGAAGATCATCAAGCCGACCAGCGCGCCGATCGTCATCAGCCCCAGCGCGCCTTGTTCCAGCAGGTAGGTCGGCATCCAGACCATCAACGCCATCCACTGCAGGGTGTAGAGGCCGAAACACGCAGCCAGCCACCAGGGGGTGCCGACGTGCAGGCCGCGCAGCAGGCCGGCCGCGCCAGGGCCGCGAGCGGGTCTTTCGCCGCGGCCCGGGAACGCCCGCGTCACCCACAGCAGCAGCAGCACGGCACCCGCGACGCCGAACCACCAGCCGCCGCGCCACCCGATGGCCTGCAGGGTCCACGGCGAAGCCAGCATCATCAGTGTCATGCCGGCGGCGGTGTAGGCGCTCCAGATGCCGAGTGCCAGGCGCTGCTGCTGCGCGCCGACCGCTTCACGCACCAGCACCGGCGCGGCCACCACCACGCAGACGAAGCCCAGGCCTTCGAGCACGCGCGACACGAACAGCAACGGCAGGCCCGGTGCCAGCGCGCCGAGCAGGGCACCGCAGCCCAACGCCACCAGGCCCAGTTTCAGCAGCAGCCGGCGGCCCATCCAGTCGGCCACCATGCCGGCCATCAGCCCGGCGCAGGCCGCCACCAGGTTGAAGATCGACGCGATCCATCCCATCACCACCAGCGACGCCCCGAAGGCCTCGCGCAAGGCGGGAATGGCCGGCGGCAGCTTGCCGATCTGGGTGGCGGCAAAGACACCGCACAGCAGCAGCACGGAGGCCTGCGACCAGCGCGCGCCGGTGGGCGTGGGCTGCGGCATCAGCGGGCCGCGCCGCTGTCCACGGCGATCGGCACGGTTGGCGCCACGGCCACGAACACCGCGCCACCGTCCACCGTGACGCGGTAGGTGCGGATCGGCTCGGTACAGGGGCTGGCCGAGGGCTGCCCGGTGCGGACGTCAAAGGCGCCGAAGTGCCACGAACACTCGACGGTGCAGCCGTCGATGCTGCCTTCTTCGGACAGCGAGGCCGCGCCGTGCGAGCACTGGTCGTCGGTGACATAAACCTCGCCGTCGACCTTGTAGATCGCCACGCGGTGGCCGTCGGCCAGCCGACCCGCGGTGATGTGGCCTTCCTCGACCTCGTCGAGGCTGCACAGGCGGTGAAGTTCGGAGCTGCTCATCGTCGGCCGCCTCAGGGCATCGTCGTGCTGCCGTTGATGCTGAGCACCTGACCGGTGATGAAGGCCGCTTCCTCGGAGGCGATGTAGCTGACGAACGAGGCCACCTCGTCCATCTCGGCCGGCCGACCCATCGGGATGACGTCGACGAACTTGGCCATGATCTCCGCGTTGCCCCGCGCCACTTCGACCAGCTGCGGTGTGTTGACGGCACAGGGCGCCACCGTGTTGACGGTGATGCCGTCGCGCACGAACTCGCGTGCCAGGCCGCTGGTCATCGCGTGCACCCCGCCCTTGGCCGCGTTGTAGGCGGCATGGGCATACAGGCCGCTGCGCACCGAGTCCGCGCCCAAGTTGACGATGCGGCCGTAGCGCTGATCCCGCATCACCGGCAGCGCGGCGCGGCAGGCCCAGATGACGGTCCACAGGTTGCGGTCGATGGTGCGACGCAGGGTCTCGGGCGTCTGCTCCAGGAAGGGCAGGATGACGCCGCCACCGGCGTTGTTGACCAGGATGTCGAGCCGGCCGAAACGGTCCAGCGCCGCCTTCACGGTGGCCTCGGCCACCGCCGGTTGCGACAGGTCGCCCGGCACACCGACGACCCGCGCGCCGGTGGCCGCGATGGCCTCGACCGCGGCGTTCAGGCCCGCGACCTCGACGTCCCCCAGCACCAGCGCGGCGCCGTCGGCCGCCAGGCGGTGCGCGATGGCCAAGCCGATGCCGCGCGCCGCGCCGGTGACCACCGCCACGCGGCCCGCGTGCGGCTCGGCCCGGGTCGCCTTCATGCGCCGGCCTTGCCGGGGCGTTCGATGGGCCCCACCTTGGCAAAGGCCGGCTTGGGGACGCTGCCCCAGGTGTCCAGTGCCTCGGGACGCGGTTCGAGCATGCGCGGTTCGCGCGCACCCTCTTCGGGGAACTCTTCCATGCCGAAGCTGTACTCCACCGTCATGCCGTCGGGGTCCAGGAAGTACAGGAAGATGCTGCCCGAGGGCATGTGTCGCCCGGGCCCGAAGACGATGGGCACCTCGTTCTTGTTCAGCCGGTTGACGGCACAGCCGATGTCGTCGATGTCGCTGACCATGAAGTTCACGTGATGCAAGCGGTTCTCGTCGGGCGAACGACCCACTGCCAGGCTATGGTGGAAGGGGTTCGGAAAGGCCCGCATGAAGGCAAATGCGCCCTCGACGAAGTCGGACATCGCAAAGCCGAGCTGGCCGGTGAGGAAGCCGATGGTCTCGTCGTAGGGCTTGATCGCCAGCACCACGTGACCCAGCCGCAGGATCTGCGCCACCTGCCGGCGGTACGGAAGGGCCATCTGCATGACGCGTGTGTAGAACTCGAAGGTCAGGCCCGAATTCGGCTCGACGAAGCGAATGCCGTCGCCCTGCCTGAGTTGCGCACGTTCGGCCGCAGGCACGTCTTCCACCGGGATGCCCAGGCCAGCCAGAAGGCGCCGCGCGCCTTCCATGTCGGCGGCGCTCTCCAGTTCGAAGCCCACGCGCTTGAGGCCCGGTCCGGCGGCGGGGTAGAGCACGATGTTGTGGTGGTCGCCACCGCAGCGCAGGTAGGCCGGGCCGCCGGGCGTGGCCTCGGAGAGGTCCAGTCCGACGATCTCGGTGTAGAAGCGCGTGGACCGGGCCACGTCGCTGACGTTCAGGGCCACGTAGCCCAGTTTGCGGTAGCGGAACGGCGCGCGTGATGGCGGTTGTTGCATGGGGCCCCCGGCTTCAGAGAATGATGCTGATGCGGCCCTGAGGGCGCAGCGCCTCCAGGTCCAGCGTGCAGCGTTTGGCGCTGATGCGCAGGCCCTCGGCCTTGCGCACGATGGTGTAGTCGCTGCTGCCGATGTAGGTGTCGGTGTGGCCGCCCTTGGTGCGGTAGGTCACGAAGGCGGTGCTGACACGGCACTCGTCGCCTGACTGGGACAGGATGCGCACGTTGCTGACCAGGTGCCGTGTCTTCGAGCGCGGGTACTCGGAGAAGGCCGTCTTCTTCAGCAGCCGCTTCACACGCTCGACCATGCGGAAGTGGTCGTCGGCGATGTAGAACAGGTTGCCCTCGGGTGGCGCGTCCTTGGGCAGGTCGGTGGCCGGCACCAGATAGCGCGCGTCGTCGGTGAAGAGTGCCAGCCAGGCGTCGAGCTTCCACTCGTCCAGCAGCGCGGCTTCTTCGAACAGCAGGTCTTCGATCTCGGGGCGGGTGAATGGCGTCATGGTGTGTCTCCTTCAACCCGCGGCGCGGCTGTCGGCGTCCTGCCTGCCCAGCATCCGGTTCCACTGGGTCCAGAAGGCGCGCATCTGCACCTCGTCGTCGAACGAGGGGATCTCGCGGCCCATGCCCTTGGAGATGTCGTTCCAGCCCGCTTCACGCGCGTTGTCGTAGCCGGTCTGGCACTGCTGGAGGGCTTCGACGTCGTCGGGGGTGGCAAAGCCACCCGGGCCCAGGAATTCGAGGAAGTTCTCCAGCCGGCTCTTGCGCGCCCATGCGTTCTCGCCCACCGGTGCCACCGTCCAGGCGTTGATGTGCTGGAAGTTCGGCGCCAGCGGGTAGAAGGTGCGCACCGTGATGGCCATGATGTCGTTGACGACCAGGTTCGGAAAGATCAGGAGGTTGCGGTTCTTCAGGCCGATGCGCTGGGCTCTTTCGGCGCCGAAGCGCTGGGTCAGCTCGGCCATGATCTGCTCCAGGTCGTGCTTGCCCTGCTCGCCCCAGGCCGGAATCCACTGTGCGATGGGCCGGCCCCAGGGCGCGGCGTACTCGATCACGGCGTGTCCGCCGCCCAGATCGTGGCCCACGCCGTTCAATGGCACGGCAGCCAGCGATCCGGCCGTGCCTTTCAGGTAGTCCAGGTAGCTGGCGTGCGTGGTCGACGCGTGGTAGCCGTCGATGCTGTTTTCCACCAGCAGTTTCCAGTTGGCGCGGATGCTGTACTCCTGCGTGCCGCCCACCACTTCCATGCCCGAGGCGGAGTGGTCGGCCACGATGTCGAGGTACTCGCGTGCTTTGCCCAGGTAGGCCGCTAGGTCCGTCGCATCGGCATCGAAGCAGACGAACCAGAAGCCCCGGAACTGGTCCAGCCGCGGCACGCGCACCAGGTTGGCCCCGCCGTCCCGGTTGAAGTCTTCGCAGTACGAGGCTTCGCCCGGCTGGCTCTTCAGGCCGCCGTCCGCACCGAACACCCAGCCGTGATAGAAACATTGGAACGACTTGGCGCTGCCCGCGCGGTCGCGGCAGACCGTGGCACCGCGGTGCGGGCAGGTGTTGAAGAAGGCGTTGACCCGCCCGTCGCCGTCGCGGTTGAAGATGAGGTTGCGGCCGCCCACCGCGCGCGTGACGAACTGGCCGGGTTTCAGGATCTCGCTCTCGTGGCCCAGATACAGCCAGCAGCGGCTGAAGATGATGTCGCGCTCGGCCTCGAACACCGCCTGGCTGGTGAAGGCGCTGCGCGGCACCTTGAACAGCTTGCGCGACGGGTCGATGTGGAGCCTGATCTGTTGAGCGAGGTCACTCATGGGGATGCCTTTCGTCGGTCCGAAATGGGTGGGCCCGGGCTTCAGACGCCCAGGTAGTGGTTCAGCAGGGCCTTGTCGCTCCGCACAGCGCTGCTCGCGCCTTCGGCCACGACACTGCCACGCGAGATCACGACCACGTGGTCGGCCAGGTCGAACACGGTCTGCAGGTTCTGGTCGACGATGACGATGGTCAGCCCGCCGCCGCGCAAGGCCCGCAACACGTCGCGGATTTCACCCACGATGCGCGGCGCCAGGCCTTCGGTGGGTTCGTCCAGGATGAGCAGGCGCGGGTTCGACAACAAGGCGCGGCCGATGGCCAGCATCTGCTGCTCGCCGCCCGACAACGCGTCGCCGCGGTTGGCGCGCCGTTCGGCCAGGCGCGGGAAGACGCCGAAGACCTTGTCCAGCGTCCATGCGCCCACCGCGTCGCCGCCGCCCTCGGGTGCGCGCGCGGCCAGCATCAGGCTTTCCAGCACGGTCAGCGATGGGAACACGCCGCGGTTCTCGGGCACGTAGGCCACGCCGCTGCGCGCGATCCGGTGCGTCGGGCGCGTCAGGATCGTTTCACCCGCCAGCCGCACGTCGCCGCGGGTCGGCGCCATCAGCCCGACGATGCAGCGCAGGGTTGTCGTCTTGCCCGCGCCGTTGCGGCCGATGATGCCCAGGAAGCGATCGCTGCCGGCCGCCAGGTTCACGCCGTGCAGCACCGGCGTGTTGCCGTAGGCGGCGTGCAGGTCGGTCACTTCAAGCATCGGCGGCCTCGTCCGTGGTGCTGCTCTTGAAGTAGATGCGCTGCACGCGCGCGCTGTTGCGAATCTGCTCCGGCGTGCCCTGCTCGAACAGCGCCCCGCCGTCGAACACGAAGACATGGTCGGTCAGGCCTTCGATGACACGCAGGTCGTGTTCGATGATCAGCAGGGTCAGCGAGGCGGGCAGCTGGCGGCGCAGCATGGCCACGGTGGCCTGGGTCTCTTCTTCGCTCATGCCGGCCGTGGGCTCGTCCAGCAGCAGGACACGCGGGTCGGTGGCCAGGGCCAGGCCGATCTCGAGCTGCCGCAGCTCACCGTACGACAAGGCAGCGGCCAGCGCTTCGGGCTTGTCGCCCAGCCCGACCTGCGCGGCCAGTGCACGGGCGCGCGCGTCCAGGTGCTGGTTGGCGGCCCGCGGTGACCAGGGGTTGAACAGGCGCAGGCCCTGATCGCTCTGCACGGCCAGGCGCAGGTTGTCCAGCACCGTCAACTCGCTGAAGACGCTAGTCTTCTGGAAGCTGCGGCCCAGACCGGCGTGGCGGCGCTTCTCCGGACCGTGGGCGGTGATGTCGACACCGTCGAACACGATGCGGCCTGCGCTGGCCCGGTGCGTGCCCGTCAGCAGGTGCAGCAGCGATGTCTTGCCGGCGCCGTTGGGGCCCAGCACGCCGTAGCGGCGGCCGGCCTGCAGTTCGATGCTCACGTCGTGCACGGCCGTGAAGCGGCCGTAGCGCAGCGTCAGGCCCTCGGTGCGCAGCAGCGGCGCCGTCATGGCCGTGCTTCCGTGGCGGTGGTTTGCAGCGGCTGCGCGGTGCCGTCGCTGCCGGACGGCGGCGCCGCCGCTGCGCGGCGCCGTGCCCACAAGCCGGTCACCAGGGGCACCAGGCCGCTCGGCGCGTACAGCACCACCAGAACGAATATGGCGCCCAACGCCAGCCGCCAGTGGTCGGTGAGCGCGCTGAGGTAGTGGAACAGCAGCAGGAACAACGCCGCGCCCAGCAGCGGACCGTAGAGAGCGCCGACACCGCCCAGGATGACCATCAGGATGACCTCGCCGGAGGTCGTCCAGAAGAACACCGTCGGGTCGACGAAGCCGAACAGCCCGGCATGCAGCGCGCCGGCCACACCCGCGGCAGCGCCCGCCATCACGAAGCCAGCCAGCTGGAACCAGCGGACGGGATAGCCCAGTGCCCGCATGCGAGCCGGGTTCTGGCGGATGCCGTCGAACACCGCGCCCATGGTCGAACGGTCCAGCCGGCGCAGCAGGAAGACGAAGATCCCCAGGCAGGCCAGCGCCACGTAGTAGTAGGTGGCCCCGGTGTCCAGCGACAGCCAGTCCGGCCCGCTGTCGGTCTTCCACAGCGTGGGCCGCGGGATCGACGTGATGCCGTTGATGCCGCCGCTCCAGTTCTGCGTCGACAGCACCAGCACGTAGAACAGCTGGCACAGGGCGATCGTGATCATCACGAAGCCGACACCGCCCAGGCGCAGCACCAAGGCGCCGATCACCAACGCCAGCAGCGCGCCCACCAGCAGCGCGGCCGCCAGCAGCAGGAACAGGTTGTCCGACAGGTGGCGCAATTGAAAGGCCGCCAGGTAGGCGCCGATGCCCAGGAACATGCCGTGGCCGAAACTGATCAGCCCCAGCCGCCCGATCAGGATGTTCAGGCTGAGCGCGAAGATGCCGAACACCAGCACCTCGATGGCAAACTCGGTCTGCGTGCCGCGTGTGAGCTGCGGCAACAGCAGCAACGCCAGCAGCAACGCGGCGATGGTCAGGCGCTTCATGCGTGGGCCCTGTGCGTTCCCATCAGGCCCTGCGGCCTGAACAGCAGCACCATGATCAGGACGATGTAGATCATCGCCGTGGCGAACTCCGCCAGCAGCACCTGGCCGAAGACCATCGCGAAGGCGACCAGCAGGCTGGCCAGCAAGGCGCCGGTCAGTGAGCCCATGCCACCGACCACCACCACCACCAGGGCGGAGATCAGGATCTCGCTGCCCATGCCGGGGTAGGCGTTGAAGATCGGCACCGCCAGCGCCCCGCCCAGCCCGGCCAGCCCTGCGCCCAGCGCGAACAGCAGGGTGAACAGGCGCCGCACGTCGATGCCCAGCGCGGCCGCCATCTCGGCGTCGTCCACGCTGGCGCGCACCTGCGCGCCGAGCCGGGTGCGGTTGAACAGCAGGATCAAGGCAGCGGTGACGACGACACCGACCGCGGCGACGAAGGCCCGGTACATCGGCACGATCACCCCGCCGAGCGTGACGGTGCCGGCGAGCGCCGGCGGCAGTTCGATGCTCAGGATCTGCGGGCTCCAGACCATGCGCACCAGCTCGTCGAAGCAGAACACCAGGCCGAAGGTCAGCAGCACCTGCGGGTGCATGCCGCGACCATAGGTGCGCCGCAGCAGCCAGCGTTCGAGCAGCGCGCCGACGGCGGCGGTCAGCAGCGGCGCCATCACCAGCGCGAGCATGAAGCTGTCCAGCCGGCGCGTGACGGTGAGCGCGAAGTACGCGCCCAGCATGTACAGCGCGCCGTGTGCCAGGTTGACGACGTGCATCAGGCCAAAGATCAGCGACAGCCCCGACGAGATGAGGAACAGCAGCACTCCCATCTGCAAGGCGTTGAGGACCTGCTCGGCCAGGATCTGCATGGTGTGCGCCGCTTGCTCCGCTGCCTGGGTCTGGTCGGTCGTCTCAGAGCGCGCAGCCTTCGCCCTTGTCGCGCACCTGGTCGTAGGTGCGCAGCACCTTGTGGCCCAGCGTGCCGTCGGCGCGCTTGATGACTTCGGTGATGTAGATGTTCTGCACCACGTTGCCGGTCTTGGGATCGATGCTGATCTTGCCGCGCGGGCTGTCGAGTTGCACCGACGTCATCGCGGCGCGCAGCTTGTCCTTGTCGGACAGGTCGCCCTTCGTCGCTTCCACCGCAGCCAGGATGAGCTTGGCCGAGTCGTAGCCCTGCACGTGGACCACGTGCGCGACCTTGTTGCCGTACTTCTTGCGGAACGCGGCCTGGAAGGCGTTGTTGCGCGGCGTGTCGATGCTCGCCACGTAGTGCCCGCTGCCGAGCATGCCGATCGCGGCATCGCCCATCGCGCCGAAGAACAGTTCGTCCGCCATGAACACCGGGCCGCTGAGCTTGAGCTTGCCGCTGCGCAGGCCGGACTGGCTGACCTGGTTGACTAAGCGCGGCCCGCTGGTGCCGGGAATGAAGGACCACAGCGTGTCCAGGTCGGCCGCCTTGCCGCGCACGTTGGTGATGGTGGGCGCGAAGTCGGCCGTGCCCAGTGCAGGCCACTCTTCGGCCGTCACCTTGCCGCCCTTTTCCGCGAAGCCCTGGGCGAAAGCGGCCGCCATCTCGCGCCCGGCGTCGTAGTTCGACGCGACGGTGTAGGCCGACTTGCCCACCGCCTCGGCAGCGTACAGGCCCATCGGATAGTTGGCCTGCCAGTTCGAGAACGAGGTGCGGATGATGTACGGGCTGCACGTCTTGCCGGTCACGTCGTTGTTGCCGGCATTGGGCACGACGAGGAAGGTCTTGCTGCGGTGGATGTCGTCGCGGATGGCGGCCACCACGTGTGACGCGATCGGGCCGACGATGAAGTCGACGTTGTCGTCCTTGATGTACTTGCGCACCAGGCTCAGCGAGGTTCTCGGGTCTTCCTTGTTGTCTTCCTTCAGCAGCACGATGTTGCGGCCGGCGGCCTTGTTGCCGGCTTCTTCCAGCGCCAGGTTGAAGCCTTCCATGATGGCTTCGCCGTACACCGCGAACACGGCCGAGGTGGGCAGCAGCATGGCGATCTTCAGGTCCTTGCCCTGCGCGCCGGCCAGTCCGGGAAGCGTGAGTGCCGCGGCGGCGGCCAGGGCGATGACGGTGTTCTTCATGGTTGTCTCCAGACGGTGGTGTGGTGTGGCGGGTCGGGCGTCAGCGGCTTGCGGCGTCGGCCTCGGACAGGAAGTCGTCGACCAGGCGCACGAAGCGTGCGGCGTGTTCGATCTGCGTCCAGTGGCCGCAGCGGCCATAGACGTGCAGCTGCGCCCGGGGAATCAGCTGCGACAGGCGCAGCGAAGTGCTCAGCGGCAGCACTTGGTCTTCACGGCCATGGATGACCAGCGTTTCGTGCGGCAGCGCCGCCACCTGGTCTTCGGGGCTGGCCAGTGCATCGATCCAGCGCTGGCGCGGCGCCGGGAACATGGCGTCCCAGGCTTCCTGCACGCCGGGGCGGATGCTGGCCTCGTAGCGCAGCCGCGCCAGGTCGTCGCTCAGCAGCGATGCGTCGTAGGCAAACCAGTTCATGATCGTCTTCATGTTCTGGACCGAGGGCGTGTAGCCCCACACCGCGTCCAGGGCCGGCGTGAGTTCGAACTTCAGGCCCGCCGAACCCATCAGCACCAGGCGGCGCACCCGCTGCGGGTGGCGAATGGCCAGCGCCAGCGACAAGGCGCCGCCGAACGAGTTGCCCACCAGGTCCACCTGTTCCAGGTCCAGCGCGTCCAGGAAGCCCAGCGCCTGCTCGACCCACAGGTCCAGCGTGTAGCGAATGCCGTCGGGGCGGTCGGTGTAGCCGAAGCCGACCATGTCGGGCGCCAGCGCACGCCGCGTCCTGGCCAGTTCGGGCAATGCCAGGCGCCAGTTGGCCCATGCACTGACGCCTGGACCGGAGCCATGGATCAACACCACCGGCGAGCCGGAACCCATGTCGTGGTAGTTGGTCCGCAGGCCGGCCGCGACGATGGATCGGCCCACTTCAGGAGAGGCGTCGTTCATTCGAACTCCAGCAAATGTTGAGATTCTTGGTGTGGCAAGCATCGCCTGTCATTGGTAGTAACGCCAAGGAATCTCGATATTTTTGATGTTAGCCTGCCGTCCGGGGAAGATCTGAACGACAGCGATGGAGAGGCAGCAAGTGCGGCACAAGCCCAACGGCGCCAGCGCGGGCAAGCCCGCCCGGCAGCAGACACCGGACGAAGGGGCGCCGGCGCCGAAGTCGCTGATCGAGTCGGCCTACCGGCAACTGCGGCGCGACATCATCGGCGGGCGCTACCCGCCGGGCGAGAAGCTGCGCGTCGAGCACCTGAAGACCGACTACCAGGTCAGCGCCGGCACCTTGCGTGAGGCACTGGCCCTGCTGGTGTCGGACTCCCTGGTGGTGCCGCAGGCGCAGCGCGGCTTTCGCGTGGCGCCGATGTCGCTGGGCGACCTTGAGGACCTGACCCGCACCCGAACGCTGCTGGAATGCGCGGCCGTGCGCGACTCCATCCAGCTCGGCGACGACGAATGGGAAGCGCGCGTGGTCAGCGCCTACCACAAGCTGTCGCGCGCCGAGGAGCGCCTGGCGCAGGACCCGGTCGGCCTGTTCGACGAGTGGGAGAAGCGCAACCGCGACTTCCACCAGGCCCTGACCTCCGCCTGCCCGTCGCGCTGGATCCTGCGCTTTCAGGGGCTGCTCTACCGGCAGGCCGAACGTTACCGTCGCCTGTCGGCCGTCACGCCCAACGTGCCGGCCATCGTGCACGAAGAGCACCGAGCCATCTTCGAAGCCGTGATGGACCGCGACGTGGCCAAGGCCGACCAGGTGATGGCCCAGCACATCCGGTTCGCACTGACCGTCATCAAGGGGCGTGGGGTGTTGAAGTGACGGGTCGCGATGCCGATCCTGTGGTGGTGGTCGGCGGCGGCCTGGCTGCGGTGTCCTTTGCCGGCAGCTTGCGGCGCGGCGGTTTTGCAGGTCCGTTGGCCATGGTCTGCGACGAAGCCGAACGCGCCTACGACCGGCCGCCGTTGTCCAAGGCTTTCATCGTCGATGGCGACGCCGACCGCATCCGCCTCGACGACCGGGCCCTGACCGATGTGCAGTGGCACCGCGGCAGGCGTGCGCAAGCCATCGACCTGGCGGCCCATCGCTTGCAACTGGACGACGGCCAACAGCTGCCCTGGGGCACGCTCGTGCTGGCCACGGGTACCCGGCCACGCGAACTGCCGGCGCTGGCGGCCCTGCAACGGCCGGTTCTGACGCTGCGCACGCTGGCCGACGCCAGGCGCATCCGTGAACTGCTGCAGCCGGGGCGACACCTGCTGCTGGTGGGCGCGGGCGTGATCGGCCTGGAGCTGGCCGCCACGGCGCGGGGCCTGGGCGTCGACGTCAGTGTGGTCGAGGCGCAGCCCAGGGTCATGGCGCGCGGCGTGCCCCCCCGCCTTTCGCAGTTCATGCAGCAGCAGCACCGGGACGCCGGTGTCAACCTGCACCTGGGCCGTGCCATCAGCGGCTGCGAGGCGGGCGCGGTGCTGCTGGACGATGGCCACCGCATCGAGGCCGACGCCGTGGTGGTGGGCATCGGCGTGGTGGCCAACGACGAACTGGCCTCGCAGGCGGGCCTGCGCTGCGACGACGGCGTCTTCGTCGACAGCCATGGCCGCAGCAGTGCCCCGGGCGTGCTGGCCGTGGGCGACGTGGCACGCCAGGTGCACCCCATCAGCGGCCAGGTGATGCGCATCGAGACCTGGTCCAACGCGCAGAACCAGGCCACGGCCGCCGCGCTGTCGTGGCTCCAGGCGGACGCCGCGCCCTACACCGAGGCGCCCTGGTACTGGAGCGACCAGTACCGGCTGCGTCTGCAAAGCGTGGGCCTGGTCTGCGGGCAGCGTGAGGTGCTGCGTGGCGACCCGGCCGCAGGCCGGTTCACGCTGTTGCAGTTCGATGGCGCGCGCCTGGTGGGCGCCGCCTGCATCAACAACGCCAAGGACTTCGGCGCCTTGCGCAAGATCGTCGGCCGCGAGTTCCAGGTCAGCGACGCACAGTGGCAGGACCCGGCCACGGACCTGCGCCGGCTGGCCTGAGCGCCTTCGATCCCCTCATCGACACCATGACCGCAAACCCGCCGACCTTCCACCAGGCACGCGAACTCCTGTTGCGCCTGCGTGACGACCACCGCGCGGCCGTGCAGGCCTTTGCCTGGCCGCGGCTGGGCCGTTTCAACTGGGCGCTGGACCACGTCGACCTCATCGCCCAGGGCAACGACGCGCCGGCGCTGTGGATCGTCGAGGCCGACGGCAGCGAGCAGCGACTGTCGTTTGCGCAGCTCTCGGCGCGCTCCGGCCAGGTCGCCAACTTCCTGCGCACCCAGGGCGTGCGGCGCGGCGACCGCGTGCTCGTGATGCTGGGCAACGAGGTGGCGCTGTGGGAGACCATGCTGGCGGCCTTCAAGCTGGGCGCGGTGGTGATACCGGCCACGGGCCTGCTGACGGCCGACGACCTGCGCGACCGGCTGGACCGCGGCGCCGTGCGCCATGTCGTGGCCGGTGCCGCGCACACCGCCAAGTTCGACGGCCTGGCCGGCAGCTGTACCCGCATCCGTGTCGGCGGTGCGGGCGTGGCGGCGGGCGCGGCGACCGAAACGGGCTGGGTCGACTTCGAGGCCTCGCGCCAGGCTGCCGTGCCCTTCGCCCCCGACGCACCGACCGAGGCCACCGACCCGCTGCTGCTGTACTTCACGTCGGGCACCACGTCCAAACCCAAGCTGGTGCTGCACACGCACCAGAGCTACCCCGTGGGCCACCTGTCCACCATGTTCTGGCTGGGGCTGAAGCCGGGCGACATCCACCTCAACATCTCGTCGCCCGGCTGGGCCAAGCACGCCTGGAGCTGCCTGTTTGCGCCCTGGAATGCCGGCGCCTGTGTCTTCATCCACAACACGCCGCGTTTTTCCGCCCAGCCCCTGCTGGAGACCCTGGCGCGCTGCCGTGTCACGAGCCTGTGTGCGCCGCCCACCGTATGGCGCATGCTGATCCAGGAGGACCTGACGCCCTGGCGCCAGAAGCTGGCGCTGCATTCGGTCGTGGGTGCAGGCGAGCCGCTGAACCCGGAGATCATCGACAAGATCCAGGTCAGCTGGGGCCTGCGGCTGCGCGACGGTTACGGCCAGACCGAGAGCACGGCCCTGGTCGGCAACTCGCCCGGCTTGCCTGTCAAGCCGGGCTCGATGGGCTTGCCGCTGCCGGGATACCGCGTGGTGCTGCTGGATGCCGACGGGCGCGAGGCCGACGAAGGCGAAGTCTGCATCGACCTGTCGGACCGACCGGTGGGCCTGATGGCCGGCTACCTGGACAGCGCCGAGAAGACCGCCGAAGCCATGCGCGACGGCCGCTACCACACCGGCGACACGGCCGCGCGCGACGCCGACGGCTACTACACCTTCGTCGGCCGTGCCGACGACGTGTTCAAGGCCTCCGACTACCGCATCAGCCCCTTCGAGCTGGAAAGCGCGCTCATCGAACACGAAGCCGTGGCCGAAGTCGCCGTGGTGCCCAGCCCCGACCCCGTACGCCTGGCCGTGCCCAAGGCCTACATGCTGCTGGCGCCCGGCCGCACACCGGACGCGGCACTGGCCGAAGACATCCTGGCCTTTGCACGCCGCCGGCTCGCGCCCTACAAGCGCGTGCGCCGCATCGAATTCGTCACCGAGCTGCCCAAGACCATCTCCGGCAAGATCCGCCGCGTGCAACTGCGCGCGCAGGAACTCAGCCGGCATGCACTGGGCAAGCGTGGTGAACGGGAGTTCCGCGAAGAGGACTTCCCTAGCCTGCGCCGCGACAGCTGAACCGGAACACCGCATGCAAGCCGTCTTCTACGAACGTGTCGGTGCCGCTGCCGACGTCCTGCAGTACGGCGAACTGCCGGACCCCGTGCCCGCCGCTGGCGAAGTGCGCGTGCGCGTGCAGTGGTCGGGTGTCAACCCTTCCGATGTGAAGTCGCGCGCGGGCTTGCGCAGCCGCAGCCTGCCCTTCCCACGCGTCATTCCGCACAGCGACGGCATGGGGGTCATCGACAGCGTCGGTGCGGGTGTGGCCCCCTCGCGCATCGGCGAACGCGTGTGGCTGTGGAACGCGGCCTGGGGCCGGCCTTTCGGCAGCGCTGCCGAGTGGGTCTGCCTGCCGGAGCGCATGGCCGTGCCGCTGCCCGACGGCGTGGCCGGAGAGGTTGGCGCCTGCCTGGGCATTCCCGCCATGACGGCCCTGCACGCCGTGCTGATGGACGGCGGCGTGGCCGGCAAGACGGTGCTGGTGGCCGGTGGCGCAGGCGCCGTCGGCCACTACGCCGTGCAGTTCGCCAGCCGGCTGGGCGCCGCCCGCGTCATCACCACCGTCAGCGGCGACGCCAAGGCTGAACTGGCTCGCGCCGCCGGGGCCGACGACGTCATCAACTACAAGAGCGAGCCGGTGGCGGAACGGGTGCGCGGCATCACGGGAGGCGCCGGCGTGGACCGGGTGATCGAACTCGACATCGCAGCCAATAGTGCGCTGGACCTCGAGGTGCTGCGCAGCGGTGGTGAGTGTGTGGCCTATGGCAGCAGCCCGCGGCCGCTGGACCTGCCCTTCCCGGTGCTGCTGGCGAAGAACATCCGGCTCGAGTTCTTCATGGTCTACCACCTGCCCGACGCCGACCGGGCGCGGGCGCAGTCCACCCTGCAGCGGCTGCTCGCGCGCGGTGAGCTGCAGCACAACGTGACGCAGCGGCTGCCGCTGGCCCGCATCGTCGAAGCGCACGAGATGGTGGAGCAGGGACTGGCGGGCGGCAACGTGGTGTTGAGCATCGGCGACTGACACCTCCCGGTACGGCGACGAAGGCGCCGCGGTTCGGGCGCAGCGCGACGATGTGGTCCTGCGCCAGCCGCAGGCTCATCACGCCGTCGAACACGGCGCGGCAGATGCGCGTTCCGACGGCCTCCGCCGTATCAGCCTAAATCCGGCGGTTACCCCGTCGCCGCCAGCCTGTCCTGGCGTTCGGGCGGCCCGGCAATCGGTGCGATGCGCTCGCTGATGTAGCGCAGCAGGCAGCCCCAGCGGTCGAGGTCCCTGAACTGCTCCGCAGTGGCCCGAACGTGCCGCAAGGCCGCGCCGATGTTGGCGATCAGCTTGCGCAGCAGGTCGACCCGGCCGTGCAGCGGCGTCAGGTACAGCGTGGTCTGGTTGGCGTGGCTGGTGGCCTTGCCCACTGCGGCCAGCAGCAGCGGGCGGCTCGTGATGGCTTCCAGCCGCCCTTGCGGGTGCGCGGCTCGGCAGTACCAGCTCCACCAGTTGTAGACCAGCGCGCACGCCCGGGCCACCGTCTGGCAGCGGGTGATGTCGTGCGTGGTGAAGCCGCTGAGTCCCCATTGGTTCTTCAGCTCGTCGAAGGCGTTCTCCGCGTCGGCCCGGTCGCGGTATAGCTGCGCCGTGGCTTGCAGCGGGTAGCTCACGTCGGTAACCAGCACGGCGCACTCCCACAGCTTGTCGCCCTCGTGCACGCTCGGGCCCGCGAGGTCCAGCCGCAGCTGCTTGCCGTCGATACGTCTCTCGCGTGCGATGCCGCCACGGATGCGCTGGCGCACGATGACCACGCGGCGCTTCTTGCTCCAGCCGTGCAGTTGCAGCTGGGCCTCCACCATCTGGCAGCCCTGGTTGTCGGGCCGGCTCCAGTCGTCGCGGGCGAACTGCTGCGCCACCAGGCGCTGCACGTTCTTGGTCTGCCGCAGCCGCAGCAGGTAGGGCTGCTGGCGGCTCTCCAGTTCCACCAGGATGCCTTCGTTGCCGTAGCCCGAGTCGCCGCGCACCAGTGCTGGCCGCTTGTCGCCCAACTCGTCGAGCAGCCGGCCCAGCGCTGCCTTGACATGCACGCTGGTGTGCTGCTTGCCCGAACTCACCTGCACATCCAGCACCAGGCGCAGGTTGCTGACCAGGAAGGTGTGCAGCACGTGGCTGGGCCGCATGGGCTTGCTCGGGTTGTAGCCGATCTCCGCGCCCTCCTGGCGCCCGTACAGCGGCTTGATGCTGGCGTCGATGTCCAACACCCAGGGACGGTCCAGCGCCTCGCGCACCGAGTGCAGCAGGCTCGGACGCATCCAAGCCGCGCTGGCGATCGAGTCGATGCGCTGCAGCGAGCGCCGCAGCGCGTCCTCGCTGACGACCTTGCTCATGCCCAGCGCGCGCGCGGCCACCGCGTCGCCGCGCAGCCCCGTGATGTGCGCATAGCGCCGATGCCCGGCCAGCAGCCCGAGCATCAGCGTGCCCAGCACGTCGCGCTTGTCCGGGGCGTTGCCGCTGCGGTACTCCAGCGGGCAACTGGCCACCCAACGGTCGAACACTCCGGTAGTCGCCAGGAACGCCGCGAAGAAGACCAGCTGGCCGTGCGGCGTGGCCGCCGCAGCTTCGTCCCAGCGAACCTGCATGCGCCCGCCCAACGTGTCCACCACCTGCGGCAGCCGGCCCTCATCGCCAGCCTGCGGACGCGCCGCCAGCGCCCTGCTTCTCGCCTCACCCATCGGGTGAGTGTGCCGCCAGCGGCCAAAGCCGCGCCAGTGCTGGCTCAGCGGGCGACTAGCGTCGGTGAACTGCTGGATCTAGGTTGATTCAGCCTAGGCGGGATGCCCAGGGCGCATGCTCTGCGCTCACTGGGATGCCCTTGGCAGACTGAGCGGCCGGGCGCTACCGGTATCAGGGTGGGCGCCCCGGGCTGACCTATGCCGGGTTAGGCACATACCTGCGCCGAGCGTGAAGCCTTTTCGCAAGATGCCGCTGCGCTGGCGTCAGCGACAGCGACAGCGACAGCGATCGTCAGCGACAGCGATCTGCAGCTCGGCGACGTGCGTCGAGTGCCCCGTCTCGACCGAGTCTCTGGACCGCACGGCTGGCCAGCCCGTACCCGGTAGAGGTGTGCGCAACGCGCAAGCCCCTTGAGGCTGCGCTGCTGACGGCGTTTGTTCAGCGCTACGGGTGTCTTCCCCCTGCTCCAGGCGCTTGAGGCCAGCTCGCACACGATTCGGCCTGACCCCTGCAGCCTACGGCAGGGGGTAATCGTATTTTTTCTGCAGCTTGACACGCTGACCCAGAAAAAATCCAACCGCGACAAGCACTTGCGAAACCAGCTCTCGCGGACCCGTTGTGCTTTCGGTGCAGATTGACACGCTTCAACCTGCCCCCCTGCCCTTCACGCAGCCAGCGCCTCGAACGCCCCACCGATCTGCCTTGCCCGGCGAAGATCGTCCGAGTGCAGGTACATGGACGTTGTCGACAAGGACGCGTGTCGCAGGTTGTCGCGCACCGTAGTCAGCTCCGCTCCGCGCTGAAGCGCATGGGACGCGTGTGTGTGGCGCATCCATTGCGGCGTGGCCCGCCGCAGTTTCTCGGCCAGCGCCGGATTCGTGTCGGCCATGACATCGGCCGTTGTGGCGAAGAACCTCTTCACGATTGCCCACAACCGCTTGGACGTGATGCCGACCTCGCCATCGAGGCTGCCGAGCAACGGCGTGGCGGGGTTCCACTTCGCTGGCGTCACGGGCAGGCCCCGCTGAGCCAGGTGCCGGTCCATAACACCACGCGCCAGCCCTGGCAGCACCACCTTGCCGGCCATGCTGCCTTTGCCGACCACGTGCAGCCAGGTATCGCCGTGCGCATCGACCTCGATAGATCCAAGCGTGGCGTGCACCAGCTCGCCAGCACGCAGCCCCGTGCTGTAGCTGAAGTCGATTAGGAAGCGAAGCCTTTGAGCGGCGCTCGGCTCCCAACCGTACGACCACTCCAGCCCGTCGGCGACCGTCCTCACGAGCTTCCACTCACCCTCGGAGAAGGATCCCATCGTGTCCAGGGTCGTCTGCCTGGCGCCGCGGACCTTGATGCCGGCGAGGGGATTGGCCAGCACGTACCGCTGCTCGATCAGACACCGGAACATCGAGCTCAGCACGGACAGCGCATAGGCCCTGGAGCGCGTGGACAGGCTGCCCGCGAACGGCCGTAGTGGAGAGGTGACGCTCCTGGGGTTTGCGGACGCGCCAGGCACCCCGCTGGAACTCCGGCTCTCTGGTCGCAGCTTGGGGTAGCTGATCGATTTACAGACGGGGTTTCCGTGTGTAGCATACACACATGAGCAGTGCGGACCTGATACGTGAACTCAAGAAAGCGGGTTGGCGACTTGCCCGTGTCAATGGTTCTCATCATGTCTTTACACACCCGCAGCACAAAGGCATCGTGGTGGTTCCTCACCCCAAGAAGGACCTTGGGATCGGGCTGGCTAAGGCCATACGGCAACAGGCCGGGATTTGAAATGAGGCATGCAACATGCGTTACCCCGTAGCCATTGAACCTGGCACCGAGACCGAAGCATTCGGCGTCGTTGTACCTGACCTTCCCGGGTGTTTCTCTGCCGGTGACACGATGGAAGAAGCCATGGCTAAGGCCGAAGAAGCCATAGCAGCCTGGATTGAAACCGCACTTGATACGGGACAGGATATTCCTCAGCCCTCCAGCGTCGACGCCTTGCGCAAGAAGCACAAGGAATGGAGGACGTGGGTCTGGGCCGTAATCAAGGTGGACCCCGCGGTGCTTGATGACACCATTGAACGAGTAAACATCAGTCTGCCGCGACGAGTGCTGCACCGACTCGACGCATTGGCTCGCGCCACGGGCGAGACTCGCTCGGGGTTCATCTCGCGCATGGCCCTTGAGGGCTACCAAGCTACCACCTGATCACCAATGGCGCCACTTGATGCCCGCTTTGCGGACCTCAATCTGGATACTCGAGTACCGCAAAGGGTCGTTGGCCGCCCGTCACCAGTCGCCGCTGAAGGTCAGCTGACCGCCCCATCGCCGACATCCCGGCTTCCGGGAAGTGGCCGCGGGCCTTACCGGCCGGGCTTGGCCGCGCCAAGCCCGGCGGCGCGCTCTACCAGCACGTCCGTGTACCGCTCGACGTTGAACCGGAACGTCCCACGGAAGTTGATGTGCGAGAAGTGCGCCGGGCCAATCCGCCGCAGCCAGCCATCCTCGATGCCGACGCCATCCCGGTTGAGCCGCGCCACCACGGTGTCCATGCGATTCGTGTTCCACGCCAGCACGATGTTCGTCAACAGCGCGTGTGCGCCCGAGATGGCCGCCATCTCCTGCCGCCGGCGGCCACGCTCAGGGGCCACCTGGCCGCCATGAATGGCGCGCTGCAGCTGATGCACCGACTCGCCCCGGTTGAGCAGGGTGTGTATCTCGCGCCGATAGTCCGGGATGGCCAGGTAGTCGCACAAAAACAGCGTTCGCAGCAGGCGCCCAAGGTGTTCTGCAGCGCGGTGCAGCGGGTCGCCGACCGCTGCTGAACCCATCCGGTGGATGGCATGCGCCGCGGACACCTTGCCCGCCCGAATCGACGCCGCCAGACGCACCAGGTCGTCCCACCCGCGCTCGATCGCCTTGACCGACACCCGCCGCATGGTGACGCCCTCCAGGCTCTCCGGCACCGGCCAGCCCCTGGGTACGAACAGTTTTCGCTCGCGCAGATCCCGCAGCCGCGGACATAGGTCGAAACCCAGGAGCTTGGCGATCGTCATCGCCACGTTCGTGACACCATGGGTATCGACCGCCAGCAGGGAAATGCGAATCCGGTCTTCGGCACGGTTGTGCTGCTCGACGCCTTCCACGGCTACCCCTGCTTGGCGCTCGTTCAGCACGATGGGCTGGTCGTAGAACAAGCCCCAACGGTCGCGAACATGGGTGTACAGCCCCGCGGCATAGGTACGCCGGCGCGGGTCCACCCGGGCTGTCCACAGGTGGCGGCTGGCGTCCATGGCCATCATGTCGGCAGAGCCCTTGCTGCCGTCGCCCCAGAGCGCCGCGATCGGCAGCGCGTTCTGGTACTCCGACACCCGTTCGTTGGCCCGGCGCAGCCTGCCGCTCAGCTCGACGGCCCGCATCGCCGTGGAGATGTGCGCCGCGTCGATGCCGGGGATCATCGACCCCACGCCCTTGGCGTCGAGATCGGTGCCATGGGCCAGGAGCGCGCCGTAGATGGCTAGCAGCTCGTTGCTCGACGACGGACGGCGAGCCAGCAGCGCCTCGCTGAAGTGGGTGGCGGCGTCGACTTCCAGCAGCAGGTCTGGCAACTGGACGGAGCCGATGTGCTTGAAGACAGCCTCCCGGGTCTTGCGTGGCTCCACTTCCTCGTCCAACGGGCGGATCGGCGGCAAGTGCAGGAGCTTGTCGGCGCCGATCTCGATCTGGCCGCGACCGGCGGCCTCAGCCAATGCCGTCAGGCCGACCGACACGCCCGCCAGAATTGGCTCCAAAAACGCCATGGCCTGGTCGGGCAGGCCGAGAATCTGGTGGTGCAGTTCCTTCGTGCGGCTCCAGTCGGCGCCCGCCAGCAGCATCGACTCGCGGGCGCGGAAAGTGATTGAATGGTTCACCCATGCGCTGCCGCGCCGCAGGCTCTTGCGCAGCGCCATCATCGTGCTGGCCTCGAATGCCCGATACCGAGACTGAGGATCCAGGTCGCTGACGATCGTGCTCCATGCGGCGCCCACCGGCGGCAGCTCGAAGTCCTGCGGGATCTCCTTGGTACCGAGAGCTTGCAGACGCTGCCAGGCCTGCCATTGGTCGTGGCCGAGGTCACCCAACACGCCGGCAAACTCGATGTCGCGAAGGCCCGCCAGGTGGGCATGAACGCGCCGGTTGTCCTCGGCCAGCGCCCTGCGGACCTGGGACGCGAAAGTGCTGGTGCCAGCTTCGCCGATGTCGTGGAGCAAGGCGCGGGCTTCGAGCACGCGATCGCGCCATGGCTTGGACTCGTCGTCGAGCACCGACTTGGCTTTGAGGGCCTGCTGCAGCGTCGCGCCGCCGCTGCGCAAGCGTCCCTTCTCGACGCGCTCGGCGGCGCGGCGGAACAGGTCTTGGCTGCGGCGCGAAGACTGCAACAGCGCAATGTCGGTTAGCTCCAACAGTGTCACGCGCAGGAAGCAGGTGATCTCGACGGTCTGGCGCTGCCGCTCTATGCGTGCGGTCATCGACGGACGCCGCATCTGGACGTGGGCGGCGTAGGCCTGCTGCTTGCTTAGGGCCACGGCGTCCAGGGGCCAGGCGTGCACGCCCAGTTCCTTCAACGCGCGGATCTTCTCCAGCGTTTCGGCCATCGTGCTCGGAGAGTGCCGCTTGGGTGGCGTCTTGAGCCATTCAAGCCGGGTACCTACGCCCCCGGACTGGGTTGCATAGCACCAATCGATGGCCTTGAGGAGGGCTGCCTTGCCGACGCCGGCCTCGATCGTGGCTGCCATGGCGGCCTCGGTGGCGTCGAAGGCCTCGCGCGCCAAGTCTGCCAGGCGGCGCGGCCCAGGGATGACGATGCGCCGTTCGTACAGCCACATGCGGGCGGTTTCGGCGAGATCGTCGGGATGCGCGGCCTCGAGCGCGGAGATTGCCAGAACCTTTTGAAGTTGGTCGACACCGGGCGCATCCAGGTCCAGCAGGCCGAGGTAGGTGCGAGCCCATGCCTGGTGTTCATACAGCGTCTGGCGGCGAGCGTAGAGGGACCGCAGACTGGCGATGCTGACGGCCGGGGTTTGAAACGCCTCACAGACGGCACGCAGCAGGGTCTTGGGCACCGACGCGAACCGGTCCATTGGGCGGCCGCTGGCCCGCAGGAACAGCATCTGGATAGCTGCCGCGACCCGGCGATCGTAGCGAAAGCGCCCTGCGACCGCGGCGATGTCGTCCACGCTCATGCAGAACGATTGCTGGACGTCGAAATCCGACAGCCTGGTGGGCAGGTTCTCCGCGCCAATGAAGCGCTTGGCGATGGACATGGTGACAGCCTTCTGGCAGTCGAAACCGCCAATCTACCTGGGTCGGGCGCGGCGCGAATCCTTACATGCCCAGGCGCCGCATCGGGCAGGCGACGGCTTGGCCAGCGGCCACCGTGTCAATTTGCTGGAAAGATACGATTACCCCTTCACAGCCGTCTTCGGCGCCAAGCCCAGCAGAGCCTTGATGGCGCCCGAGGTCTTCTCCCGGGCGCGCAGCTCCAGCACCTGGCCGAGCAGGACGAGCACGGTGATCACCGCTGCCGCCTCGAAGTAGATCGCGACGGCGCCATCGGCCATGCGCAGGTTCGCGGGGAACAGCTGTGGCGCTACGGTCCCGACGATGCTGTAGATCCAGGCCGCGCCCGTGCCCAGCGCGATGAGCGAGAACATGTTCAGGCTGCGGTTCTTCACCGACGCGACGGCGCGCACGAAGAAGGGCCAGCCCGCCCAAAGCACCACCGGCGTGCCCAGCAGCAGCTGTATCCAGTTCGATATCTGCTGGCCGAGTACGTGACTCAGATTCGTCAGGTGGCCGCCCATCTCCAGTGCAAAGACCGGCACCGTCAGCGCGGTGCCGATCCAGAAGCGCTTCGTCATGTCGCGCAGCTCGGGGCTCTCGCCTTGCTCGGCGGTGGCCAGCACGGGCTCGAGCGCCATACCGCAGATGGGGCAGCTCCCCGGTCCCATCTGGCGCACCTGCGGGTGCATCGGGCAGGTGTACTCGACCTGGCTCGGGTCGCCTCCAGGGCCGGGCTTCGGCTGCGACGGTGTGTGGACGTGATGGCCGTGGTCGTGGTGGCCGTGCCCCGCGTGGTCGTGGTGTCCGCCCTTCATCACCGTGCCGTCGGGCATCACGTGGGTGCCCTCGGCCGCATGGGCGTGATGGGCGTGATGCGCGTGATCGTGGTTCGTGCTGCTGCGGTCAGACATGGCGCTCTCCTGTTGTCGCTGCCAGTTTTGACCTTGTCCCAGTGGGAAGGTCAAGGGCGCGCTTTCGAGCGGCGAAGACGACCGCAATCGACAGGCCGAGAGCGGCCAAGCCGACCCAGCATAGCCAGAACAATGCCCGCTCTCACCAGAGGTGTGGCCCGTCCCAACGATCGAGGCGGACCTTCAGGGTCATGCCGAGGGCGGGGACGAGTGCCCCGCCAGCCAGCAGCGGCAGGGCATGGGCGCGCAGCCACTCCGGCAGCATCAGTGCCGCGCCGGCGCCAAGCACGACGGCTCCCATTCACGTGGCCAATTCGGCGGCCCTCTCGTGACCGCGAGGCCCGCCATTCATGTCATGGCGGCGGTGTGCGGTCCTTGGGCTGCCCG
>Ga0315900_10001093_pt1 | contig 43759 bp, 45 predicted proteins | sample LakEriMetagenome_FD_203521 | JGI IMG/M metagenome (GOLD analysis project Ga0315900, IMG submission 203521) | Freshwater fungal communities from buoy surface, Lake Erie, Ohio, United States - Buoy 12 MA114 | ecosystem: Environmental > Aquatic > Freshwater > Lake > Lake biofilm | place: USA: Lake... | reverse complement strand
AAATCATCATCATTTATAAAAAGATTATTACCATCAAAAATATCTGATATTGTAATACCATCTTTTTCTTCAATTACATCAATACTTTCTAACTGATGAACAGGGTAATCCTCTTCTTCATCCATAAAATTAACTAAAGAGTTCATTACCGTTTGTTGGGTGTATACGATTGGTTTATATTCATATTTATATTTTTTCAATCCCAACTCTTTAACCATATTTAATCCTGCGGTAATTGCATTTTCAACATCTTCTATTGATACAAATTCTTGGTTTGAATGCATGTTATAATAACCGCAAGACATATTAATACAACAAACATCAATTTTCTTTTTTAATTGTGATATATCAGTATATGGGTGTGATTGAACAAACATTTCATTTCCAAACGCACTTTCAATCGCATCAATTGATTTAATAAAAAATTCACTATCACGTTCAAATAAACGAACTCCCGAGCAAATCTCGGTAATTAGGTGATTACCAGGAGCATCGTATTGCGTAATATATCCAACATCTTGTAAGAAGTTTTCATCACATTTAGAAGATCCGTGACAGCCAGTTTCTTCTGAAACAAATAAACCAATTTTTACTTTATCTAATGTTTTAAGTAATTCTAAACAGATAAAAATACCACATTTATCATCACCACCAATACCTGTTGGTGAACCATCTTCGGTGTATGCCTTTAAACACGGAACCTCATCATTATTAAATGATTTACCAAAAGTATTTGGTCTGATGAGGTTTTCTTCTTTTACGATGATTTTATCTACCTTTTGATGAACGGTGTCCGTGTGGGCAATAAACATTGGGTAAAATTCACCTTTGTTTAATTCGCCTTTAGTTGCGTATATATTCATCATATCATCTCGGTAGTAGGAGACGCCTGGAATTGTGTCGAGTTCATTACAAAGATATTCCACCATATCTTCTTCTTGATATGTTTTAGAAGGGACTGACAGTAATTCTTTTAATTTAGTTATATTCATATTTTATTTACAAAGATAATAAATTTTAAGTTACTAACCAACTTTTGTTTTTCTTTTTGTTGGTTTTTTTATTTTTACCTCTGTTTTTTTATCTTTGTCATTGTATGAGAGTATAAATTTAGAACCTTTTTCAGGATTATCTGTTATGATTTTGTCTGTAACCGCGTCGTCAACCCATTTCTGAATAGTTCTTTTTAATATACGTGCACCAAACCTAGTATCCGCACCAACACTTATAATTTGTTTTTTTAATGACTCCTCAACCTCCAATTCGAACTCAATGCTTTCTATTCTTTTATAAACTTTTTGTAATTCTAAATCTACAATTTGTAATAAATCGGAGTCATTTAGATCTTTGAAATATATTATTTCGTCAAACCTGTTTATAAATTCAGGTGCAAATTTTTTGAATAATTCTTTTTCTAAAACTGACTTTATTTCTTCATCTTTTTGTTCTTGTTTTGAGTTTGTTGAAAACCCAACACCGGTTCCATATTGTTGTACTACCCTTGTTCCAACATTTGAGGTCATTAGAATAATACAATTTTTGAAATTTATTTTTCTTCCGTGACCATCAGTTAAAAAACCTTCATCTAACATTTGTAAAAATACATTGAAAATTTCAGGGTGTGCTTTTTCAATTTCATCTAATAAAATAACAGAATATGGTTTGTTTTTAATTTTATTTAAGAATGGTGAACCATCTTCATAACCTACATAACCTGGTGAGGTTCCTGTTAATTTAGATGTTGCGATTTTATCTGAAAATTCACTCATATCAAGTCTGATTAGAGCGTCTTCAGTATTAAACATGTGCTTAGCTAGTTGTTTAGCCAACTCCGTTTTACCAACACCTGAGTTACCAATTAATAAACCACTAAAAATAGGTTTTTTTGGATCGTTCAAACCTACTTTGTTTCTTTGTATTGCTCTTGAAATTTTAGCAACCGCATCATCTTGACCAATTACTTTGGAACATAGGGTTTCTTTAAGTGTTTTTAGTTGTTCAGTTTCATCTGTTGTTATTTTAGAAATTGGTATTTTTGTCATTAAAGACGCCACGTCATAAACAATATCTTCAGTAACTTCTCTCTTAAATAAATTTCTATTTTTTTCAAACTCCGCCTTTTCTTTTTCTAAATCTGATAAGACTTTTCTTTCTTTATCTCTAAGATTTGCTGCCTCCTCATATCTTTGACTATTTATTACTTTAACTTTTTCTTCTTTAATTTCTTGTGCTTGTCTTTTTAAGTCCTCGATTACCTCAGGTAGTTTAATTTCTACTTGTGAACGAGCACCAACCTCATCAATAATATCAAACGCTTTATCAGGAAACTCTCTATCAGTAATATATCTATCAGCTAGTTCAACACAAAGTTTTAGAATTTCTTCAGTGTATGAAACTTTGTGATGATCCTCATATCTTTCTTTTACATTCATTAATATTTGAAGAGTTTCTTCCTTTGTTGACGGATCAACCATAACCTTTTGAAATCTTCTCTCTAGTGCACCGTCCTTCTCAATATTTTTTCTATATTCTTCTAAAGTAGTTGCTCCAATACATTGTAATTCTCCACGAGATAGTGCAGGTTTGAAAATGTTGGACGCATCCATAGAACCTGAAGCATTTCCTGCACCAATCATAGTGTGAATCTCATCTATAAAAATTATAATGTCAGGATTTGCGTAAAGCTCTTCTATAATAACTTTCATTCTTTCTTCGAACTGACCTCTATACTTTGTTCCGGCAACAATTGATGTCATATCTAATGAAACGATTCTTTTACCTGAAAGGTTTTGAGGACAATCTCCCTCAAATATTTTCTTAGCCAAACCTTCAACTATTGCGGTTTTACCACAACCAGGCTCACCCAATATTATTGGATTATTTTTCTTTCTTCTTGATAGAATTTGTGCGATTCTATTTATCTCATCTTCTCTACCTACAACAGGATCTAATTTACCTTCTTCTGCTAATTTTATTAAATCTCTTGAAAAATTATCTAATACTGGAGTTTTTGTTTTATTTTCACTATTTTTATTTTTGGATTTCTCCATATCATCGAACGACTCAATCATCTTATTAAAATTTGAATTTATTTTTTATTTAATTTTAATCAAAGTCTTTAGTATAATCAATAATTCTTATGACATTGATCGTTGAATAAATTTTTAATATGATTTCTATAGATTTATTTTTTGATATGATTATTATTAACCTATGGCAATAACAAAAACATCAATAGAAGGGACAAAAATTACTTGTGAAATCGAATCAAGTAATTTGAAATTAACTGAATATGATACAAGTGAAAGTAAACTAATTGTTGAATTCAAAAATGGTCAAAGATATGAATACGAGGACGTACCCCATAACATTTACGCACAATTTAGATTATCAGAGTCACAAGGTAAATTTTTTAATACTTCAATTTCTAAAAAATACAAATATAAAAAATTAGATAATTAATATCGAAGCCATATTTATAAACATGGCAAGTACCGAAAAAATAATTAATAGTTTTTATCTACAAGACACATTTAACCCAGATCTATGGGATAATGCCAATGACCCAAAAAAAGTAAAACTTAAATCAGAAATTAGAGATAGATTATTAAAGGTTGCTAAGTTATTTATTGATTACTTGGATACTGATTTATTTGTACAAGATATAATTTTTGTTGGTTCATTAGTTGGTTACAATTGGAGTGAATTTTCTGATTTTGACATACATGTTTTAATCGACCTAAATGAATCTGAAAATAAGGAAATGACTGAAGAACTTTTCAGGTTAAAAAAAACTGTCTTTAACGCCGCTCACGAAATTTTTATAAAGGGTTACGAAACAGAATTGTTTGTTCAAGACAGTAATGAAAAAAATAGTATAGAAGGAATTTATTCTTTACTGAATGATGAATGGTTAAGAAAACCTGAAAAAGAAAACTTTAAGTTAGATGAGAAAAAAATAAAAGAAAAGACTGAACAATGGATGAAAATTATTGATGGTGTTCTTGAGAACGCTGAAGATGAAGATATTGAAGATGCGGTAAAATTGGTCAAAAAATATAGAGAAAAATTAAGAAAGTATAGAACATGTGGTTTGAGAAAAGAAGGTGAGTTTTCATATGAAAACCTAGTCTTCAAATTTTTACGTAGAAATGGTTATATTTCTAAGTTAGAAAACTTTAAAAACAAATTTGTAGATAAAAAATTATCTCTAGAGCAAGAAAATAGAGAATAAAATTAAAATTACTAAAATACGATATATTTATATTTAGGCTTCGGCCTTAATTTTTATATCAATAAAAAAAAATAAAAAAACAACATGGCAGATTTAAGACCTTTAGGAAGTGAAAAATTACAAGGTATGGACAAAATTAAACGTATCTTGGAAATCGCAAAATATAATGAAGCACCAAAGACAAGTACTAACATTTTAGAAACAACAAATTATACTATTCGTTTGTCTGATGGTAACGTTTATGGTATTGTAAAAGAAAAATTAGGTTACATTATTAAAAGTGGATTAAATGAATCTACCTTAGAATATAATGACACTATTAGACATAGAAAGTATTACCGTTCATACTCTGAGGCTATGAAAAGATTAAATATCATGGCAACTGAAATAAATAGAGTAACAGGACACCAAGACGAAATACCATTAATTGGTGAGGACGTAAAAAAAAAATTCATAAATGAAAAAAGATTCGTTCTAAAACAAAAAAAGAACGCAGAACCTACTCCTCCACCCGCAGATACTGCAACTCCACCACCTGCAGCACCAACACCACCTGCTGGTGATATGGGAACTCCACCTCCACCTGCCGGCGATATGGGTACACCTCCTCCACCAGCTGGTGATATGGGAGGGGATATGGGAACTCCACCACCACCTGCTGGTGATATGGGTGCCGATATGGGAGGAGATATGGGGACTCCACCTCCACCTGCTGGTGATATGGGTGCCGATATGGGAGGAGATATGGGAACTCCACCTCCACCTGCTGATGATATGGGAGGAGATATGGGTACACCACCACCAAGTGATGATATGGGGGGTGATATGGGATCTGACGGACCTGAATTACCTCAACCAAATATAGGTGATGAGGGTGAAGATCAACCTGCAGGTCCTACTGGATTAAAAACAATACAAAAACTTACAGGAAGATTAAGTCAAAGATTGAGAGGTTTTGAAAAAATGAAATCTGAAGATATTAAATATGTAATTAACTCTATTATATCTGCAATCGATTTGAAAAAATTGGATGATGAGGACAGAGATGATATTTTAGATAAATTGGAATCTTTTGATGAATATGGGGTCGAAGGTGAGGGGGACTTTGATATTTCTGATGAAGATTTAGATCTTGGTGATGAAAATATGGGGTCTAATGAAGAATCTGGTATGAATGAAATGCCACCTCCACCACCACCTGTTTCTGAATCAAAAGTACAAAACATATTGTCAAAGTACTTTAAGTTTGAACCTGAAGAAAAAAAATTATCAGAAGAAAAAAAACAAAAAAACTTCTTGAAGACAAAATTAAAGGAGATTGAAATAAAAAATGAGATAAGAAATTTATCAGAGTCAAAAGAACAAATGAAAGTTTCTTTAAAACTTTTTAATGAAAATGCTAAATTTGTTGGTAAAACAAACAAAGAAAATTTAGTTTTTATTAAAAATGGAAAACAGATTAGAGTAACAAGTAGAGGACAAGTACTATGAATTTAGTTTATGTAAATGAGTTAGGCCCAAACTATAAAGGAGATAACATATATGAATTTATATTTTCTGATTTGGATGATGTTTGGGGAGAGGAATGGGATGCTGAACCAGCAGCCGGTAAACCTTCACCACCAAATATAAGTTACATAAAAAAAGTTGGGGTATTAAAAAATTCTGAAATAGAGCTTGAGCTTATACAAAACTCTGATTATTTTGGCATTTATGATGCTATCGACGGAGTTATTGCTTTGGCTTTTGAAAAATCAGACAGTGAAGAAATATTAATTAATAAAAAGAAAAGATTGTTTTTCAGATATGGTGAAAGTACTGAAAGTGTGGAAAACAAACTATATGAACGAGATATCGTATTAAAATGGGAAAAAAATTTAGTACAAGATGAAACATATGAATACTAATTTAGTTGGGTTACTTTACGAAGGTTTCTCAATTCAGACTTTAGAAAGTCTTAATGAAGAGCAGTTAAGACTACTATATGAAAAAGTAAAAAAAATAGAGACAAAAGAAGAAGAAAGTAAAATTACTAAGGTCTACAATTTAGGAAATATAGAAGACAAGAATAAATTTATTGACGCAACTAAAAATGTCACAGATAAAAATAAAATAACTTTTGATCCAACAAAAGATACCGCATCTGTTAGTGAAAAAGAAATTAAAGAAAAGGCGGTTTCAAAAAAACAAAGAGGACTGATGGGTGCTGCATATTCAGTTGAAAAGGGAGAAAAAGATTTAGAAGACATCCCAAAAAGTTATAGAAAAAAAGTAGAGAAAGTTGTTGACTCTATGTCTAAAAAACAAGTTAAAGATTTCGCATCAACTAAAGACAAAGGTTTACCTGAAAAAAAAGAATCTAAAGAAAACGTTAAAAAATTAGAAGAAAATATAATGAGTATCATAAAGGATTACTTACCACCTATGACTACTAAAAAAGATTTACTTTCGGCGATTAAAAATTATAAAAGATAATGAATGTCTTTATCAAGAGAACAAGCTCTTTTAGAATATGCCAAATGTGTAAACGATACTCCTTACGCACTTAAAACCTATTTACAAACTTACGACAACACACAATCTAAGTATGTACCGTTAGAATTATTTAATGATCAAGTAACATTGGTAAAAGATTACGATGAGTGTGATGAAAATATAGCACTAAAATATCGTCAGGCTGGAGTATCAACAGTTACATCTGCTTGGGCATCAAAAAGGTTGGTATTTGCAAAAAAAGAAAAACCTGAAAAAATTCTAATAATTGCGAACAAACTTGACACTGCGGTTGAGATGGCAAATAAAGTCAGGGCATTTGTTGATCAATGGCCAAAATGGATGGGTGTTGGGTTTTCTGCTGAAAAAAACTCACAAAGACACTTTAAATTGACTAATGGGTGTGAAGTAAAAGCGGTTGCAACTTCAAAAGATGCGTTACGTGGGTATACCCCAACAATCTTAATATTCGATGAGGCTGCTTATATTGATGCTGACGAAGATTTTTGGTCAGCATGTATGGCTTCCCTTTCAACAGGAGGTAAAGTTATTGTGATATCAACACCAAACGGTTTTGATCCAATTTATTATTCTATTTACAGTCAAGCAATAAAAGGAATGAATGACTTTAGAATCACTGAAATGTATTGGTGGAGAGACCCTAGATATTCTAAAGATTTAAAATTAATTAAGTGTAATGATATTGTACATTACATGTTAAATCGAGCCGATTATAAAGATAATGAAATAACACTAGATTATTCAGAAGTAAAAGTTAGAGAAAGAGATTTTGAAGGTATCAAACAAAAATTAGAAAAAGGTTATAGGGCTTATAGTTCGTGGTTTGAAGCCATGGCTAAAAAGTTAAAGTTTGATAGGAGAAAAATTTCTCAGGAACTTGAGTGTAACTTTTTGGGTTCAGGTGATAACGTAATTCCACCTGAAACAATGAAGTCAATTAAAGACAATCAACTAAAAGAACCTGAAAATAAATTTATGGGCGGCGTTTTATGGCAATGGAAAGAGCCGGTTGAAGGTCATAAATATATTATGGGTATGGATGTTTCAAGAGGTGATAGCGAAGACTTTACAACTTTTATTATAATTGATTTTGATGAAAGAGAACAAGTTTTAGAATACATTGCAAAGGTACCACCTGATGTTGTTGCTGAAATAGCGTATAAATGGGCCACAATGTATAATGCCTTTATTGTTACTGACATTACCGGTGGGATGGGTGTTGCTACATCAAGAAAACTACAGGAACTTGGTTATAAAAATCTTTATGTTGATGGAGTAAACCCGGCAGATAAATGGAAATGGGACCCAAAAGCACAAGATAAAATACCTGGTATTAATTTTAATTCAAAAAGGGTTCAAATAGTGGCCGCGTTTGAAGAAGCGTTGAGACATGATTTTGGAGTTAGATCTCAAAGACTTTATAATGAATTAAATACTTTTGTTTACATAAACGGTAAACCCGACCACCAAAAAGGTCAGCATGACGATTTAATTATGGCGATGGCTATGGCTTTATATGTCGCTGAAACTTCTTTTTCTAAATTAGAAAAAGCAACAGAACAAGCAAAGGCAATGATTGAATCGTGGACAACAGATGTTAAAACATATAAAAACTCATCTATAGACTTTAACCCTTCAATACCAATAGACCCATACTTATCTCAATATAATAATAATCAACCAACAAAAACTGATTATGAAAAGTATTTATGGTTATTCGGACCTAAAAGAGTTTAGTTTGTAATATTTAGTATTATTTTTTTATAAAAAAATTATGGCAGAAAAAAAGATAACCGTTTGGCAGAGATTAGGTAAGGTTTTTGGGCCTGACTCTAATTTAGATCAGCAAGCACCGGTTTTTAAATTTGACAAAAAGGAACTTCTAAAAACTAAAAATAAACAGGAGTTTGAAACAGAAAAATTAGAAGCACAGCAAACACTATACATAGGTAAACAATGGCAAAAAGTTGAAAGTAATCTATATCAACAAGCAGTGTATTATGAACCGACAAGAATGGCTTCATATTATGATTATGAATCTATGGAGTACACACCTGAAATATCAGCTGCTCTTGACATTTATGCGGAGGAATCAACAACTCCAGATCAAGATGGTGATATTTTAAAAGTTTTTTCAGAATCAAAAAGAATCAAACAAGTTTTAATTGATTTGTTTGTTAATAAGTTGGATATAAACACTAACTTACCTATGTGGACAAGAAACACATGTAAGTTCGGAGATAATTTTATTTACTTAAAATTAGATCCAGAAAAAGGTGTTGTAGGATGCCAGCAGTTACCAAACATTCAAATTGAAAGATTAGAAAAAGGTATGAGATTCCAACCTGATAAATACTCTCAGGAAATGGAAAACGATGCTTTAAAATTTGTTTGGAAAGAAAAAAATATGGAGTTTAACACTTGGGAAATTGCTCACTTTAGAATTTTAGGTGATGACAGAAAACTACCATATGGAACTTCAATGTTAGAAAAAGCTAGACGTATTTGGAAACAATTACTTTTATGTGAAGATGCAATGTTAATTTACAGATTATCAAGAGCACCTGAAAGACGAGTTTTTAAAGTTTTTGTTGGTAATATGGACGATAAAGATGTTGATGCTTATGTACAAAGAGTTGCTAGTAAATTTAAAAGAGACCAAATTGTTGATCCTAAAACGGGTAATGTTGACATGAGGTATAATCAAATGGCTGTCGACCAAGATTATTTTATTCCTGTTAGAGATGCGACTGCAAATAACCCAATAGAAACATTAGCAGGCGCCGCAAACATGGCGGAGATTGCGGATATTGAATATATTCAAAAGAAATTAGTAACCGCTTTAAGAATACCAAAGGCGTATTTAGGTTTTGAGGAAGCGGTAGGTGACGGTAAAAATTTATCTTTACTTGATATTAGATTTGCAAGAACAATAAATAGAATTCAAAAATCAATGTTAGCTGAGTTAAATAAAATCGCTATTATTCATTTATTTTTACTTGGTTTTGAAGATGAATTAACAAATTTTGTATTATCATTAAATAATCCATCTAAACAAGGTGAATTATTAAATTTAGAGGTATGGAAAGAAAAGTTTGCCATTTATAAAGAAGCGGTAACAGAAATTGCTAATACAATTTCACCAACATCCGCGTCTTGGGCTAAAAAACATATCTTAGGTTTCTCAGACGAAGAAATTAGATTAGATATACAACAACAAAGAATTGAAAGAGCGGTTGCTGGTGAGTTAGTGAAAACACCTGAAATAATTACAAAAACCGGGTTATTCTCAAACTTAGACAATCTTTATGTACAAAAATCAGGAGGAACCGAAACGGCACCAACTGAAGGAGGTGCTGAAGGAGGTGCTCCACCTCCACCGGGAGGTGCTGAACCATCATCTCCACCCCCACCACCTGAACCACCAGCGGGAGGAGGATCTGAACCACCTACAACTGAAAGGTTAGTTAGAAAAGATTTAGATTTATTACTAGAAGAAACACTATTAAACGGTCCCGACTACTTTGATTTATCTAAAGGTAGAATAACCATTGACCAAATTGACAAAAAATTGAAAGATTTAATTGATAAGTGATATTTATAAATAAAATATTTTATGAGCACTTTTGGTAATATTAAAACAAAGATAGAAAACGCGTCCTCAGAGTTAGCAAAAAAACCTGAATTTAAAAAATTCATGTATGGATTTCAAAAATTAGTCTTAGAAAATAAAGACATTAGTGAAATTTATTTTATCTATGACGACCTTTCAGAAAATAAAGGGTTATCTAATGATATTGTTGACGATTACATTAATGAATCAATAGAATATTCACAAGTACTATTAGAAACACAGAGTGAAAACTTAGAATTTTTAATGGAATGGGTTGATTCGTGGACTAAAACAAATGAAAATAATTATAAAGAGATTGATAATATTATCTATAATAATAGTATTAAAAATTTAGAATCTGTTTTAGAATCAAAAAGAAAAATAAAAAATACTTTAATTTCTGAAAGTAAAAATAAAGTAGTATCTGAAAATATAAATTTACCAATATCATCAATGGTAAAAGTTGCAAATACAAATTTGAAGAAAAAATTTGATGGATTAAATGAATCTGACAAAAAAGAACTAAACGATATATTGTCACTTAACGGTGAACAATTAAAAGAGGAATTTGAAAAGACTAAAAAAATTGTTTTAGATAACTTAAAAGTTTCTATAAATGAATCAACAGACAAGGAACTTAAAGGTGCGATCGATAAAACAATGAATAAAGTAATGGAAGCAAAGTGTAACCATTATGATTATTATAAACTAAAAAAATTAAGTTTGGGACTATGAAAAATTTTTTTAAATCACTAGGTAGATTGTTTATGGACAGTGATGGTAACGCGTCTTCTAAAAGATTCGTAGGTATTCTTTGTGGGGTGTCGTTATGTATTACTTTGTATGTAAACAGTTACTCACACGGAGACATTAAGCCTTCTGACACTTTAGTTAATGCAGTTGCTATGTTAGCTTTTGGTTGTTTAGGTCTTACGTCTACTGAAAAGATTTTTGGAAAAAAAGACAAAAATCAAGAATCTAACTGATTCTTTTGCTTGTATTGAGCTTTTTTAATTTCAGCCCTTCGTTTAACGGAGGGTTTTTTATATTCTTGACGTTCCTGTAAAATTTGTATTTGTTTTGTTTTATACACTTTAAATTTATAAGATTTAAGTGCTTGCTCAATAGATTTTTCGTTTTTTACTTGTATTATAATCATAATTTTTTTTCGTTTACAATATAAATAGTAGTAATTTTTTCAAATTTTGACAACTGTTATTTTTTTTAATATAATTGTAAAAAATAAACTTGTAAGTTATGATTAATGAAAAAAGGAAAAACTTCAAAACTAAATGTTTTTGATGATGCAAATTGTCGATATGGCACCGTCGACTCTAAAGAACTAAAATCAATTTATATTGTGATTCAAACTTGGGTGGAACCAAAAAACGAAGAAGGTAATTGGAATAAAATTACAGGAACCATAAAAAGACAAATTCTCCATACTTTATTAGAAGTCGTAGACCATACAATTTTCGAAAGAAAACAAATTGTAGACTTAGATTTAAGGACTAGTGGAATTCAAAAAAATAAAAAAAGTTTTTTAAATTTAGAGATAACTTTATTTGTACATGAAAAAAATTTAGATTTTAAATCTTTAATATTAAAATCAAAAATAAAAAAAATAGCAAATGCAATTTACTTTGACGACCTAAAAAAATCTCAGTATTTCACTTTAAGTAAAACAAAATCTAAAGAAACACAACTTATTGAATATTTATCATAAAAAACATTATGAAAATATTAGGACCAAATGATAGTGGTAAGGGTATTCTAGTTGAGTGGGATGCTGGAATTATAAATCCAAACGAACATAGAAATAGTCAAGTTATAAAAGAGTCTTATGGACAATTGGATCATTCTAAACCATTTGTATTTTATGCTACTTTACAGAAATATGGAGTACCAAATAGAAACGGTAGAATATATCCTGAAAAGATTTTAAAAAGGGAAGCTGAAAAATATAAGGAAATGATTAATCGTGGTATGGCGATTTCTGAATTAAATCACCCCGAATCTTCACTTATTGATTTAGATAGAGTTGCTCATTTAATTACTGATGTTTGGTGGGAAGATAATGTTTTGATGGGAAAGATTAAATTACTAACCTCTCCTGGTTTTCACGAAAGAGGTATTATTTCTTCAAAAGGAGATGTGGCAGCTAACATGATGAGACAAGGAGTGACTATGGGTGTTTCTTCTAGAGGTGTTGGGTCTTTAGTAAAAAAAGGAGAGCAAAATGAAGTTCAGGAAGATTTTGAATTAATTTGTTTTGACTTAGTTTCTTCACCTTCTACACCTGGCGCATATCTTTACTTAAACAAAGAAGATAGACCTAAGTACGAAGAAAAACTTACTGAGCACGAAAACGTAGAATCAACAAGTTTAGACAAATCTATTTACTTAATGAAAAAATTATCCGATTATTTGGATAAATAAAAAATAAGTTATGGATGAAAAGTATTTTGTTGCAAGGGTTACCACAGACATGGTAGATGAGAACACAGGTAAAGTAAAAAAAATGAAAGAGGAAAAACTAGTCAAAGGTTTTTCACCAACAGATGTTGAAGCAAAAGTCACAAAGGCGTATGAATCATACACTTTAGATTGGAGAATAACAGCAATAGTTGAAAGTAAAATTGACGAGGTAATTGAATAATTAATAAAATTTAGAATCAAGAAAAAGGGGGGTAACATTAGTTATCCCTTTTTTTATTTTTTCACTTTTTTTTGAATAACACATACAATAAAAGGTTTTTTTTGAAAAATGATATATTTATCTATAAAATAAACAAAAAACACTTTGCGAAAAAAATGAGTGAATTAAAATCGAATTCTGTAGTTGAAGAGGCTCTTCTTTCAATGAAGAACCTTGAAGAACTTATCAGTGAAAATGCAAAAGGAATACTTGCTTCTACAATGAAGGAAGAAATCAGCGAATTAGTAAAGGAATCATTAAGTGGTTCAAAAAAAAGAAATCTACATGAACAAGGAGATGCACCAGATGAAGAAGGTGATCAAATGCCAGATGAAGAAGGTGATCAAATGCCAGACGAAGAAGATGTAGAAGATGAAGTTGAAGTAGACACTGAAGCAACACCAATAGGTGAACCAACAGTATCAACTATGGATACTAATAAACCAGAGTTACCACCACTTGACATGACTAAATCACCTATGAGTGATGTGTTTAAAGTATTCAAAGCGATGGGAGATGAAGATGGTATTTACGTTAAAAAAGACGAAAGCGGAGATATCCACATCAAAGATCAAGAAAATGAATATATTATTGTGATGGATGACTTAAACACACAAGGGAATATGAACGAATCAGAAGATATGGGTTTTGACTCTGTATTGAGTGGCATCGAAAGCGGTGAATTTGAACCTGTACCGATGAAAGAACCAAAAGAAATGTATAAGAAAGGTTACGAAGAAACTGAGGGCGAATATTATGAAAATGAAGAAATAGAGGAAGAAGATGAGGCTGTTTTTGAAATTGACCAAGAAGCTTTGGAATCAGTTTTGGAATCTTTCAAGTATTCAAAAAACCCTAACATGTCAGGAGGGTTTGATAAACTACCAAAAGTAGGACCAAAAAGACATGGTAAAGGTGGAAACGCTAAATCAGCAACCAAATACCCTTCTAAAATGAAACATGGTGTTACTGAAACAAGTGACGAAGAAAAAGAAAGTCAATGGACTGAAGAAGAAGGTGCTGAAGATTTAGTTTATGGTGAAAAAGATTATAAAGAAACCGAAACTAAAGAAGCTGCTAGAACTTTAGGAAATGGAAAGTATTGGGGTAGAAAGGGCTTACCAAAAGTAAGAACAGCACCAAGACACATTAGAGTAGAATCTCTAGAATCAGAAGTTAATTTGTTAAGAGAAAAAAATGAAGAATATAAAAAGGCCTTAGATTTCTTCAGAAACAAATTAAACGAGGTTGCAGTATTCAACTCAAATCTTGCTTATTCTACACGTTTGTTTACAGAACATTCTACAACCAAACAAGAAAAGATAAATATTCTTAGAAGATTTGATGATGTCGAGTCTTTGAAAGAATCTAAAAATCTTTACAAATCAATTAAAAACGAATTAGACGGAAAAGGTTCGACTAATGTTGTTAAGGAGTCAATCAAAGAATCAGTTCAAAGAAATGTTTCAAGATCTCCACAAACAGGATCGGCAACAAATCTAATCGAAACTAAAACCTATGAAAATCCACAATTCTTGAGAATGAAGGATTTAATGGCAAAAATTCAATAAAAATAAACTTTTTTAAAAAACTGTATATTTATTATACATAAAATAAAAATAAACTCTAATTAAAAAATAAAAAAATGGGAGCATTATTAGAATCAGGTCTTGTTGGTAACATCGGTCTTAAACACCTTAAAGTTATCAAAGAAGATACAATTAGCAAATGGGATAGATTAGGATTCCTAGATGGTCTAAGAGGACACATCAAAGAGAACATGGCACAATTATATGAAAACCAAGCGTCTCACTTAATCAACGAAGCGGCATCAACTGATAGTTCAGGTTCATTCGAAACTGTAGTATTTCCTATCGTTAGAAGAGTATTCTCTAAATTGTTAGCGAATGACATCGTTTCTGTACAAGCAATGAACTTACCAATCGGTAAATTGTTCTACTTCGTACCTAAAATTCAAGGGTATAATGGTGGAGCAGCTAACCCTAACACACACTTTGCACCAATCGGAGCACCAAATTCAACAACTGATACTAATTCAGGTTACAATGATGCTAACGCATATGCTAAAAACCTTTACGATTTATTTTATGAAGGTGCTGAAGCAGCATTAGATCCTCCAGGATTGTTTGATTATTCAAAAGGTACTTGGACAGCGGTTACTGCTACAACAACAGTACAAGTTTGGAACAACGGATCATTAACTGAAGCATCTACTCAGTTTGACGGTTCAAGCACAAGAAAAGTAATTGTTAAAATGTGTGGTTTCTACGATAACGGTGTTGGTAAATTAATGGGTCCTGATGGTTCAGAAATCGATACAGAAACTTTTCTTTCTGATTTAAAAATCATCAAGTCAGCTGGTTTAACAGCAGCAACTACTCCATGTGAAGTTAGTTCAGGACCTTTATTGTTCAGAGTTGTTACTCAACAATATGGTAAAGGAATTGTAAGTCCTACTTATTCTCAAGTTAGTACTACTTTCCCTAACGGAAATGGTGGTTCTTATGATAACGTATGTGACCAAAACGGTTGTATTTACTTAGAAGTAGATTTATCTTGTCCAGTATGTGCTGACTGTAACGCTAGTTCTTTAGATGGTTACACAGGAGCATCTATCACTAAATTAGTTGCAGGAACTGCGTTCTTGGCTGTATTTAGAAGATATGCTGAATTAGAATTCGAAGATAAAATCGGTGAAGTATCTTTTGACCTTGAGTCAGTTACTGTATCGGTTACAGAAAGAAAACTAAGAGCTCAATGGTCACCTGAATTGGCACAAGACGTTTCTGCATTCCATAACATCGACGCTGAGGCTGAATTAACAGCTTTATTGTCTGAGCAAGTGGCGGCAGAAATCGATAGAGAAATCTTGAGAGACCTTAGAAAAGGGGCGGCTTGGAACCTAAGATGGGATTACAACGGATGGAGAAGAATTTCAGGAAACATGACTTACACTCAAAAAGACTGGAATCAAACATTGATCACAGCAATCAACCAATTGTCAGCACAAATCCACAAATCTACATTGAGAGGTGGGGCTAACTGGATTGTTGTTTCTTCTGAAGTTTCAGCTATTTTTGATGACCTAGAGTACTTCCACGTATCTAACGCTTCACCTGAGCAAGATCAGTACAACATGGGTATCGAAAGAGTTGGTACATTAGCAGGTCGTTACCAAGTGTATAGAGATCCATACTTCCCGGCTAACCAAATCCTTATCGGACACAAAGGTTCATCTTTGTTAGACACAGGATATGTATACGCTCCGTATGTTCCTCTACAGTTAACACCTACAATGTATAACCCATTCAACTTTACACCTATCAAAGGTATCATGACAAGATACGCTAAGAAAATGGTTAACAACCGTTTCTATGGTAGAATCACAGTTGATGGAGTTAGAACATTCGACTTACAAGAATTGAGATAATCAATATCTTTAGAATAGGAAAAGGTCAGATTACTCTGACCTTTTTTGTTTTTATAAAAATTAGTTTTTATTACGTATATATCTACGTATTTTCACATATTAATAACTAATTGTGATAACTTAAATTGACTGTTTAGGGGGTATCTAAAAGTGGTTTTCCCTTGTATAATAGAATATCTATTGGTGTAGACAAAATAAAACTAATAGATTATGAAAAACTTAAAAACAACAATTACAACATTACTAATCAGTTTAATAACTGTAGTATCTTTCGGACAAAAAAATTCTGTATGGGTGACTGTAGAAAATGTAGAACAATTACAAAGAAATACACAATTTATTTCAATAGTTACAGATTTACATACTGACTTAACTTACTATAAAGCGTTTCCTTCTTCAAAACAAGAAAAATTACAAAATGTATTTGAATTTACTTGTAGTCATTGTGATATAACTGATTTATATGTATCATTAAGTAGAGTAAACGGATTAAAGGGGTTAGAATACGGACCAACATACGAAACCCTAGAATTACCAAATGATTATAATATAGTTTCAACATCTAATTGGGCTTTAGATTTAATAGGGGCAGAAAATGCTTGGGTTTATACAACAGGAGACTCAACAATAAACGTGGCGGTATCAGATCAAAACTTCTATACAAATCACGAAGAATTAACAGGTAAAATTAATTATTATGACAACACAAACACATCAACCCGTACACATGGTACGGCCGTGGCAACAATAGTTGCGGGAAACACAAACAACTCAATCGGTTTATCGTCAATCGGTTACAACACAACACTTAGTCTTTATAGAATGAACTATAACGACATGTTAATCGCATCTTACTCTGGAGCCAAAGTAATTAACTTATCTTGGGCTTCAGGTTGTTCTTTTAACCCTTATGCTCAAATGGCTATTGATGAGGTTTATAATAACGGCACATTTATCGTGGCTTCAGCAGGAAACGGAACTACATGTGGAGGACCAAACACATTAGTATATCCTGCGTCTTATAATCACGTATTTTCAGTAACAAGTGTAGGTTCACAAGATAATATCGAAAAAACAATCGGTAATCCTAACACAAGACACCAAACAAATTCAAGTGTAGATATTTGTGCACCTGGCCACAACGTATTATTGACACCGGCACCGGGGTGGTATACTTACTCTTCAGGAACATCATTTGCAGCTCCTTACGTAACAGGAACAGTTGCACTTATGTTATCTGTTAAACCTGACTTAACAAATCAAGAAATAGATTCAATTTTAAGATTAACAGCAACTAACATAGATATTTTAAATCCTAACTATGTAGGTAAAATCGGATCGGGAAGATTAAACTCAGGATTGGCAGTTCAAACTGCTTGGAACATGATTCAAGAAGTGGAAGATGGTAATAACGGTCACGGAAACGATGCTGACGGTGTTGATAACTCTAACCCTGGCCAAGGTGGAGGAAACAACGGTAATCAAGGTGGTAATGGAAATCACTTCGGGTGGGATAACAAAGATAAAATAACTTTAGGTGATGACTTATCAAACTTGACAGTAATCGACATAAACGGCAAAGTAACAAACTTAGAAAACGCGTTACCTGGGTTTTACTTTATTGTTAGCAATAATTTAATAATCAAAAAAATATACAAAAATTAATATGAAAAAGTTTTTAGATAATCTAAAATTGTTCTCTTTAGTCTTTATGACCATGTTTTCAATAACGACAGTATTTAAGATAATCATTATAGGAGTGTAGATATAAAAGATTTCCCCATAAATATTCATTTACACATTAAAATGGTTGATCAATCAGGAGTTCCCCTATATTTATTTATAGGGGAAATCTTATTTTTTAAAAATACTTAAATGAAAAAACTGTTTTTAATTTTAACCATGCTTATCAGTCTGATAGCAAATTCACAATGTAATCAATATTTAATTTACGAAAGTTTTACAAGTACATTAACAACACAAGGAGGTACATGGGGTGTAAATTCCATACTTGCATCAACTTCACCAGTAAGAACCGGTAATTATGCGGCAGGATTTAATGGTGCCGGTGATTGGATTAGAACACCACAAATTGCAAATCCTGGTGTTCTTTCTTTTTGGTATAGAAGAAGTAGTAACTCAACTGCTTGGACTTTAAATGTTCAAACATCTCCTGACGGAACAACTTGGACAACAAGGGGTACCGTATCAGCACTAACAACAACCTATCAACAATACACTTTAAATATTGGTGCTTTAGGTCTTACAAATGTTTTTATAAGACTTTTAGATGGTAGAGCATCAGGTGCACACGAAAGATATGTCGATGATTTAGGTATTACATCAACTGTAACAAATCAAAATACACTAATACCATTTTTAGGAAATTGTAGTCAAACATTAACATCTACACTTACTTATACAATAACTGATGCCGGAGGACCTACTGACACATACAATAATAATTTAGATCAAACAGTAACTTTAACACCATCTGACAATACAAAAAAATTACAATTAAATTTTTCATCATTCAACATAGAGGCCGTTTATGATTTCTTATATGTTTATGATGGGCCAAATACAAGTTCTCCCTTACTTGCAACATTAAATGGTACATCATTACCTGCAACTATTACTGCTGAAAATGCTTCAGGACAACTTACATTAAGGTTTACTTCAGATATTAGTGGTATTAGGGTTGGTTTCCAAGCAACAGTAACATCAGTTACGATATGTACAACACCAACAAATGGAGGAACATTAAGTACTAATAAAAGTTTAACAACAGTTAATGATGGGGTTTCTTTAACGACTACCGGAAATGGTGGGTCAATAACAAAAATTGAGTGGTCATTTGATAATTTTACGACAGTAGACGGTACTGTTACAAACCCCGCAAATCCGTACAACATTCAATTAAACGTACAAGAAACAAATGCGTATTTTAGAACAACATCAAAAGACGGTACTTGTCCATCTGGTGTTTCTAATATTGTAAATATAACACTTAAAAGTGCACCACCATATTCATCAGGAATTGTTGATGGAGATCATATAACAAATGTTACTTTTAATGATATAAATAATACAACGACTAATGACGGTGATGCTTATTCAGATTATACCTCAATAATTGCAAATGTTACAAAAGGTGAACCTTACAATTTATCTGTAACTGCAGCAAACACTTTAAATCCAGGACAAGGTTATGCTGCTTGGATTGATTGGAACGGTGATGGTGTCTTACAAACAACAGAAAATGTTTTGTTAAAAGCAACTGCAAATTCTACATCACAACTTGTAACAATACCTTCAGATGCGGTAACAGGGGACGTTTTAATGAGAGTATTATCTGTATGGAATAATACACCTGATATTGACGCTTATTATTCAATAGGTTATGGTTATGGTGAAATTGAAGAGTATACAATAAGAATATCTAACCCTATTTCATTACCTGTAGAATTAACACAATTTGAAGCCACACCATACCCTCAGTGGAATGTTGTTAAATGGACAACAGCAAGTGAAAATAACTCAAGTCATTTTGATTTAGAGGTGTCAGTAAACGGTGAGAATTGGAGAAAAATCACAACAATTCCGTCAGCCGGTAACTCAATACAAGAATTAAAGTATTCTTATATTGATTATAATTTAAATGAATTAACTTATTATAGATTACAACAATTTGATATTGATGGTAAATTTGAAACTTACGGACCAATATTAGTAACAAAAACAATTACTGAGAAGAAAATTATTAAATATGTAAATTTAATGGGTCAAGAAGTAAATCCTGATTACACAAAGGGGTTTGTTATTGAAATTTATGACGACGGAAGTATTAGAAAAATGATTAGGTAGATGAGTAGGTGGGATATTTTTGAAAGGTTGTTCGCATCGTTTTTAGCGGTCTTACAACCTTTTATTATTTATATCCTATATGGTGATAATAGTGCAATATCACAGTCTTGGAGCACACCACTCCAACCCATGTTTATTATAACAAATGCTCTTGTTAGTTTTTTCTTTTTTAAATTAGAAAAATGGAGAATACCGGCAACTCTTCTATTACTTTTAACCGCGTTTCCTGTTTGTGATTATTTTGTATTACATAATATTTTTGCTATATTATTTTTTATTTTTTCAGGCGTATCTTTGTGGTCTATTAAAAGATTTAGATATTATTTGTTTATCTTTATATTTTCTGCGGTGTTACTTTTTAATGGTTTATTTTGGGCGGAAACTTGGGGTATTATGGTGCTGGTGTTTTATCATATACATTTACTGGTTTATAGATATTTATTAGAAAGTAAAAGAAGATAATGGACATTCAAAAAATAGTTAAAAAAATTATTAGGGAGGCAAATTCTGATAGATATGCTGGTTATTATAACGGACCTTTGAGTATGGGTGAAATAGATTGGGAAGACAGTTCTTTAGGTCCTTTTACTAAAAAAGTTTCAAACTTTTCAAATGCTGAATTACAATATGACAGTTACGACGGTTCAGTAGATTCTCATAAAAAAGATAGAAAAAAATTAGAAATGAAATCTAAAAGTATTTCAAAATATAATAAAACTCACAAACAACAAAATGACGAAGATGGTGGAATAATAAATCAAACGCCAGGTAAAGGTAAAAATATTGTTCCTGTTAATGAGTGGATCGAATTAGATAAAATACTTCTTAATGAAGATTTGGCGGTATGGTTTGGTAAAAAGAAAAAACCAAAAGGTTCTAAACAACCTAAGGGTCCTTGGGTTGACATTTGTAGGAAAGTTGATGGTAAACATCCACCTTGTGGTAGAAGTGACGCTAATAGTGGTTCTTATCCTAAATGTAGGGCAGCTGGTGTTGCGGGAAAAATGTCTGATTCTCAAAAAAGAGCCGCTTGTCAGCAAAAAAGAAAGGCTGAAAAAAATGATCCACAATCGGGTAAAGGCCAAAAACCTGTAATGACATCATACAAACCAAAAAAGAAAAGGACCCAAAAAGAGTCCTTAGATATTTTAGTTAAAAATATTTTATCAAGTCTTTAACAGTATGGTGGTGAACACCTTTTTTTACCGTCAAGTCCTTTAACTTTTCCTTTACAAACTTGAATAGCGTGTCCATTTGCATAAGCTGAGGGATAAACGTCATATTTCGATTTTGCGGAAGCCTTTCCTCTAGCGCAAAGTTTAGTACCTGTTTTTTTACGACCTTCTTCAATCATATCTTCATCTTCTTCGTAATCACGGTCTCCTACCATTTCGTTTTTCAAAAAATCAAAGACTTGGTCCATGTTATTTTTAGCTTCAGCAATATGATCTTGAGCCCAATCGTGACCGTTCTCCAAAATAGACTCAATATCATCTTGATCCATTTCTAATAACATTTCACATTGTCTTTTCATTTGTTCTAAATTAGAAAAAAACATGTATCTACTTGAATGTTTTTTCTCTTCTTCTCTTAATACTTTACGTATAATATAATTTATATTCATAATCTAAGCGTTTAATCCGTTTTGACCTCCAAGTACAACCATATTTAATTGTAATATTGGGTTATTATAACCGTCTGTATATGTTGGATGTGGTGTTGATACTGAGTTTACTGTGCTACCTGTTGATCCACACTCACAACATATAACACATGTGTTGTATTCTGTATTCGCACTTGTAATAATTTGATCAGGACAATACTGACAACTAAAATAAAAATAAACCGCCAACATGCTTTCAGTTGATGCTGAGCTAGGTAAAGGACACACACTTGTAATCGTGTAACAATTTTGTCTTTGATCTCTTATTGTATAATTAGGTAATGAAAAACCATTTCCGATAATCGAAAGGTAATTACTTAAACTGATTGTCACATAACTATCTTCATCTGTGTCACAGTTAATTAAACCAACAACAATTGTTGATGATCCAACACAAGTATTACAATCGTCATATAATTCACTGTTTCCTAAACTATCTTTTTTGGTATCGTACCATGTACCACTATCACCACCAGCGGCAGTTGATAGTAGTTCAATACAAACATATTCATTCGATCCCCACATTGCCTTTACTATGTTTCCAGCCGATAATCCAGCACTAGATACTGTTGAGACATAAATAATTTGTCCTGTTTCACATATAGATCCTTCCCATAACTCAAAATTTGCATTTTCACTACAATCAGTACATCCTTCAAATGTTGTCATACTATACAATGTATGATCTTGAGGCATTGTTGTTGTTTTATCTATAGTTATACATCTTTCTCTATTTGGTGAATAAATTACAGTACCATATGGTATATCTTCATAAATTAAAACAGAACCACTACTTGGTTCGTCACCACACTCTATATATCCTTTCAAAACACCGTTACATTCAATACATGGACTACAACCTGGAGAAGGTACAAAATCTAAAAAATAACTTTCTGTTACTGCCTCTTCTGTTGGTCCTATTACTTTAAAACAACCAAGTGATGATGATAAATGAGAAAACTCACCACTACCAAATAAATTAGATGCCCAAACAACTAATTGATTTTCAGGATTTGTACAATCTTCAAGTAAAACTTTTTGATTTGATGTTGTTAAACATAAATCACACGCTTCACCATTGTATACAGGTACTCCAAAATCTTGAACAAATAACCATTCAGGTGAACCGGCTTCTTGGTCACCCACAGTACCACAATAAATGTTTACACCATCAGTATAAGAAATAACATTACCAACATATCCATCACCCAAAAGTAAAACATGATCAATGGTTCCTTCTAAACATCTAGTAACGGCATATGGTGATAAATTTTCAACTAAGCATTCAGTACAGTTATCTATAAAACCAACATAATTACCACCTAATGTAACAATAGATGACAAATTTAATCTATTATAATTTTCAGTTGTTGGTGTTGAGTAACCATCTATAGTCCAACATGAAGTTATTCTAACAGTTATTCCTTTAACATTAACATCAATAGTTGCATATATTACTGTACCAACCTCTAAAAAACTTCCTAAATCTGATACAGGTAATATAATACTATCCGTTCCTCTAGCACAATTAGATAATTCTACCACACCATTATTGTTATTTAAACAATCATAACAATCAGTGTATTGTGTTTGTGCACTATATGACGAATCTGAAACATCAACATCTGTAATTGTTACACATCCAGTTTCAAAACCACCTTTAGATATGAGTTGCCAAGAAACAACATCACCAGGCGATAAAGTTAATCCGTTATAATTAACGTCTAATGTTGTTCCTGAGTCGCCACATTTATAAGCGTTATTACCATCTGCCATATTTTTTTATTTTTTTATAATTTATTTACTATTTGAAATTGTAGTTCTCTTTTATAAGTATCTACATTTTTATCAGTTATTACTTTTATGTCAATAAAATATTCATTAGGTATCTTATCTGTTGTATCAAAAACAAAATAATAACCGTCTGGTGTTTTATTAACTCTTGTCCAATCTTGGACCTGTACTTCTGTATTTGACCCCTCTCTTACATATATTCTATAATAACACTCTACTGGGTTTAATACTGAATTTGATGTGTAAGCTTGTTTAATTGTTAAATTAACCTTTCTAATGTCTGTATTTAAAACCTTCTCATTTTGTTTAATACCATCAACAGAAAAACCAAAAATTTTAGGTTTACTTGTTGTTGTACCTATTTGATAGTTTCCGGCGGTTTCAAGTACCGCAAATTCATTTTCAACATCAGATAATAATATACCATTAATTGATAATCCTTTCCATACGTCTGAAAATAAACAAGGTATCGAATTAGATGTTAAACCAGAAATTGTTACTTTATAAACACCTTTTGTTACTAAACAAGTGGTAAGTGTAGTAAACCCAACAACAGGATCACCATTTGAATCTAAAATATCAACTGTTGGGTTAGTGTCCAAATTTATAGGATTTCCATTTTCATAAACATATAAGTATAGGTCATTATTAATTCCTGCATAAAAATTATTTCTATCATCATCTATCAAGTCATTATATGAAGTTTCTAAAAATGGTTCATAAAATGTTTGTGTGTGAGGAGAAAAGAAACCAACAGAATAATTTTCAGTAAGTCCAGAAATATTTTCTACTTGAGGTAAAAAAGCAATACCCCATCCTGTTACTCCTGTCGTTCCACCGGACAATATCGAATTTATTTCATTTGTCATGTTAAATTCTATATCTTCATTACCAAACTCAAAATGTTGGGTGTCAACTATAGTAAGTGCTGAATAATTAACTCCTGTTCCTGTTGACGAATTAGTATTACTATAAAGACCTGGCGTTGACCAACCACTTATAGTAGTTCTTTCAAACCAATTTGTTGGTCTATTCGAAAATGACCGATCATTCAAATTAGTTATTCCGAAATCATAATAATCATAACCGACACCACTATCCCAATATTGATTTTGAGGAATTCTAAAAAGAATTAAGTCAAAAGAAGTAGCTCTCCTTCTACCCTGTGAAGTTTTATCGTTTAACAAATCTTTATCAAAGAAAGAAGTGTTTGTCATTCGTAGAGTGTGTGTTATACCCAAAAATCCGGTACATCCTGTTGAAACTACACCTGAAACAATTTTTTCTTTTAATTTACTTAAATCTATGTCAAAAATATATCTACTGTATCCTAATGGTACGGGTGAATTTTCAACCCTACCAAAAAATAATTCCACAATGGGGTTTCTACCTGTATTAGTATAGGAATTGTATAAAATAGTATTTGACTTATCAAAGTAAGATCTGTGAATTGACATTTCGTATTTTTAATATAAATACTTAGTTAATACGAATATTTTTATTTAAAACTTTTTGATACGCTTCTTGTAATGTGGTTAGTAAATCTTGTGTACTAATATTAGATGCTGCTGCTATTGGTGTTGGGGGTAATTGAGGATAAGGGTGATCATGAGTTATTAAAAAATTAACTATCAATCTTAGTAATTCCATTAGTTCTTCACCTCTAACCATAGAAGATGTGTTTGGTAATATTTGCTCAAAAACTGTATTTGCGCTAATACCATAAATACTATTTGATAGGTCAACCTTTTCTTTACCTGGTATTGTTTCTAAATGTGATAAAAAATATAAAGTTTCAGCACCCATTAATGTACAAGTATTATCTATAACGTTTGTTGTTATAGGTATTACCGTTTCGTCTATTCCTCTAAATGGTGACCTAATACCATTTTCTTTATCGTTAACTAAACCATAACCTTTTTGTGTTGTTGTTACACTAACCTCTACTTTTTGAAGTAATTTTGCCATATTTTCAACCGATTTAGTATCAACATTACCTAAAAAGTCTGTGATAGTTTTTCTAATTGCAATATCTGGTCTATAAAAAAATGGAAAAGGTGGGTTAGATGCCCAATATTCAACCGAATCGAACCCTGTTGCTGTTGTTATTTCCGTAACGCCTGTCGTAACAGTTGAGGTCCCGCTTGTTGTTACAATATTGTTTGTTGTATTAAATAACTTGAAGGGTCTTTGTTGGAAATCAACTATTACTTTATTAATTTCACTTGCGAATTTATCAAGTGGTAAGGCGGTTAAAGTTTTTGTATAAATTATTTGAGGTGTAACTCCAGTTAATTGTGTTTCCCAATCAAAAAAATCGGTTTGAGTAAAAGGACTTGGATCTATTTTATAAATAATAATCATACCAGTAAAAGAATCTGCGTTTGTGTTTTTTGTCGAACACTGATACTCGATAAGATATTTTATTGATTCATTATTTCTTTCTAGTTTTTGATATGTTACAGGTTCTTCATAATTTAATAATTTATCAAAATATGACATTTGTAAAAATGCTCTTCTTTCGTTTGGAAACGGAACTTCGCCTCTAACAAACGGTAAATGTTTACCCGCTCTTAAAAGTATATCTCTTTCTTTCAGAATTATATCAGAAGTATCTCTACCATTTAAGCTAATATCAAAAGGTTCGGTAAAAACTCCTGTTTTTTCTACATCATAATAAACACCATTAGAATTTTTTATATTCGGTAAACTCGCATTTGAGTTTTGTCTACCAGAATCAAGGTTAGTTTGTGAGGACCTATAATCCTCGTATTTTATTGTCATTGGTGACGAGAACGGGCCCATCATATAAAATTTATTTCTACCCGATCTTCTAGTCCTATCAAAGTAAAATAAAACACACTGCTCTTTTACTCTTGGTACTTGATTTATAAAATAAGGTAAAAACGGTAAGAATATAAATGGATCTTTATCTGACCACGGTCCGTTAGTTGTGCTACTTCCATTTTCATCAAAATCATTAGCCGCTTTTTTTCTTTGTTCGATATTTTCATCAAACAATCTGGCTCTGATTCTACCTAACATCAATGGATCATCACTATCTAAACACTCCCCAAAATAAAAATTTCGAGTCATTTCATATCCCATATTCGATTCACTCATCTTATAAAGTTTTTCTATTATTTAGTTCCTCTAAAACTTTATTATAACTATTTTCTGTGGAATCTAAATGTTTAGTTAGTTTCAGAATTAAATCTTTTGTTTTGTAAAAATCATCATACAAAAATGTTACAGTATCTAATAATTCTTTATTAGATTTATTTTTATAATCGTTTAATATTTCTAATACTTTTTCACTTTCCATAATTAATATGATTTTCCGTATAATTTGAATCCTTTTGGGAATTGCGGTGTTGGTGGAAAAGCAATTTCTGTTTTTCCATTTTGTGCCTGCTCATCAATACTTGCTTGAAGAATTGAGTCCATCATTTGGTTCATTAGATTTGGACTACCGTCGGCGTTATCATCTGTTGGTAAACCCGATTCTTGTAAATTCTGAATAGTTTTGGCTAAAGATCTTGTTTTAGAAACACCACCTAAAAACTTAGCACCTTGTAAAATAAATGAAGGTAACCCAAATCCAAATTGAGCAGAAGCCAACTGAAGTAGTTTTAATATTTCATCAATAACACTCTTACATTGTCTAAAATCCACAAGAGCACTACCGATTTGTAATAGAGCTCCAACAATTGCGGTGTACATTGCAAATTGTTTATCTTTAGATTCTTTTACGATGTCTAAAATTATATTTTCAACTAATTTTTTAATATTAGATTTGATGTAACCGAAAAGTTCTTTTATGAATAGTGCAACTATTTTTCTACAAACCGAAATGGCTAATTTTCTAAAGTTTTTCAAAAACTCATCCGCAGAACCAACAAGATTTTGTACATATTGATTAGCACTATAAGTAATTGCTCTCAACATTATAAAAAACCCTAATAAAACTTTAGGACTCAAGAGAGTCTTAAACACGGCGGTTGGTAAACTTAATAGTAAATCATTAAACAAAGTTTCTGAAATACTAATTGTTGGTATAGGTAAAGAAAATTTCCATTTTGGGTCACTAGCAATATCGTTAACTAAGTTGCTCAATTTTGTAATTTTATCTGCGGTTTTAACTTCTGAAATTATTTCACTTAGACCTGCGTTTATTGCTTGAACATTAACGGGAACTTCAATATTACCACAATCTGCAAATGTAATTATACCTCTTTTAATTTGATCAACTCTTTCCTCAACTTCTCTTAGTTCTTGTCCCGTAACCTCAAAGAAATCATCAGTTATTAAGTCTTCATCACTTAACTTAGCAACACCAGAAACATCTATTTTTTTATTTGGGTCATCGCAAATACCTATAATTCTCTTTACTACTTTCAAAAACTTTTCAATTGACTCTAACTCTAAATCTGGTTGTTCTAAACCAATACTTATACTACCAAGTACTATATTAATTGCTTGACTTATTACGTCATCTAAGTTAAAGACTTCTATTGTATTAAAATATTCTGATAAAAAATCAGTAACATTTGTTGAGTTTAATGGTAAACTAGTTAATGTAATTTCAAATAAGTCGCCATCTATTTGATTACCAAACGGATCAAAACCTGTGGTAACATATTTTATATCAAAAAGATTTGCGCCTGAAGATCCTTTGAAAAAACTACCGTACTCCTGTTGAAATGATTGTGAAGAAACTAATCTATGATATAACTGTCTGTTCATTGAGTATGGTACATCTCCATTTTGTGTGTCAGCTTTTTCGTAAAGAAACTTTGAATTTTCATCATCAGGACTATATTTCAAAATACTAAATAAATCTATATCTTTAACACGAATATACATAGGTACATTTACTATGTCATTATAGTTTGTTTCTTCACTACAACCTAAAGAACTTATAATTTCTTCTAATATTATGTTTATTATTTGTGATTTAACCCTATCAACCGCAAAAAATAAAGCCTCATTCAAAAATTGAGTACTTCCTAACGATCCTGATGTTGAAAATGCTGACTGAGCAGATTTTTTAAAAAGAAAAATCATGTCCTCAAAAAGACTTTTTGCGTTCTCCTCAAATTTAGCGGCTTTTTCTTTGTAGCTTGCTATTTTTTCCTTAGGTGATTTTTGTTTTCTCTCGTCTCCCTTTAATTTTTTTTTTATTTTTTTTTGTTGCTTTTTTATGTTATTAACTGTCGCGTAGCTATCCATTTTTTTAGCCGCGTCATCAACACCTTTTTTGTAATCTAATCCCATTATAATTTGTAATTATCACTAGATTTATCAATATCTTTTTTCAAAAGATTTTGTATTAGATCATCATCAACATCAGTAAGAATAAAATCATCACTCTTATCTTTATTGGATTTCTCCCATAAAGTGGATTGTAATTTTGATAGGGTAAGTTTTTTTTCTATAGTATCATTAATTATTTTCTGTTGTTCCTTAATAACAGGACCAATAAGTGTCATGTCTTCGGGGTCCTTAAGCATCGCTAACATTTTATTTTGAATTCTAGTTGCAGTTGCTTTTTGTTCAACAAGTTCATTATAAATTTCTTGCATAAGACTCAATACTGAGTCCTTGTTCAAGGATATTTCTTTTTTTCTATTCCTGTTCATACTAAATAAATATTTAGAGTGGAATTATTTATTATTTATTCTTTTTACTGTATCCAAATATAATGTCTTGTATTTTTTTAGATAAATTCTGATTTCTTTTGTACTAAGATTTGTCATCTCTCTAAGAGATAGAAGAATAATATTTTTATTGAATTTATTGTTATCATTACCAATAAAAATGTTTCCATAATTATCAAACAAATCAATTAACGCAACACCCAACTTTATTTCGTTTTCATTCAACTTTGTGTTAGTTATGTAATCTTTCATATCCTTCACAAAAATGTCTATAACCTTAACCGCATCAACTTCTTCAAATTCTAAATAATAAATCATGTCAGGTCTATTTTCTAAACTAGATGAAATATCCTCATAGGATATTTTTCTGTTCATATCTTTTTGGTCTTTTTGTATTTGACCCATAAGGTAGTTTTTACAAATAGTACCAAAGTATGAATATGCTTTTTTATTCTTATCTGGTTTGAATTTGTCAACTTTTGTCATAAGAAAAGAGTGAGTATCATGGTGAACGTCACTATAATCCATATCTTTTCTGTATAACTTATACCTTCTTATAATTGACTCAATCATTTTATCTAATGGATCTCTAAGAAACTTATTATAAATTTTAGTTTTTTCTTCTCTTGAGTCCGAATTAATATAGTCTATGACTGCGTTTTCTTCACGAGTATCAAAGTAATTATTTTTTTTTATTTTTTTGCTCGTCTTGTTCTCTTCTAATATGTCTTCATTTTCATTAGTATCTATAAACATTAAACTTCTGTCGGCTCATACTTTATGCCTCTATCCGCAGTAAAAAAATGTTCTTTTTTTGCCGTCTCTAACCAAAAAGTTACCTCGTTATCTGTCATTTTAGTTTCACCGTATTTATAGTTCCAAAAAACAGATCCCTCTCTTAGGTTTGTGTGCTTATAACCAATTCTTGGTATTGTCATAATTTTTACTGAGTTATAAGTAAGTCTAAGTAAAAATTCATAAACAAAAGTTAATTTAATAGACGACTTGAATCCACCGTTATTTTCGTAGGTTGATTTTTTAATAACCATTCCTGATGTTTGAAAGTTCTGATAATTCAGTAGTAAATCATTATTTAAAAGACCCATATCTGAATTTATACTCATTGCAAATGATGCTTCATTTGTGAAACCAACAAAAACACCTTTATCATCGGTATCGACAACCAAAGGTAAAAACACATCAACATCACCGTAAGCTTTAGAAAATCTATCAACATTCTTAAACCAAATAGATGCGTATTCATCATCAAACTCCAAAACTGAAACATATTTACTTTTGGCGTTTTTAACTCCCAAATTAACCTGTGTAGAAAAATCAAAGTCACCTTCATTTTTTACAAGATTTACTGTTAACCCACTAAAATTGTAGTTAGACAAAAAATTACACAATGTTTCTTCACCGGTATGAACAACCACTAATTCATTTATTTTTGTTGATTGATTGTGTAAAGACTTGATAGATCTATCAAAAAGTTCCTCAAAAAATACATTCTTAGAAGAACTAACCGGTAATATTACCGATACATCAAATTTATTTTTATTTTCCATAATTATGCGTTTTGTTCTGTTAATTTTAATTTTTCTAATTGATCTTCAAAGTTTTGAGTTCTCACTTCAAAATAAGATTCAAAGTTTTTAAGTATGCTTGACTCAAATTTTGTTATGTCCTGATACTTATTCGCGGTTTCATACATGTTTTTGTATAATTCTTCATTAATATTATCTTCTAACCAATTTTGTGTAAAACTAGCCAATAAATCTACGATCTCGTTGAATTGGAATGTCCAAATTCCATTATTTTCTGACATCCATTCAGGTTTCATGGCCGGCACCTTACCAATAACTGGTGTACCTGTAATCATAGATTCTAAAGGGTATGTACCAAATCCAGATTCATAATCAACCCATACAGAAACAAAAGAATCCTTTATAAACTTCGCAAACTCTTCTTGATTTATACCTCTCATGTCTCTAAATGTAATCCATCTATATTGTGGGTATTTCAAATAAAAAGTTTTAATGATTTTAGCGGTATCTCTTTGCTCTCTAGTGTGAATTGCAATAATAGGTTTAGAAGGTTTATCTTTTTTAGAAAAACATTCAGGAATTAAAGGTTCTATAATATCTACACTAATACCTCTAAAAATATCTTTTAAATATTTTTCTTGTGTCTCACTAGTTGTGATACATTTATTAAAACCAAATTGTCCCCATGTAACTCCTGGTGATAATGTTTCTAACATATAATCATACGCTTGACAAAGTACGATTTTTCCACAAGGAAAACTTTTTAATTGTTCCATTACGTGACCATAAAGTTCAGGAATTATAATAAAGTCTTCAGGTGAAATTGAAAGATTTTTATTTTCGATTGATTCATGAGGTAATTCCATATATTTTTCACCTAACCAACTAGCAACTCCTTGGTAATCTGTTTTTTCGTGAATCATTATAGGATTATACCCATTAGTTTTCAATGTGTAAGCAATATCATAAATGTGTCTGATACCTGCTTTTGGGTTTCCTTTTGTATCTTGGACTAAAAAATAAATTCTTGATTTTTTATTTTTTAGATTCTCCAAAGACCCTTCAATCTTTTGTATTTTTTCTAAATCCATAACTTAAAATTTTTTGATTATTTTGTTTATTAATAGTGTATTGAATGCAATTTTGAATGGGATTGTTAAATCCTTCGCTCCATGAATACCTAAACTTTCATCTAACTCTTCTCTTTCCGTTAATACAACATCTATTAAACTTTTGAAAGTCTCGTATCTTGTTACGCTTATTTGTTGTTCTGGTTGATCAGAATTCTCAGACTCGGTTGGTTGCGTTACTTGTAAAACAGAGTTCTCATAACTAACTTGTCTTTCTAACTCGGTCACATCCAAGTAATAATTTTCTCCTAAAAATGTTAACATATGTTCAGTTTTTTTAATGTTTGGTCAAATTCCTTCAACGAGTCTATTTCATATTCACAATTGACGTTTTTATTATATGTTGTGTTGTATTTCACAACAATTTTATCTTTTGGTTTATTCAATAATAAATCAGGATTAGCCGTAAGTAAAATGTCAATTTCATCCCACATCGTATTTATTGTGAAATTTGAATAAAATTTTACTTTTTCCAATAAACAACCAAATTTTGAAAGGAAAAATAAAGACGCGGGTTTAGACTTACCAATCTCATCAGAAACTACCACAAGTTCGTTATTATCTCTATATGTGTGATATAAATCATTTAACATATTAAAAGTAAAAGTTTCACTTGATCCTGCGTGACCAAAAATTTGCATAGCAAAATCCTCATACATGAATTTATACAATTCATCTTTATCTCTAAACTTGAAGTGGTCTTGTAAGTTTAAAGATGTTACTTCACTTAGTATTTCATAATTAAAATCTTCAGTTACGACCAACTCTTCTGTGTTGCCAGATAGATCAAGTTCAAAAGTTTTGGAGTCATCGTCTTTTTCCTCAATCATATGTTTTTCATACAGTTGAGTAAACTTCCCTATTGTGTCTCTTAAAACACCATTAATCTCAATCCCTATTCTCTTTGTCATATTCTTCTAATATTTTACCAATAAGTGGGTTTCTAACATTTTTAGCATTTCTAAAATCATAAACTCCGATGTCATTTACATTTCTAAATTTATGTAATGCATCATAAAGACCTGATTGTTTTTTATCTTTATAACGGTCAGTTTGTTCAATGTCTCCCGAGATAAAAAATTTACTATTAAAACCAATTCTAGTCAATAGTAATTTCATTTGATTTGGTGTTGAGTTTTGTGCTTCCTCAAAAATCAATATTGAATTATCGATATTCATTCCTCGCATGTATGCTAGTGCGAATACTTCAATTACTTCAGATTCTTTTAATTTTTCACGAGCATCTTTTCCAATAATTTTATTCAACAAATAGTAAGAAGGAAAAATATATGGATCTAATTTTTCTTCTAAGTTACCAGGTAATGAACCAAGTTTTTCCTCTGCTTCAACCGCCGGTCTTACAATTATAATTTTTTCATAAGCGTTAGTTGGGTCCATTAATAAATCGACAGCGGCTTTCATTGCTATATATGATTTACCAACACCTGCCGGTCCTGAACAAATAGTGATTTGGTTGTTTTTTAAGATGTTATAAAAATCTTCCTGATGTGTCGTTAGAAATTTATTCTTTTGTTTTTTTTTGATTACTGAATTTATAAAATCTTTTTTTGAAAATGGTTTGGATTCTGTTTCTTCAGATTGGGTTGGTTTTTTTCTTGTCATATTATTTTCTTATAATACTATAATTGTTTTCAAAATATTCAATAGTTTCTTTTAAACCATTGTAAAGTGGTGTAAATTTAAAGTCTGGTAAATATTTTTTTATTTTTGAATTATCACTTGGTTTTCTATATTGACCTTCTGGTTTTTCTGTATTCCAAACCACATTACCTTTATAGTTCATTATTTCTACTATTATGTCCACAACATCTTTAATTGATATTTCTTCTGATGTTGATAGGATTATGGGTTCATTTTCTTCATAGTTATCTAAAACCCACTCGGTTAGTTTTGCAACGTCTCTACTATATATGAATTCTCTTAATGGTTTACCTGATCCCCATATTTCAAAATTAGTTTTATTTTCTCTTGCTAAATAACATTTATGAATAAGTGATGGTATTACGTGACCATTTTTAATATCATAGTTGTCGTTAGGTCCATAAATATTTGTAGGAATTACTGACTTGTAATTTAATCCGTATTGTTCTTTATATGATCTTATTTGAATATCTGTCATTCTTTTTGCATATGCGTATGCGTCATTTGAAAAATGAGGAGGACCCATATGTATTTTAGATTCGATTAATGGGTATTCTGTTTTATCAGGAAAAACACAAGTAGATAAAAAAGCGACTAATTTAGTTATACCATGAACTCTGGCTGATTCAATAATATTAGTATTCATCATAATATTATCATAAAAAAACTCACCTTTGTGATTCATATTACCACCAACACCACCAACTTTTCCGGCACAATGAATAATACCATCAAATGAAATTGTTTTTAACATTGTATCAACTTCAAACTTGTTTCTTAAATCAACTTCACTAGATGACAATGGTATGAAATTAGATTTTCTGAATTCAGATCCAACCAAACCATAACCACCAGTAACGAGTATTTTATTTTCCATAATAATTTAACCAATATTCAATCATTTCATCCAACATAGTTTCAAATGTATATTTAGGTTGCCAATTTAATTGATTTCTTAATTTTGATGAGTCCCCTTTTAAGTTTTCTAATTCTTCAGGTCTAAAATGTTTGCCATCAATAATAATGTAATCCAAATAATTTAACCCTAATGATTTAAAAACATATTCACATAAATCTTTAACAGAATGCGAAACTCCTGTTGCACAAACATAATCATCAGGTTTATCTGATTGTAACATAATCCACATTGCTTCAACGTAATCTTTAGCATGACCCCAATCTCTAGTTGCCGATAAATTACCAATATGTAATTTTTCTTGTAAACCTAAACTAATTCTTACCGCAGCTTTAACAACTTTATTTGTTACAAAGTTTGTTCCTCTTCTTGGTGATTCGTGATTAAAAAGTATACCATTCCAAATTTTCATTCCATACGAGTTTCTATAATTTCTACAAATATTATAAGAAAAAACTTTTGCACAACCATAAGGTGAAACTGGATTCATTGGTGTTGTTTCTCTCTGATACCCGTCACCATCAATATTATTACCAAACATTTCTGAAGAAGATGCTTGATATATTTTAGAGTGAGGAGAAACCATTCTTACTGCCTCTAATATATTAAGGGTCCCGATACCTGTTGCATTTGCTGTGTATAACGGTTGATCAAACGAAATTCTAACGTGAGACTGTGCTGCTAAATTGTATATTTCATTTGGCTGTACCATCTGTAAAACTCTAACTAGTGACGCCATATCCGTTAAATCGGCATATTCTAAATTAACTTTACTATTATCCCTAAGGTGATCAATTCGGTTTGATTGTGTTTCAGATACTGAATTTCTTTTTACCGTTCCCCAAACTTCATATCCTTTTTCTACTAAAAGTTCCGCTAAATATGAACCGTCTTGTCCATTAATTCCCGTTATAAGAGCTTTTTTCATATATTTTCGTTTACAATTTTAATTACTTTATCTATTTCTTCTTCTGTCATTTGGTGGTTATTCGGAATATATAACCCATACTCATGTACTGTTTTAGATATTGGTAGTTTTTTATGTCCGTATCTTTCATACCAAAATGGGTGTTCATTAATTGATCCACAAATTAATGGTCTACATTCAATATTATTATCGTTTAATGCCTTTACTAAATTTTCAATATTTTTAGTAATAATTGGGTAAGAAAAATTTGATACAAATGAACCATTGGGTTCCGTGATAGACCAAAAATTATTTTTAATTTCATTTTTATATCTTAAAAAATTCTTATTTCTATTTTCGACTATCATATCTAATTTATCAAGTTGACCTAAACCAATAAATGCTTGTAAATCAGTGGCTCTTAAATTAAAACCTGGATAGTAAAATGTATAAAGAGCTCTAAAATCATTAACTTGATATTTTTTTCTTAGTTCTTCTTGTTTTTTAATTGGTAAATCCCTATCCCATCCATGAGATCTAATAGATAATAAAATGTGGTATAAATCTTCATCATTTGTTGATATCATACCTCCCTCTATTGTGGACATATGATGACCAAAATAAAATGAAAATGTGGACAAATCACCAAAAGTGCCTAATTTTTTATTATTATATGATGAACCAATAGATTCACAAGTATCTTCTATTAAAAGAATATCATGTTCTTTACACAATTCAATAATTTTAGTCATATGATTTGGGTAACCTAATACATGTACCAATATTATTGCTGACGGATTTTCTTCTTTTATTATTTGTTTAAGATGATTAACATCTAAACCTAGATTGTCTTTATCACAATCACACATAATAGGTTCTAAACCTAACTGAATTGCCGGAGTGACCGTAGTAACCCAAGAAACTGCCGGTACTACAATTTTATTGTTTTTTAATTTACCTGACAAGATTAATGAGTAAATTGCTGCTAAATTTGCAGATGAACCCGAATTTACAAAAACAGAATACTTAATACCTAACCATTTTGACCATTCTTTCTCAAATTTAATTGTGTAATCTCCCTTAGTGAGTTTTGGGTTTTTTTCTAACCAAGATATAAGTTTTTTAATATCATTAAAATCTATAGTATCTTTAACTAATTTTATATTCATAAACGTCTTTAATTGTTAAGGTTAATAATTCATGGTAACTAGAATAACCTATTCCTGAATAATAAGAACCTCTTTTGTTAGGTAGGTTATTTTTTATTTCATTAATAAGATAATCTTTATAATTCATATTGTGAACATTAAATAAATCAGACACAAAATTTTCAATATTTATTAGTGATCCAGTACCGACTAAAATGTCTGATTTTGTATTTATTGATTCCCTAACAATAATAGATGGGTGTATTAAATCTCTTTCAAAATTAATGTCACCAATTTTATTAATATTTTTTTTAGTTATAGATTCAAAAATTTTACTAAATAAAAAACCACTTTTACGATATGGTGAATTAAAATTAAAGGGATAAACTATAAAAACGTTTTGGTAGTTATGCCTATTTTCATTTATTAAGTTACATAGTATTTCTTTAGATTTTATATATGGAGTGTAGTTATAATTGTATTTGTTGTATACAAAAACTTGAGTTTCGTAATTATTCCATAATTCGGATGTAGAATATACAACTATTCTTTTTACGTGGTCTTTTATTTCATTAATTAATTTTAATGTTTTATTTACATTAACATCTATAAAAAAATCATCACTTTCATTTAAAAACGTCCTTTGTTCCCCAAATAAAATATAAACGTTATCATAATTACGTTCTATTATAAATTTATGATCAATATTTCTAGAAGATATCCTATCATATGTTATGGGAAAATAATACGACAATTGAGCGGTATCACCAATTATTAAAGATTTAGTATTCATAACTAAAAGTAATGAGTAACTATTTTATTTGGTAATAAACAAATTTTATTGAATCCATTTTTTCTGAATTCTTCACAAATCAAAACGGTATCACAGTCATGTGTTTGCAACACGTCAGACATATGCTTAAATTTACAATTATATTTTAAGATAGGTTCTGATTTATAAATTACAAAACAATTAAAAGTTGCATAAACATCTATTTTTTCTTCGCTATTTAATCTATTACTTAAATCACACCAAGTGTCTTCTTGATTTAATCTTGTACCCCATTTGTCGTAGTGTTCATTACTTGTTTTACTTATTGATGAAACTACGTCATAGTTATTGTTTATAATAAAATTTAAAATATCTTTAAATATTTCTACATCATACCTAATATCTGGTTCAACAAAAAGAACATATTCACAATCCTTAATAAAATCGTTACTTAAACACTTATTTCTACATTCTGACAGTAATTTAACTCTAATTTTTGATTCTTCGCCGTATGGTTCATACCCACCTTTAAAAAAGGGTATATTTTCTATATTTTCAGAAATAACATTAACACCATTAAAAAAATTAAAATCAAAACTATTTAATATTGATTTTGTGTTGTCTGTAGAATTATTTTCATAAACAGATAAATAAAACTCTATTGTTTTATTTTTTAAAACAATATTTTTAATTTGTTCATACCAAAAATGAAGGTTGTGTTCCTGATTACGTATAATTGTGCAAATTAAAATTTTCATTTCTCACCAAATATCATAAATGAATTATTTAAATCAATTCCAGATTTAAAAATATTTTTATAACCCTTATCGATCATATAATCTTCAATTAATTGTGGGAAAAAAACGTTAAAATGTTTTCTATTATTCCACGGCTTCCAATATTCTTGTGAATAGTCAGGTAAATATAAAAATAAAACGCCACCATACTTTAATGTGTCATACCAATAATCCATAACATTAACCCAGTCTAAAATATGTTCTAAACAATGACTCGAAAAAATATAATCAACATCAGATTTAGGTAAATTAGTGGCGTGCCAACCATCGGCAAAAGAACTATCAATTGCAATTGATCCAGGAAATGACCATTCCTTTTTCATACAACCAATGTCATACCCTTCACCTAAACAAACATTTTTTGCGTATGGTATGGCAAACTGAGATGCATTACCCATAGATTGAAACTTTGGGTATTTTTTTCCTTTAAATTCTATTATTTCCATTTTTTTATTAATAAATTATATATCTTTGGAAGTCTCCCCTAATCATCAACGTGTATCCGTTTTCTTCAATAAACTCATCTATTGCTTTTTTTGCTCCCAAACAAGTATGTGCACCATAGTTGTCAAATAACATTATACCACCACTTACTATTTTATTATTAAAGAAATTTAAACATTCTTTATAACTGTCATAAATATCCACATCCAAATGGACAAATTTAAACATTCTATTTTCTAAAATTTCTGAGTTTTGTCTAGGAAAAACCCCTTTATGGACAGTAACATTATTGTAAATGTTAAAATAATCAACGATTTCTTGATATGTAATATCATTAAAATCTCCTTTTGCGTGCACATTATCAAAAGTATTAGTGTCGGGCAACCCTTCAAAAGTATCGAATAAAAAAATTGATGAATCTACAAATATATCTGCTAAAATTTTTGCAGTCCCACCTTTATAAACTCCAACCTCTACAACATCTCCTTTTATTTGGTTTACAGAACTTGCCAGTTCTCGTAGTTTAATTTTTGCATTAGTACCACAAATCGATTCTCCTATTGTACTCATAAGTATTTTTGTTTAATTATAGTTTTTAAAACATTCAAGTCAATTGTACCATTAATAAAATGTGTATCAATTTTTTTGTAATTAAATTTATCCCCCATAGCTAACGGGTGATTTTTCATATGTTCATGAGATCTAGCAGATTCAAGATCTAAAATTATATTTTTTAAATTATCACCACCAAAAAAATAAGTTAAACTTGCCGGTCCTGTTAATGATGATATACAAAAAACACATTCTTTTTTATTTATTAAAGTTGTAAATTGTTTAAGAGTAACATGAAAACAATCATAATTATTTTCAAAAATTTCACCACCAATACCAACAACATAAACTTTAAGATTAAAATATTTTGTTATTAAATTTATTAGTTCTTTAAAGAAATTTTCATCTATGTTTCTATGTGAATCGTGTGTTCTATTTCTATAAACTAAACAAACATAATTTTCATCAAACGATTTATAATTATAGTCTTTTTCGAATGAACTATACAGTTTAATTAATTCTTTATTATCAGTAACATCTATTTTATCTATATTCGTAAAATCATTAATAAATCTATCACATAAATCGATAGTGTGGTTATTTATATTTAATTTTTTAAATTCTTTCCAAGTAATTACATTTTTAAAGTTTTCTTTATATAGAAACTCACGACCATCACACGTTACAATTGTATCGTTTTCATTATTGAATATGTTATTAAAAAGTAATTCTTTAACATAAAGGTGTGTGGTCATTATCTCCCACCCCAATTCAAAATATATTCTAAGATTACTAGAATCATTACTGACCGATCCACTCGCTTCGTCTATACCTGTTATGTAATACATTATTGATTAAACCCTTTATATAATTTAACTGAATCCTCTTGTAAAGTTTTACCCGTTAAGATAGATTTATCTATCATTTTATTTATTGCTTCAACATATTTAGGACGTTTTATCTTGAAACATATATCTATTTTTCTTTTTAATTCTGCAATCTCATTATCTGATTTGGCCGAAGAGATGGCGTCTTCTAGATACCACATTCTACAATGTAGGATAGAAAGTTTTTCTATAACCTCACCAATATTATCCGTTTCGATTATATCTTCAGGTAAATCAACATTAATTGATTTATTTAATACTTCATGTACGGTATTTTTAATTATATTTTCAACCACTTCTCCTATCATATTTTAACTAATTTTACTATCAATTATATTTTTTATATCATTTAAATTATAGTTATTTGACCAAGTAAAATCAACTTTAGAATTTGAATAAAAAATACCACTTTGTTTATTGTTACTAAAACATATGTATTTTTTATTTGGGTTAAGTATGTTATCTTTTACATGAGTAAAACAATATGGTCCTGAATCCCTACCAATTATAACATCACAAAATAATGATATTAAAGATATTTGTAATAAATCTGGAAGTGTTTGTGTTATACTTTCCGTATAGATTACATTTTCATTAATTAATGATGTTTTTTTAGTTAATAAAAATAAATAATCATTATATTTTTTTGATAACTCGTCAACAATTTCGGTAAAATTAAAGTTTACCGATTGTTCAGACATAACATCACCATTAGAAATTAAAATGATCTTTCTATAATTTAATTTAAAATTATTCATTTTATCGGTAATTTTATCAAAATTCTCAATCTTATTAAAATTTACTTCTGGTAAATAATCTTCTGTGTTTGATATTTTTAGTTGCAAGTATCTCGCAACATCTTTTATTATTTCAAAATAATTTTCAAAAGTACACCCATACGGTTGTCTACTATGATAATGTAATCCACCTTGACCTATCCATGCGTTTATAGCACCATTATATGCTATTTGTGAACTATCAGTTTCGGGTAAAAATTCAGAAGGAATTCCTTTTATTTCTTCCACATAACTAAGATCCGAAAAAAGAGGGGTATTATTATTATGATACATAATAACTTCATATTTTTGTGATAACAATTTAAGTAGACCTCTTGAAAAAAATAAATCTCCATTATGTAAATGATTATAAACCTGTATTTTCATTATATTAATTTTTTTTCTTTTAATATGTCATATATAATATCTTCAGGTATCATAAATTTTTTAGCTTTAATAAAATTATTATTTATACTTTTTATTTTTGATTCATACAACTCATGTGTTAAATTTTTAATTTCTATATTATCCAAAAACAAAATACCGTCCGAATCAAAAAAATTTGTAATATTTTTAGTACCTTTATACACGGGTATTGTTCCAGTCAAAAAACAATCTAATATTTTTTCCGTAAAATAACTGTCGTATGTTACATTTTCTATACATATAGAAAACATATAGTCATCTAAAGCGTTCTCTTTGTTAGACACCTCATTGAAACCTCTACCATATATATCAATATTATCTTTATTATTATTTGCGAATAATACTCTTTCATTTTGTTGTGGGGTAAGTATTTTATTTGATGTTATCATTGATAATAATTTTGTTTTTTTTCTTACTGAAGGGTTTATTATCCATGACCCCATGGCCGGCAAAAAACAAAATTTATCGTTTAATTTTAACAAGTTGTCATCATACGTTAAAATTAAATCAAAAGTTTCTAATATTATTGTTATATTATTTTTAATAAAATCAAAAACATTATTATTAAAGTAAGGAGACTCTAATGTCCATAAAATTTTTTTTCTACCGTCATGTTTATTTTTTAAAGCTAAATGAACATCACCATCAATATAAAAATCAATTAACCCATGCACACCCCCAAAGTCCCATTTAAAATTTTTTGGGGTTCTATTAACTGTCGATGAACCGTTATGTTCAAAAACTTTACTCAACATATTAAGTTGTAACATATATTAAAAATACAATAAATAATTTTTATCATGAGTAAGTGGAGTTTCGTCGGTAATCATAGAGTTAGGTATTTTTGATAACCAATCATTTTTTGTATAATTTTTTATATTAAAAAAACCACCAATATCGTTACCGGTTATGTAACCGTGTTTTGATTTATTAATTATTTTTTCAATGTATAAATCCTGTATTTCTTGACTACATTCTGTTATTGCATAATTAGAAATTACCAAATCATATTTACTATCCACTAGATTGGTAAAATCTAAAAAATTTAGATTTTCAAAATTATATTTAGATAAATATTTTTTTGTAAGACTTAATGTTTCTGGTAAATCAACTAAACAATATTCAGAAACATTAAAATGATCCTGTATTATTTTACATTGACCTCCATAACCAACACCGATTTCTACAATTTTCATATTATCCAAACTACCAAACATGTCAATTAGATCATTTAAAACCTTCATATATCTAATAGTAGATGGGGACATATTACCAAAAGGTTCCTCAAATTCAAAAGTTAATGGATTACCCTGTTCGTCGTTTTGTTTAAATTTATTTATTAAACTTAAATTTATTTTTTGATTTTTTTTAATCTCAGATATGTAACCTAACCCTTGTTCATATGTTGTGTGTTCTAAAATTTCAGTAAAGTTTTGGTTATTTTTAAAATTATTAAATAACTCTTCGTTTTCAGAAGATGACTTACATATATTTTTAAAATTATTTTGATCTGATATAGATGTATTAACAAATAAATTTTCCATTTTCATATTTTACATTAATTTTTTTCCATTTATTTTCATATATTGATTGATAGTTTTCCTCACCTTTTGGTCCAAACCAAATACTAGGAACAAAAACTTTTTTGTTTTCATTTAAATTAAGATAAGATCCCCACCAAGAAAATGAAGAGTTAGACATAATGTTATTATTACATAAACTCATCGCCCACAATTCTTCATAATCTTCTAATCCTTCTATAACAACACTATTATTGTAATTTAAATTAGATTTTACCCACTCTTTGTCGTTTGAAAAAATAAAAATTTCACTATTTTCAAAATCTTTTACACAAAAATCAAAATAACTTTTGTCTAATACTGGAAGAACTTCAGATATTCCTAAATAATCTCCTCTTCTTACGTGTATAGAAACAGAATTAGGGTTAAATATATTTGGGTATAATGATTTTATTTTATTTTTGAATTCTTCAGTTGGTAAAAATAAATTTCTTATTTCATCTTTATACTTTAAAAAGTTTTTACTGCTTTGATAATACCCATAAAATTCTGTTGGTTCTGTATATGTGTAGTTTGTTTCGTAGTAAGACCAAGTAATTTCATTAATTCGCTTAATTGGTATTTTAGTATCATCAAATTTTAAATTTCTAAAAATATTGCTCAGATAATTTGTTGGTTGATTTCCGTCCATAGGGATAAATGAACTTGTTCTAAAAAAAACCGATATATTATTTTTTAAACCTTCTGCGACTGCTTTTGATATTTGAAACATTTGGTTACC
>Ga0315900_10001092_pt1 | contig 43809 bp, 48 predicted proteins | sample LakEriMetagenome_FD_203521 | JGI IMG/M metagenome (GOLD analysis project Ga0315900, IMG submission 203521) | Freshwater fungal communities from buoy surface, Lake Erie, Ohio, United States - Buoy 12 MA114 | ecosystem: Environmental > Aquatic > Freshwater > Lake > Lake biofilm | place: USA: Lake... | reverse complement strand
CTAATCGATTTATAAACTCAGGGGAAAAAGCTTTTTGTAACTCTTTTTTAAGTAGAATTTCTTTTGCTATTTCGGTTTCTTCCTCTTTAGATTTAGATCTAAATCCAACACCATCCCCAAAATCTTGAAGCTTCCTAGAACCTACATTCGAAGTTAGAATTATAAGAGTATTCTTAAAATCTATTTTTCTCCCTAACCCGTCAGTTATAAATCCTTCATCTAAAATTTGTAAGAGAGTATTGAAAATATCCGGATGTGCTTTTTCTACCTCATCAAAAAGAACTATAGAATAAGGTTTTCTTCTTACCTTCTCTGTTAATTGTCCTCCTTCCTCGTGTCCCACATATCCAGGAGGAGCACCAATTAATTTCGTAGAATTAAATTTATCACCATATTCACTCATGTCCACCCGAATAAGAGAATCCTGATCCCCAAACATGAATTTAGAAAGTTCTTTTGCTAATTGGGTTTTACCGGTTCCGGTACTTCCTAAGAATATAAAAGAACCTATTGGTTTATTTGGATCTTTAAGACCCATTCTATTTCTTCTTATACATCTAGATATCTTCTCGACCGCGTGATCCTGCCCGATAACTCTATTCTTTAAATATGTTTCTATAGAAGCAAGCTTTTCATTTTCGTCTTGAGATACTTTCTGTAGGGGGATTCCAGACATCATAGAAACGACTTCTGCAACTTTATCCCCGTCTACTATCTTTCTTTGACCCTTCATTGCTTTTTCCCACTCTTTTATTTCTATATCCAGAGTGGTTCTTGCTTTCCTTTCGAGATCCCTAAATTTAGCAGCCTCTTCGTATTTTTGTTTTTCTACTGCTACCTTTTTACCTTCCCTATAATCCTCTATAGATTTTTCTAATTTTTTTATGGAATCAGGAACGTTAACTTCGGATTGCTGAGCTCTACTTCCTGATTCATCTAAAGCATCTAAAGCCTTATCTGGGAAATTTCGGTCCGTGATATACCTTTCCGTTAGTTTAACACAATTTAAAATAGCTTCTTCTGTGTATTCTACGTTATGGTGATCTTCATATTTGGATTTGACATTATTTAGAATAGTTAAAGTCACTTCCGGAGAAGACGGATTGATTACCACCTTCTGGAACCTTCTCTCTAGTGCTCCGTCCTTCTCTATATTTTGCCTGTACTCGTTTAACGTGGTTGCTCCTATACATTGTAGTTCCCCCCGGGCTAAAGCTGGTTTAAACAAATTAGACGCGTCCATGGACCCGGATGCGCTTCCCGCACCCACGATCGTGTGTATCTCGTCTATAAATATAATCACTTCCGGATTTTCTTTTAACTCCTTTATGATGGCATTTATTCTTTCTTCAAATTGTCCTCTATATTTTGTACCTGCTACAACAGAACTTAAATCAAGAGTTAGAACCCTTTTATTCAGAAGATTTCTGGAAACTTTCCTTTGAACTATCTTTAAAGCAAGACCTTCTGCTATAGCTGATTTACCAACTCCTGGTTCTCCAAGGAGAACGGGATTGTTCTTTTTTCTGCGAGTTAAAATCTGAGAAACTCTTTCTATTTCTTCGTCTCTACCTATTATAGGATCCAGAAGTCCTTTTCTTGCAAGATCTGTAAGATCCCGGGAATGAGCCTCTAACATTGGGGTTTTACCGGTTTTACCTTGACCTATTCCTCCTAGGTAGTCATCATCTCTATCTTCGTCTCCAAATGACATATATTATTTTTATATCTTATATATGATAGAAGAAATAAAATTTCGATTTAAGGAATTACTGAATCCCCATTTATCGTCCAACCTGCTCCGGTAGGAACTGCTGTGGTAAGATAGGTTCTAGCAGATCCTGCATTAGCAAACCCTGCTCCCCCTGATCGTGAATTCTGAAAGGTTCTTCCTCCTTGATTGGCCATAGATACGGATGATGGGGTATTAGAATTAGTCTGGACGTAGTTTGCCCATCCGACTATAGTATCGGTATAATTTGCAGTGGACATCGATGAATTGGAAAATATATTATTCAATAGAACGCCGGTCGACCTTAAAGACCAAATGGATAGATTTTGATTAAACGATGATGACTGGAACATGAATCTCATATCTGTAGCTTTAGAAATGTTCCAAGAAGATATATCCTGATTAAATGGACTGCTCTGGAACATCTGAAAAGTTGAGGTAACTTCGGAGGTATTCCATAGGTTTATTGGCTGATTAAAACCCGAAGATGAAAACATACTTATCATAGAAACCGGTCCAGATGTTTTTATGATCCAGTTATTTATAGAAGAACCTCCTCCATTATTGAATGCCGAAGCAACAAGAAACATGTTCGTAAAATTACTTACAGAGGAAACATTCCACGATCCAATATCCTGATTAAATGATGTTGCCGATTGGAACATTGATGTCATATCAGTAACTGAAGACGTGTTCCATGTAGTAATGTCCCCGTTGAATAAGATTGCCGCAGTAAACATACCAAACATACTTGTAACCGAGGATGTATTCCATAGATTTAAATTCTGATTAAAAGAAGAAGCTAGTCTAAAAGTTTGGATCATATTAGTGACCGAGGAAACATTCCAGGAGAATCCCGATGTATTTATAGGTTGATTAAACGAGGTAGCACTGTCAAACATGTTCTGTATCGAAGTTACTGAAGAGGTATTCCAAGATCCTATCGGCTGATTAAATGAAGATGCATTCTGGAACATGGCCGTCATATTAACCGGGCCAGAGGTTTTAATTGTCCATCCGTCAATGGAAGGGCTTCCCCCGTTATTAAAAGAAGATGCCCCCGAAAATGTACTTTGAAAACCACTAACATTAGAAACATTCCAAGACCCAATATCCTGATTAAATGCAGTAGCTACGTTAAACATGGCAAACATGTTTGTAACAGCTGAGGTGTTCCAAGTTCCTATAGGTTGATTAAAAGGACACTGCTGGAACATTGCTGACATAACAACAGTACCGGTAGTTTTAATTGGCCAAACCCCTATGGAAGAACTTCCCCCGTTATTAAACGCGGATAGCCTAAACATATTTGAGAAATTAGGAATATTAGAAACATTCCAATTCCCTATATCTTGATTGAATTGGGTTGCCCCGTTAAACATTTCTGCCATAGCCGTAACGTTAGAGACATTCCAAGAGGATCCAGAAGTATTTATTGGGCGGTTAAAAGAAGTAGCGGACTGGAACATTGATTGCATATTTGTAACTGCAGAGGTGTTCCAGGTTCCTATAGGCTGATTAAATGCAATAGCTGAATTAAACATCGATGCCATAGTCGTAACCGCTGATGTGTTCCAGTTTCCTATTGGCTGGTTAAAATTAGATGCCCCCTGAAACATTTGCTGCATATTAACAGTACTGCTGGTCCTAATAACCCAGTTTTTAATAGAATCACTTCCCCCGTTATTGAACTGTGTAGAAGCAAAAAACATAGCTTGGAAATTAACAACTTCAGATACATCCCAATTTCCAATATTTTGATTAAACGTAATTGCACCTCCAAAGGCGCTATTCATAAATATGACACTTGAGGTGTTCCATGAATTTAAAGGAACATTAAAAGAAGTGCAATTTTGGAAGATAGCAGAAATTTGCAGAATATTAGAAACGTCCCAATTACCTATACTGTTATTCGAATTTATTAAATTTATACAATTGGAAAACATCGATGAGAGATTAGTAACTCCTGATAAATTAGGGGAATCTATAGCAGTTACATCCAAATTAGAACACCCCAAAAAAGAAGAATCGAAACTTGTCCAATTAATGGTTCCCCACTGTTTAATTTTTAATATTTTTTGTCTATCCCCTGTAAAATTAAAATAAATCCTCGGAAAAGCTCCGTATATCTCTACTTCGTATGTTCCTGCAGTTGGCCAGGTTATTGTGACACCACCAGTATTTCCTGTAGTTACCCCGTTGGTTGTTCTTACCGTGTAGCTATACCCTCCTCCTGTGGTGGGTATGGTAAATTGATTGCTCGAAGAAGTTCCTGCATTATCGGTCTTGACCTCTATTATAAAAGGTCTAGGTTTAGGCATGAACGGTACAATTCCTCTATATCCCATATTAATATTATTTAAGGTATTACCGAATCCCCATTTATCGTCCAACCTGCTCCGGTAGGAACTGCTGTGGTAAGATAGGTTCTAGCAGATCCTGCATTAGCAAACCCTGCTCCTCCAGATCCAGAGTTCTGGAAAGTTCTTCCCGTTTGGCTGGCCATAGAAACAGACGATGGGGAATTTGAATTAGTCTGAACGTAGTTTGCCCAACCGACTATAGTATCTGTATAGTTTGCGGTGGACATTCCGGAATTAGAAAATATATTATTTAAGTTAATTCCTGCTAATCTTAAAGCCCAAGAAGATAAATTACGATTAAAAGAAAAAGCCGCATTTAACATCAAATACATAGTAGTAACGGAAGAAACATTCCATCCCGATATGTCTTGGTTAAAAGAACTCCCCCCACTGAACATAGCATCCATAGTAACGGTTCCTGTAGTTTTGATCGACCAGTTATTAATCGAAGGACTTCCCCCATTATTGAACGAAGTAGCTCCTGCGAACATGTTGCTAAGATCGGAAACGTTAGACATATTCCAGTTTCCGCTTCCGAGATCCTGATTGAACAGAGTAGCTCCATTAAACATATTATACATAGTAGTAACTGCAGACGTATTCCAGTTTCCTATTGGCTGATTAAAAGAGGTAGCGTTTTGGAACATTGCAAACATGCTAACCGTTCCTGTTGTTTTTATAGTCCAGTTATCTATAGTGGGGCTTCCCCCGTTATTAAAATTAGAATTTAAAAACATATTCGTAAACGAGGTTACGTTAAAAACATTCCATGAACCGATATTTCTATTAAATGATGTTGCCCGTGCAAACATATCTGACATATTAGTAACAGAAGAAGTATTCCACGTAGTAACATTCCCGTTAAATAAAGATGCACTAGTGAACATTGCTTGCATAGTATTAACAGACGAAGTATTCCATAAATCTAGATCCTGATTAAATGCACTTGCTCCGGTAAACATATTTTGCATAGTAGTAACTGCAGACGTATTCCAATAAGATCCACTAGTATTTATAGGCTGATTGAAAGAGGTAGCGCTTTGAAACATTTGTTCCATAGTAACAGGACCTGTAGTTTTAATCGTCCAGTTATTTATAGAGGAACTCCCTCCGTTGTTAAATGCTGTTGCCGACTTAAACATTGCTAAAAAACTAAACACATTCGAAACATTCCAAGCTCCTATATCTTGATTAAATTGATTTGCAGAATCGAACATAGCAAACATGTTTATAACAGCTGAGGTGTTCCAAGTTCCTATAGGTTGATTAAAAGGACACTGCTGGAACATTGCTGCCATAACGACAGTACCGGTAGTTTTAATTGGCCAACCTCCTATAGATGAGCTACCTCCGTTATTGAAAGCCGAAAGTCTGAAAGTATTTGAGAAAAAAGAAACATTAGAAACATTCCAAGCTCCGATATCCTGATTGAATGAAGTTGCCCCGTTAAACATGTTTGACATATCTGTAACATTAGAAACATTCCAAGAGGATCCTGAGGTATTTATTGGCTGATTAAAAGAAGAAGCTGATAGGAACATTTGAACCATATTCGTAACTGCAGAAGTATTCCAACTTCCTATTGGCTGATTAAAAGAAGAAGCTGATTGGAACATTGATGACATATTCGTAATTAAAGAAGTATTCCAGCTTCCTATTGGCTGATTAAAGGAACTAGCTACACTGAACATTGAAATCATATTTACAACTGCAGAAGTATTCCAATTTCCTATTGGTTGATTGAATGCTATTGATTGCTGGAACATTTGTTGCATAATAACAGGTCCTGTAGTTTTAATTGTCCAGTTGTTAATAGAAGGACTCCCCCCGTTATTAAAAGAAAGATCCCCTAAAAACATAGCTGCGAAATTGCTCACATTGGAAACATTCCATCCCCCAAGATCTACATTAAATAAAGGGCAAAGTGTAAAAGATTGTTCCATCGTAGTGATCGTAGAAGTATTCCACTGACCTATACTTCCGTTGGAATTTACAAGGGAAGAACAATTTTGAAAAATTCTAAATAAACTAGTTACCCCTGATAAATTAGGAGAATCGATAGCAGTTACATCCAAATTAGAGCACCCCCAAAAAGATCTATTAAAACTCGACCAATTTATTGTTCCCCATTGTTTTACTTTTAATATTTTAAGTGTATCTCCTCCGTTGTTAAAAAAAATTCTAGGAAAAGCCCCATATATCTCTATTTCGTATGTTCCTGCAGTTGGCCAAGTTATTGTGACGCTTCCGGTATTTCCAGTAGTTACTCCGTTGGTTGTTCTTACAATGTAGCTATACCCTCCTTCTGTGGTGGGTATGGTAAATTGATTGGATGAAGAAGTTCCTGCATTATCGGTTTTGACCTCTATGATAAAAGGTCTAGGCTTAGGCATGAACGGTACTATTCCTCTATATCCCATTTAAATTTCTATAGATACTCCAATTACATCCCATTTAGAAGCATCGGAATTGTAAACGATTCCTAGGTATATGGTTTTATTTGAAGTAGTAAAAGTTGGAAGGGTAATTCCGACCGCTCTATATCCTGTGTCGTAGGATATAGCTCTAGAAGTTCCATTGTCTTTTATTCTTATTAGTAGATCTTTACCCTGAGCCCATGTTCCAGTAGGATTTGCCAGAGTGAGAGGAACTGCTTGAGCTGTTATTACTACCATGTCATCAGAATCGGTAGGAGTTACTGTGGAAGAACTAACAACGGATTGGACGTTGGGAGCATTCGAAAAAGGCCCGGTTGGCCCAGTTATTCCCGGAGAACCGTTAGATCCAGCAGGGCCGGTAGCTCCCGGAGATCCGGAACTTCCAGCTGGTCCTGTAGGGCCAGGAACTCCCGAAAGAGCTAAAGATTCCAAATAAAGGAAATTGTCGTCCATCTCATTGTAGGTGAGGGCATCTCCTTTTACATTTCTTAATACTAGTGGCATTTCTTATAGAATTTATTCCAACTATATATCAGAAGAAAAATAAGAAACAGGAAATTAATTTACAATGTAGATATGATAGTAGGGATATCAAATATATTTAGATCTATCAAAGGGCACTCGTGATTTAGACCGTGGAAATTATAATCGAAAAGGTAGCTATCTGGTAGTTTTATTCCTTCCGGTATCTCTGCTTTTATATTATCGTGGATGGAATACCCGAATAAATTAGGAGAAGTTGAAACCCAAAGCACCGTAGATTTTAGACCTAAAGCAGCCGAAGCATGTTGTAGACAGGAATCTATTAGGATTCTCTTTTCCGAAAATAAAAGAAGAGAAAATAGCTCCATGTTTGTCATCGTTTCATAAATGGCCTCTGCCCCAGGAATTCCCTGTTCCTTTGATCTGCATATCTGGATCACGTGATATTTTTGGGAAAGTATCTTAATTAGCTCTGCAGAAATGTGAAAAGGAATATCTCTTGCCCAGGAATATGTGTAAGGCTGATCATTTATTGGTCCCCCGTTGGTTTGTAGAACTAATAGAGGCTTATTTCTTCTCCATTTCTTTTCTCCAAACTGAATTTGTCTTGCATTGAAAATTAATTCTGGGCTTTCTCCTTTATATTCAAGATCGTAAAGTTTGCACCAGTTTTCTATAAGAGGAAGTCTTTTGTGTATATGGTCAGAAGTGAAATATGGCTCATGTTTAAATATCAAAGAATCCTTTCCGGAAATGTAATCTTCATAGAAATAAGGAGTAACCCCTATTCTGTAGACTCTATCTACAAAAGGAAGATTAAGAAAGACCTCGGGATAGGCACAAATAACAACTAATTTTCTTTTTGGGTGATTATTTTTTATAGCTTTTGCAACTGCGGTGGCCGCTACGTGTTTCCCTAGACCTCCTTCGATGTGAAATATTGAATACTTTTCCATTGTTTTAATTTTTAATTTTTATTAATTGTTCCAATAAAGAATGAGCTTTTTCATCCACTAAAGATTTCCATTCTGATTTTCCGTTTTTTATTTGATTTCTTATCTCTGTAGCAGAAATATTTTGGATTTCCCCTGTAACTTCTATCTCTTTAATTTCATATCCTACCCACCTTCCATAATTAACGCTAGATATATCAGGAATGATTATAATTTTAACCAATTGATTTCCTTCATATATTTTTTCCCATATGGATTTAACCTCTTCTGCGGACAAAGGATTTTTATCGTCCGGAACCATATCCCTAATTGCAATGAGAACTGGAAGACCTTTTTCTAGGTATTCATTAAATATGGTCATGTGACCTTTGTGTGGTGATTGGTATCTTCCTATAAATAAATTGTATGTCATTTTTTAACTTTTTCGATTCCAAATGGTATTTTATACCAAATTCTTTCGTGTATATAGTATGTAATTATTTTTATAAAAAAATCTGCACTTCCTATAGAAATTCCCAATGTAAGATTTCCGGTTACAAATGCTGCTATAAGAGAAGTTATACAAGAAGAATAAACTCTATAGGTAAAAGATTTTAGAATATGCCTTTTATGACTTACGGATTTTATTCTATCCGAGAGAATAACCCGGCTTCCTTCCCAGGTTATGATGGAAGGATCGCAAGTTATATGGTATTTTTCTCCAACCCCTTCTATGATGTCTTTTGTTGTTGTGCTCGGAGTAAGTAATTCCACTTCCGAAGCTAAATTTTCTTTTCCGTCTATAAGAACTCTCCATTTAAGATCGCTATCTCCAGAATCGTGATTATATCGTACACTTACTCTACTCATTTTATGAGTTTAGATATTTTATTATTTTTTGTACACATTCGGTTAAAGAAGAATCCGTAGAAAGATCTAAGTAATTTTCTTTTGGCGAAATGTAATTTTCAGCAAAATAAGATTCCCTTCCTCTTATCTGAGTAGTGTGTATATAGATCTCTTTAACATTGGAGATAGATTTTAGATCTTCTCTTAGATCCTCGTAAGGACTAATAAGAGCTACAATAGGAGTAAATCCTTTAGCTTCAAGAAATCTAGCTATATTATAGGCATTGGTTATATTTTTTCTCCTTCCCTCTTCGCTATAGTCCTTATTAACAAAGATCTCTCTAAGTTCATCCCCATCAATAACAACAGAATTATACAAGAGTTTTTCTAATTCTCTAGCAATTGTTGACTTTCCTGCCCCGGCTTGTCCGGTTAAATTTACTATCATTTTATTGATTATACAATAAAATTTAATAAAGTTTCTTTTTTGAGTTATTCTAATCCTGGATTTCCTAAGCCTTGTCTTTAGGAGGAAAAGGTATTTTTCCTTTAAAAGGAGTTTTTAATATCATAGGATCCGAATAAACGTATATTCTTTCTAAAAGAGTAGGATCCATTTTTTCCAATGTTTCCATAAATCCCTTTTGAGTTTTTACGTATTGCAAAAATTTAATACAGTTCTCTGCAGATTTTTTTTTCCGGTCTAGTCCTCTTCTGTTTCTAGTTCGATTCGAAAGGAATAAAAGGTACCTGTATTCCTCTATAGAATTTGGATAATATCTTAACGCTGGCTCGGGTCTTGGCCCAGGAATTGATTCTTTTTTAGTTTCGAATTCCTCTCTCTTTCCTATTATTCCAATAGAAATAGAACTCGTCTGTCTTAGGAGCTGAAATCTAATATCTTCTCTCTCCGCCATTGTTAAGCGCAGTAAGCATTCCCGCTCGTAATCGCTGAATCTATGTCAGTTTTTTCCTGAGTAGTTAAAGCTTCAGAAAACCATTCTTTTTTAAGCATATGCTCTAAATGCCTAACATTTCTATCTACGGTTTTAACTTTTTCTTCGGTTTTCGGCTCCGCTACTTTTTTATTTATTAAAGTAACTGAATCTTTTGCTGCAGAAATAGATTTTTGAACTTGTTCTGGAGTTGGCGGGGTTCTTTCTAATTTATCAACCATTTTTAATTTGTTTAAATTTATAGATTATATATCTTTATTCCAAATCAAAAATAATTAAATCTTTTGAAATACCAGTCATAATGGGATTTTATTCTAGAACATTCTTCTTTTCCGAGTACATTAACAAAATCAGAAGGAATTGGTTTTACCTGGGGATGTATTTTATGATCCCCAAAAATACCGTGTATAACATCATTTTCGTGAGTTAGTTGTTGGACATTATCAAAATTATGAGAGAAATAAGGTATTTCTAGATAGTCATATATTCTTTTCATTTCATTCTCTGGATCTTTAGAAAAATCTTCAAATCTTACAAAAAGAATGTTCTTATCGAATCCCTGGTGAATAGATTCATTTAACCATTCAAGGGAAGGACCTATCGGGGGAGCAACGGAAAAATGATCTACCCTAGATCTAGTAGTCATATTTTTCAGTTCTGCCCCGTTTACAATTCCTGGATCTTTGTGAGGATTTTTTCTGAAATTTTTTTCCATGGAAGCAAATATTCCCCTTAGATCTCTAACCATACAAACCATTTTAATTCCGGGATCGAAAAAATTTATAAAATTATAGGATCCAAGCCAGCCTCTACTTTTTTCCATAACATAAGGTCTATCAGTAATCCCATCGTAGAATCCATACAGACCGGTTTTGCAGAAATTTTTAAATCCTTTTTTCATTTCTTCTGGATCCTGAGCTTTAAAAGCATCCCCCGAACTGTATATGCTTCTTGCCTGTAAGAGAAATTCTATAACTCCGGAAGTCGGAGTTGAATAGATGCCAGGATTTTGCATCATGACATTCTGGAGCAAAGTAGATCCAGCCCTCGGCATAGAAGCATTGAAGAATATTTTTTGAACCATCTTTTGAATTTTATATTAATTTTTTAGATGGTATTTTTAGACTTGTTTCGATTAAGCCAGAAGTATTTTTTCAGAAACCCCGTTTATGATAACACTCCAGGTTCTAGAAGAAGTACAGGTCTCGACCGTTACCGGACCCGTATTATAAGAAGCAGATCCTACTACAAATTGGTTATTTCCAGTAGCTACTGCCGCCCTACCCATAATTATAGAATGAGAGTAATTACCTGTATTGGTGTCACACCCTATAGCTATATTTCCAGTCCCCGAGGTATTCCCGGATAAAGAGTTATACCCTATACCTATATTGTAACTTCCTGTATTATTTGCATTTGCAGATCTATATCCGAGAGCGATATTATATTGTCCTGATGTATTCTGGAATAAAGAACAAGATCCAATTCCGGTATTAGCACAAGCAGTATTTGTGTAAAGAGATCTATATCCTATAGCAACATTATATCTTCCAGAATAATTACTAAATAAAGATCTAGTTCCTAAAGAGGTATTTCTATACCCAGTATTATTATTTCTCTGAGAATATTCTCCTATAGAAACGTTTCCATAGCCAGTCGTGTTAGAACATAAAGATCTACTTCCTATAGCGATATTACAGCTTCCTGTGGAATTAGCTAATAAAGAGTTAGGACCTATAGCTATATTAACCGCCCCCGTAGTATTTCCTGCTCCAGCTCTATATCCGAGAGCAGTATTGTAGGATCCCGAGGTATTGGACTCTAGAGAACGGGTACCGATTCCCGTATTGTAGTTAGAAGTAGTCGAGTAAAGAGATCTATATCCTATAGCAACATTATATCCTCCGTTAGAATTATTCGATAAAGATCTAGTTCCTAAAGAGGTATTTCTATATCCCCCTGTATTATTTAGCTGTGAATATCTTCCTATAGAAACATTTTCATAACCTGTAGTGTTTAATTCCAGAGATCTATAGCCTATAGATATATTGTAATCCCCAGTTGTATTATAAGCCATAGAACAAGTTCCTATAGATACATTATTATACGCATAGGATCCTCCCAGAGTTCCTTGTAAAGATCTATATCCTATTCCAATATTACAATACCCGTAAGCGGAATTCGTTAAAGCATAATCCCCTAAAGCTATATTTCTTCTCCCCCGGTATGAATATAGCATCGACTCGTTTCCTATTGAGATGTTACACTCCCCATATTGATTAAATAACATTGAGCTTTGTCCTATAGCTATATTTTTGACCCCCACCGTATTGAAAGCCATTGCTGCAAGACCTATACCAATATTACATGCTCCGGTCGTATTAGAATATAAAGACCCAACACCTAAGGATATGTTGTTTCCCCCTGTTGTGCTACAATACTGGGATTCTTGTCCTATAGCTATATTACAGGATCCGTTTGTATTATAGAATAGAGCTTTATCTCCTATACCGATGCTAAAATTTCCATCTTCGTTATAAGCTAATGCCTGGTGTCCTAAAGCAACATTCTTGCATCCGTTCCCATTTTCGTATAGAGTACTTCTTCCTATCGCCACGTTGTTATTTCCGGTCCCTAAGTTTTTATATAGAGCATTTCTCCCTATAGCTACGTTATTATATCCGGTAACATTTCCGAAAAGAGCTTTTCTCCCTATAGCTACATTCTCGGATCCCGTGGTGTTGTTTATCAGAACGCATCTTCCTAGAGCCACGTTAAAATCACCTTGTGTATTATAAAAAAGAGCTTCTCTACCAATCGCTATATTAAGATCCCCTCCGTAGTTTCTATAAAGAGACCTATATCCCATTGCTATATTATGATATCCGTCGTAATTACAATACATAGATGATTTTCCTATAGCTATATTGTGTACCGAATAAGGACTCGCTCCGTAGTATCCGTATAGGGAATTACTGCCTATTCCTATATTTCCATCTCCTGCAGATTTCTGGTTAGACCTATACCCTATACCTACATTATTAGAAGAGGTAGAACTACTTAAAGAATATGCCCCTAGCCCTACATTTGCTGATCCTGCTGTATTGTTTGCCGATGCATATAAACCAATTGCGGTATTATACGATCCCGTGGTGTTATTTCTTAAAGAACTATACCCTAAAGAAATATTCTTATTTCCGGTAGTATTTGCAGCTTGAGATAAATTTCCTATAGCAGCGTTGTAATTTCCGTAGGTATTATTATTTAAAGATGCGATGCCTATTCCTAAATTCTTGGATCCGGTAGAATTATAATAAAGAGAATAGGAACCTATTCCTATGTTTCCATATCCCGATAGATTATTAGCTAAAGATCTATATCCCATAGCTAAATTAGAATAACCTGTAGTATTAGAACGTAGAGAATTTTCTCCTATAGCTAAATTGTAATATCCTGTTGAATTGTTGTATAATGAACACCTTCCTATGGATATATTTGAATATCCCGTTGAATTGTTCTGGAGAGAGTATCCTCCTATTGCTATATTATCAGGAACCGATCCCCCTCCTAGACCTATTTCTACTGTGTTAACCGAAAGAGTGCTTCCGTTAAAAGTTAGATTTGGCTGTCCTGTTGCTCCATTAGATCCATCGGATGTAAGAACCTCGTTAGCTACCCCTGTAATTGTTCCTATCCCTTCGACAACCGTACAAGTACCAGTATTGTCTATTTTTGTTAACTTTCCGGAATCGTTCAGGTTAAACCCTAAAAAATAGCTTCCTGGAGCTATTTGGCTGAAGTTTATTAAGTTAAAATCTATTTTAGGTATTTCTACTCCCGAATTATACATATTTCGTGATATTTAAGTTCTTTAATATTATTATATATCTACTCTTCCTAATAAATCTTCGTTAAAACAAAGTATTCTGAAAATATAGAATTTGATGTGCTTGCGCTTCCCCATTCGGCTGTGATTTCTAGGGTATTAGAAACCGTAGTATCAAAATCCGTATTGTTATGTGAGTGAAAAGTTATTCCCTCGATAGCATTTTGGGCATCCCTATTATGATTGAAAATTCCCCCGGATGATATAGAAGCTGCCCCTGTTCCCCCTACTGCTCTAATCGTGAAATTTATACTCATGTCCCAGGATTTTATTGCTGCTGTCTGCCCAACATTTCCACTGAATTGATAAATCCCAGTATCTGATAAAATAACGGTTCCATTTGTTTTTATTCTTATCTGTAAGGTCTCGTTGTTTAAAGCTTTTATATGGCCCCCCAATCTTGCAGTGAAAGAATCCCCAACTTGAAATCCATTTTGGGGAACGTATAGATATCCAGTTCCCCCAGTTCCCCCTATTATAAGAGAAGATTCTGTGGTCGTATTGGTTATATCCGGGCTTACTGTGATCTGAGAAAAAAGACCTCCCATTCCTCTAGTCTTAACCATCTTATTATCTGACGTATCTAATACCAGAACAGGGTTAAAAAGAATTGTTGAATCTGGATTATTTAAATGGATCTTGGTAGCATGTGTGGTATTATCGCATACCGAAGCCATATTGCTTCCTATTATAGTTGATCCACAGTGCGAAGCAGTAGATCCGGTTCCGTTTATAATGGTAGAATAACATCCAGAAGCCGTATTTGAACTCCCATTTAGAACCGAAGAGTAGTTACAAGAAGCCGTATTTAAACACCCATTTAGAACCGAAGATCGAGATCCGGAAGCCGTGTTAGAACTCCCATTCAGAACCGAAGAGTAGTCATTAGAAGCCGTATTTGAACCCCCATTTAGAACCGAAGATCGATATCCGGAAGCCGTGTTAGAACTCCCATTTAGAACCGAAGAGTAGTCACAAGAAGCCGTGTTAGAACTCCCATTCAGAACCGAAGATAGAGATCCGGAAGCCGTGTTAGAACTCCCATTCAGAACCGAAGAGTAGGAATTAGAAGCCGTATTTGAACCCCCATTTAGAACCGAAGATAGAGATCCGGAAGCCGTGTTAGAACTCCCATTTAAAACCAAAGATCGAGATCCGGAAGCCGTGTTAGAACTCCCATTCAGAACCGAAGAGTAAACAAAAGAAGCCGTATTTGAACACCCATTCAGAACCGAAGAGTAAACAAAAGAAGCCGTATTTGAACACCCATTCAGAACCGAAGAAAAATTTGCAGAAGCCATATTTAAATCCCCATTTAGAACCGAAGATTGAGATCCGGAAGCCGTATTTGAATTCCCATTCAAAACCGAAGATAGAAATCCGGAAGCCGTATTTGAATTCCCATTTAGAACCGAAGAGTAGTCACAAGAAGCCGTATTTGAAAACCCATTTAAAACCAAAGATCGAGATCCGGAAGCCGTGTTAGAACTCCCATTCAGAACCGAAGAGTAAACAAAAGAAGCCGTATTGCATCTTCCGTTTAATACAAAAGAATGAAACCCACTGGCAGTACCTCCGGTACCTCCGCCTATAAGAGAGAAATCACCAGTAGCTACATTATTATTTCCGTTTATCACCGAGGATCTTAACCCCGAAGATCTATTATTTGATCCGTTTAGAATTAAAGAATAATCTCCGGTAGAATTATTGCAAACCCCATTTAGTACAGATTGATATTCCCCCGGTAAACCACAGCAAGAGAAAAATCCAGCTTTATTAAAATTACCGTTAATTACTATAGAATTACTCCCTTTTGTTAAATTACTCCCTCCATTTATAATAGAGGAGCTAATTCCCATCGAGTTATTTCCTGTTCCTCCTATTATAGTAGAATAATCCCCTTCCGATATGTTATTTTGACCGGTTACGATTGTGGAATAGTCGCCAATAGATCTATTTTTTCTACCTCCTAATATACCGGAATAATCCCCTAAAGTGGCATTTCCACCACCCCCTAAAACTGAGGAAAAAGAGCCTCTAACTCTATTAGAATATCCCCCTCCTACTGTAGAAGAAGTTCCCCCTACCGTATTAAAAGTTCCCCCTAGAATAGATCCAGAAGGATGACAATTGCATATTTCATTTTCCGCTCCTCCTGATATAACAGAATATGCGGAATCCGAAGTGTTGTGAAACCCTCCAGAAATAGTAGAGGCTAAAGAAATAGTTGAATTTAAATACCCTCCGGAGACAGTAGAGTAATCACCGTCCGCAGAATTACATGCATCTATTCTTAAGGTAGAAATGTTTCCATTTCCATCTTTAACGACTGCACCAGTTATTTTCACTTCTTTACCATTGGAATCTAATGTGTACCATCCGTCGTCTTTAGGGTATATTTTAGAAAAATTGGAATCAGGAAATCCCGGTTTTGTTCCTAGATTCCTATACTGAGGTGAAGAATATATTTTCTTATCGTTCGACATATTATGATAATTTTGATTGGAATATTATTGTTCCTGTTACTCCTGCAACTGTAGTTATTCTAACCTGATAAGGATTTAATATTACTAGGTCTAAATCTATAGTTGTATTTCCTTCTTTTGCACTATAGACAAAATTAGTAGTTCCCATACCGTGGGTTATTGTTAAAGGAAGGAAAGGAAGAGTTGCGAAATTCTTAGCTACCACTTGAACGCTGCTTCCTGAAGTTAAATTAAGAAGTCTTATGTTTCCAGTTCCTAGGTTATTTACTTGCCCGGTAGCTCCTAGTATAAGTCCCCCGTTTGCTATTACGACTTCTCCGTAGTTATTTAAAGTTCCTTCTACTGTAAAATCCCCATATACGAAATTTTGATACGATTCAGGGATTGTAAAAGTTTCTCCGTAAGGTATATTTCTTTTATTTCCTGCAGGAATAAAAATTTGGGATTGACCAGTTCCTCCCGTAGCGCTTGCTCCGGATCCAATGAAATCTATATCCGTGGTGGAAGAAGTTATTAAGGATCCTTCGTATTTTATGTTAAGAACATTTGGTCCGGATGGACCAGTAGCACCTGTTGGACCTTGTGATCCTGCGGTTCCGGTAGCACCTGTTGGACCTTGTGATCCTGCGGTTCCGGTAGCACCTGTTGGACCTTGTGATCCTGCGGTTCCGGTAGCACCTGTTGGACCTTGTGATCCTGCGGTTCCGGTAGCACCTGTTGGACCCGTTGGCCCATTAGACCCAGAAGATCCAGATGGCCCTGTTGGCCCTGTTGGCCCTGTACCTCCACTAGAAATCAAGGATTGGAGATAAAGAAGGTTATTGTCCATCTCCGTATAAGTCAGCGGCTTTCCTTTTACGTTTCTTAGAATTAGAGGCATATTTTAATTTTTATACTATTCGTTAGTATATATCTTTATCTAATAAAGGCTTTTTTGGTATTGTAATACTTTAATTTTTGGATTGAAAATATTTCTCAATTCTCTTACTCAATCTTACCCTTGGATCGTTTTCCAATCTATTTAATTCGCAGTAAGGAAGAATAAATCCAAAACTTAAGAAAACCCTTCGGGAATTAAATTCGTTAGTCCAGTGTTTGTATAGAGAAGCTTCAAATCCATATAAATCCGTTTGTTCTATTTCTATAGGATTTCCGTCTATAAAAAGTTCATAATCCTCTGATAGAACACTAATGTTACATTTATAATTTACATATCCATCTACAGAAGCATCATAATGAGGATTTATTTTCCCCCCTTTGTTCATGTCAACAGCTTGAAGAAAAATATTATCTTTTGAGAATCCAAATTTATTGGAAATTCTTTCTATTATTTCGTGAATAAAATCCGGAAGTGGATCTTTCGAAACACCAGATATAGATTGAAATTTTGTGATGTAATTGGTTAAAGGAGTATCTGAAATATCAAATATACAAGATTTTCCTTTTAAGTCTTTTGATAATTCAGAGAGATGATAATTGCTATCATTTCCTTTATGATCTAAAGAATAAACCCAATCAAGGATTTGTATCGACTCTTCTTTCGATATAAAATTTTTTATTAGTCTATAACAATCCGTATTTTCCAATTTTTTTAAGGCTGTGTTTTTCTAAAAATTCTTTTGGATTCATAGCTTCTATTATAGTTAACTCTGCTGAATCCATAAGAGATTTTGCTTTTTCTTCGGTAACTGCCATAACACATAGTTTATGAGTTGCCGGCAATTCTCCAGTTGGAGATAAACTTATATTTAAGATATTATCGGATTTCATTTTTTCCCTTGCTTGCGAAACTTTAGATTCTTCACATAATATACAGATTCTCATAATTTTTATTTATTAATTATATACTCTTATTTCTATTGGGGTCTTGTATAATATATTGTTACTATTTGGAGGAGCTCCAGTACTGAATGATGCTATATACATACTAGATAGGTCGTATGTTGCTGACTTTACTATTTCTGATGGGCTATTAATATCACCAGTTGTATTAGTTATAAAAATAACAGATTTATTATTTGTAAATAACTCATTTGAATTAATACTATAAAAACCATCACTATTATAAGTAAACCAAATATTCCCAATAGTATTCTCTAACACTGTTACTACTGGAGCTCCTGTGTCGTAAACAACTATAGTATCTCCACCTCCTTCATTTGCACCCCAACTATTTGGAGTTGTTCCTGTTGCAACAAAGGAAGTCCCGCTATTATTATTAGGAGCTCCTACATTTGTAAAATCCATACCAGGAGACGGGTTAGTAAATTGATAAGTAACACCTATAATTAAACTTCCACTATCCTGACCATCAACAAAACTTTCGCCACTCTGTGTTAATAAAGCTGTATACACTTTATATGCAGGTAAAATGAATTCACCATTTATAGTTTGATCTGGTAAGTTGTTTACGATGTATTTTGTTGTTGCCATTATTATTCGTTTATATTTTTACTCTCCTACCCATCTTGCTTGGAACCAAGACCTTGAGTCGAATTGTGCTCTTGAATTTGATCCCCCGCCAGTATTAAAAGCGTCTACGTAATCGGTTGAACCGTTTAGATATACAATTTTTGTTACCTGTTGAGCTACCGCATTAAAAGAACCAGCCGCTGCCACAACTGCATTGTTTTTCCTAATTGCCATGCTTGCTTCACTGTTTCTATAAATGTCATAAGTTGCGGTTATTTCCCAATAACCTGCCTTTTGCGGTGTAAATCTATAAGTTGAAGTATTGAACCAACCGCTTGGTACATTAACCGTATTGTTCACAATACTATATCTACAGGTATCATTAGTAAAACCACCTGGTAAAGTGTAAGTCTCATCCGCATGTGCTTCAAGTAAATAGAGACTTGTTGCAGGTCCAGTAGCTCCAGTTTGACCAATAGCACCGGCAGGTCCAGTAGCACCGGCAGGTCCAGTAGCACCAGCAGGTCCAGTAGCACCAGCAGGTCCAGTAGCACCACTTACCCCATTACTCATTGTTTCAATAACAGACAATTGTGCATAATCCCCCGTATCAACAGAAGTTCCAGCAGGTATTCTAATTTGTAATGTGTGAGAACCGGCCGATAAATTTTCTACATTAAAAACGAAAGGTATAGTTGTGTGAACATTAGCGTTATTGAAATAAAAACTTGATGACGCTACAACCGAACTATCGATTAAGAAATCAAAATTTCTGAATCCTATTGATGATGCAAATGCTGAAAAACTTAAGTTAAATTGAATTGTCGAACCCGATTGAGAAGTGTATTCTGTAGTCCATTCTGTGACGATTGTTTGCCCAGATCTTGTTGTTGCAGGAACATTGTTTAAGAGTTGAGTTAATTTCAAATAACCACCAGAGTTACCGGTAGCTCCAGAAGGACCTTGAGGACCAGATTCCCCAGTTGCACCAGCGGGACCTTGAGGACCAGTAGGCCCTTCAGCCACTCCGGTAAAAGCAGTTGTCTGTACTGTATCATCTGGGAACGTTAAACCTGTTGTGCCAAAACTCCAAGCCGTTCCAATCCCGTCAGAGAAGTTAATGTTTACGTTTGTCGGATTAGCAACCACCGCACTGCCTGGAGCGGATGGCCCGCTATTTATTAAATTTGGAATTGGTACATTTGTAAGATTTGAATAATCTAACGAACCCGTTATTCCTTCTGTTACAATTAAAGAACCGTTAATCTGCCCTGATGCATTATTTACAATGTACTTTGTTGTTGGCATTTCTATTCGTTTATATTTTTAATTGTTAGAATATCATTTTCGTCATAGAAAGATAATCTTTTTGTCCCTCCTTGTCTTTCAAAAATCTGACATGTATAGGATTCATAAACAGATGGATTAGGACCAACCTCTGTAACCGTAATAACTACATCGTCAGAATAAACTGAATTAACAATTATATTTATATCTTGTGTACCCCCGAATGCACTTCCGGGTATCGTTAATCCATTTCCAACTGAATAAGAACCCCCACCATTACTTAATACCACACTATCGACCAATCCGTCAACAACGGTAACATCAAAGGTTGAACCCTCGCCAGTACCTGTTCCTCCTATGGCTGATATATTTGGATATGATCCTGTAGCACCAGTTACACCAACGGAGAACCAAGAATTTGGGATATTACCCCAAGTAACACCATCATAACTATAAAATAAAATTACAATGTCATCGCCGCTTCTTTCTTGCATCCTAACTTTAATAGGATATGTTCCCTCTGTTAATGGTATTGGATACTGATTTCCACCAGGTCCGCTTCCGTTATAGCTATGTGCACCATACCAATCTGCAACTTTAATTTCATTGACAAAAGCATCAGAACCATCATCACTGCTTAACCCAAAATAGTATACATTATCTGAAGGGATTTTTATATATCCTTCAATTACCATAGCATAGTCATCTTGGTCAGTGCCTGTTTTTGTTGAGTATGAAACACCTTGAATATTGGAAGAATAGTAGGTATCAAAAAGAGGACTATTATCTATTAGATAATCCATTTCTGCTTCATTATTTGGGAATTGGTATGTTAAGTCAGCAGGTTTATAAATTTTAACACTCAAATTAACGGTTGAAAATGTGGTGATGACACCGGTTAAACCCCCAATTTTATTCCCTGATATTGTTATTGTGTCGCCAATCTGATATAACTTTCCTGGTGAATTACCAGTAACTCCGATAACTAAACCGCCGGAAACCCCAATATCAAAAGAAGCATTAACTCCGTGACCGTTTGATGTTCCAGTTAATCCTACATAGGTATTATCAATAGCCGTTGCCCCTGTTGCCCCTAGTGCGGTATATGTAAAATCTACTATGTTACCATAATTAGGTGTAAAATCTTCAGAAATAATATCGGTATCAATAACATTCCATTGGAAATAATCACCGAGAGTATTGAATTGGAAATAATTACCAACTCTATTATTATAGAAGTATTCACCAATAGTGTTATTATAGAATTCATCACCAATATAGTTTTTCTGTGTGCTAGAACCCCCAAATCCAAAACCTTCACCTATTGTGTTGTCAACAAAGAAATTACCAATTTCATTATATGCAAAATTTTGGGCTATTGTATTATCGAAAAAAGCAGAACCGATGTTGTTAGTTCCAAATCCATCGCCGATAGTATTACCAATAAAATCACCTTTAATTACATTTCCAAAAACATCACCCAAAAAGTCGTTATTTGTTGTAAAAGGACCAAAGGAATTACCGAAACAAGACCCACTAAATTCATTTGCTGAAAAACCATAATCTACTTTATTAGAATTAAAGTCTTGATCTGCCATATTACCCTTAAATTCATTGAATATTTGGTTGTCATGAAAGTTACCATATATTGTGTTATCCTCAAATCTAACACCTATTCTGTTTTCGTAAAATGATTTACTTGAGGGGTTTAATATATTACCCAATGTGTTATTGTAAAAATACTCACCAATCGTGTTATCATAAAATTGACAATAAATGTCATTTTGATTAAATCCGTTACCGATTAAATTACCATAAGCACCCCAATAAATTTTATTTTGATAAAATCCGTTACCAATATCGTTTTTATAAAATTGTTCTTTAATTTTATTATTATTGAACTGATTACCGATTTCATTATTTTGAAAATCCCCGCCACTTATTTCATTATCACGGAAATCATTCATAATATTATTTCTGTAAAAACTATTTTGAACTATATAGTTGTTATAAAAGTTTTCACCAATTCTATTATATTGGAAATTTGAGGTAATTCTATTATTGTAAAAATAATTTCCAATGATATTACCATCAAAATCATCGTCGGTGATGTTGTTATAAAAATGGTTTCCAATATTATTATCATGACAATCATCAAAAAATGTGTTGTTATAACAACTATCACCAAATTTATTACCTATAAATCTAGTATGAAAAACATTATTAGCTAAAAGAAAATCATTCTCCTCCCAATCATATAAATTAGCATGATTACCAATATAGTTGTTAAAATTATCAGTACCCTGAAAAGTATAATACTCTTCAAACACAGATGGATCATCTACATTGTTTTGATAGTAACTACTATATTCATCCCAATCGGTATAATACATTTTAGTATTTGGACCTAAAGTGACAGTTGTCAATCCACTAATAGTCATTTCAGTATCACTAACGATATTTGTTACTTCATAAACCCTATAATCATTGTTATCTGGCTCAAAACCAACTATATTACCTACAGAAACATTACTTAAGAAATTAGTACCAGTACCAAAAACTGTCATTTCGGTTGAAGAAATATCCGCAACAGCAACAGTTCCCTGATACGGGTTGTTTAGTGAAATTTCATAATATCTATATCTTTTGAACAAAATTGTTCTGTGGTCATAATCTGTCCTATTATTAAACTCATCAATTCTTTCTGTTATTCTACCTTTAGCTGGGGATCCAGTTCTTTCTGTAAGATTAAATGAAACATCATACTTAATACTATCTTTTGGATAGGTAGGTTGATATGCGTTTTCAGATAAAGTTGAATTTGATGTCGCAAACACAATGATTGGATCAACATCTGCTACTTTATAGTTATCTCCATATATTGGATTACGATTATAATCATAATCAGGTTGGTCATAACAAGTTTGGAAATCTGTTATTATATAGTATGATCCAGGTATAAGGGATGATCCAGTAATTCCTGAATATAATTCAGAATAGGTTACCGATATAAAATCGGCTCCAGATCCAGTAGCACCGGTAACTCCAGCAGGTCCAGTAGCTCCAGTAACCCCGTTAGTTCCGGCAGGCCCAGTAGATCCAGTAATACCTTGAGATCCCTGAGGACCAGTAGCTCCAGTAACCCCGTTAGTTCCGGCAGGCCCAGTAGATCCAGTAATACCTTGGGATCCCTGAGGACCAGTAGCTCCAGTAGACCCAGTAGGTCCTACAATAACACTTCCGTCTGAAGTTAAATATCCTCCGGTGGCAGACATGATAACTCCTCCTTCTGCGGTAGGACCTCCTAGAATAATAGTGTCCATAGAAACAGAAGATCCAATAGCGGAAAGGGTAGCATCTCCTAGATATATTGTATTTCCGGAAAGATAAAGATCTCTCCAAGAATATCCGGCAGTTGCACCTAGATCATAAGTACCCCCGGTTGCAGGTATTAAATCAGTATCTAAAGCTGTTATATCATATCCTATATAATAAGGAAGATCGTTCCATAGTGTACTTCCATCCCCGATCTTCATTCTTGAAGTGTCGGTTTCAAATCCAGGTTCCCCTAACAGAAGAACCGGGTTATTATTAGTCCAATTTGTTGATGTGTCTCTTCTTAATACTATTCTGTAAGCCATTATTATTGATTTAGATTCTTCTCCTCTATATATCTAAACCAGTAACGGCTTTCCCAAGAAAGGGGAAAGATTTATCTTATTATAGCGACATGCCCAAAATTTTGTATTTTATCGTCATTCCCGAAAACATTAAATTTAATTTTCCAAGAATACACACCATCTTGACATTTTCTTCCATCGAAAGTTCCATCCCATCTTCCTTCCGGATCTTTTGTTTCCCAAACAAGTTCTCCCCATCTATTAAAAACCGAAAATGAAAAATCGTTAATGTCGTGTCCTTCGGTCATCACAGGTCCAAATACCTGATTGTGTTCATTTCCGTCTGGTGTAAATGAATTAGGTATCCAGTATAAAATTCCTGGACATTGTGTAACTATAACCTGATAAGTTTGCTCAGAATAGCATATAATATTTTCTCTTCTTAGAACTATATTATAAATTCCAGGCTGATTAAAAGTGTAAATTAATTCGTCTCCAAAATAAGAAATACCATTTACGTACCAAGTGTTAGATCCTGGGCCATTAAAAGTTGAAAAATAAGTATGGGTAACATTTTCCCCACATATCTCAAAAATTTGCTGGCAGAACAAAAAATTCGATATGAATAAAAAACTTATAAAAATAATTTTTCTCATGGATTTCCGGTTTTAATTTTTATTGTGGTATCGGATTCAAAGATTTTTTGTGTTTCTATTTTCTCTTTCTTCTTTTCCTGAGTTCTATTAATCTCTTTAGTTGGCTCGAAAAGTAAAGCCAGCCAAAGAGGAAATAATAATCCTGGCCAAGAATCAATCATTTTAATTATGTTGGATAGGAGAAAGAGAAGGGGTTCCATAAACAGGAACTACTACAGAAGTGGAAAATGTACACCCTGAAGATCCCACCGTGTAAGTCACTGTAGAAGTAGCGTTAGATCCGTTTGCAACGTTGTCTGGACAAAATTGGTTTCCGGATACTCCAGTACCGGACCAAGTTCCTCCTGCTGGGGTTCCAACCAGTGTAACGCAAGGATCGGATTCACAGAAAGGCCCTAGTGCAGTGATCGTTGGGATAACTTGATAAATTAAAACATTTAAATTTACTGGAGCTGCAGGACAGTTAGCAGGGGCCGGAGAAGAATATGTAACTGAAACCCCGTTGGTAATTAGACCAGGGGAAGCAGAGGACCAGTTCACTGATATAGAGTTAGTTCCTTGGCCTGCGGTAATTACGCCAGGAGCAGTAACGGTCCACGTATATGTTCCAGATCCTATTGAAGGAACTGTATATGTAGATAGAGCTGTAGATTGATAACAAACCGTATCCGGGTTTGTTGTTGTCAATTGAGAATAAGCCGAAAAAGATAAGGCTGATGCTAAGATTAAAAAGATTTTTTTCATGGTTTCTGGGTTTTAGTTATGTGATATGGGGTTTAAAATTAACTGAGGCGGATTGATAAGAGTTACTGTAGCAGTGGATACGCATCCGGACGCATCCGTGACCGTGACCGTATAAGTTCCCGAGGGTAAATTAGTAGCGGTTTGTGTTATTTGTGCCGGAGAGGTGTTCCAGGAATATTGATATGGGCTTACTCCGTTAGGAGTAGCAGTAGCAGTCCCATTTGTCCCGTTATAACAGGTAGGACTCACTGAAGTTGCTGTGGTAGTACAACAATTAAGTATAGCAGAAAATTGATAATTAGGATCATCGGTACAAGCAACTGAAGTCCAGTTTCCAGTTTCCCCGTCGGATGTAGTATTAATAGACATATTTAAATTAGTTCCCGAAGAACAATTTGCTTTTGTTGTAATTCTCCAACACCAAGTCCAAGTCCCGGTTCCGCTCACCGGAGAATAACCCCAATTATTATTAAAAATTCCATCCGGAGGAGTTGCACCAACAGGATCGCTATCAACCCACCACCCTTGTCCTAAAGGACCGTTTGCCCAATACCATCCATAAGTTCCGGAGGGAGGAGGAGGGGTTCCGTTTGATTGTAGTGTTGATAAATTCCACCCATTTCCGAATGTCGGAATAATTCCGTGGATCCAGTTTACACTAACCTGATTATAATTCGTAATAGTGTAGCAAAAAGTTACTTGGGTTCCTGGTAGGTAAGCCCCGTTTGTAGGAGGAGGAGTTACCGTTAGATAAGAAGATGTATTACAGTCTGCACAATCGTTAGAGGCATTGATTGACATATTAAAATTTCCGGTAGCTGTTGAATTACTACCGCTTATTTGTATGTAATAGGTTTGTCCGATTGCTAAGGGCTCGAAGGTAGCAGAATTTGCTCCTGCCGCAGTTCCGTTGTTGTCGCAATTTACCCCAGATAAATTATTACAATTGGTTCCATTCCATAGAGATATGGCTGGATTTGGAAGAGCCGGGGAACCCCCGGTTATGTTAATAGTTACCCTAGTTCCAGTAGCAACGAATCTATACCAGACGTCTAAGGCAGGAGCAGGCTGATTTCCTCCGGTCTGACACCCAAGAAGATACGTGTAAGGAGTAGGAGATGTTGAATTTATATTAGTCCCTGAAACATTTACCGACGTTCCAATCCCACTGGGGCAAGCTACTGGGTTAGGTAAAGTTATTAGGGTCGCACCAGAACAGTTGTCGTTTGCCGGCTGTGAAAATGCTAGAATAGAAAAGAATAGTAAAAAAAGTAAAATAAAAATTCTCGGCATCATAAAGGAATTTAATTATATATCCATTTCTATTTAATTAATACTTTTTATTTCAATTAGGGGCGTTTATATACCTACAAAAAATAAAAATATTTCACTTTTTTAGAATTATTTTAGAAAAATAATACTTTTATACTAGAGATCCTTAGTATAGATTTTCCATTTTCTTATCCTAGCATATAAAAAATGGACATTTTCCCCTATTTTCACCATAGATATGGTATAACAATTTAATTTTTATTTTATGAAAACTCTTTTTATCACGATCTCTACTCTAATCACATTCAATTTCTTTGCACAGTCTAGCATTTGGGTCTCTTCCGAAAATATGTCTTCGGTTCAAGAGAGCCCAGAGTTTATTTCGACTATGGGACAATTAGGGGATATAATAATAACTCATCCTTTTACTTCTTCTAGGAATGAGGATCTTCTTAAGGTCTATGAAATCTCTTGCGAATGTAACGAAATAGATTTATACTCTTTAATGCACAAAGTTCCTGGATTATCTGGAATCGAATATGCCCCTAAGTATGAAACTCTAGCAGACCCTAATGACTATTCTGTTTCTTTTACAGGAAACTGGGCTTTAGATCTTATCGGAGCAAAAGAAGCTTGGGACTATACAACTGGAAGCCCATCCGTGGTTTTGGCTATCAGCGATCAAAATTTTTATGTTAACCACGAAGAATTAACTAACAAATACGTTTATTATGATGCATCAAACACCTCAACCAAAACACACGGTACGGCCGTGGCAGCTATAGCTGCTGGAAGTACCAATAATTCTATAGGAATGAGTTCTATAGGATACAATTCTTCTCTTTCTCTAAGAAGAATGAATTACAATGATGCTCTTAATGCTTCATATGCAGGAGCAAGAGTTATTAATTTAAGCTGGACCTCTGGATGTTCTTATAACAGTTATGCTCAAGCAGTTATAGACGAAATCTACAATAACGGAACTTTTATAGTAGCTGCGGCAGGAAACGGAAGCACTTGCGGAGGAGCAAATAATCTGGTTTACCCGGCAGCTTACAATCACGTATTTTCAGTTACAAGTATAGGAGCTCAAGATAATATAGAAAAGGTAATCGGGAATCCCAACACACGTCACCAAACTAATTCTTCGGTTGATATATGTGCTCCAGGACACAACGTTCCGTTAACTGCAGCCCCAGGATGGTATTTATACTCTAGCGGAACTTCTTTTGCAGCACCTTACGTTACAGGAACAGTAGGTTTAATGGTAGCTTTAAAACCCAATTTAACTAATTCACAAATAGATTCTATTCTAAGAATAAGTGCAGTCAATATAGACTCGATTAACCCTTCTTACATAGGAAAGATTGGGTCAGGAAGACTTAACTCAGCAGAGGCTTTAAGAATGGTTCAGGACATGATAGATCAAGAAAATTCTCAAGATGGAAACAACGGACACGGAAACGACGAAGATGGAGTAGATTCTTCAAATCCTGGAAATGGAAACGGGAATAACGGAAACCAAGGAGGAAATGGTAATCACTACGGATGGGACAAAAACGATAAGAACACTTTAGGAGAAATCTCTTCTTATGAAGTTTACGATATGACGGGGAGAAAAACCAATTTAGATTATGCCCCAGTTGGGTATTATTTTATAATCGAAAATGGAACTTCTAAAAGAATATACAAAAATTATTAAACCTGGAAAAATGAAGAATAAGAAAAATTTAAAAGAAGATCTAAAAGTATTCGGATTTCTATTAATAACTTCTATAGTTATGATGCAAGGAATAAGACTTATGATAGTAACTTCGATAATGTAATAAGATATTAAAATCACTTATCACAAGGCCAAAAAAGAAAGGGATAGATTAAAAAACTATCCCTTTTTCGTGAATCGTTAGAAGTGGCGAATGTGCTTTACTACACAAGGCCAGTCGTATAGGAAGAAGCCTCTTCTTAACGAATAACTTTTCTCATAGAACCGTCATCAAATACCTCTATTACAAGCCCAGTCGCAGTTAGAGGATTTATCTCTTGGCCCATTAAATTTATGTATTTTATAATTTTTTTCTCGGTAATCGTTTTCGTTACTAATATTGGGCCGTAAGTTTTAAACACGCCATCTATATCAAATTGCTGTAATCTATAATATACAAGAGGATTTAAATTATAATCAATATAAGAGTATTTTATTTCTTCTGTAGAATTACCTGCCGCAAATTTTGTTATGATTTTTCTCCAATTTTCTCCATCAGTACTTGATTCTAAATCGAAATGACTTGAATTATTTTCACTTGCTGTTGTCCATTTAATTACATTCCATTGCGGATAGGAAGATACCTCAAATTGTGTTAATTCTACGGGTAATGAAATTGGTTCCGAAATTCTTATTGTATATTCTTCTATTTCCCCGTAACCATAACCTAATGAGTAATAAGCATCAATGTTAGGAGTACTATTCCATACTGATAAAACTCTCATTAAAACGTCACCGGTAACAGCATCGGATGGTATTGTCACCAATTGCGATGTTGAATTTGCGGTCGCTTTTAACAAAACATTTTCTGTTGTTTGTAAAATCCCGTCGCCATTCCAATCGATCCAAGCAGCATAACCTTGTCCTGGGTTTAAAGTGTTCGCTGCAGTTACAGATAGATTATAAGGTTCTCCTTTCGTAACATTTCCTATTATTGACGTGAAATTAGAATACGCATCACCATCATTAGTTGTTGTATTATTTATATCGTTAAAAGTAACATTAGTGATGTGATCTCCATCCACAATACCTGATGAATACGGGGGAGCACTTTTTAATGTTATGTTCACGATATTTGATGTTCCGGAAGGACAAGTACCGTCTTTTGATGTTGTTCTAAAATACGCATTTGATTCTTGAACATTTAATTGAATGTTATACGGATTTGTTGGGTTTGAGACACTGCCATCTATTGTTATAAAATTATCAAATGACCACTCAATTTTTGTTATTGACCCCCCGTTACCTGTGGTTGTTAACGATACGCCATCATTTACTGTTGTTAAATTTTTATTAGTACTTAATGTCCCACCATTTGTTGGTGTTGTACAAACGGTTACAGAAGTTACTGTTGCCGAAAATCCGACTCTAATACCGCTAATATCCGAAGTAAATCTTAAAGTTAATTGTCCTGAAGCATTTTCTGCGGTAATTGTTGTAGGCAATGATGTTCCATTTAGTGTTGCAAGTAAGGGAGAACTTGTATTTGGTCCATCATAAACATATAAAAAATCATAAACAGCCTCTATGTTAAATGCCGTAAAATTTAATTGTAATTTTTTTGTGTTATCGGATGGGGTTAAAGTTACCGTTTGGTCTAAATTATTATTGTATGTGTCAGTAGGCCCACCTGCATCGGTTATTGTATATGTTAATGAAGATGTTAATGTTTGACTACAATTTCCTAGAAATGGTATAAGTGTGTTTTGGGCAGAAACTGTTGAGGTTAAACTTAAATCGTCAACATATCGCTCTTGTGCTCCGGAAGCCCTAGCATCAATTAATCTAATAAATACATTCGTTAAACCAAGAGCACCAATATTTAATGTATATTGTTGGTAGGTTGTGGTAGGTGCTGTTACAGACCCTCTTGTGGTCCAAGTTGTTCCATCTGGAGAGGTCTGAACGTTAAGGGTCCAAGCGGTTGAATTACTACTTCTTCTATACCAAAAAGAGAGTATTCCAGGATTTGCAATCTGAGGTGTTCTAATCCAATCACCGGATCCATTAAATCCTGCAGCATAATTACCGGTTCTTGTCGGAGATGTGGATGCAAGTATAGAATTAACCCCCCAAGTACCTCCTTGTGTTGTTAATGTGCTTGTAAAACTTTCGTAAATTAGATATTGATTACATTGAGAATTGCTTATGGTAATCATCCCGATTACGCAGATAAGAGTAGATAATAATTTTTTCATAATACTGGCCTTTATGATATTATATATCCTAAAAGTAAGACCAGTTCCGAAGAGATGAACAAAAAAAGGGGCTTATTTATCAAAGCCCCCTTTCTATTTAACATTTTTTTATTTCTTACATAAGAACTCCCCAATCATCCGAGTTATTAGATCCTCCGATCCAATCCTTAAATCTTTCCTCCCCTCCTCTAACTTCCCAATCTGAATCTATGCATAGCTTTGCACTTATTCCTCCCCTTGGATTACATACCATAGAGATTCTTAGTCTCTCTGGCTCATATACTTCCATTAAATGGTCGTACATTATATTAATTAATCTCTCGTAGGAAACCACAATATCTCTTAGGTGAAATGAATATTGCTTTAGAGATTTTAACTCGATAATTTTTTTACCTGGATACATCGTTAGATATACCGTAGCAAAATCTGGTTGTTCTTTAACCCCCAGAAAAGTAAATTCTGGAATTTTAATTTTAATCTCGTAAGCTTCTTTGCTTGGATTTGGTATAGATACCAAAATAGATTTATCAATCTCCGTGTATAACTTAGCTGCCATTTTTATTTTTTATAGATTTTTAAAATAGAATAGTTCCACTAATAGATAAAAATTTATTATTTTAGAGCCCGAATAAAAGATGATGGCTGACTTTATCGGGAATCCCGTCAATTGAATATGACTTCACACACCATTAGAGAGTTGAGTATTTCTACTTATCCTTAGTGTGTACCCTTGCGACCCGGCTCCCTCCGTCTGTCAGCCTACGCTTATTATCATCTTTTATATATCTCTAAATATATGGACCGTTTTTAATTTGTAGCTCAAATAAATCCTATTTGTAGCTCATTTCCGATCGAATTTGATCCGTAAAATTACTTTTTGTGATCCGTAAATTTTTATAAATGGGATAATAAAATTAATTTAATTATATTATGAATTTTTTCTAAAAAGTTTCTATCTCTTATAAGATATATAAAATAAAAATATGGACAGAAGAGTAATAAACCTAAATGCATTCGGAGAAGAAGTTTTACCGAAAGGGAAAGAAAGAGAATTTTTTTCATCGGACCCTGATGATGATTATTTTAGAGGAGAAATTGAAATCGAGGATTCACCATTCAGAAGAATGTCTAAAGAAAGTCCTAAATACAAATACGAAACGGTATTTAAAAATCTTTTAGAGAATATAGCTCAGTCTAAACTTCTACATTGGCAGGTTTGTAAATTTGGACAACACAAAGCTTTAGATGAACTTTTTGATTCTCTGATAGATTTAGGAGATGGACTAGCAGAAAGCATAATGGGTAAATATGGAAGACCCCATCTATCAGAAGGGTGTCTTTGTCTTAATCTATTTAACTATGACAATAATCTTTCCGAATTTATGGATAAGCTTTACTGTTGTTATAGAGACGAATGTAGATGTTTATTCGACGACCATAAAGATTCAGAGCTAGTGAATATAATAGATGAGATAATAGCTCTAATAGATAAAATAAAATACCTTCTAACTTTAGATTAACAAAAAACCCCTAAGAAATTAGGGGTTTATTTTTTTATATAATTTTTTCCCGGATTAAGAAAAATTCAAATTGCTTAAAACCCCCGTTCTGCTAAGACTCTTAACTAAATCTTTTTTCCCCGAAAGAAGCATTCTGCCCGCTGCATCTGCATTTACAGAAGGGTCATGAACATTTAAATGAGTAATGGATGGATTGTATTTAACTGCAGTGGATGGATTCAAAGCAAAAAGTCCCTTATATTTAGAATTCCCCACGTTAGGATTTAAACCAGATTCTATGGTTCCTATTGCGACTAAAACCTCAAAAGGAAGTCCCGTCTCCGAAGAAACTTTTTCTAATATAGACTTAACACTAGCATATTTAGGAGTATTTATCAGCTTTAGACCAGTTTCCTTTTTAGACGCATATTTAATTTTCCACATTTCCAAAAATAAAGAAGCTGCTCTTTGATCATTTCCTGAATTTAGAGCTTCAACTATTTGTTTTCTGTAATCCGGCATATCCGAAGGGATATTATTTACCATTCCTTTGGAACGGGTGAAAGAATTTATTTGTCCTTTTCCGTATTTAGCATTAACGAGAGAAGCTGCTCCAGCAACTCCTTGATTGTGCTGAACAAATATTAAGTATTCATCATCTCCAAGATTTCCGGAAAATCCACTGTAAGAAGAGAGAGATCCTGGGGTATAAGAAAAACTAGAAGGACCATTTTGTTTATCCCCTAGGGAATCTATAGATTGATAGCTTTCTCCCATTATCCTATCTATATCTTCTCCGGTAAATCTTTTATTTTTTAGATTATTAATTAAAGAAATGAAAAAATAATCATCCATTACATTTTCGGTTCCTTCTACCGAATTGTCTTTTTTATAGGATTTAACCGAATCTTCTACCTCCTGAGTAAAAATCCCATCTACACCAAATTTGGAAAGAGGATATCCTAAAAAATTAAGACCTACCTGGGATCTTTCAACTACCGGATTAAAAGACATTTCTAGATTTTTTGATATCTCCAATCCTTCGTGAACCGCATTTTGTAGGACATCATAGAAATTTATAAGTTTTCCTTCCTCGTCCAGCTCCAAAGAATCTAAATCCCTTAAAGACCTAATGTCCTCCGAATAAAATTCAATTTCTCCTTCGGAGATATCTAAAATTTCTTTGGCTAAATTTTTTATTTCCGGATTTTCTTGGTCCGGGGAGATTGGAGAATCCTGTTTATCGTATTGCGTAATCAAATATTTTTTAAGGAATAAAAATCCTAGAGGTTCCCAAACTTTTTTATAATATTTAGAAACTTCAGAAGGCATTCCTTTCCCTTCTCCTATTTTTTTGGTCATTCCCCATCCCCAGGATCCAGCACTTACTACAAATCTTTGAGCGTTGGGAAATATTCTTATAATTTGCTCTCTAACCTTTCTGGCATGTTGAATTAGACTAGAATCATATTCATAGAGATCATTAACCCCTATAAATAAAAATACGTATTTGGTTTCTGGGTGATTCCCTTTGTAATCTTCTAAAAGACGGCTGAATGCATAGGTAGTTAAATTTACTTCTATTAGATCAGTTTCTGGGTTTTCACTTTTTGGATTTGGTATGTACTTTGGAACTGCTAATCCTCTAAGAGGTAAAACCCTGTTATTTAGCTGTCTTGTCGATCCCAAAAGAACACTCGTAAAATCCCCTATTAGATAAGAATCCCCTTTTCTTAAAGATTCGTTAATCGTAGAAAAATTTTCATTTAAAAAATCTTCAAAATTTAAAAGTTTCATATCGAAATATTTTTATGTTATATATCATATAATAAAACAAAAAGATAAGAAATGGATATAAGAAACGAAGACCCTTTAAAATTCTATAAACAAGAAGTTGAAAAGCTTGCAAGAAATGTTTATCTTCAAGCTATTGCTATAAGGAATGAAATATCTTCTTCGAAAATAAACATGGAGGATAAAGCTTCTATATTAATACATATTATAAATCTATTAACTTCTTCTAATAAAAAAAATTAAAATATGAAAGAGGATTATGTAAATAAAATAATAAAAGATCATCATTCCAGATTTAATAATTTTGATATTCAAATTATAAAAAAATATTTTTCTGAAGGGAATAGAGTAGTATTAGATGATGAAGTTCTTATAAAAAGAATAGAGAAAATAAAAAATGAAACTAGTAGACCAGATAAGGAAGAAAATTAGAAGGATTAAGAAATTAATAATATTAAAAAAAGAGATTAAAAAAAGAGGGGGAGAAGAAGAGAGAAAAAGACTAAGGGGGGAAAGATTTAATTCTATAGTTTTAATAAAAGAATCTATACAAAGAGATCTAATTTATAGCTGGAGAATAGGAGAATTAAGAAAACCCGATAAAGAGGATTGGGATTCTATTAATATTCCTGCAAAACAAATACCTATATTTTTCCTTTCGTCCCTCAAGAAAAAATATTGGGGAGGGAATATATACAATGAACTATAAAACCCAAAAGTGAAAAATATAAAGCCACTAAATCTTTCCGTTAACGAAGAAGGATATCAGATAAGCGAGCACTTAAGCTACCACATCAAGCATAATGTAGGATTGTTAGATAGTGTTTTTAGGATAGGATCCGATTCTTGGATGAATTGCGTAAACGAAGCAAGGATTTTATGGGAAGAAGGAAAAATAGAATTGGAAGAAGATGATCTTTTCCTTATAAGTACAGATGCGGGAAAAAAAGAAATTTTTGAAGGAGAAGAGGTTGGATTAGATGTTCCTTTTGAGGTAGAATATGAATCAGATCCCGAATTAGAAGATCTATATGAAGCAGAATACCAGGGAAAAAAAGTGAAACTAAATAAACCTAAAAGAATGTCGGGTAAAAGAAAATTTAGGGTTTTCACTAAAAATGAAAAAGGAAGAGTAATCAAAATTGAATGGGGTCAGCCAGGAGCAACTATTAAAAATGACAATCCCGAAGCTTCTAAATCTTTTAGGGCTAGACATAAATGTAAAACCCCAGGTCCTAGATGGAAAGCTAGATGGTGGGCTTGTAACGTTGGAAGATATGCAAAACTACTAGGCCTCAAATCGAATAAACCTTGGTAGGCTATCTTCCATATAATGAAATCTTAATATCCGAAAATTCTTCTATAAGAGGATTTACAAATAGAATAGATCCGGAAGAACTAAAATGGCATTTCGACGAGGAAGATAGAATAATAGAATTGGTGGAAGAAACAGATTGGCTATTCCAGTTTGACGACGATCTTCCGTTTCGAATAGAAAAAATTCCTATACATATACCTAAAGGGAAATATCACAGGGTAATACCCGGGGAAAAAGATCTTATAGTTAAAGTAACTAAGATAAAATAGAACTAAATTGATATATACTTCATATGAAAAATTTATATAGGTTTAATCAATTTTTAAACGAATCTTCGGTGGGAGATTTTGCAAAAAATTTTTCAGAAACATTAGATCTTTTTAAACCACAAGGAGAAAAGAAAAAAGAAGATAAATATTCCGTATTAAAAGATTCTCCTCTAGTAGAAAAGGATAAAAGAAAAGATCTAGTTGGAGAATTACAGGATTCTCTTGTTAAACTAGGGAACATGAAGGACCCCGGTAAATCCAGAGGAACTTTCGGAGGTAAAACCCTGGAAGGAGTTAAAAAATATCAGAAGAGTAAAAATCAAGAAGAAACCGGAAAAGTTAATTACGAATTAATGAAATCTATATTAGAAGATTCTAAAAATAAAAAATAAAATGGAAAATCTACAAACATACGAAAATTTTTTAAATGAGGGAAAAGGAATTAGTTTTGCTATCTATAACGATCTAAAATCCTATTTTTCTTCTACTAAATCCCCTAATTTCGAAGGAGCAAAATCTTACATAAAATCCAAGAAAAAAAATTGGAACCTTACTAAAGAGGACTTCGAAGAAGCTAAGAAAGAATTTAAAAAATGAAACACCTGAAGGTATACGAAGAATTCGATCTGGAAAAATTTCTGGAGGATCCGGAAGGAAATATCCATGATGATGACAATCCAGAAATTGGTCCGGGAGATTGGATAAGCTCTTATAGAGGAATAGGACAGGTTCTGGAAATGCCAGTTTCTTCTAATGGTCTTTTAAAAGTTCAATTGTCAAACAGTGCGAAAAATATAGTTCAGGTTCCTATTGAAATGGCAACGAAAATTAAAAAGGAAGAAGCAAAGATAGCTTCTTCTAGAATACCCCAGACCACAAAAGAACTAGAACAAATATTCGACGATCTTGAAATTTATTCAGAAACTATAGGGGCTTACGAAGAACCAACCATAAATGATCCCGAATCTGCTATAGATTTTTTAGAAGAAGTTCTAATAAAATTAATAGAGCTCAAGCAAAAAGATCCTTATACTATATACCATAAAGAATATACCTCTATAATAATGACTTTTGGTAATTTGGTAGATACTATCAAAGATTCTACGGAGGATCCTTATCTTACTAGAAGAATAGAAAAAATAGACGAAGATTTTTACAGAATAAGTGAATAGAAATAAAAATAAAATATTATATTCCGTAGTTCCTAAAGAAGGAGGAAGCATATTAAACGTATCAGTGGATTCTACCAATTCTAAATTGTTAAAGAATTTTTATGAAACATTAGAAGAAAAAAGTCCTAAAGACATTGAAGGGGAAATTATATACGGATCTTCCTATTCCAGCCTTAAAGTTTTTTTAGAAGGAGAAATGGAAAAATACGAAGGATCTTTATACGATCTTATTTACTCGATTAAAAACAGCAGATATGGAAATGGAAAAAATTTTATTTGAAGCTAAAAGAGACAAAAAATGGATATTAAGAGTAATAGATTCTTGTGAATCCATCGATCAATTAGAATCTTGTTATAATATAATAAAGTCTTGGTCTAATAAAATAAAATCTCTAATAGATCAATATGATTGTCCTTTTTATAAATATAATGAGATGAAAAAAATTCAGACTACATACAGATCTTTAGAATCTAGTTTGTATCTGGAAATAGACAAAAGGATAGTAGAAGGATACGAAATTATAGAAAATTAATTTTCTTCCTCTTTTTTAGTGGAAGCCGCGTATTTAACCCCCATTATAGTTCCTATTATACTAAAAGAATTTGTTAAAAGTATACCAAACATGTTACTCCAAGTAGATGCTATTATTTCTGTATCTTTTCCTAAGAAAAGAGCAACCATGTAAACAGAAGTTGTTATCACTCCTACTCCGATAATAACAAAAAGAGAAATTCTAACTATAGTTCCAATAAGTTCAAATTGGGTTTTTTTCTGAAGAAGATCTAAATCATTTTCTGCTAATTTCTTTGCTTCTTCTGCAGAAGATAAAGCCTTATGGAGCTCCTGAGTTATTCTTTCGTTTTCTTCTCTCCATTCTATTAACTCTTTATTCTGTTCTTCTATCTGTATTTTAGATTCCTCCATTTCTTCGAGAGCACATTTGATCTCCGAATTTATTCTTTCGTTTTCTGAATTTAACTCCGTTAGATTTTTATTCTGGTCTTGAATTTTTTTAGTTATCTCCAGTCTTTTTTTCCTGCTTTCCCTGTCTTTTTCTATAGAATCTTTAATATATTTTTCAAAATCGGGATCTTCAGAGGTATCTATTAGTTTTAGTATATTTCCTTCAAGAGATATATTTTTAGATTCTTGGAGATCTATTAACTGTTTTTTGGTATTTTTATCTATTTTTATCATAGATTATTTATATACCTTAAAAGGATTTGTTCTATTTTTATACCCCGGATAGTCCTTTCTAAATTCTTCTAGTCTTGGTTCTATATCATCTGATTTAATTATCCAGAATTGAGCTCCTGATTGGATAGCTTTAGATTGTTCTTCTGCTTCGTTGGAAGAAGATATTATTCCTATTACTACGTGATTACCGTATTCGAAATTTATTTTTCTTATTAGTTCTATCCCATCAAAAGAACTTCCTATTATATTTAGATCTACGAAAACACATTCCGGTCTTTTTTCTGGTGTTCCTTTTTCAAACCATTCTTTAAATCTTTTCTCCGCCTCGTCTGCGCTATTCAAGGATTTTAAAGATAAACTTATGTCTAGTAAAGAACACGCGTCCTCAAAAACCAAGTGGAATAAATCCTCGTCATCCACTAATAATATCGAATCTATCATTTTATTTCTATTATCATTTTAGTACCTATTTCATTTTTTTCACAATCTAAAGAAAATCCATGTTCTCTTAAGATAGCTAATGCTATATTTATCCCCAAACCTTCATCTTCTTTTTCATTTTTCTTATTATTTTTTATTTTTTTTCTAAATTCTTCTTTGTCCATTCCTGTACCGTTATCTTGTATAAATATAAAATTTACTTCCCTATAGATTTTAACTTCTTTTATTTCACTTTTGTTGTATTTCAGTCCATTCTTTACTAAATTATCTAAAGCATTACAGAATAAAACCGGGTTAACGTCCAAATTTCCTAAATTTTCTATTTGAATCTGATCCCGATATGAAGTTTTTTGGAAATAATCTTCCAAAAGATTTTTTATGTTTTTTCCTTCGAGATCCAATTTAGAATTTCTTTTAACCAAATTGGTAAATTCATAAACACTTTTATAAACTTTTTGGGTGTGATCTAAACCTTCTTTAATCATCTTTAAAGGAGATTCTATTTTTAAATCTTTTATATTTTCAAGGGTTAATCTTTTTTCTAAGGAAGAAATACCTCTTGGTATATAAGTGTTAATTCCTGAATGCATATCGTGTCTAATGATTCTAGCTGCATGTTCTAAATAAGTATTTTTTGAATTTATATCTTCCAATTGTTTATCTATTTCTTTATCCTTAACCTTTATTGTTTTTCTTTGGGATATAACTAAGAGTATAAGTATAATCGAGGATCCAATGATCACAATCCATTTCAAATAAAATTTAAGTTCTTCTTTTTCTATCCCTAAAATTTTCTTTTCCTTTTTTAATTTATTTTTATCTATAGATAGATCTATGACCTCCTTTTCTTTTTCTAGTGTGTTGATAGTTCCTTCTTTTATTTCTATAACTTCTTTACTTGCATTATTTTTTATAAGAGTATCTCTTTCCGAAGAAAGTATTTTTATCTGATTATCTATAATTTTTGATATATTTTCCATTTCGGAAATCGAAAAATTATCATAGGATTTAGGAAGATTTGAAAGTATCTCTTTATCCTTCTTTAAACTTTCTTGTTCTCTTTTGTTTAATTCCTTTTCCTCTTCTTTTTTAACCTCCTTAATTTCTTTCTTCTCTGGATCTATTTCAACATATTCCACATAATCTTTTACCCTAGATAGATACCAATCTGCAGCATCGTACATTCCCCTGTTATAAAAAGCTATTCCTATTTCTCTGCATAGCTTAACACTTTTTTTATCAAAATTCTTATTGTTTATAAGGAGGGAATCAAAAGTTAATTGATTTGTTAGATTTGTTATGTATTCATCTTCTAGTAAAAATGGGATTCCCTGGTCCCAGGTTGCTTCGATCTTTTGGTCTTTGATCTTACTTATTTGGGAAATAAAAATCCCATTAAAGAAAAAGACAAAAGATAAGATTAAAAAGATTCTCATTTTATTTTTATTTTCATTTTAGTTCCGATTTCATTTTTTTCACAGGTTAGAGTAAATCCATGTTCTTGTAATATAGCTATACATATATTTAAACCCAGTCCTGAACCCGATTCCTTCTGCCCCTCTTTTCTTGTATAAGGCTGAGAAAGTTTTTCGAATTCTTTTTGAGACATTCCTCTTCCATTATCCTGTAGAATTATATTTTTTCCTTCTTTATAAACTTTTACCCATTTAGATTCACTGTCGTTGTACTTAAGACCGTTTCTTATTAGGTTATCTAAGGCCGTACAAAAAAGAGATTCATTAACTTCAGCTTCTGGAAGATCCTCTATTAAAACTTGACTTCTATAAGCTGTAGAGACCAAATAATTTTCTAGAATTTCTCTTAGGTTAAATTTAGATTTTTCCATTACTGCATCTTTCTTGACCAGATTCGTAAATTCATAAACTCCTCTATAAACTTTTTGAGAATGCTTAAGTCCTTCTTTGATCATTTTAAGAGGAGCTTCGATTTTAAGATTCTCTATGTCTTCTGAGGTTAATCTTCTTTCCAGTGAACTTATTCCTCTAGGTATGTAAGTATTAATACCAGAGTGCATATCATGTCTAAGTATTTTAGCGGCGTGCTCCAGATAGGTATTCTTTTTTTCTATTTCTTTAGATGCTTTTATTAATTCAGTAACATCATATCTTATGGACATAAATCCCAAAAGATTTCCGGAGTTATCAAATTCTCCTTTTATATAAGAATCAACCCAATATAAATCTCCTTTTTTGTTCTTGTTTATAACTACATCATTCCAGATTTCTCTTTCCGTAACTACTTTTTTGTACATATCTTTCCAGTATTTTTTAGGATGAATTCCGGAATTTAATATATTATGATCTTTTCCTACGACCTCTTCCGATGTGTATCCGGATACCTCTTCAAATTTGTGATTTACGTAAATTATTTTCCCAGTTTTATCTGCTTTGCTTACCAATACTGAATGATCTACAAAATCTTCTATATTTTTTATTGAATCCGAAATTTGATTCATCACCTTAATTGAATAAGAAAAAGAATATAAGGAAGAAAGTATCTGGGCAAAACGTATTTCAGATTCCTTCCATTCCCTCTTTTTTAGACTTTCTATGCAAACGACTCCTATTAATTCTCCCCTATAAAGTACAGGAACATCTAGCATAGATTTAATTCCGAGAACAGAAAGATAGGACTCTTTAAAACATGAAGTTGCTTGGTGGGCTTCCGCATCATTAGCTACTATTATTGGATCTACTGAAAGAGATACGAAATATGGTTCAAAGTCCTCTTTTTTCAATTCTATCCCTTGGTACCATTTATCTTCCGATGCGACGTATAATTGTTGACAGGATATTGATGTTTTATCTTCATTATAAAGCCATATAGAACATCTGTCGGATTCTATTGATATTGAAACCTCCTTGGTCAATACTTTTGCGCCTTCGTTAACCTCTCCCTCATAAAATAATTTATTGTGAACCTGATTAACTAGTACCGAATTTAATTTTTTAATATATCTATTTTGGGATTTTTGATTTTTATTAGATTTGATGTATTCTAATATCGAAACTAGGAAAAAAGGAATAAATGAGATAAAACAAGCATATCCAAAATATCCAATTTCATCCGCATAATCCATAAATTTAAAGACTAGAAGAGATTGGGTAGTAAGAAAGCAAGACATCAGAATAACAGAAATCCCTAGAGATATTTTATATTTTAATTTCATGCTCTATATATTTAGGATTTCCAAATTTATAGAGATCTATCGAAAAAAATCAAATTTATTTATGCAATTCCTTTAGGACCCCAGTAAATATTATTGATCCATAGATTTGCAAGTTGCTCGTGTTTTGGCTGAGGACGTAAATGCCTTAGATCTTCTTGGAAATCCGATTCTTTTGCTCCTCCCTTAGGACTAGTAATAAAATTAAAATCTATAAAATTATCTCCATAGGTAGATTTTTCCCACTCTTTTAATTGTTCAGTTATTTTTAATTTTTCTAAAGCTTTAGGATCTTTATTGACCACATCAGGATAAAACTCTTTACTAGGTGGGGATATAACTACTACTTTTGCCCCATTTTTAGTAGCCATCTCTACTAAAGTTTTTATATTAGTCTTGATTTCTTCTAGCGTAAGAGGATTTGAAGGATTCCATATATCATTGCTCCCGCCTAAAATGCTAATAACATCATATTTATTTCCTTTATCCAGGTGGGTTTTTAAATTATCTATCATCCATTGGGTTCCTTCTCCTCCTTTTGCTACTTTTTCTATTTCGACTTTATCCCCCAATTTATTTTTTATCCACCATCCATAAAATTTTCCACCAGCCGCACTTGCCGTATTACTATCTCCTACAAAAAGAATATTTAATTTTTTTGGGGTCGAAGTTTTTTCCAATGTTTCGATTCTAGAACCAACATCTCCTTTTTGGAGAGAAATGTATTTTCCAAATTGGGGTCTTTTAACTTCCCATTTTCCTTTTAAATTCTTCCTGTAGACAGAACCTGGAAGTTTTTGGTATATGTAATACCCTGGATCTTTTTCCTCGTTTATAGATATCCAGTCTTTATATCTTTTTAAATTCTTCATTTAATTACCTTTGCTATTATATATCTAAACTTTATTGATATATAATAGCAAAGATGAAAAGTAAAGAAATAATCGTAGGGAAGATAGCAATAGAAAATCACGATTTTGGTGGAGTCTATGATAGCCAGCTTACGAATATACATTCTATCATAAAAGAGCATAAAAAAGAAGATGGATGGAGACTACCAACGATAGAAGAATCTAGATATATAAGAATTCTTTATGATTTAGGGATAGGAAATTTTGAAAATGTTGGAACTTTATATTATTTGATGAAAAAAACTGAAATGCAAGATGGATATTGGATTAATTCATATAATTTAAAAACAAAATATTTAACCAATTCCTATAGATTTAGGGTAAGACTTGTAAGAGATTTGTAATGGAAGAAATAAATTTAGGATGGATTACCATTAAAAAAATAGGGGAAAGATTTACCTATAGACAATTAGTGGAAGAGGTTTTACCTAAATATAAAGGGGAAGGATGGAAAGTTCCGGATAAAAGAATATTCTATTATATTCAAAATCTTAAAGAATTAGAGGTAGGGGATTTTCCTGAATGGGTCTATTTCTCTTCCGATGACACAGGAGTTAATTTCTATTTCTCGACTTTTACTATATACGATTCGGTAGAAACGGATGAGATTATGCACATAGGAACAGGTTTTAAAGGCGAAGGAGAAAGAGGTAAAAAATATTCTTGTATCCTCTATAAGAAAAATTAATTTCTAAATTTATTAGGAAATAGCCTTCTTAATTCGTGACCCTGGGGTATATGTTTAGGATCTATCCCGAAAACTTTTTTAGGCGGGCATGGAGATTTTCCATCTATATTAAAATTATTATTACAAGCCCAAGTCTCTATTGATCTTGTATAGATTTGGCCTTCTCTAAATGGAAAATTTACTCTCGACTGATTTATAATATCTAGAATTTTAGATCCCTGAATTTTTATTTCAATTGTTCCTGAACCCCTGGTAGAATCCAATTTAACAATTTTTTCTCTGGAATAGTTTTCGTAAATCTCTAGATTTTCCATTTAATTATATATCTTTTACGAAAATATAATTTAGTGTAAAATCATCTATATCATCTTCCGAAGGAAATATCGAAAATACATCTTCATTGTCCACATAGAAAATTCCACCCTCCTCAAAAGAATATAGAGTATTATATATTTTTCCATTTTTAATCCGATCTCCTTCTTTGAATCCGAATTTTTTTCCTGTTTTATACTTAAATGAAAATCTTAAAATGTATTTAAATTCTTCTTTCTTACACACCCTCCATCCGGAACCCAATTTTTTAATTTCTTCCTCTACCTCAAAATTCATTAATTCTTTCTGGGAATCTGGGGATATTAAAAAATTTCCAAACCTTATTAATTTTTCCATTTAGATTTAATTCATTTTTATAAATCCTTAACTAATCTAATTCTAAGCTCTAACATAAACGGGGATTCACGAAACGATAAAGAATTCCCATTCATAACAGAACATGGGTATAATTCCCATATTGGATTATCATGTATGGGATGGGGAATTGGTTCTCCGTATATCCAATAATCCGAATTCCTTGCTAGTCCTAAACCGTCCAATCTCAACCAAATAGAATGAATGTATATAAATTCTTCTTCTTTCGGGAACCTCCAACCTTCTTCAATGTGATCCTTAATCTCTTCGAAATCCCTGATTGAAAATTTATAAGTACCGTCTGTTAATTTAAGATCATTACGGGATACCTCAATTTTTCCTAGATTAATACTATTCCTATATTCATTTACCATCTTTTTATATATCAGTAAAAGGGAATAGATTCAAAGTTTCCTAATTTTAGAGTATTCGATTTCATAGGTCTCTTACCGCTAAATATCTTGCTTCAGGAACCCCTCCCATTGCAGGACCTTCTTTGTATGCAGATGGATACCATTCCCAATCTTCTACCTTATAAGTCTTTCCCGCCTTGGTAGAAAGTTTATATA
>Ga0315900_10001089_pt1 | contig 43871 bp, 35 predicted proteins | sample LakEriMetagenome_FD_203521 | JGI IMG/M metagenome (GOLD analysis project Ga0315900, IMG submission 203521) | Freshwater fungal communities from buoy surface, Lake Erie, Ohio, United States - Buoy 12 MA114 | ecosystem: Environmental > Aquatic > Freshwater > Lake > Lake biofilm | place: USA: Lake... | reverse complement strand
AGGCGGGCGCGGAACGAGCCGCCGGGCCGCACGCGCTCGGGCAGCTCGCCGTCGACGAGCACGAGGCGGTAGCCGAGGCGCCGCTCGAGCTCGGGCATGCAGCCGCCGCGCTCCCAGCCGGCGACGACCTCCGGGTGGTAGTCACGGTTGATGAACGAGTAGTGGTGCGAGGCCATCTCGGCGAGGGTGCTCGCGCACTCCGAGCGTGGGGGGTTCGGGGCGCACGTCTCGCCGCCCACCGGCACGAAGGCGCTGTGCGCGGCGACGAACGACCTCCACCGGTCGATCTCGCCGGAGGGGTAGGTGCCGAAGTCGGTCTCGCTCGCGAGGAAACAGTCGTTGTGGAAGCCGAGGCGCGCCGCGAAGCTGCCGTCCCACGCGCGGCCCGGATCGAGGGCGCCTCCCGCGAGCTCGGAGAGGTAGGGCGGGTAGCGGATCTGCGTCGAGCGCGACGCGGGCAGCGCGTCGAGCAGGGCCTCGACGACGGCGCGCCGGGCGGCGGGGTCGGTGTCGAGGCCGTTCGTCGAGGTGTGCCACTCGCCCCACGCGCCGATGAAGCCCGCCTGCACGAGCGCGATGACGTCCTCGTTGGCGCGGAGGACCGGAGCGAGCTGCGCGATGTGGCCCTCGATGCGCGCGAGCGGCGCGTCGGGCTCGGCGTCGGGGTAGGGGCCGAGGTTGTACGCGAAGCGCAGCACGACCTCGAAGCCGTCGTCCCGCGCGACGGCGAGGCCGCCCTCGATGGCGCGCAAGGTCGCGTCGTCGATGGGTCGATCGCGGAAGGCGTCGAGCATCACGTAGGAGTAGACGAGCGAGTCGTGGGCGTGCGCGCTGCGGAGCCAGGAGAGATCCCGCTCGGCGAGGAGGTCGACCGCACGGTAGAAGCCCCGCTCGGGGTTCGAGAAGAGCTCGTCGGTCGGGGCGAAGGTCCGCGCCCGCGAGGGCGCGTCGGTGCCGGGCGGGATCGGCGCGTCGAGCGCTGGGGCATCCGGCGGTGCGGCCGGAGCGTCCGAGACGAACGCAGGTGCGTCGAGGCGCGCGTCGGCCGAACCCGCCGCGTCGGGGGAGCCGCCGCTTGGACAGCCGACGAGCGCCGAGGACGGAACGAGCAGCCCGAGCAGCAGGCGCGCCGGAGCGGGCGTCGAGACCCAGCGCATCGTCCGTGGGGTGCGTGCCATGGGTCCTCAGTGCCCCTCGGGCGCGCGCTCACCGGCGGTGATCGCGACGGGGAGGGTGTTCTCTTCCGGGGGAAGCGGGCAGGTCGCGAAGTCGGTGTAGCCGCAGGGCGGCGTGGAGGCGTAGTTGAAGTCGAGATGGGTCTCGCCGTTCGCGTCCGCGGCCTCGACCTCGAGGTAGCGCCCCGCCCCGTAGCTCGTGCCCTCGTCGCTCGTCGCGTCACGGAGCATCACCGAGTAGCCCTCCTCGGGCGTGCTGCCGGCCCACGTCGCGCGCAGCACGAGCTCCTGCCCCGCGAGCGTGAAGCGCAGGCGGCCGGCGAGGGGCTCGGCGATCTCCTGTCCGAGCACGTTCACGATCGGCAACGACTCGCCCTCGGCCGCGGGCTCGAAGCGGGCGACCACGCGGAACGCGGCGTCGTACGGGAACACCTCGGGCCCCTCGAAGCCAAGCCGCGCGGGGCTCTGCCGATCCTTGACCCGCAGCCCGAGCCGCCCAGCGCGGGCGATCACGTGCATGCGGAGCGGGCCGACCGTGAGGCTCGTCGGGGGGCCAGGCTCGTCGGGCACGAGCGCGAGCTCGCCGGTCACGGGGGCCCCGTCGAGGAGGATCTCGACGCCCGACGATGGCACGAGCCAGGGAGCGCCGTCCCGGAGCTCGATCCGCCCGAGGCTCGGGGGCGAGTGTCCCGCGGGCAGGACGATGTCCGAGCCCGGGTCGGCCCCGACCGTGGTCACCGGACCGTCGAGCCATCCGAGCGCGACGAGGGTGAGCCAGCCCTCCTCGCCCGCGAGGGACTCACGCCGCTCCGCGCGCCATCGCGTCCACTCCGCCGGTTCCTCCGCGTCATGCACCGCGCTCCTCGGAGGCGCCGCTCCGCACCCCGTGCTCGACAGGGCCAGCAACCACAGCGCTGGCAGGACGCGTGACGATCTTCTCATCACGTCCCAGGGTAACCGAGCCGCCTTCCCCGAGGGGGAGCGCCGAGGGGGGCGAGGGCCGGCGCGGCGCCGATGGCCGCGGAGCGAGGCCTCGCGCCGCCGCCGACGGACGTGCTTCGCCATGCCCGCGACCGTGTCCGACGACCAGGGACCCGCGTCTTCTCGGGTCGCTTTCTCTCAGAGGTGCATGCGGTCGCCGGGCTCGGGGATCCGCACGTCGAGCAGGCCGGCGTCCTCGAGCCGCGTCCGCAGCACCCGCTGCGCGGGCGGCTCGCCGTGCACGAGCGCGACCGGGCCGAGCGCTCCTGCCGCGCGCACCGACTCGACCCAGTCGAGGAGCCCCGCTTGATCGGCGTGCGCCGAGAATCCGTTCAGCACCGCGACGTCGCAGAGCCGATCGCGCTCGACCCCGAAGATGCGCACCCGCGCCCGCCGCTCCACGAGGCGCCTGCCGAGCGTGTGCGGCGCCTGGAAGCCCACGATCACCACGGTGCTGTTCGGATCGCCGAGGGTGGTGCGGAGGTGGTGCAGGACCCGGCCCGACTCGCACATGCCGCTCGCCGCGAGGATCACCGCGGGCTCGGTGCCCGCGCTCAGCGCCTTGGACTCCTCGACGTCGGACACGTACCGGAGGTCGGGGAAATCGAAGGGCGAGTGCCCCGCCTCGAAGAGCGCGCGCGCCTCGGCGTCGAACACGTCGAGGTGCATGCGGAAGACGTCGGTCACCTTCACCGCGAGCGGCGAGTCCATCACCACGGGCACTCCCCGCAGCTCCCCACGCGCCTTCAGCGCCCGGAGCGCGTGAAGGATCTCCTGCGCCCGCTCGAGCGCGAAGGTCGGGATGATGGCGCGTCCGCCGCGCGCGAGCGTGCGGCCGAGGATCCGCCCGAGCTCCTCGGTCATCTCGGGCCGCGGCGGGTGCAGACGGTCGCCGTAGGTGCTCTCCACGATGAGCGCCTGCGCCCCGGGCGGGATCTCCGGGTCCCGCAAGAGCGGCGTGCCGTGACGGCCGAGATCGCCGGAGAAGACGAGCCGCACGGTGCGCCCGTCCTCGGTGAGGTCGAGGGCCACCGCGGCGCTGCCGAGCACGTGCCCCGCGTCGAAGAAGGTGAGCTTCGCGTTCGGCGTGATCGCGATGGGCCGGTGGTAGGGCACCGCGACCATCTGCCCGAGCAGGCGCACCACGTCCTCGAGCTCGTAGAGCGGCTCGACGGGCTCGCCGTCGAGCTCGCCCGCGGCGATGCGGCGGTTCACGTAGCGCGCATCGGAGGCCTGGATGTCCGCCGCGTCGTCGAGCATCACCGCGCAGAGCGAGCGCGTCGCCGGGGTCGCGTACACGGTGCCGCCGTAGCCCTGCCGCGTCAGTACCGGCAGCGCGCCGGAGTGGTCGATGTGCGCGTGCGAGAGCACCACCGCGTCGAGCTCGTGGGGCACGAGCGGCAGCTCTCGGTTGCGCCGCTGGCTCTCGCGGCGCGGGCCCTGGAAGAGGCCGCAGTCGAGGAGGATCTGCTGCCCCGCGACGTGGACGAGGTGCATCGAGCCGGTGACCGTGCCCGCTGCGCCGAGGAACTCGACGTGCATCCCCCGAGCGTAGTCGACCTCGCGGCCTGCCGAGCAGGTGTTCCTTTCGAGATCGCGGCGTCAGGTGCTCGGGGCCGCCGGGACGAGGCTTCGCCGCACGACGTCGCGCGCCCGCTCCTGGTAGCGGGCCACCGCCGCGTCCTCGGCCCCGCTCGCGCTCAGCACGAGCGCGAGCAGGCGCGAGGCGCTCTCGATCTCCTCGCACACCACCTCGGTCGCCCCCAGCGCGACGAGGTCCGGCTGGTCGGCGGCGTAGCGGGTCCGCACCCAGATCGGCACGCTGGGATTCGCCCGCCGCACCGCTGCGAGCGCCCGCCGCACCGCCTCGGGATCGTTGATGGCGATGACCACCGCGCGCGCGTGCTCGACGTGCGCGTGGTGCAGCGCCTCCTCGCTCGTCACGTCGGCGTAGTACACGTGCGGGTGACGGGCCCGGAGCTCCGTGACGCGCTCGGCGACGAGGTCGAGGGCGACGAAGCCCACCCCGAGCTCTTCGAGACCCTCGAGGAGCAGCCGCCCCGCCACGCCGAGGCCGGCGACGACGATGTGGTCCCGGGCTGGCCCCTGGGCATCTCCGTCGCCCATCGGGCCCGCTCCGAGCAGCCGCTCGAGCGGCCGGAGGAGCTGCTCTCCGGCATGCAGGTGCGGCGCGAGCCGGATGAGGAGCGGCGTGAGGAACATGCTCGCCACGCCCGCGGCGATCACTGCGCCCTCGAGCCGCTCGTCGATCAGCCCCTCGCGGCTCGCCAGCGAGAGGAGGACGAATCCGAACTCGCCGAACTGCGCCAGCCCCACCCCGGCGAGCCAGGAGGCGCGCGCGGGAAAGCGCATCGCGAGCGCGGCAGCCGTGGCGATCGCGCCCTTCAGGACCGTGAAGGCGAGCACGAGCCCGAGCACCGTGAGCGGATCGGTGAGCAGGACCCGCACGTCGAAGAGCATCCCGAGCGACACGAAGAAGAGCGCGGTGAAGAGCTCGCGCAGCGGCAACAGCTCGCCCATCGCCCGGTGCTTGAACTCGGTCGAGGCGATGACCAGGCCGCCGAGGAAGGCCCCGAGCGCGAGGGAGAGTCCGGCGAGGGCGGTGAGCCAGGCCGTGCCCATGCAGAGCGCCACCACCGCGAGGAGGAACACCTCGCGGCTTCGGGTCGCCTCGATCCACTGCATCAGGCGGGGCACGAGGAACCGGGACACGACCACGACGCCGACGATCATCGCCGCGGCCTTGCCCATCGCCGCGGCGATCGGCAGCGCGATCTCCTCGACGGGACCGCCGAGCAGCGGCACGAGCAGCACCATCGGCACCACGAGCAGGTCCTGGAACACCAGGACCCCCACCACGAAGCGCCCGTGGGGCGCGTCGAGCTCGCCGCGCTCCTTGAGGGTCGCGAGCACGATCGCGGTCGACGACAGCGCCGCCGCCATGCCGAGCGCGATCGCGGTCGGCCCGCTCGTCCCGAGCAGGACGGCCCCGCCAGCCACCGCGAGCAGCGTGAGCCCCACCTGCAGCGCGCCGCCGACCACCAGCAGCCGTGCGATGGACCGGAGGCGCTCGAGGGACAGCTCCATGCCGATCGAGAAGAGCAGCAGCACGACCCCGACCTCGGCGAGCAGGTGGATCTCCTCGACCCGCGAGGCCAGTCCCAGCCCCGAGGGGCCCGCCAGGGCGCCCGCCACGAGCAACCCGGCCGTGGAGGGCAGCTTCAGGCGGGCCGCGACGATCGAGACGAGCACGGCGACCGCGAAGAGCAGCGCGAGTTGATCGAGCAGCGGGACGTGAACCACGGGCGGTACCTGGAACGTGGCGAGCCCGTCGAGAAGGGGTCCCCGTGCACGTTCTTCGCGGGGGGCCGCGGCGGCGGTACCCTGTCCGGATGCGATCGGCCCTCGTTGTCGTGCTCCTGTGCACCGTCGCGTGCGATCCTCCCACCACCGCCGACGCCGGCGGTGACACGCCCGCTGCGGTCTGCGAGGCCGCGCCGGTGCTCGAGACGGGCGATGCGGTCGGGCACCCGGATCCGCTCGGTGTCCTTGCGGGCGAGGCGCGGGCCGGGCGCATCGACCCGAGCGAGCTGCCGCAGTCGGACAGCGGGCTGCTGCGCTGGGGCAGCGGTGAGATCCTGCTCGCCAACGAGCACCTCGCGATGGCGATCGAGGAGCCGGGTCCCTCCGACCTCTACGATCCCTGGGGCGGCCGGCCCACCGGCATCGCCCGCATCGAGGGCGGCGCGCTCGCCTCGGCCGGCGACTTCGGCGAGGTGCTCATCCTCGTCGGTCGCCACACCGTGATGAGCGAGTCGGTCACGGTGATGAACGACGGACGCGACGGCGGCGCGGCGATCGTGCGCGCCGAGGGGCCGCTGCGTCCCCTGCCGTTCTTCCAGGCGATCGTCGACGGCCTCTACCGCGACGACCTGAGCGATCTGCGCGCCGCCATCGATTACGAGCTCGCGCCCGGCGCGCGCCACGTGGACGTCTACGTGGCGATCGCGTCGGGCCGCGCCCGGCCCTTCAACACCGGGGCGCAGCTGCACGGCTTCATGTTCACGCCGCGCATGCCGCCCTTCACGGGGGGCCTCGGCTTCGCCGCGAACGACGCCAGCGATGCGAGCGCGTTCCTCGCGTTCGGTGACGAGCGTCAGACGAGCTTCGCCTACGAGCCCGCCGAGGGGATGATGCTCGCGATGGGCGTGAACGTGTCGGGCTTCGTCTCGCGCATCGGCGAGGCGAGGCGGATCTTGCCCTGCCAGACCAACCGCTACCTCCTCGCGCGCCTCTACGTCGGCGGCCCGGGCGTTGATGGCGTGCTCGCGGCCCGGCACCTCGATCGGGGCGAGCCGATCACCGCGGTCAGCGGGGTCGTCCGCACCTCGACCGGCGAGCCGGCCGAGGGCGTGCTCGTGCACGTGCTCGACGACGCGGGCTACGTCACCCGCTCGGCCCCGACGGGATCGGATGGCCGCTACCGGGTCCACGTGCCGGAGGGCCGCGCGGTGCGCCTCGAGCCGACGCGCACCGGCGATGCCCGGAGCACGCCGGTCCCGCTCGGCGCCGTGACCACGCTCGATCTCACGCTGCCGCCGGCAGGCCGCGTGGTGGTGAACGTCACCGACGTGGCAGGCGATCCGCTGCCTGCCCGCATCTCGGTCCTGCCGAGCGGCGCGAGCCGCCTGCCGGCCCCGCTGCCCGGCAGCTACGGCGGCCCGCCGCACTTCGGTGGCCGCGTCCGGGTCGAGTTCGCCCACACCGGCTCGGCCACCCTGGGCCTGCCGGTCGGCACCTGGGAGATCGTCGCCTCGCGCGGCTACGAGTACGAGCTCGCGCGGCAGGTCGTGACGATCGGCGAGGACGCCGCCGAGACGGTCTCGCTTGTGCTCGATCGCGTCGTCGACACGACCGACGTCCTCTGCGGCGACTTCCACATCCACACCCGCCGCAGCAACGACTCCCCCGACGATCCGGTGTGGAAGGTCCAGAGCGCGGTCGCCGAGGGCCTCGAGCTGCCGGTCCGCAGCGACCACGAGTACGTCGCCGACTTCCAGCCGATCATCGAGGCGCTCGGCCTCACCGCGTTCGCCCACGGCATCGGCTCGATCGAGATGACGAGCATGGAGCTCTGGGGCCACATGGGCGTGTTTCCGCTGGTGCCCGACGAGACCGCGGTGAACGGCGGCGCGCCGCTGTGGCAGGACTATCCGATGCCCGGGACACCCGATGTCCCGGTGCGCTCGCGGAGCCCGGTCGAGGTCTTCGAGGCGGCGCGCGCGCGCCCCGAGGCGCCGGTGGTCATCATCAACCACCCCCGCGGCTCGACGAACTACTTCGGGTACGTCGGCTTCGACGCGGCGAGCGGCACGGTGGATCGCACCGAGGACTGGGACGAGGAGTTCCAGCTCGTCGAGGTCTTCAACGACTCGGGCTGGCGCCGCAACCGCGACGGCACGGTGGCCGACTGGCTCGGCCTGCTCGATCACGGCCGCCGCGTCTTCGCCGTCGGCTCGAGCGACACCCACGAGCTCTCCGGCTCGCCGGTCGGCTATCCGCGCACCTGCATCGAGCTCGGCAGCGACGATCCGCGCGCCATCACCCCGAGCGGAGTGCGCGACGCGCTCTCGGCCGGGCACGCGACGGTGAGCGGCGGCATCTACGTCGATGCGAGCGTCGAGGGCCTCGGACCCGGCCGCGACGTCAGCGGGCTCGGGACGATGGCGACGGTGCGGGTGCGGGTGCAGGCCGCGACGTGGATCGACGTCGACGAGCTGGTGCTGGTGGTCGACGGCGTGGATGGCACGCCGATCCCGATCCTCCCCGGCGACGCCGATCCTGCGAACCCGGTCATCCGCTGGCAGGGCGAGCTCGAAGTGCCGGTGAACGCGATGGGCAGCTACGTGATCGTCGCCGCCTACGGCGATGCGGCCCTCGAGCCGGTGCACCCGGGGCGCATCCCCTTCGGCGTCACGAACCCGATCTTCCTCCGGCCCTGAGCGGCCGGCTGCGCCGCTCGTCGGCGATCCGCAGGCCCGCGAGGAACGCGAAGAAGAGCCCGAGCCCCAGCGCGACGAGCGAGCCTGCGACGTCCGCGTCCTTGCCGAGCGCGAAGTACCCGCACGCAGCTGCGCACGAGAGCGTGCAGCCGAGGAGCGCGCCCAGCGCCGCGGGGCCGAGCAGCATCACCGTCGCGGTGCACGCCTCGCACTTCAGCGAGCTCCGGAGCCACACGCCGAAGGGACGCAGCTCCTCGTCGAGGACCAGCGGCTCGCCGCACGCCGGGCAGCGCCGCCCGTTCACAGCCGCATCAGGGCCGCGCCCCAGTTCAGCCCCGCGCCGAGCGCGAGGAAGCAGAGCAGCTCGCCCTTCTTCACCTTGCCCTCGCGGCTCAGCTCGTCGAAGAGGATCGGGATCGTTCCGGCCGAGGTGTTGCCGTAGCGCGCGATGTTCGACGGGACCTTGTCCTCGGGGATGCCCAGGTTCTGCCGCACCGAGGCGTTGATCCGGTCGTTGGCCTGGTGGGCTACGAACCAATCGACCTGTTCGAGCGGCACGCCGTGCTTGCTGCAGAGCTCGCGCACCACCCGAGGCAGGAGCGTCACCGCGCTCTTGAACAGCTCCTTGCCCTTCATCGTGGGCACGTGGCTGTCGATCGACGCGTTCCAGTAGTGGCGCTGGGTGAACATGCCGCCGGGCACCCAGATCTGATCGGCCCCGCGCCCATCGCTGTGGTTGATCGCGCCGATGAGGCCGTGCCCCTCGACCTCGCTCTTGCGGAGCACGAGCGCCCCGGCCCCGTCGCCGAACAGGACCGCGGTCCCGCGGTGCCGGCTCGCGAAGTCCCACTCCTCCGCGGTGGGCCTGCGATCCGTCTCCCCCATCAGCACGTCCCAGGGCCAGGGCATGAAGCCCGCGTGCGCCTCGGCGCCGACGAGCAGCACGGTGCGCGCTGCGCCCGAGGCCACGAGGCCGTCGGCGAGCTGCATCGAGAAGGGCATCGCCGCGCACTGCTGCCGCACGTCGAGCGCGGGCACGCCGGGGATGCCGAGCTTCGCGCCGAGCAGCGCGCCCGAGCCGGGGAAGGCGTGCTCGGGCGTCATCGTGCAGAAGATGACGTAGTCGATCTCTTCCTTCGCGATGCCCGCGCGCTCGATCGCCCTCTCTGCCGCGGGCAGGGCGAGGTCGCTGACCCCCTCGCCCTCGGCCGCGTAATGCCGCTGCGCGATCCCCGAGCGGGGCCGGATCCACTCGTCCGAGGTGTCCATCACCTTGGAGAGCTCGTCGTTGAGGATGGGGCGGCCCGGGACGTGGCGGCCGCTCCCGAGGATGGTGATGCCGGGCATGAGGCCGAGGGCGTGTCACGAAGCGTGGGCGCGGGCCAGCATGCCCGATGCCGCGCCGCGTCGAGCGCTCACTCGTCGCTGTCGCGCTCGAGCGCGCGGACGGAGAGCTCGATCCGCGCGCCCCCGCTCAGCACCCAGTCGGTCTCGTCGATCCGCCGGTCGTAGCTCACGAAGGGCCGGGCCGGATCGGAGTCGCTCACCGACTGCAGCGCGTCGAGCGCCGAGCCGGGGAGCGAGCGCACGACGTGGCCCTCCGCGCGCACGCCGCGCCCGCTGCGGCGCGTCGAGAGGACGAGCGAGGTCGCGCCGTGCCGGTCGCGGATCGCCGAGACGACGTCGGCGAGCGAGCGCGGCTCGGGGCGCTCGAGCTCCACCTCGTGTCCGGGCTGGATCAGCACCGAGAGCTCCTCGCCCGCGGCGCTCTCCGGCACGTGCACGGTGTAGGTGCGCACGAGGTCCTCGCCGTCGAAGGGGCGGAGCACCACCCGCACGGTCACGTCCTCGCCGGGATCGACCACGGTCTGGCTCACCGAGGCGTCGACGATCTCGGCAGCGCGCCGCTCGAAGGCCACGCTCAGCTCGATCGCCACCGCGGTCGGCCGGCTCTCCTCGAACGGGTTGCCGTACGCGGCGTCGACGACGTCGAAGGCGCGGAGCGTGTTCAGCATGCTCGTCGTGTGCACCCCGGTCGCCGCGAAGCCGCGGTCGATCGTGCGCACCGGCGCGCCGAGACCCTCGAGGCTCACCTCGCTCTCGGCCCGCCAGGTGATCCACGCCTGATCGCCGCACGAGCTCTTCACCGCGCTCTGGATGGCCGCCGCGAGCACGGTCGGGGTGATCGCGCGGTGGCTCGCGACCTCGAAGCGCCACTCGCTCCGCGAGGTCTCGGGCAGCCCGGAGAGGCGAAGCACGACGGGGATCAGCGTGGGCGAGACGCTCGTGTCGACGACGATCGCGGCCTGCCGATCCTCGATCAGCGCGCCGAGCGCACGGACCGGCTCGGCGATCTTGAAGCTGCGCTGCACGCTGGCGAACACGTGGAGCACGCGCGCGACCGCGGTCGGCACGCCGGTCTCGCCGGCCTCGAGCATCGGGTGGCCGAAGGCGACGAGGCGGTCACCGTCGACGTGGGTGACCGTGCCGATCACGTTGTTCGCGATGTCGCCGCGGGCGAGCGTCACCGCGATGGCCCCGCCGTCCACGAAGCCGGGCCCGCCGGCCGTGCTGGTCTCGCCCGCGCCGCCGGCCTGCAGGACCTCGATCCCGAAGGGCCCGAGCTCGTCCGCGAGCATGCGGATCGCGTCCTCGTGCAGGCCGCCGACGAGCATCGGCGTCGAGGCGGGGACCACCGTGCTCGCGTCCCGCGCGGCCGCGCCGTCGAGGCCGAGCCGACGTGCGTGCTCGCGGAGCGCGGTGAGCGCCCCGCGCGGCGCGCTGCCGAGATAGTCGTCGAGGCCCAGCGTGCGCCGGCGTCGATCGGCCCGCCCCGCCCGCGGCGCCTCGGGCAGGATCGGCGCGCCGGGAAACGACGAGGGCCGCACGACGCGATCGATCTCCCGCAGCATGCTGGCGATCGGCGTGACGCCCACGATCGCCCGGGTGCCCCACGGCCAGCCATAGGCGTAGGCGCCGATCATCCGGTCGTTCACGAAGATCGGCGAGCCGCTCATCCCGCCGACGACGTGCGCCTCGTCGAGCACCGGGTGCGTGGTGCGCACGAGGATCAGATCCTGGTCGGGGCGGAACTGGTGCAGCACGTCGACGATCTCGACGTCGAAGCGCTCGGGGCTCGTGCCGCGCAGCACCGAGAGCCCGTAGCCGGTCATGCCCGGCGCGAGCTCCTCGACGCCCATGAAGCGCGGATCGGACATGCGCGGCACCTCGATCTGCGCGAGGCCGAGGCCGGTCAGGCACCAGCACAGCAGGGCGACGGCGAGCGAGCGGAGCGGCCGGGACATGGGCCCCGAGGGTAGCGCGGGCCGCGCACGCCCGGCCCCGAAATGCGGCGGCCTCGCGCGTCAGCCGCGCGCGAGCTCGGCGATCGCGCCCGCCACCGCGGCGGCATGGTGCTTCTGCGGCACGTGCCCGCCGAGGGCCCAGCGCAGGCGCGGCCCCGGCGGCAGCGCTCCGTCGAGCTCGGCGAGCACGTCGGCTTCGATGAGTGGGTCGTCCTCGCACCACGCGGTCAGCGTCGGCAACGAGAGTGCTCGGAGCCGCGCTGCGTGCGCCTCGAACGAGGTCGCGCGCAAGCACGCGATGGTGCGGGCGAGCGCGGCGTCGGGGTAGCCGCGAAAGCCCGCCCCGGCGAAGAGCCGCCGCACGAGCGGCCGGAGCAGCGGCGCCCACGGTCCCTTCGTCGCGGCGTGCAAGCTCCGCCGCGGGATCCGCCGAAAGCTCCGGTGCGGACGAAGGCCTGGGCTCGCGAGCAGGCCGAGGCCGCGGAAGCCGTCCGGTCGCGCGGTCACGGCAGCGACGGCGGTGAGCCCGCCCATCGAGTGGCCGACGATCACCGGCCGCTCGAGCCCGAGCGCGTCGATCACCCGGAGGACGAACGCGGCGCGTCCCTCGGGCGAAGGATCTTCGCCGCTCGCCACCGGCGTCCGCCCGAAGCCCGGCAAATCGACGCCCACGAGCCGCGCGCGCCCCGCGAGCGGCGCTGCGAGCCAGCGAAAGTCCCGGCCGCTGCCCGGCAGCCCATGCACGCACACGACGGCCGGCCCCTGGCCCGCTTCGGTGATCCCCGCCGGACCGCTCGGCAGCCGGACGACCCGCTCCGTCAGCCCGTCGCTCACGCGCGTCCTCGGTCCGGGTTCGTGGCGCCCGTGGCCCTCGCCGTGCCCGCCGCTGCTTGCCGTCGCCGCATCGCGCTCTCCTAGCCGATCTCGCCGTTCGCGCCCGCCCCGGCCCCTGCGATGCGCGAACGAAGAGCGGAGGTCGACGGCCGCGCGATCGCCCGCCGCTCCGCGCCAGGGCCGGCCTCGTCCCAGTCCGCATCCGGCCCCCTACCGCGCGCCGCCGGGGCGCGCGGCGGTACGATGGCCGGATGTCCGATCCGGTCGCCGATCTCTATCCGCGCCTCGTCTACCCCGCGGTGCTCGATGACGAGGAGGTCGTGCTCCGGCCCGGGCAGCTCTGCCCGGCGCTCGACCGCGCCCTCGCGCGGCGCGGGCTCACCCACGCGGCCTACCTCACCGCCTACGGGCCGCATGGCGAGCCGGCCTCGGCCGACCGCGATGCGCCCCGACAAGAAGCCCTCCGCGCCGCGCTCCGCGGCCGCTTCGAGTGGAGGGAGGCGCCAGGCGGCTGGCTCGACGGCGAGCCCGATCCGAAGGGCGAACGCGAGCCGAGCCTGCTCGTGCTCGGGATCGACCCCGACGAGGCCGCCGCGCTCGGCCGGCGCTTTCAGCAGCGTGCGATCGTCACGCATCGTCGCGGCGAGGTGAGCGCGCTGAGCAACCTCGCCACCTGAACGCACTGCGCCCGAGCCCAGGCGCACCGCTCGATCCGCATGGGCTCGCTCCGGCCGCCGCGAAAGAGGCCCTGCCGAACGTCCGCAAGGCGTGCGCCCCGTCGTCGCGGACGGCCACGTCGTCCGCGACGCGCTCCGCCCCGCGGCCTCGTCCATTGGTTCGCCGAGCGTCGCCACGCTACGCGTTGCCATGCCCGAGGCGCTCCCCCACGAGCTCGAGCGGCTGCGCTTCGGGCCCGAGCGCGCGCTCCACGACAAGCTCTTCGCGCGCTTCGGCCTCGACGTCCTGATCGACCACTTCGTGGGCTCGGGCGGGGTGCGGCCGGCCTACGACCTGGTGATCGGCTCTCAGCTTCGCCTCACCCCGCTCCTGGCCCCGCGCCTCACCGGGCTGCTCGACGAGGCCAAGATTGCGCTCGGCTTCCACGAACCGCTCGAGCTCTTCGTCACCCAGGCGGCCGAGGTGAACGCGAGCGCGATCCACTCGCTCGGCCCCGCCGTCCCCCACGTGGTCTCGCTCACGAGCGCCCTCGTCGAGCGGATGAACGACGACGAGCTCCGCTTCGTGCTGGGTCACGAACTCGGGCACCTCTCCTGGCGCCACTACCGGGCGCGCCTGGCGGTGGCGGCGTTCGGTGCCGACGCCGACGGCGAGAGCAAGGCCCCGCCGCTTCTCGTCCGCCGGCTCGAGAGCTGGGACCGACTCGCCGAGATCAGCGCCGACCGCGCCGGTCTGGTCGTCGCCGGCGGCAAGCTCGAGGCCGCGGTGAGCGCGTTCTTCAAGATCCAGAGCGGCCTCGGTCCCGAGCACCTGCGCTTCGACATCCAGGCCTTCCTCGACCAGCTGACCGCGCTGCAGCAGCTCGAGCGGCGCGAGCTGCTCGCGCGCTTCAGTCACCCTGCCACGCCGATCCGGGTCCGCGCCCTCGACCTCTTCCGCGACGCCGAGGCGCGCCGCGTTCCCCTCGACGCCGTCGATCGCGAGGTCGACGCGCTCGCGCGACTCATGGACTACGCCCCGAGCGAGCCGCTCGATCTGCACATGCGTGATCTCGTGCTCTCCGCAGGGCTGCTCGTGGCCCACGCCGGCGACCACGCGATCGAGGAGAACGAGTGGAACGTGCTCGCCCAGCTCCTCTTGCCCTACTCCGCCGATCCCGAGCTCGAGGTGCAGCGCATCGGCTCGACCGAGCGCGCCGAGGAGCTCCTCGCCGAGACCGCAGCCTGGCTCGAAGAGAACGCCGGTGAGGAGCGCTTCGTCGCGCTGCGGCTCATCGCCAACGTCGCGGCGATCGACGGCCGCTACTCCGAGGCGGAGCTCGCGGTGCTCCATCGCACCGCGGCGCTGCTCGATGTGCCACCGAAATCGGCCGACGCCATTCTCTACGAGGTCCTCGCCGATCACCTGCAGACCCAGGCGGTGCGCGGCGCACCGGTGCCGACCCTGAAGGTCGATCGCTGAGCGGGGCTTCAACCAGGCAGAAGCCGCACCAGCTCGGGCACGAGCCGAGCGCGGAAGGCGGGATCCTCGGCCAGGTCCTGCCGCACCTCGAGCTCCATCGCCCGTCGGCCGTGCCGGTCGGCGTGGGTCTGGGCGACGTGGATGAGGCCGGCCTTGCCGCTCCACGGCTCGTTGGGGCGGCAGTCGTGGCCCGAGGCTCGCAGCGCCGCGACCCAGGCCGCGCCGAGCGCGTCCTCGCGGTCGAAGAGGATCCCCAGCTCGACCTGACGCGGCTGCCCCTCGTAGAGCGGAGTGAAGGTGTGCACGGCGAGCACGATCGGCGCCGCGCACGCTGCCACCGCGCCATCGACCGCCGCGTGGAAGGGCCGGTAGAAGCCCGCGAGGCGACGCTCCCGCTCGGCCTCGTCGAGGGCCTGATTGAGCATCACCGGCGCGCCCTCGGCCTCGGCACGGAAGAGCGTCGGGCTCTCCTCGGGCCGGTTCGGATCGACGAGCAGCCGGCTGAAGGTGGCGAGCACCGCCGGGGCGCCGAGCGCCGCGGCGAGCTCGAGGGTGATGGCCCGCGCGCCGAGGTCGTAGGCCCAATGCGTGCCGACGAGGCGGCGGTCCGCGTCGGGCCAGCACCAGCCCGCGGGCAGGGCCTCGGAGGCGTGTTCGCAGGTCAGCAGCACCGGCGCGTCCGCGCGCCCCGGGACGAGCTCGACCGCCGTCACATCGAGGCCGAGGGGCCCTTGGCGGCCTCGGGGCGCCGCACCGCGAGCTGGATGAGCTGGCGCAGGCTCGGCCCGTCCTCGTTCTCCAGCTTGGGCAGGCAGCGCTCCATGTCCCGCACGATCGGCGAGAGGCCCTTGCGGAGCGCCGCGCGGTCGCTCGCCTCGTCGTAGGCGAGCCGGTCGGCGTCGAAGGCGATGTGCCAGTCGCGCAGGCCCGTCGCCTCGGAAAAGCGCGCGACCTCGTCGGGCCCGATCGACTTCAGCGCCCGGCACAGCAGCTCCACCACGACCTCCTGCGCCGAGGCGTAGTTCCGCTCCATCACCGCGAGCGTCTCGTCGGGGCTCCGCCGGTTCGTCAGGTCGATGTGCAGGTCGGCCAGGCGCGAGGGGAACTGCGGCAGCGGCAGGAAGTCGCCCTTCGCGGTGCCCGGCGCGATGTGCGCCCAGGTCTTGAGGATCGCCTGGGCCTTCAGGTTGAGCTGGTAGAACTTCTTGTGCAGCGCGCGGAAGCGCCGGTGCTCGGCCGGGTCCACCGCGAAGCAGCGGTTGAAGAAGTAGGGGCAGATGAACGACCAGTAATGGAAGTTGTCCCAGTAGAGCTTCGCCGGCAGCACCGCGGGCGCGCCGTTGATGTGGCTGTGGCCGCGGAAGGTCGAGGTCGTCACCTCGGTGAAGCCGAGGAAGAATTCGTCGTACCCCTTCACCCGCTCGGCGAAGGTCGCGGCGTCCTCCCGCGTCACGAGGCTCGCCCGCACCAGCTCGGTGGCGAGCGAGGCGGCCATGCCGATCAGATCGGAGCCCGGCGAGTAGAGCGGGTCGACGAAGACCGCCGCCTCGCCGATGCACGCCCAGCGCGCCGTCGAGAAGACCTTCTCCGAGGTGTACGCGTAGCGGCGCAGCACCAGGAAGTCGTCCATCGGCAGGTCCTTGATGTGCTCGTACACCACCGGCTCGTGCTTCTGGATCCACGCCAGCGCCGTCTCGGGCCGGGCGAAGGTCTCGAAGGGGTGATGCTCCTCGCCCGCCACGATGCCGAGCGAGTGGTGCCCGGTCGAGAGCGGGATGATCCAGAACCAGTAGCCCTTGCCGCAGAGGTGGTTCGTGCTGAGCCACCGCTTGTGATCCACGTCGCGGGCGTGCCAGCGCGCCTCGCTCTTCGGCACGAGGTCGGCGACGTCGATGCGGAGCGGCACCCGGAACCAGGCCGCCGAGTGGTAGTGCCCGCTGTCGCGGCTCAGATCGAGCTTCTTCTGGATGAGCCTCCGGCGGCCGCTCGCGTCGATGACGAAGCGCGCGGCCAGGTGCAGCTTGCGGCTGCCGCCCTCGATCTTCTGCGCGGCGCGGACCTGGTGCAGCGCGTCCGAGCCCTCCTCGGCGAGCTCGACCTGGAACACCGACGCGCCCTCGAAGAGGGTCGCGCCCGCGGCCTCGATCATCCCCCGGAGATCGTCCTCGAAGCGCCCGCGGTCGAGCTGGAAGCTCGGCACGACCGGCTGCTCGCTCGGCCCGATCTCGCGGCGCATCGCGAGCGGCCCCTGGGTGTCGCCGACGAAGTAGCGCAGGCCGAACTTCGTGAGCTGGCGCTGGTCGAGGTAGCTGCGCAGGCCGAGCACGCTCTCGAACCAGTGCGCGCCGATCTCCACCGACGACTCGCCGACCTTGAACGCGGCGTCGGGCAGAGGACGCGCCGTGGGCTCGACGACCGCGACGCTCAGCTCGGGCATCTGCCGGCGGAGGTGGAGCGCGCAGGTGAGGCCGGCGAGGCCGCCGCCCATGATCACGACGTCGAAGTGCTGCATGCGGCCGGGAGTATGCCGGGCGGCTCCGAGGGCTCAAGCATTCGGCCCCGCGCCCGTCCGCCCTGCGCCGCCCTCCGCGTGAGGTCCCGCTCGGCCCTGTGCAGCGCCTGGCCAGCATCCGCACAGGTGGCAAGCCCGGAGCACCTCTGATAAAGCCGCGCCCCTCGGGAGAGTTTCGGCCATTCGGCCGGCCCGGAAAGCGAGAACAGCGTGGCCCAGGTTCCCGTCCCCAGCCGAGACGAAGTGTTCGCGAAGATCACCGAGATCCTCGCCGACTCGTTCGAGCTCGACCCCAAGAAGATCCAGCCGGGCTCGACCCTCTACGACGAGCTCGACCTCGACTCGATCGACGCGATCGACATCTTCACCCAGCTGCGCGAGCTGACCGGCCGGAGGCCCGACCCCGCCGACGCGCGGAAGGTCCGCACGGTGGACGAGCTCATCGATTTCGTCCTCGGAGAGATCGACAAGACGAACCGCGGCGTGCCCGAGGGCCCGGCGCAGCCGCCGACGCCCGAGCAGCTCCGCGACTCCGAGAAGAAGGACTGAGCCGGTCCGGTCGGGGCCTTCATGCGTCGCGTCGTCATCACCGGGATGGGCGTGGACTCGCCGATCGGCGTGGGCCTGCCCGCGAACGTCGCCTCGCTGAGGGCGATGCAGGGCGGCATCCGCCCCATGCCCGAGTGGGGGAAGATCCCCGACCTGCACACCCGGATCGGCGGTCCGGTGCGCGGCATCGACCTCTTCGCCCACTACCCCCGCCGCAAGCGGCGCACGATGGGGCTCGTGGGCTTGCTCGCGATGCACGCCGCCGACGAGGCGATCGCCCAGGCGGGGCTCACCGAGGCCATCCTCGGCAACAAGCGCTGCGGCGTGGCCTACGGCTCGACGACCGGCAGCTCGCACGCGCTCGAGGACTTCTGCGGGCCGCTCTTCACCCAGCACACGATGCGGGGCCTGGACTCGAGCAGCTACCTCAAGTTCATGACCCACACCTGCGCCGCCAACCTCGCCTCGACCTACGGGATCCGCGGCCGGGTCATCCCGGCGATCAGCGCCTGCACCAGCGGCAGCCAGTCGATCGGCTACGCCTACGAGGCCATTCGGGGCGGCGCGCAGGACGTGATGATCGCGGGCGGCGCCGAGGAGCTGCACTACGCGACCGCGGTGACCTTCGATCTCCTCATGGCGACGAGCGTCCGCTACAACGAGCAGCCCGAGCTGTCGCCGCGGCCCTTCGACACCCGGCGCGACGGCCTCGTGATCGGCGAGGGCGCCGGCACCATCGTCCTCGAGGAGCTCGAGCACGCGCTCGCGCGGGGCGCCCGGCCGCTCGCCGAGCTCGTCGGCTTCGGGACGAACTGCGACGGCCTGCACATCACCGCCCCGAGCGAAGAGGGCATGCGCGGCGCGATGGAGCTCGCGCTCGAGTCGGCCAAGCTGCGCGCGGCCGACGTCGACTACGTGAACATGCACGGCACCGCCACCGAGGTCGGCGACATCGCCGAGAGCAACGCGACCTTCGCGCTCTTCGGCCGCCCCATCCCGGCGAGCACCCAGAAGAGCTACACCGGCCACACCCTCGGGGCGTGCGGCGCGATCGAGCTCATCTTCTCGGTGGCGATGATGCGCGAGGGCTTCCTCGCCGCGAACCGCAACCTCGACGAGCTCGACCCGCGCTGCGGCAAGCTCGGCTACGTGCGCGAGACGACCGAGGCCCGGCCCCGCGTCGTGATGACGAACAACTTCGCCTTCGGCGGGGTGAACACGTCGATCGTGCTCCGCGCGATCGACGGCTGAGCCGTGACGGGCTGGCCGAAGGGTCCCTTCCCCGAGAAGTGGACCTTCGCCGCGGTGCAGAAGCGGCTCGACGGCGCGTGGGACGAGCCGGGGCGGGCGGCGGCGTGGCACGCGCTCCTCGCCTCGGGCGCGAGGCCGCTGCCGCCCACCGACGACGTCTTCGTGCGACCGTTCGCGGGCGGCCTCGACGATTCCCGCACCGCCCTCGTCGAGGCCGGCTGCACGGTCTTCGCGCACGCCGAGCCGGGCGCGGTGCCCGTACCCGGAGCGTTCGTCGCGCTGCCCACCGTCGACCTCTTCGACGCGCTCGTCGCCCTCGGGGTGGCCGGTCCCCACCACGGGATCGGCAACCGCACCATCGTACGCTTCCTGCTCCAGGCGCGGCCCATGGCGAGCTTCTCCGTGCTCGTGGCGGGGGAGGATCTGCTCGAGCTCGAGATGAATGCGCGCGGCGAGGAGAGCGCGACGCTGCTCGCCGAGCGGCTGCCCCACGTCGCCCCGACGCTCGACCGCGCCGGCCTCCGCGAGCGGCTCCTCGAGGGCACGCGCCTGCGCCTCGACTGGTCGCCGCCGCGCTGAGACCCGCCTCCGCGTCGGGCCCTTGCCGCTTCACCGGCTCTCGGGGTGCGGCGTGGGGGCGGCGCTCCCGCGCCGTGCCATCGGCGACCCTGGTATCGTTGGCCGATGGCGCAGATCAGCTGCCCCGCGTGCAGCGCGCGGATCCCGAGCAAGGACGTGGACCTCGCGAGCAAGCTGGCGAAGTGCGTCTGCGGCGAGGTCTTCGACTTCACCTCGCAGGCCGGCAGCGAGACCGGCGCGGTCGGCGTCGATCGCCGCCGCGATCTCGCACCGCCCGCTGGCCTGACCGTAGAGGTGGCGGGAGCGAAGGTGACGAGCTCGGAGGGCTACCGCGTCGCCGACGTTCCGCCGGGCGGAAGACGCGTGCTGACGCGCCGCTGGTTCGAGCCGCCGGCCCTCTTTCTCCTGTTCTTCTGCATCGCCTGGGACTCGTTCCTGGTGTTCTGGTACGCGAGTGCGTTCGGGAGCGTCGCGACCGGCGACGGCCTCCCAGCGGGCTCGGGCTTGCTCATGAGCGTCTTTCCCATCGCCCACCTCGCCGTCGGCGTCGGCCTCACCTACTGCACCGCGGCGCTCTTTCTGAACCGCACCACCATCGAGCTCGACGGTCGCACCGCGCGGGTCCGGCACGGACCGCTCTTCTGGCGGGGCGCGGGCGATCACCCGCTCGACCGTCTCCGCGGCGTGTACGTGAAGCAGGACGAGAACGTGCACCGCAACCGCCCGGCCCTCTGGTCGGTCTTCCTCGACGCCGAGCACCACGCCGCGGTTTTGCTCGTGGCCCGGCTGGGCAGCGAACGCCAGGCCCGCTGCATCGCCGCGCACGTGGCCGAGCACGCCGGCGTCGGCGGCCCGTGACGCCCTTCGATCCGCTCCTTCGCCGGCGCCGCGCTCACTCGGCGACGTTCACGTCCAGCAGGGAGGGCCCGGTCAGCGCGCCGTCGGGTCGCACCGCGATCCGGTCGCGTCCGGGCGGCAGCGTCGTGGCGATCCGCGCCTCGGTGTCCTCCCCGCCGTCGTCGTCCTCGGCGATGCGCGTCCAGCGCTCGCCGTCCCGGCGGTCGAGCTCGAGGTTGGAGTGGGTTTCGAGCACCACCGGAAGGCCCGGCACCGCGCCGGTCGAGCGCGCGGGGGACGCCGTCACCATCGCGGCGGCGCCATCTCCACGCTCATCGCCCGCCGGCGATCCGCACCGCGCCGACGAGGGTCCCATCGAGCGCGCCGCTCGGTCCGGTGTCTTCGGCGGTGGGACCGCCGGGCTCCTCGAACGTCCAGAGGCCGACCGTGTCGGAGTCGGAGGCGACGATCGCCGGCGGCTCGAAGACCTCGCCGGCGTAGCGGGCGGACCGGCTCAGCCGCACGTCGTCGAGCTCACCGAGCAAGCGCCCGAAGTACCGCGAGCCGGCATCGTCGGGGCTGCGGGTGTGGCCGATCAAGAGCCGGTACTCGGGGTGGAGCGAGGCGCGTGGATCGTCGGGGCGCCAGGTGACGTCGGAGGGGGCCGTGGCGGCCGCTTCGAGCTTGCCGTCGAGGTACAGGCGCACCTGCCGGCCCTCGACCACCCCGGCCACGTGGTGCCAGCGGGCCACGTCGGGGCGCGTGTTCGAGACGAGCTCGACGAGGCCGGTCCGGCTGGTGGCGTCGTCGGTGCGGACCTCGAAGCGCACGCGGCCGTCGTCGCCGTACGAGTAGCCGAGGGTGTAGTCCCCGAGGTTGGCCCGCCGCGTGAGCAGGTAGGCGCGCTCGAACGTGTCGGCGCTGTCCGGCCGGAACCACAGCTCGACGGTGAAGCGGTCGCCGATCGGACCGAGCTCGGCGTTGCGCGGCAGCTCGACGCCGTCGCCATCGCCGTCGAGGCGGAGCACCTGCGAGGGACCGGGCGGCGCATCGGGCGGTGGGCTGTCGGGACGGGTCGGCGCATCGCGCGCTGCATCGACCGGCGCATCGAGCGGCGCGTCCGCCGCGGCGTCGGGGTGGGGCGCGGGCGGCGGGCTGCAGGCCCCGAGCGCGAGCAGCACCCACCACCGACCGCCGTGCGTCCCCGGCCCGAACATCGCCCTGGTGTAGCGCGGCGCGTTCTCGGTGCCGCGCGGATCGGCCGCTCCGCCCGGCGCAGGTGGCGGCTCAGGGGACCGCGGCGGCCGCGAGCGCCCGCACCCGGCCGCGGAGCAGGCTGGAGGGGTGCTCGCGCTCGAAGGTGCCCGCGGCGCGGCCGGCCTCGGTCAGGCGCCCGGCGCCGACCAGGGCCTCGATCGCCAGCGCGTCGCGATCCTCGGCGAGCGCCCCGGCCGGAAAGCGCCGGCGGTGGGCGGCCAGGCCGGCGAGCGCGGGCTCGAAGCGCCCCTCGGCGACGTCGGCGCGGGCCGCGTCGATCAGCCGACGCTCGGCGGCCAGGTCGGAGCCCTCCTCGGCCTCGGGCCCGGGGCTCCCAGTCCGAGCGAGGTCGGAGTCCTCGCGGGCGCTCTCGCCGTCCCGGGGTGGCCTCGGCGCCCCCGGCTCGGCGGTCGGCACGTCCTCGCGCGCGCTCGCGGCGGCCCGGTCCTCGGCGGCGCGGGCAGGGTCGGGCCGGGTGTCGGGCTCGGAGCGCGCCGCGACGACGGCGCTCGGTGCGGCCGCGGGCGGCGCCGCTGCGGTCGCGAAGGGCGCGGTGCCGGTGAGGGCGGCGTGGCCGAGCGCGCCGAGGACCACCCCGACGAGGCCCGAGGCGACGAGCGCCCCGAACCCCGCGGCCGCCGCGCCCGCGGCGCCGGGCCGGGGCGCTCCGCCTCCGCCGCCCGCTGCGCCCGAGCCTCCCTCGGGGCCGGCCGGCGCGCCGAGTCGCTTTCGCACCGCGTCGCGGATCGCTCGCTCCGCTGCAGGATCGAGTCCGGGCCGCGCCCGCTCGGCGCGGTACGCGGCCTCGAGCTCGGGCGGCACGGGGGTTTTTTCCTCGCCGCTCATCGCTCCCCCCGCGTGAGGTCGAGGAGGGCCGCCGCGAGCTCGCTCCGCGCGACGCGCAGACGCGAGTATCCCGTGTTCAGCGGGATCTCGAGGATGGCGGTGGCCTCGGGCATGGTGAGCTCTTCGAGATCGACCAGGGTGACGATGGCCCGCTTGTCGAGGTCGAGGCGGTCCATCGCGGCGAGCAGGAGCGAGCGACGGTGGGCTTCTTCGAGGCGGTCGTCGGCGCCAGGCTGCGGATCGGCCGGCTCGTGTTCCAGGGTGACGGAGGGGCGGCGGTTGGACGAGCGCTTTCGATGGTCGCTCGCCATCCGGTAGGCAAAGCCGAAGAGCCAGGCGCGGAGCGAACGCGCCGGATCGAAGTCCCCCCAGCGCCGGTGCACGGCGATGAGGAGCTCCTGGGTGACGTCGTCGAGATCGGCCTCGCGGACCCCGAGGCGGCGCAGTTGTCTGTGCACCCACGCGACCTCGGGCCCCACTCGGTCCCAGAACGGTTCGGGGTGGCTCATCGGAACGGGCGTGGCACGCGACCTGTACTTGGACGCGGGCGGCAGAATCCGTCGCGGATCATTCGAACCATGCCGCCGCCCCCGCGGTGAAGGCCCCGGCGACCGGCTCCGCGCGCCAGATCTCCGCGCCGCCGACGCGCGCTTCGGGGACGAGCACGGGCACGTCGAGTGCGGCGTCGGCGGTGAGCCGCAGCCACGGCCAGGGCGCCCAGGACAGGCCTGCCGAGGCCCCCACGCCGGCGACGAGCGCCTCGGCGCGCGAGCCCGGCAGCGTGGCGGCGCTGCGCGCCACGAGGCCATGGCCGCAGAGCGTGAGGACCTCGACGTGGCCGCAGGCGAGGAGGGCACCGCCGCCCCAGGCGACCGAGCCCGCCGCCCCCTCGAGCGGCGAGGCCAGCGGGGTGTCGAGCGCGAAGCGCGCCTCGGCGCGCAGGCTCCAGGCGCGCTGGCCGATCCCGACGCCCGCCCGCACGAGGAGCGTCGGCGCGGGCGTCCAGCCGAGCAGAACGCCGAGCGAGGCGGCGACGTGCACGCCGACCGGTTCGGGCCGCGGCAGAGCGAGCGCTTCCGGGACGGGCGCGGCGGGGGGCTCGGCGGCAGGCAGCGCTTCGGGCGCCGGCGCGGCCGGCTCCTCGGTCGGTGCTTGCTCCGGCGCGCGCGGCGGGTCGTCGGCTGGCGGCTCCTCGACCGGCGCGTCCTCGGGCTCGGGCGCACGCGGCCCGACGAGCACCGAGAGCAGCACGGCGATCGACTCGACGACCTCTCCGCACGCGCGGTCGCGGAGCGAGCGCTCCCCCAGCACCTCGCCCTCCCGCACGACCGAGACCTCGGCCAGGTGCACGCCGCGGCGGGCGTCGAGGCGCACGACGACCCGGGTCGGCGCGTCGGGCACGAAGACGCTGCGGCCGGCCCGCGCCTCGACCCAGCCGCGCAGCTCGTCTTCGCTCGGGCAGCCGGTCGCGGCCGGCCCGCGCACCACGATCAGGCTCACCGCCCCCGGGGACAGCGCGAGCGCCGCCTCGGACGCCTGCGCCGCGGCGGGTCCGGCCGAGAGCAGCGCGAGCAGCCCCAGCGCGCCGAGCAAGCCCGGCGGCAGGACACATCCGGGCCGCTGGCCTGCCCCGGGCCAGCCGCGAAGAACGGGGACCACGCCCACGGCGCGAAGGTATAGCCGGCCGAGCGCCGGGGTCACGCCCGTCCGGCGCGGCGGGCTTCCCGTTGCCCACCGCGCGCCGCCCGCCGAGCGAGGCCAGCGCGGCCCGCGACCCAGGCGCGCCCTGCCGCGCAGTCGGGGGCAGATCGGCTAGAGTCCCGCGCATGCCTCGGGAGGCATCCCTCGCACGGCCCTCGCTGTTCGGCGTCCTCGCGCTTGCGGCGTGCACGGCGCCGCTCGACCTCGACCCGCCCGGTACGTGCGGCGGCGTGCCGTGCGACGCGGGCCTCGACGTGCTCGCCGACGCGCCGCCGCCGGCCTGCCCGTGCAGCGACGGCAGCTGCGGCACCGAGTGCGGCGGCCTCTGCCTGCCGCGCCGCTACGAGACGCGGACGATGCGGGTCGGCCGCGAGCCCCGCTGGACCTTCCTCGAGGACCTCGACGACGACGGCTTCGACGACCTCGTCGTGCCCATCCAGCTCGATAGCCGGCTCGACATCGCGTGGGGCGCCGCGGACGGAGTGCCGAGCCTCGCCACTTCGCTGCCGGTCGGCCGCCTCGGCCCCGGCACGACCTTCCTCGACTACGACGGTGATGGCCTCCGCGATCTGCTCTCGGTCGTGCAGCCGAGCATCCCGGGCAGCTCGTTCTTCCTCCGGATCGTGCGCCGCCGCGAGGGCCGCATCTTCGACCCGCTCGCGTGGATCGAGCAGCCCGGCCAGCCGATGTGGGTCGGGGCGCTCGACGCCGACCGCGACGGGCGCGACGACGTCGCGGTGCGCCTCGTCGCCGACGACTGCGTGGCGATCCGTCTCTCGACCGACACCGGCCTCGGCCCGCAGCGCTGCATCACCCCCTACGCCCAGCCCGACGAGCGCGAGCGCATCGCCGGCGGCGATGTCGACGGCGACGGCATCGACGAACTCTTCGAGACCCGCGCCTCCGTCGGCGGCCTCGAGCTCTACCGGCACACCCTCGCGCCCGACGGCTCGGTCCTCCGCAGCGACCTCGTCCCGCCCCCCGAGGGCCTCGAGCTCCGCGTCTTCGACCTCCGCGACCTGAACCACGACGGCCGCGCCGAGGTCATCTTCTTCTCCGGCCCCGGCCCCTCGACCGAGGCCCACATCCTCACCCCCTCCGGCGAGCTCTGCACCATGCCCGGCGGCTTCGCGATCAAGGACGAGCTGAGCCCCGAAGAGATCGACGGCATCGGCGACTTCGACGGCGACGGCATCCTCGACCTCGCCGGCCTCACCACCTGCTCGTTCTGCAGCGGCCTGACCTACCTGCATCTAGGCCGAGGCGAGTGAGCGCCTCCGCCGATCAGCGCGCGGCGTAGTGCAGAGCGACCTCGGCCGCCGTGAGTGCCCGCGGATAGATCGCGACGTCGTCGAGTGCGCCGGTGAAGGGTGCCGGTGCGCTCTCCACGCGCGCGCCGAGGCCCACTCGGCCGGTGGCGAGCACAGGAGTCGTCGAGCCCGTGGTGCCGACCAGAACTCCGTTTCGGTAGAGCCGCATCGTCCCCGACTCGTACGTTCCGACGATGTGCTCGACCGCGCCCTCGACACAGGCGAAGCGCACGGTGTTCCAGCCGAACCCGGTCGTGCTCGCGATCTCGAACGCCACCTCGCCGAGCGACACCCACACGCCCCAGCCTTGGTAACCTTCTCCGTGCCGCATCGCGTAGAACGATCCTGGCGCGCTGTAGTCGCAGTTGTCGACCCGGATCCAGGCCTCGACGCTGAACGCGGGGGTCACGAGCGTCGGATCGGCCGGCGCCACGAAATAGCCCGCACTCGAGAACCCCGACGCATTGCCGCTGCTCGCGTGCAGCCCGGTGACGTCCTGCGCCACGGTCCCGCCCGTCGCCGTGGCCACGCGGCCCCCGATCACGTCGGTGATGACCGTGCCGCTCCGCTCTTCCATAGGCCAGTACGCGGTGGCGCCGAGCGCCCGCACCAGTCCGGCGTAATCGACCAGGCCGCATTCGCCCACGTACACGTTCGTGCGGGCCGCGTCCGGAGCGCTGTTCACCAGGTCCGCGACGCCGTCCCCGTTGACATCCCCCGTCGCCACGTGACCGAAGCGGCTCGTCCGACTCGACGCCCACCGCTCGGTCAGCGCCGCCCCCGCGACGTCGAGCAGGCGGGTGGGACCTGCCTGGCAGGACACCGCGAGCGTCGGCCGACCGTGGCTCTCCGCTCGCCATGCGAGTGAGTGCGGAACGCAGCCGGTGTACACGGGACCGTCCGAGAACGTGAAGGCGCCGTCGTTTCGGTACAGTCGAACGGCACCCACGAAGTCCGCGACAGCGAGGTCCAGGTCGCCGTCTCCGTCGTAGTCGGCCGGCTCGATCGCATATCCGCTTCCTGATCCGGCGCCCCACGCGCTCGTCAGGCTCCCGCCATCGTTTCGGAACGCGGTGACAGTGCGGGCGCCCGCCGAGCTGATGGCGACCTCCATGCCGACGAGCAAGTCCACGTCGCGGTCCCCGTCGAGGTCGGCCCAGCGGGCGTGCACGGCGTGGCCCGACACCGGCGCGAGCCATGCCGAGACGAACCGGAACGCACCATCGTTCCGGTACACCCTGGATCGTCCGCCCGAGCCGACCGCAACCGCGACATCGAGGTCGCCGTCCCCGTCGTAATCGCCCCAATCGCCTCGTCCGTGATTCTCGCGCTCTGCCGAAGTCCAGGCCACCGAGAGCACGCCGCCGTCGTTCCGGAACACCCGCACTGGGCCCCCGCTGTAGTGGGCCACGAGGAGGTCCGGATCCCCGTCGTTGTCTGCGTCGCCGAACCGGAGCCCGGCGACCTCACCTGTGGACGAACCGTCGAAGAGCGTCTGGCTCACCGCCCACGATCCGGTGCTGCGGCTGGCCATGCGAACCCGGCCGTCCAGGTACCCGATGGCGATCTCGTCCCGGGCATCGCCGTCGAGGTCTCCGAGCGCGACGTGCCTCGGGTTGGCGGTGCTTTCCTGCCAGTCGTCGACGAAGCTTGCCGTCGAGCCGCAAGCATCGCACGAGGCCGCGCCCCACGTGACGCCCCCGGACAGCGTCGCGTCGTTCGTTCCGGTGACGTCGTCGGCGAGCGTGCCCATCCCGTCGTCGAGCGGCCAGAACGCGCGGGTCGATGCGTCGCTCGCGTAGGTCCGGTTCGGCGTGAACGCGCCGGTGTAGCGGCGGCCATCCGAGACCCGCAGCAGCCGCATGTCGCCGTCGAAGTACCGGTAGGCCGGCGACGACTCGGTGACCTCGCGGCCGATGTCCGTGCCGCCGCTCGTCGGCAGCGGGTTGCGACCGGCGTTCCCTTCGAACGTCATGGGGTAGGGCGTTCCGTCGACGAAGACCGTCATGCTCCCGGCCGTCGCGTAGCCCGCGCCGTTGTACGTGTAGGCCACGTGGTGCCAAGAGCCGAGCACGAGCGGGCTCGCGCGCGACGTGATGAACCAGGAGTTGTGGGCGGTGTGCTGCACCACGACGTCCCGCTGGGTAGCTCGGGCGGTGAAGCTCAGCCTCCCGATGCTGACGATCGGGCGGTCCGCCGTCGCGTCCAGCCGGATCCACGCCTCCACGGTGTGGGGCACGTCAGGCAAGTTGAACGAGCCAGCCCGCAGCAGGCCCGTCCCGTCGAACGATGCGTACCCACAGGACTCGTCGGCGCACAGGGCCGAGCAGCCATCGCCGTCGAGGGTGTTCCCGTCGTCGCAGGACTCGGTCCCGCCCACGATGCCGTCGCCGCATCGCACCGCGCAATTTCCAGCGTCACAACTCTCGCCTGTTCCGCAGTCGGTCAACGGGCCGTAGCCGAAGCCGTCGGCGGCGCAGAGCTGGGTCGAGTCGGCGTCGAGGCAGCTCGGGGTGCCCGGGACGCAGACCCAAGAGCGGCACATCCCGTCCGCGGGGTCGCAGCCACTCGCAGCGCCGCAGTCCATCGGGGGCTCGTGGCCAAGTCCATCGGCCGAACAGACCTCGACCGTGTCGGCGTCGAGGCAGCTCGGGGTGCCGGGGACGCAGACCCAAGAGCGGCACATCCCGTCCGCGGGGTCGCAGCTGTTCCCGCTGCCGCAGTCCATGGGCGCGTCGTACCCGAATCCATCGGCGGAGCAGACCTGGACCGAGTCGGCGTCGAGGCAGCTCGGGGTGCCGGGGACGCACACCCAGGTGCGGCACGTTCCGTCTGCGGGATCGCATCCGCTCCCGCTGTCGCAGTCGGTCGGGGCGCCGTAGCCCAGCCCATCAGCCTCGCACACCTCGGACGCCGTGCGGCCTGCGCACCGCGCCTCGCCCGGCGTGCAGATGCGCGCGTCGGGGGCGGCGGTGTCGGGCGTGTCCGGCGTCGTCGGGGCGTCTGTCGCGGCGGGCGCGTCGCGCCTATCCGACGCGTCGGGCAGCTCCTCGCCCGGAGCCAGCGGCACGCACCCCGCCAGGGTCGCGAGCACGCCGAGGTGCAGAGAGACTGCGGACCGACTCGAAGGACGAAGCAGGGCCATGAGGTTCCTCGGTGCAGGGGCGCGCCCCACTGGCGCGCGGACTCGTCGGCGGCTCAGAACACGCCGCGGCAGGTGAGACCCCAGCTCGTGCCGACCGCGGGCGCGCAGGCTACCCGGGCGCTTCCGGCCTCCTCCGACCCACTGGACGCCGTGTCGACACCCAGCAGAACGGCACCGGTGGTCACGAGGACGCCGCCGCCGATCAGCGTGCCGATCGCCACGCTCTCCCAGGTCACGGCGGCATCGTAGCGGCCACCGCACACCTCGCTGCGCGTCCGACCGGGCTCGAGGCAGCCAGGACCGTTGAACGTCTCGGCCTCGGCGTTCCGGAGGGCGAGCGCCGCGGCGGAGACGCCCAGGCCCGCGACGCCGAGCCCGAGCGACGTCCAGCCCAGCGGGCCGAGGACCGAGCCTCCTGTCTCGGAATCGCTGACCTCGTCGGCCGCGGGGACCGAATGCAGGGTGTCAGGCCCGGCGCTGCCGTCATCCGGCCCATGGTCATCGGCAGCGCCAGGCATCGCGACGCTCGATCCGTCGGCGCCGATTGCCGTGGTGGTTGCCAGTTCGTCCTGGTCCGCGGGCGCGCTGTCTTCTGCCGCATCTCCGGCGGGGGAGGTCGAGGCACCCAGAATGCGTCGCAGGGCCGCGACCCTCCCCTCGACCTCGCGCCGGTTCTCTGCATCCGGCATCTCGACCAAGTACCGTTCGAAGGCCTCAAGGGCCTCCCGGTCCATCCGGACGCGGTCGGCCGCTTGTCCGATGTTGTAGAGCAGGGCCGGCTCGTGACTGAGGTCGTAGGCCTCGCGAAAGCGTGCCAGTGCCACCTCGAACCGACCGTCGTTGAAGGCGCGGGCTCCAGCCTCGAAGAGAAGCCGCGCCTCTTCGTCGCTGCGCGCTTCTTCTGGCGCCTGCGCTCGGGTCGGACTGACTGGGCAGAGGCAACTCGTGACGACCACGCCGAGCACCATCGAGACCAGGCGAACGCGCTGCTCGCCTGCGCTTGCGCTCAGGAAACCAGAGAGATGGGTGAAGGGATAGGGCATCGCGGCGCCGCCACGGAGCCCCCCTGCTCCGTAGCCAGCGATGCCCCTTGGAGGTGCTCGCCGGCTTCCGTGTGAGCGGGCACACGATGGTTTGTCGTGGACGAGCCAACGGCCTGCACGGGTGCGTTCGCGCTCCCGTCCGCAGGAGGTCTCCGTGAACGATCCCCAGCAGCCCGGGCCGCCCCGGGCACCGTCCGTGGCCGTGTTCTCGCCCGGAGCGGTGAGCCGGCCGTCGGCGCTCGGCGCGCCGGCCGCCACGTCAGGCCTGCCGCACGCCGCTCCCCAGGCGGGCTCCTCGCCGACGGCAGCGATGCCGTCGATGCCCCCTGCTGCGGCCTACGCTTCGTCCTCGGCGACTCCGTCGATGCCCCCTGCAGCGGCTCCGTCGCAGTCTCCGGCAGCGGAACTCCTGCCCGTGCCTCCCGCGGCTGTGTCGCAACCGCCAGCCTCGCCCGTCGCCGCGGGCGGGCCGGTCGCTCCCGGGGCGGTGTTCTCCTTCGCGGCGCTCATCGACGCGCTCGCGCCCGAGTCCGCCGACGAGCTCTACCGGGTCGCGGGTCCGGCGGTGTCGGTCACGACCGGGGGCGTCGGCGGTCGCACGGCGATCGGCGCGCCGGTCACCGTGCTGCACCGCTCGGGCATCGCGACCGGTCTCGTGCTCGGCGGCATCCCCTACGCGCTGAGCATCCTGCGCTCGATGCACAGCGAGTGGTCGTTCGTGCCGGCGCGCGGCACCGAGCTGGTGCGCCTCTCCGTGATCGAGCGGGTCGCCTACCGCCGCGCCCTGCCGGCCCTCCTTGCGGGCCTTGGCGTCGGCCTGTCGATCGTGCTCGGCGGGATGCTCTTCGGTGCTCTGCTCGGAGCGGTCTCGGTATCCCTCCTCGCGCTCGTCCCTCTCGTCTTCTTCTTCTCGGTCGTCACCGCCTGGCTGCTCGGCAACTACGTGGTGCTCCGCGGCCTGCGGGCGCTCGGCACCGAGCTCTTCGCCACCACCGTGCGGATCGAGCACGGCTTTCCGGCCAAGACCCCGCTCCTCGAGGTGGCGGTGCAGGGGAGCGCGCAGCCGGTGCTCACCTCGGTCGAGCCGCTCCTCGAGAAGCTCGGCGCGGTCACGCCGTGGCGGCACGTGCACATGCCCGGCGGCGGCACGCCCGCGCTGCTCGTCCAGCGGGACGGGGAGGCGCGCCGATGAACTCCCCGCTCCACACGGTCGATCGCCTGATCCTCGGGCTCGGCCACTTCCTCGCCGACTTCGTCGCCCCGGCGAGCACGCCGCGGACCGAGGGCGCCATCGGGGCCGCCCCGTTTGCCGTCTCGCCCGAGGGCATCGCCGGCCGGACCCGCCTCGGTCCGGACCTCGCCGTGCTCTACCGGCCCGGCGTCGTCGCGAGCGTTGCCGTCTTCTCCTGGGGCGCGCTCAGTCTGCTCCTCGGCAACGTCGGCGAGCGCTGGGCCATGATCCCCACCCGGGACGCCGAGCTGGTGCGGCTCGAGGTACGCCAGCAGCTCGAGTCCGCCCGGCTCGCCGAGCCGCGCGCGCGATGGTTCGCGATGGTCCTCGGCGGCGCGATCGTCACGCTGATCCTGAGCCTCGGGGCCGGCCGCTTGCTGGGCAGCGGGGCCGCGGCCTCGTTCGTCCTGCTGCTCTTCGGCGGCGCCACCTGGCTCGCAGCCAACCTGCTCCTCCTCGGCAGCGTCCGGCGCATCGGGGACCGCCTCTACCGCACGAGCGTGACCCTCGAGTACGGCTATCCAGAGAAGACCCGTCTCCTCGTCGCGCTCTCCGACGCGCCGATCGCCGAGCAGCGGCAGGCGGCGACGAGGCTCCTTCAGACCTTCGCCGAGCGCGGCGCCTCGCAGTGGGACTACCTCGACGCCCAGGGCGGCCGGGGACTCGGCCTGTCCTTCGGAGGCGGAGGCTCGCAGCTCTCGGCTCTCCTCCGCCGCCTCGTCCGCCCCGCCATCGGCCTCGCCATCGTCTGGGCGCTGTTCTCCTACGCCGTGCCAGACGTCGTCGGTGCGGTCGATGCCGCCCGGGAAGCGGAGCGCGAGGCTGCCGAAGCGGCGGAAGCAGCGGTGCGGGAGGCGCGCACCCATCCGAGCACGATGCCGGCACGTTTCCGGGGGCGCTTCACCCGCACCGTTGCAGGAGGGAGCGGGGAGGAGAGGCTCGACATTGGCGCCGCGACGCTCGTCTTTTCGAATCGGTACGGGGACATTTACACGGGGCGCGCGGAGCACTTCGAGGTGGTGAGCGACACAGTCGTGAGCTTCCAGATGACCGTAGGGGGCCAGTGTTCTTCGGCACGAATGACCGTGGAGTCGCTCGACGCAGGCGCCTTGGTGGTCCAGGGCTGTCTTGTCAGCGGAGCGTGGGACCTGGTCGCTCCAGCCACGATCGTGAGCACACCCCCGGAGGACGGGCTCGGGGACCTCTGACCGGGCTCACCGGGTAACTACGCTGCTTGAAGCTTGGGAAGGTCGCGCTGCGGAACCCGCTCTTCGCGGACCCGCGCGGCGGCGTACCGCCGAACGGCGAGCCTCCGAACCAGACGCTGTAGACCGACCCCGGTACGCCAGGGGTGTCGGGACACGCTGCTTGGGCGATGCCTCGTCAGAGCTTCTTGAGCAGCTTCGCGACCGTGTTCCTCGCCACGCCCAGCTGGCGGGCGGCTTCGCTCTGGTTGCCGCCGAGGCGCTCGACGGTGGCCTTGGCGTAGGCGGCGCTGGCGGCCTCGAGGGTGAGGCCCTCGGGGAGCGGGACGCTGCGGGCGGGGGGCTCGGGGAGGCGGGGGCGGGGCAGGTGGATGGGGAGGATCGTGTCCTTGGCGAGGACGAGAGCGCTCTCCATCCAGTGTTCGAGCTCGCGGACGTTGCCGGGGAAGGCGTGGGCGGCGAGCTGCGACAGGGCCGGCTCGCCGAGGGCGGGCTCGGCGCGGCCGTGGCGCCGGGCGTGGAGGGACAAGAAATGCCGGGCGAGGCGCTCGACCTCTTCGGGGCCGCGGGCGCGGAGCGGCGGCACCTCGATCTCGAGGACGCGCAGCCGGTAGTAGAGGTCGGCGCGGAAGCGCTTCTCCTCGACCGCGCGCTCGAGGTCCAGGTGGGTCGCCGCGACGAGCCGCACGTCGGCCGCGATCGTCTCCCGGCCGCCGACCCGCTCGAAGACCCGCTCCTGCACGAGCCGCAGCAGCTTGGCCTGCAGCTCCACCGGCAGCTCGCCGATCTCGTCGAGAAAGAGCGTCCCGCCCTCGGCCCGCTCGATCCGCCCGAGCACCCGCCGGTCCGCGCCGGTGAAGGCGCCGCGCTCGTGGCCGAAGAGCTCGCTCTCGATGAGCGTCGCCGGCAGCGTCGTGCAGTCCAGCGTCACGAAGGGCCGCGCCGCCCGCGCCGAGTTCGCGTGGATGGCCCGCGCCAAGAGCGTCTTGCCGGTGCCCGTCTCGCCGCGGAAGAGCACCGTCACGTCGCTCGCCGCGGCCAGGCCGATGCGCTCGTACACCGCCTCCATCACCGGGCTGCGCCCGACGATCCGGTTGAAGGGACCGCGCAGCGAGAGGCCCGCGGCGCCGCGCTCGGGGGCGAGCGAGGTCAGCGCCAGCGCCCGCGCGAGCTCGCGGCCGAGCGCCCCGAGGTAGCGCTCGTCCTCGCCGTCGAAGCGCCCGTCGCGCTTGTTCAGCACCTGCACCACGCCGCGCACCGGCCCACCCTCGGCCTCGCGGATCGGCACCGCCAGGCACGAGCGCGTGACGAACCCGGTGAGCCGGTCGGCGCTCGGATCGAAGCGCGGGTCGCTCGGCGCATCGTCGATGCGGAGCGCGCGCCCCTCGGCGGCGACCCGGCCCGCGATGCCCCGCCCGAGCGGCTGCCGGAGGCTCGGCACCTCGGGCAGCACCGCGACCCGGCTCACCAGCGCCTCCGAGTCGCCGTCGACGAGCCACAGCGTCGCGCGCTCGGCGCCCAGCGCCTCGGCGAGCTTCGTCGCGGCCTCGGCGAGCCACTGATCGAGGTCGATCTCGCGGGCCAGCGCCGCGGTGAGATCGACCAGCAAGGACAGACGCGAGGCCACCGAGGCCGGAGCATAGCCGGGCGCGCAGGCCGGCATCACGCGGCACGCGCGAGCCCGCCGGGCAGCCGCACCTCGAGGCCCTCGCGCGCCGCGATCGTCCCGGGCCGCGCGCGGGCTGCGCTCCGCTCGATCGCCGCGACCTCGGCGTCGGTGCGCCCCGGGTCGTGGTGAAAGAGCACAAGGCGGCCCACGCCCGCCCGCTCGGCCAGGCGCACCGCGGCCTGCCAGCTCGCGTGGCCCCAGCCGCGCCGCGACGGACCGTTCCGCCCTTCGTACTCGTCGTCGGTGTACTGCGCGTCGTGGATGAGCAGGTCCGCGCCCTCGGCGAGCGCGGCGAGCGCGTCGTCGGCGTCGGTGCCGGGCTCGACGTCGGTCGCGTACACGACGCTCGCGCCGCCGTGCTCGATCCGGTAGGCCATCACGCCGTCCGGGTGGTGCACCCGCTGCGCCCGCACCTGCGCCTCGCCGAGCGCGAAGCTCGCGCCTTCGCCGAGCTCCTCGAAGGAGAGCCGCGCCGGCATCGCCGAGAGCCCCACCGGGAAGTGCGGCGCGCGCATCTGCCGCGACAGCGCCTCCTCGAGCGAGACCTCCGGCGTGCTCGTCGAGCGCGACCCGAGCACGCGCAGCCGGCTCCCCGGCGTCCACGCCGGCGAAAAGAACGGCAGCCCTTGGATGTGATCCCAGTGCAGGTGCGAGAGCAGCAGGGTCACCTCGCGCGGCCCGCGCAGCGCCTCGCCGAGCTGCTTCAGGCCGGTGCCCGCGTCGAGCACGATGCGCTGCTCGCCCGCCGTGACCTCCACGCAGCTCGTGTTGCCGCCGACCTCGGCCATCGCCGCGCCGGGCGATGCGATGCTCCCACGAACGCCCCAGAACCGAACGCTCAGGCGCATGTGCTTCGTCTCCTCTCGGCGGCACCGCGCCGCACGGCCTGTCCGAGAGCGAGCCCCATGCCACGCTCGCTCGCCGTGTTTTCCCGAGGAATCCCTCGCTTCCATGCCCCGGCCCGCGCAACGGCTGAGCAACGCTGCGCCCGCGCTGCGCACCCGCGGAGGGCCCTCTGCTATCGTTCCGGCCCATGTTCCGGCAGCTGCTCGGGCTCGACGACACACCGCTCCTTCAGCTCGTGGGCCTCGTGGGAGGCGGCCTCCTCTTCTACTTCCTCGTCTCGGGATTGAGCTACGGGCTCTTCTTCGTGTGGGGCCGCGACCGCTTCCACCCGAACTACGTGCCCGACCCGGCGGCGAACCGCGAAGCGATGAAGTGGGGCGCCATCGGCGTGCTCGGCAACGCCGTGCTCATGCTGCCGTTTCAGATCCTGATGGCCGCGGGCTACAGCCAGGTCTACTACGACGTCTCCGATCACGGCTGGGCCTGGTTCGCCGCCTCGTCGCTGCTCTACGTCGCCTTCACCGAGACCTGCATCTACTGGGTGCACCGGTCGCTGCACACCGTGCCCTTCCTCTACCGGCACCTGCACGCCATCCACCACAAGTGGAAGGCCTCGACCTCGTGGGTCTCGATGGCGTTCCACCCGCTCGACTCCTTCGCGCAGGCGCTGCCGCACCACCTCGCGCCCTTCCTCTTCCCCGTGCACGGTCTCTTCTACACCGGGATGGTCGGCCTCGTGTCGGTGTGGTCGGTGCTCATCCACGACCGCGTGAGCGTGGTGAAGTGGAAGCTCGTCAACTACACCGATCACCACACCGTCCACCACTGGGTCGGCGACTACAACTACGGCCAGTTCACCACGATCTGGGACCGCATCATGGGCAGCTACCGCGACCCTGACGCGCTCGCCGCGAACGACCCGGGTCTCCGCGACGCGATGAGCCACCACGACCGCCCCGCCGCGGCCTGAGCGCCCTTCAACGTCGGAGGCCCGCAGGCGCGCGGAACGCCGCGGCGCGCCCCTTCGTGTGCCGCGCGAGCCAGGCGCGTCGCTCGCGGCGCGTGAGCTCGTCGGCGAGCGCGTCGAGCGCGGGTACGCGGCGCCGCAGGCTCTCCATGCCGAAGACGAGCGGGAAGGGCAGGAGCGGCACCAGCGCCCAGAGGCCCGCGGGCGGCAGGCCCTGCGCGCGGGCGATCGGCCGAGGCAGAAAGAGCGCGGTCATCCCCCGGTGCAGGCCGTGCTCGAGCCACCCGCGGAGGCTCGTCTCTTCGGGCGCGAAGGCCTCGTCGTAGGAGCGGCAGAGGGCGCGGCCGTCCTCGCCCGCGCCCTGGCTGCCCTTGAAGAGCGCGATCCACGCGACGCGCAGCGCGTCCTCGACGGTCTCGGGGTAGGGCGAGAAGCGGATCCCCATGAGCTGCCCGACGCGCCGCCAGAAGTGCAGCATCGCCTCGATGTCGGCGCGGCTCGGACGGAAGCCGAGCACCCGCATCCCGAGGCCCGGCGCGAGGCTCCCGCCCATCAGCGTGAGCAGCGCATCGCCGGTGTTGATCGGCACGCCCCAGCGCTCCGTCTGCCACTCGGAGTGACCGTCGAGGCGCACCCGCACCGTCGCGTGCAAGAGGCGCACACGCAGCGCCGCGGCGAAGCCCGGCGCGGTGACGTCGAGGCCGCCGGGCTCGGAGACCTCGATCCAGAACGAGACCGTCTCGAGGAAGCGCGCGCGTGTGCCCGCGCCGACGTAGGCGCCGCTCAGCGCGAGCGGCTTGGCGACCGAGGCCTCGAGGTAGCCGGCGAGCGTGATCGAGCCGGCGAAGCGGAACACCGCGCTGCCGAAGCGCCGAAACGCCCGCGCGCCCCGCTCGACCGCGTCCGGATCGAGCCAGGGCGGGGCCTCGAGCGCGTCGGCGAGCATCGCGCGGAGCTCGGGGCCGATCGCCAACGCATCGAGCCCTGCGCCGCCTGCGAGCGCCGCGAGCGCGCGGTCGAGCTCGGCGCGCGCAGCGTGCGGACTCCGCGCCGCGCGCACGACCGCCTCGGCGAGCGGATCGCCCAAGAAATAGGCCTCTTCGAAGGCCGAGAGCAGCACCTCGCTCGGCGCGGGATCGAAGCCCAGCGCCCTCGAGGCACGCCGCAGCCAGCGCGCCGTTCGACCGCGCTCGCGCTCGCGGTAGCGGAAGTCGGCGGGGCGCTCGCTCACGGAGCGCGAGCGTAGCGCGGCCGGCGCGCCAGCCCGCGGCCTTTGGTAGGCTCACCCCGGTGAACGTCCCGTCCAACCCGTTCTTTCGCCCGAGCCGCGCGCCCCGCGGCGCGGACAAGCGCCTGCTCGCCGTGTTCGACGGAGGCGATGCGCCCGGCTACTCGTCGATCGCCGTCGCGCTCACCGAGGAGGGCAGCCGCCGCGGCTACGAAGTGTGGGCCGCCACCGAGGGCTTCCGCTCGCTCACCTCGGACGCGCAGAGCGAGCCCCGCTTCGAGCGGCTCGTGGTCTCGCGGAAGGAACGCTACACGCTGCTCGCGCAGGGCATCCCCACCCGCTCGATGGGCCGGCGCGTGCTCGACCCGGGCAGCGACTTCCGCAGCGAGCGCTACACCGCGTTCTTCCGGCAGGACCGCCGCGACGAGGCCGCGCAGGCGGTACAGGCGCAGGGCTTCACCCACCTCGTCTGCGTCGGCGGCAACGGCACCTTCGAAGGCACACGGAGCTGGCTCGAGAGCTTCGCCGAGCGGCCGCGCGCGGGCTTCATCAACGTCTCGATCGACAACGACGTGAAGGGCGATCGGGCGATCGGCTTTCTCACCGGCGTCGAGGCCGGCGCGACCGTCGCGCGCGGCCTCTACGAGGACGGCTACACCCACAAGCGCACGTACCTGCTCGAGATGATGGGCAACCGCTCGGGCCGCCACGCGCTGCACTGCGGCGTCGCTTCGCGCGCGCACCTGATCGTGCTGCCGTTCTTCTCCTTCCCCGAGGAGGTCCTCGAGGAGATCGCCGAGGCGCTCGGCAAGACCGAGTCCGCGCTCGTCGTCGTCGCCGAGGGCTACGAGGCCGAGCGGCGCAAGCGGGAAGGGCGCGAGCAGTCGGCGAGCGCGTTCCTCCGCATGCAACTCGAGCAGTTCGGCCTCCGCGACCGGGCCGAGAAGCGGGTCATCGCCGAGCCCTTCAGCCGCTACCTGCGCGGCGTGCGTCCCGGCTTCGCCGACGTCTCGGCCGCTTACCTGAAGGCCTCGATGCTCTTCGACGCCTGGGACGAGGGCAAGACCGAGATCATGCCCTTCGTGCTCGCCGCGCACGACGCCGGCGTGCGCCCCTTCGCCGAGGTCGGCCGCGACGATCGGGTCGAGCGCGCGTTCCTGCCGCTGCTCGACCGCATGGGCCTGCCCCGCTTCCGCGCCTGGGTCCGCGAGCGCTTCACCAGCGACGACAGCTCGATTCCCTGAGCCGTTCATGACCACCCTGCGCATCGTCTCGCTGAACCTCGGTTGGCAGCTGAGCGCGGAGCACAAGCGCATGCAGCGGCGCGTCCTGCTCGACACGGACAGCGACCTCGTCGTGCTCCAGGAGGCACGCCGACTCGACCTGGTCCCCGAGCTGCTCGAGGGCTTCTCTTGGTGCGAGCACAGCCTCTCGCCGTCCACCCATCCCGCGGTCCTCGGGATCGCGATCTTCGGCCGCAACGGCGTCGAGCGGCTCGATCGCCACCAGCTCGCTCCGAGCGCCTTCGAGAACGAGGAGGTGTACCCCGAGCTGGCACGATGGTTTCACGAGCGCCATCTCGGGCTCGACCTCCGGCTTCCGGGTGGCGCCGCGCTGCGCGTGCTCGGCGCGCACGCGACGCCGGGCAGCTCGGAGGGCCCCGGCACCCCCACCGGTCGTCTCGGCGTGGGCCCTCGAAAAGCGTGGTTCCACACGCGCGTCGCGCGCTGGATCGCCGACTGGACCGGCCCTTACGTTCTCGCGCTCGACGCCAACACTCCGCGCCGCGAGACGCTCGATCCCGCGGCGACCGAGTTCCACATCCCCATTTCTCTGGACGGCACCGGGCAGCGAGGCGAGGACGTCTTGCTGGGCGAGCCGCCGCTGCGGCCGCACCGCGCACGCGACCTGTGGAGGGCGTGGCTGGACTCCGCGCCCGGCCGCAGCCTGCGCGACGGAGTCCCCGCCGAGGGGCCTCTGGCGCAGTCCCACCACACGGGCGGCCGCTGGTACCGCTACGACCACCTGTGGGCGACCCCCGAGCTCGTGCCCGAGGCCATGGCGTACCGCTACGACGAGGCCGTCTCGGATCACGCCCGCATCGAGGCCCGGCTCGCGCTCGGGCCGTCTCGGGCGTTCTCCGCCACGGACAGATAGTGCGCCGACGAACCAGGCGTCGCAGTTCCCGGGGCGGCCCCCGTCGTGACGGCGGGCCGCCGGCTTCGTGACCGCCCTGCACGATTTCGCCTCGCCGAGGCGACCTCGTGCACGGCATCGCGGCGCGGCCTACTGGGTGCTCAGCGGCAGCGCAGCTCGAGGAACGCGTCGCCGACCGGCGCGCCCGGGGAGATCTGCGGCCGCTCCGACGTGGCCTGCACCCGCAGCAGCAGCGCCCCGCCCTCGAACCCGAACGAGGTCCTGCGTGCGGTCTCGACCGCCGCGCGGTCCGGGGCGGGCGAGAGCGGGACGCGCGAGGCGCACGAGGCATCGCTGCACACATCGACGACGAGCTCGGTGAGCGCGCAGGGCAGGTCGTAGGCCGAACCGATCACGATCAACGGCGAGAGATCGTTCACGGCGTCGCTGGTGAAGCGCACCCGCATCCAGGTCGAGGCGGCGAAGTCGATCCCCTCGACCCGGTACACGTACCCCGCGTTCTGGATCATCCCGATCTTGTTCCAGAACGCGCCGGGCTCCTCGGGCGAGGTCCAGGTCATCGAGGGCCCGATGCTCGGCGTGCCCGCCTCGGTCGGGTGCGTGCGCGTGACGGTGAAGCGCTGGTGCACCGCGCGCCCGGGCGCATCGAAGCGCAGGTGCGAGAGCGCGTACCGGCAGTACAGCGTCTCGCTCCCCGTCGGTCCCCGCACGCAGCCGGGCGCCTGGTTCATCGGGTGGAGCGGGCGGATCAGCGTCCCGGCCTCACCGGTCAGCTCACCCGTCACGTCGAGCACCCCTGCGGAGTACGAATCCTCCCAAAAATGCGGCGCGAGGTCGAGATCGAACCGGAGCAGCGGCTCGGGCGCGAAGGTCACGTGTTCGACCCGGTTCACCCAGCGCTCGGCCGCGCCGGTGAGCCGGATCGGGATCGCGGTCTGATCGAACCCGGCGTTCACGTTCCGCTCGGTCGAGAAGTCGGCGAAGAACACGTCGTCGAGCACGAAGGGGCCGTCGTAGACGCGGATGCCCTCGCTCGGGCCGAGATGCCGGCGCGGAGCCGCCACGTCTGAATCGAGATGGAACGCGAGGTCCTCCGGGCCGAGGAGCGGGCTGTCGCCGACCACGAGCGCATCCCGCAGCACCTGGTTGTACGCGAAGAACGCGGCCGTCCCGTTGTCCGCGAGCACCGTGCCCGAGAAGATCACCTGCTCGCCGCGGAAGTAGATGCCCGCGGCGCTGTTCTTCACCGCCACGAGGCCGGGGAACTCGGGTGTGCTCGGCGGCGCGTAGTGCGTCGCCTCGAGCGCGAAGTCCCCGCCCGGGTTGAGCGGATTCGCCGCGTCCGCACCGGTCGGCGCTCCGTCCCAGGTGATGCCGGTCGCCGCGCCCATCGCGACGTTGTCGGAGAAGCGCAGCGTGTCGCTCGTGCGGGGATGGACGTTCGCCTCCTCCGCCGTCGCGGGCCGACATCCGCTCCCGTCGCAGAAGAGGTGGGAGCGGAACGCCATCCAGAACCCCGCGCCCTCCGAGCCCACGGCGACGTTGTGGTGCACGTCGTTGTCGGGGTGCGCGATCCAGAACGTCGCGGGCCCGGGGAAGCGGTCACCGGGTGCAGGGTTGCACTCGGGGGGACGCGTCCCGGCCGTCGCTGGGGCCGCCGGACCGTCGCAGGAGGCATCGCTCCAGAGCAGGGCGTCCGCCCGCGGCACGCGCCGCGAGAGCATTCCGAGGTTGTGGGCGAGCTCGTTGCCGGTCTCGTTGCCGTCCTCGAGGAAGAACCCGTGGCCTGCGTGATCGAAGCAGGTGTTGCCCACGACGGACGCGTGCTGCGTGCCGTGCAGGGTGACGCAGCGGTTCACGCTGCGGTGGATGCTCGCGTTGCGGAGGAACTGCCCGGTCACATCGCCGGACAGGTGCCAGTGGAACGGATAGCGGCCGAGGCGGCCCCGCTGACCGACCCGGGTGAACTCGACCGCGTCGACGTGGGCGATGCCGCCCTCGGTGATCATCACGTGTGCGCCGAGGCCGCCGGCGAAGAGCGCGTCGTCCTCCGCCCCGATCACGATGTTCCGCGTGAGGTCGGCGACATACGCCCGCTCGTCGACGACGTAGCGATCGCCATCCGGATCGTCGTAGGTGAGGGTGCGGCCGATGTGCGCATGCGCGACCGCGTGGTCGAGCGTCACGCGCGCGCCGCGTACCGCGGTGACGACGAAGGACTCGGTCTCCTCGAAGCGGTAGCTCGTCGTCGAGAGGGCGAGCGTGTCCCCGATCTCGTAGGAGACCGGCTCGGAGAGCAGGAGCTCGGTCGCGCCCGCAGCGACGTCCGCGTCGAGGCGCACGAAGCCCGCGCGCGCCTCGTCACCGAAGAGGGCGAGCGTCGCGCCGTCGCGCACGACGAAGGCCCGGCTGCCGAGCAGGTGCCCGCCGTGCCCGCCGTGTCCCCCGAGCGCCTCGTCGATCGCTCGGTCGCCGCGGAGCAGCACCTCGAGGCGCCCGGTAAAGCGCGCCGACTCGGTGCCGCACTCGAGGCGCCCGCCGCTGCCCTCGACGAGCACGCCCTCGGCGCGGACCTCGGCCCGCGCTCCGTCGAGGCAGCGCAGCGTGCCGCGCACCACGAGCAGCCCGAGCTCCGCGTCGCCGTCGATCACGACGGTCTGCCCCGCCTCGATGGTCACGTCGCCGCCTCCGGCGGCCTCGGCGAGCTCGGCGAGCGTCACGAACGAGGTCGGCGCTTCGCTTCCGCCGTCGGGCATGCCCAGGGGCGCATCGCAGGCGCCCGCGAGGAGTACGAGGAACGGGACGAGGTGCGACCCACGGTTCGAGCGAGTGGAGGGACCCATCCCCGAGAGCCTACGCGAACCTCAGGCGGCCGACGTATCCGCCTGGATCGTGGTGCCTGCTTCGGCTGCCGCGGCTCGACCGCATGGGTCTGCCCCGCTTCCGCGCCTGGGTCCGCGAGCGCTTCCCGAGCGACGACAGCTCGATCCCCTGAGCCGCGCTTCAGCGCTCCGGCGGGCCGAGCAGCTTGCGCAGCTGCGGGAGCGCGTCGGTCACGGGGACGATCTCGACGCCGGATTCGTGCCAGCGGCGGCTGCCCGTGTGGAAGAGCCACGCCTTGGCCATCGGGTAGTCGGAGAGGAAGAGGCGCAGGCCGGCCAGGTCTTCGGGCCGCACCCGGCTGCTCGACTTCACCTCGATCGCGTGCAGCCCGTGCTCGCCGTAGAGGACGAAATCGACCTCCTCGCCGCGCGCGGTTCGGAAGTAGTGCAGCGCGTAGCCGAGCCCGCCGTAGTCGTTCGCGGCGCGGAGGTGCGAGAGCACGAGGGTCTCGAGCGCGGGCCCGACGACCTCGTCTCCCCCGTCGAGCGGGCCGCGCGGACGCACGGCGCGAAATACGCCGGGGTCGAAGTAGTAGAACTTCGGGTGCGTGACGACGCGGCGCTTCGCGCGCCGGCTGAACACCGGCAGGCGCACGGCGAGCAGGAGGTCTTCGAGGATGGTGAAGTAGTCCTCGACCGTTTTGCCCGGCACGCCGCAGTCCCGCGCCACCGCGGAGACGTTGAGCACCTGCGCCTGCGAAAAGCTCGCCGCCTCGAGGAAGCGCGCAAAGGCCCCGAGGTTGCGGGTGAGCCCCTCCTGAAGCACCTCCTGGCGCAGATAGGTACCGACGTAGCTGGCGAGGTAGCCGCGCGGATCGTCGGTGGTCCACGCGAAGGGGAGCGTCCCGGTCGTGACCGCGCGTTCGAGATCGAAGTCGCCTCCGAGCTCGGCGGCGGTCAACGGATGCATCGCCATCGTTTGCGCGCGCCCGGCGAGGAGATTCACGCCCCGTGCCCGCAGCTTGCGCGCGCTCGAGCCCGTCAGCGCGAAGCGGACGCGCCGCGACTCGATGAGCCGGTGCACCTCGTTGAGCAGCGCGGGCAGCCGCTGCACCTCGTCGATCACGACCCAGCCGCGGTGCTTCGCCGGAACCCGCTCGCCCACGAGCGTCGGCCTTGCGAGGAGCTCGGCGTACGTCCCCTCGTCGAGCAGATCGAAGGTGATCGCCTCGGGCAATGCTGTGCGGAGCCAAGCGGTCTTCCCGGTCCCGCGTGGGCCCAAGAGGAGGAACGACCGACTCGGGACGCGCTGCTCCCGCGAGTACATTCCGAAGGGGCTAGCACGCTTTCGCCTCGCTGAGGCGAAAACGAACAACTTTTTCGCCTCGCTGAGGCGAAACCGTGCAGACGCCCGCCTACGCCTCGTGGCCTCGAGGTCTCCGCACGCTAGGGTCCCTCGATGCCCCCGAGCGCGGTGGAGAACACACTTTTTCTTTTCCTCTTCTGCGGCCTGCCGATCCTCGTCGGCCCCTTCGTGCTGTACCGCCTGGTGCGGGCGCTCTTGACGCCCAGTCCCCTCACCGTCCTCGGTCGTGCGGCGACCGAGCGCGGCTGGCGCGAAGCGCGGGAGCCGAGGGCCCACGTGATGCGCTACGAGGGCGAGGTCGACGGAGTCCCCTTCGTGCTCCAGCAGCGGCGCAAGCTCCGGCGCACCGGGCAACGGAAGCGTCATCCGGTCGAGGTCACGATGCCGCTCGATGCGGGCCCCGGCCTCTTCGTGGTGCAGCCCGTCCCGCCCGCCGCGCTCTCAGGGCGCGGCGACGCGCTCGTCCGCGAGGGCCTCGCGGAGCTCTTCGCCATCGCCCTCGACGAGCGACGCGGCGCGCTCCTCGGCGCGCTCCGGCGGCTGCCCACCGCGCCCGATGGTGAACTCGGCGCGTGGTCGACCGAGGCCGAGCACGCGCTCGCGCCGCACGCCGCTGCCCTCATCGCCCACGTCGCGGGCCACCCCGACCGCGGCCGGCTCGTCCTCGACGTGCTCGACGGCACGCTCACGGTACGCATCCGCGAGCCGTCCGTCCCCTACGCCGACCTCGTCCCCTTCGCCGCGGAATGTCGGCGCATCCTCGGCTCGCGCCAGGCCTGAGACGCGCTCAGCCGCCCAGCACCGCCGCAGCGACGGCCCGCCCGCTCTGCCAGGCTGCCTCGATCCGCGGGCCGAGCAGGCCGTCGCCGGCGAGGCCCACGCCGCGCGCCCGG
>Ga0315900_10001088_pt1 | contig 43882 bp, 42 predicted proteins | sample LakEriMetagenome_FD_203521 | JGI IMG/M metagenome (GOLD analysis project Ga0315900, IMG submission 203521) | Freshwater fungal communities from buoy surface, Lake Erie, Ohio, United States - Buoy 12 MA114 | ecosystem: Environmental > Aquatic > Freshwater > Lake > Lake biofilm | place: USA: Lake... | reverse complement strand
CGACAAATGTCTGCTGACATTTGTCTTTTCTGGATCCCGTGCTCGGCTGTCTTCTGACAGCCTCCACGGGAAGACGACAGGTGTATCATGAACCTCTACCACCACTACGCAATACTCATCAAACAAACGGCAGCCGAGCTTGGCTTTGCCGCGATTGATAAAATCGAAGCGACACCGCCGCGTGATAGCTCGCATGGTGATGTGGCAACCAATGCCGCGATGGTGATTGCCGCGCAGACTGGCCAGAATCCGCGCGCCGTGGCTGAGCAACTTGCGGTCAAACTGCAGCAGTATCCCGGAGTTCAGAAAGTTGAAATCGCCGGGCCCGGTTTTATCAACCTGACGCTGGATGTAGCCGTGTGGCAACGCGCGGTGCTGGATATTCTCGCCAGCGGTCTTGGCTATGGCAACTCTTCGCTGGGCGAGGGCAAGAAGGTGAATGTGGAGTATGTCTCGGCGAATCCCACGGGGCCGATGCATGTAGGGCACGGCCGCGGCGCGGTGTTTGGTGATGCGCTCGCCACGCTGCTGATCAAAGCAGGCTATGAAGTGACCAAGGAATACTACATTAATGACGCCGGCGCGCAGGTCGATAAGCTTGCAGAATCCGCTTACCTTCGTTACCGCGAGGCTTGTGGTGAAGCGATTGGCGATATTCCGGCGGGGCTTTATCCGGGCGAATATCTGATAGCAGTTGGCGAGGCGCTTCACCAGATCCATGGAAAAACATTGATGGATGCGGCGCGTGATGCGTGGCTGCCGGTGGTGCGTGATTATGCGCTGGACGCGATCATGGAAATGATCAAGGAAGATCTTGCTGCGCTGGGCATCACCCACGATGTTTTTACCTCTGAGCGTGCGCTTACCGAAGCCGGTAAAGTGGAAGAGGCGATGAGCCTCTTGGATAAGAAAGGGCTGATCTATACCGGCGTGCTGGAAGCGCCTAAAGGCAAAGCGCCGGAGGACTGGGAGCCGCGGCCGCAAACGCTGTTTAAATCCACACAGTTTGGCGATGATGTGGATCGCGCGATCAAAAAATCCGACGGCAGCTGGACGTATTTCGCGCCGGACATCGCCTACCACTACGATAAGTGCAAGCGCGGTTTTGACCTCTTGATTGATGTGTTCGGCGCGGATCACGGCGGCTATGTGAAACGCATCAAATCCGCGGTGCATGCGCTCTCCGATGGCAAGGTGGCGGTGGAAGTGAAGCTGATGCAGATGATCAAGCTGCTGCGCGGCGGCCAGCCTGCCAAGATGAGTAAGCGCGCTGGTAATTTTGTCACCATCCGCGAAGTGGTGGATGAGGTGGGCAAAGATGTGCTGCGCTTTATCATGCTCACCCGCAAAAACGACGCCCCGCTGGATTTTGATTTTGCGAAGGTCATGGAGCAATCCAAAGACAACCCGGTCTTTTATGTGCAGTATGCGCATGCGCGCACGCGCTCCATCCTGCGCAATGCGGCTAGCGAACTACCTGAGGCCTTGCCCATCGCAAAAAAAGCAGATGCGGCGCTGCTTTCACGCCTCTCGCATCCTGCGGAAATTGCCCTCATCAAGCTGATGTGCAGCTGGCCACGCGCGGTGGAGCAGGCGGCGATTGCCTGTGAACCACACCGCATTGCCTTTTACCTGCAGGATCTCGCGGCAGCGTTCCACGGGCTGTGGAACATGGGTAATGATGACTTAGGGCTTCGTTTTTTGCAAAAAAATGATATAGAACTGACAGCGGCAAGATTAGCGCTGGCACATTCACTGTCCTTGGTGATTGCTTCCGGCCTGATGGTGCTTGGAGTAGAACCGGCGGAGGAGATGCGATAATGGGATTCGGGCGTCGTGATGAAGAGACGGAAGTCGACACAAACACCTTGCCTGATGGCGAGGAAAAATCGGGTGGTTTTCGCTTACTTCCCACGCTGATCGTACTGGCCGCATTCTCAGGCTTTGGCGTGCTGGCCTGGCACGCCTATCATTACGGTGCGCAATCTGTTCAGGATGGCGAGTTAATGGTGGTCGAGGCGGAGCCATCGCCGATTAAAGAAAAACCGCTGGATCCGGGCGGCATGAAATTCCCAAATCAGGATAAAACAGTATTTGAGACCTTCTCGGCAACGGGTTCTACGCCGCCTAAAGTTGAGCGTATCATGCCACCGCCAGAAGAGCCGATGCCTAAAAATATTGATGCATCTGAAACACAGACATGGATCAACGATAAAATTAAAAAAGAGGAAGCGGCCAGTGTTGAGGATGTTGTAAAAAAGCCTGATGCGCAGGCGGTTGATGCACAGGCTCCAGCGCCGCGCATCATTGAGGTGCCACCAGCGACAATCAAGGCGACAAAGCCGGATGACATTGTCACGCATGTGAAGAAACCTGTGGCTGAGGCGGCGTCGCCCGCAGTGAAATCTGAACCAGAACCGGCGATAGTTGCAGCCAAAGAGCCAGCCAAAGAGCCGGCTCTGCAGGAAAAAGCTAAACCGGTGGCAACGAGCGATGCCAAACCTGCCGCGAAGCCAAGCCCCGCTGCAACCAGTCCCGGCGCATCAAAACCCGTGGCTTCTGGCAATCAGCGCATTCAGCTGGGGGCGTATGGCTCAGAAGCTGAAGCTAAAGCCGCATGGTCAAAGATGCAGGCGAAATTTCCTGAGCTTAAGGGCAAGACGGTCTATGTGGTGAAGGCGGATCTTGGCGCGAAAGGCATTTTTTATCGCCTGCGCGCGGGTGGTTTTGGTGATGCTAAGGCCTTCTGCGCCGGGCTTTCCGCCAAGGGTCAGGCCTGCATGATGGTGCCGTAGTGAGCCTGACGCGTGCGATTTTTGGCTGCTCTGGCCTTCGCTTAACTGCTGAGGAAAAATCTTTTTTCCGTGAAGTGAAGCCCTACGGTTTTATTCTTTTTGCGCGCAACTGCGCTTCGCCGGATCAGGTGCGCGCGCTTGTTGCGGATTTGTATGAGGCTTGCCCGCGGCCTGTGCTTCCGATTCTGATTGATCAGGAAGGCGGGCGCGTGGCGCGCCTGAAGCCGCCGCACTGGCCAGCCTATCCCCCGGCGGCGAAGCTTGCCGCGCTTTACAGCCGCGATCCTGAAGCAGCAAAAAGTGCGGTTTACACGAACGCGCGCCTGATTGCCGAGGATTTAGCTTCGCTTGGCATCACAGTGGATTGCGCGCCGCTGGCGGATATTCCTATTGAAGGCGCGCATGATATTATCGGTGATCGCGCCTTTGGCCGCTCGCCGCAGCAGGTGATCGATCTTGCCCGCGCGATGGCGGGTGGGCTGGCAGCGGGCGGGATTGTGCCGGTGCTCAAGCATATTCCCGGCCATGGCCGCGCCTTTGCTGACAGCCATGAGGAGCTTCCGGTGGTCGATACGCCGCTGGAGGTGCTGCGCGAGACTGATTTTGTGCCGTTCAAAGCGCTTTCTGACCTGCCGATGGCAATGACCGCACATGTGGTGTTCACTGCGCTGGACGCAGACCATATGGCCACGACATCGCCGCGTGTGATTGAGCTGATTCGCCGTGAGCTTGGCTTTGCCGGGCTGTTGATGTCCGACGATCTTTCCATGAAAGCCATGAAAGGAAGCTACGCCGAGCGCACGAAAGAGGCGCTGGCGGCGGGCTGTGATGTGGTGCTGCATTGCAATGGCGAGATGCAGCAGATGCTGCAGGTGGCGGCAGGGCTTTCGCCGCTTGAGGGCATTTCGCTTGAGCGCGCGGCAAAGGCCATGGCGGGTGCAGGCACGCGCAAAGCATTTGATGTCGCGGCGGCGCGTGATAGGATGCGCGAATTATTGGCATCGTAAGGAGTTTGATATGGGCATGAGTTTCTGGCACCTGTTGGTGATACTGATTGTGGTGTTTATCCTGTTTGGTGCGGGTAAGCTGCCGAAAGTCATGGGCGATCTGGGTAAAGGCATCCGCAGCCTGCGCGAGGGGCTGAAGGGTGACGACGAGAAGAAAGACGACACCAAAGCGTCCTGATCATGTTTGATCTTTCCTTTGCTGAAATTGCGATCATCTTTCTGGTCGCCATCATTTTTATTGGCCCCAAAGATGTGCCGGTGGTGGTGCGCGCGGTTGCGCGATTTGTGCGCACGCTGAAAGGCTGGGCGCGCGAGATCCGCGCCGCGTTTGATGACATGGCAAAGGAGTCCGGCCTGAAAGACATGGCCGATGAATTCGAAGGCGATGTGCGGATGATCCGCGGTGATGACGGTAAGTGGTATGAGTCGTATGATGTCGATGCCGTCATTCACGCGAAAGCGGGAATCCAGACCGATGAAAAAAACGATACTGCGACTAAGCCCGAACAGGTTAAACCATGAGCGAAGACCTGCCCCGCCAGCCGCTGATCGAGCATTTGATCGAGTTCAAAAAACGCATGCTCATCAGCTTTGCGGCGTTTGTCGTGGCGGTGTGCGTGTGTTATGGCTTTGCTGAGCCGATTTATCATTTCCTGGTGCAGCCGCTGGCGAGCGCTTTTCCTGAGGGCGAGCACCGCCGCATGATCTATACCGGCCTCACCGAGGCGTTTTTTACCTACCTGAAGCTTGCGATGTTTGCCGGGTTTTTTATTTCTTTCCCTGTCATCGCGGCGCAGTTTTATCTTTTTCTTGCGCCCGGGCTTTACAAGCATGAGCGCAAGGTGCTGATTCCGTATCTGGCGGCGGCGCCGCTGCTCTTTACCATCGGCGCGGCGTTTGTGTATTATTTGATTTTTCCGGCGGCATGGAAATTTTTCCTGGGTTTTGAACATAGCGGCGCGGGCGGCCTTCCCATCCAGCTGGAGGCGCGGGTCGGTGAGTATTTAAGTTTATCCATGCATTTGATTCTCGCCTTTGGCTTGTCGTTCCAGCTGCCGCTGGTGCTTATTTTGCTGGTAAAATCCGGCCTGATGCAGGTGGACACCTTAAGGCGTGGCCGGCGTTATGCGATTGTCATCATTGTCACGGTGGCGGCGTTTATCACCCCGCCGGATGCTTTTAGCCAGATCGCGCTTTCCGTGCCGCTTTATCTGCTTTATGAACTATCGATATTGATTTGTAACCGCCGTCATCGCGAGGTCACGAAGTGACCGTGGCGATCCAGTCTTTTAGTTTGCTGGATTGCTTCGCCTACGGCTCGCAATGACGAGGAGACTATGCACGACATAAAATTTATCCGTAGCAATCCCGAAGCGTTTGATGCAGGGCTTGCAAGGCGGAACTTAGCGCCGCAGTCCGGCCTCATACTCGCGCTGGACGAAAAAAAGCGCGCGCGGCAGACCGAGCTGCAGAGCCTCCTTACCAAACGCAACGACATCGCCCAGCGCATCGGTAAAGCCAAGCAAAAGGGCGAGGATGCGAGCGCAATCATGGAAGAGGCGGCGCAGCTCAAGGCGACCATCGCCAGCATGGAGGCCGAGCTTTCTGAGCGCGGCGAAGTGGAGGCGGTGCTGGAGGCGATTCCCAACATTCCAGCAAGCGATGTGCCGCAGGGCAGCGATGAAACCGGCAATGTGAAAGTGCGCGAGTGGGCACCCCCCCTTACGTCCCCACCGCTTGCGGGGGGGATACAGGGGGGGAAATTCAAACCCAAAGAGCATTTTGACCTCGGTGAGGCGCTGGGACTCATGGATTTTGAAAGCGCAGCGAAGCTCTCCGGCGCGCGGTTTGTGGTGCTGAAAGGCGCGCTTGCGCGCATGGAGCGGGCGCTTGCCAGCTTCTTTCTCGATCAGAATACCCTCGCGGGCTACACCGAGATGGTGCCGCCCTTCATGGTGCGCGATAATGCGGCCTATGGCACTGGCCAGCTGCCGAAATTCGGCGAGGATTTATTCAAAACCACTAATGGCTTCTGGCTGATTCCTACCGCCGAAGTGCCGCTCACCAATCTTGTTTCTGATTCGATTGTGGAGGAAGAAAAACTGCCGATGCGCATGACCGCCTACACGCCATGTTTTCGCTCCGAAGCAGGCGCGGCGGGCAGGGATACGCGGGGGATGATCCGCCAGCATCAATTTTCAAAAGTGGAACTGGTTTCTATTACGACACCGGAGCAATCAGCGCAGGAACATGAGCGCATGACCGCGCAGGCCGAGTCACTGCTGCAAAAGCTCGGCCTGCCGTATCGCACCATGCTGCTCTGCACCGGCGATATGGGCTTTTGCTCGCAGAAAACCTATGACATTGAGGTATGGCTGCCCGGTCAGAACGCTTACCGCGAGATTTCCAGCTGCTCGAACTGCGGCGATTTCCAGGCGCGCAGGATGAAAGCCCGCTACAAGCCCAAAGCTGGCAAAGGCAATGAGTTTGTGCATACGCTGAACGGCTCCGGCCTGCCCATCGGCCGCACGCTGGTTGCGATTTTAGAAAACTACCAACAGGAGGATGGCTCCATCACTGTTCCGGAAGTGCTGGTGCCGTATATGGGCGGTTTGAGTAAAATAGGCATTAGGGATTAGGCATTAGGGATTAGGGGGAAGTATGAAGATTCGAAATTATAAGGATTTGGAGGTTTGGCAAAAAGGCCGGATCCTTGTAAAGCAAGTCTATCAATTGACTAAATTATTTCCTAAGGAAGAAGTCTATGGCTTAACGGCGCAACTAAGGCGAGCCGTTGTATCTGTTCCCTCAAATATTGCTGAGGGACATTCAAGAAGCGGCACTAAAGATTTTATTCAGTTTATTTCTGTGTCGATAGGGTCTCTAGCTGAGGTGGAAACACAAATTATCTTGTCTGAGGATTTGGATTTTTGTCAGGCATCACAAACTAATTTTATCTACAAAAATATAGACGAACTTCAACGCATGTTGCATGCGCTGAGAGCTTCTTTAAAGGCGAAACTCTAATGCCTAATGCCCAATCCCTAATGCCTACTATCTTGCTTTCCAACGATGACGGCATTGCGGCGGCTGGCCTTGAAGTGCTGGAGGCCATCACTCAGAAACTCACGAAAGATTACTGGGTGGTCGCGCCGGAGATGGAGCAGAGCGGCGCAGGGCATTCGCTCTCCCTGCATGCGCCGGTGCGTGTGCGTGAGATTTCCAAAAAACGCTACGCGGTATCTGGCACGCCGACGGACTGTGTGCTGCTGGCGCTGAAGGAGATTATTCCTAAGGCGTCATTGCGAGGAGTGACAACGACGAAGCAATCCAGAAGAAGTAAACTGGATCGCCACGCTTCGCTCGCGATGACGGTAGGCATTGACCTCGTTCTTTCCGGTGTGAATCGCGGTTCGAACGTGGGGGATGATGTCACTTATTCCGGCACCGTGGCGGCGGCGATGGAGGCGACGAACTTAGAGGTTCCGGCGATTGCGCTTTCGCAGCTTTACGACGAAAAGCACGAGATTTACTGGGAGACAGCGGCGCATCACGCGCCTGCAATTATCCAAAAGCTGGTGAAGCATGGCTGGCCGAAGGGTGTGTTCATCAACCTCAATTTTCCGGCCTGTGCGCCCAAGAAAGTAAAGGGTGTGCGCCTGTGCCCGCAGGGCAAGCGCATTGTGAATGTGAACCTGACCGGAAGGCTGGATCCCAAAGGCAGGCCGTATTACTGGCTGGGCGGCGAGCGCGACAACACAGCGGATAAGCCGGGCGTGGATATTGACTTGCTGCATAAGGGCTATATCACCATCACCCCGATCTCGATGGATATGACGGATTATAACGTGCTGCAGGCGATGCAGGCTGCTTTTGTCATTCCCGTGAAAGCGGGAATCCAGTCGTTTTAAAAATTAAGCTGGATGCCCGTTTACACGGGCATGACGAATTTGCAAAAACAAAACCCCGCCGAAAGGCGGGGTTTCATCCACTAGGAGGAGAGTGAGTTAGCGAGCGGGAGCTGTATTTTGAGACTGCGCCGCACGTTCGGCTGTAATCTGCTCTCTGAAATTTGGCTCTTCGGATTTAGAACCGCGCATGTGGCGCGCAAGGAGGGCGGTTCCAACCACCGCCGTCGCAGCGCCGATTACAACAGCTGTTCTCCCGCCGCCGCCGAGCCCCTTGAAGGCCGAGGTTGCGCGGCCAATCATACCGCCTTTGCCCACACCCTCTGCCGCTTCCACAATACGATCAGCTGATTTAATTTTACCCGCCAGAGGTTCGACTTTCTTGGCAGCTTCAACCGCAGCTTTTTCGCCTTCTTGCCATTTTTTCAAAGCTTCTGTTGCAATAGTCTCGGGGTGTGGATTAGCTTTCATGAAAGCAGAATCCGCTTCCGCCATTTTAGTAAAGACAGGATTTGTTTTAATTTCACTAATTATAGCTTTTTGTCCATCTACAACCGCAGCAACCTGTTGCTTAGCAGCTTCAGAGAGGTTGGATGATTTTGCAACTTCAGCTAATTTATCAGCAACCTTGGTCATTTCTGCCGAAGCATCACTGAAACCTAGCTTCGATACATCTCTAATGAAATCCTTTTGAATCCCAGCTTTTTCAAACAATTCTACGATTGCTTTTTGGTCTTCTGGATTCAGCTTTCCAGCCGTATCAATTAACTCTTCAAGCTTTTTAGCAATGGTTGGAGATGAAAAAGAATTTGTAAGTACTTCAATCTCTTCTGGTGCTGCGGTTCCGTTTAGTATCTTGGTCGCTAGATCTTCAGACAAGCCTGCTGACTTTAGATTAGATTTGACTCTACTATCCAACCATTTACTAACGACTTCTGGGCTAGCTTCAGGTGGTTTCGGTGTTTTTCCTGCATACTCAGCGGCTGCCTTGCTCACCGCCTCTTTTGAGCCGGAAACAGTTTCAACCAAGGCTTCTTTCTGAGTTTTAAGCTTTTCGGTGACAAATTCCGTCTGCTTTTTTACCCACTCCGCTTTAGCGGCGGCTTCGGTAGGTTCGGCGTTAGAAGCCTTGAATTCTTCGGCGAGACGGTCAGCGAGGCCTTTTTTGTCGCCATCAGCTTTGAAGCTGTCGCGGAATGCTTTGACGTCTTTGTTTGCGTCTTTTTCCAGCTCGCGCTTGAACATGTAGCTGGATGCTCCGGCTGCCGTGCCCACGCCAGCGCCAATCGCTGCAACACCGCCAACTAAGCCTACGCCTTTTTTCTCTTCGCCGTTCTCAGCCATAACCACTCCTTGAATAAAAACTAAGTTACCCTCGCATACTACCAAAAAACGCGCTGAAGTAATGTGAAGATTTTGTGAAGGGCGGGGTTTTGGCGGAGAGAATTGTGACAATTGGTAAAATATTATAATATTTCAGATGGTTGATTAATTGTTGTCATTCCGACCGAAGCGCTAGCGTAGTGGAGGAATCTTTGAAGATCCCTCGGCAAGCTCGGGATGACAAGGGGTGGGGCAAGCTCGGGATGACAAAACAGGCTGTCATTCCGACCGAAGCGCCAGCGTAGCGGAGGAATCTTTGAAGATCCCTCGGCAAGCTCGGGATGACAAGGGGGGTGCAAGCTCGGGATGACAAAGGGTGGGGCTAGCTCGGGATGACAAGGAAAGCAAGCACGGGATAACATTGGCATGGCCGAAGCACGAGTTGCGGCAATGACGTTGGCTTAAAGTTTTCTTAAGCCTTGCCGCATAGAGTGCATGCACCTAGATGATTGTCGATGAGCGCACCGAAAAAAACTTTTTTCCCCATTCCCAGCCCTGAGCTTGATAGCGACAAGCTGGCGGATCGCATTCGGCTGGTGATGGAGCTGCGAAACCGCGGCATCCGCGACACAGCAGTGCTTGCCGCCATTGAACAAACGCCGCGCGAGATGTTTGTTGAGTCTGCTTTTTCCCAGCATGCGTATGATGATACCGCGCTGCCGATCGCGAGCGGGCAAACCATCAGCCAGCCCAGTGTGGTGGCGTGGATGACCGCGGCGCTGGAGCTCGCGCCTTCGATGCGGGTTTTGGAAATCGGCACTGGCTCAGGTTATCAGGCGGCGATACTCGCGCGGCTTGCGCGGCGTGTTTACACCATCGAGCGCCACAAGGAGCTTTTCGCGCAGGCCGAGGCACGGTTTGCGGCGCTGAGGCTGGGCAATATCGTGACTCGTCTGGGCGATGGTGCAAAGGGCTGGAAAGAGGCGGCGCCGTTTGAGCGCATCATTGTCACGGCGGCGGCAGCGCAGGTGCCGGCAGTGCTGCTGGAGCAGCTTTCGCCCGGTGGTGTGATGGTGGTTCCCGTGGGCGGTAGCGGCGATAACCAGATGCTGCTTCGCATCCGCAAGGATGAGGCGGGCAGCCTATCCTCCGAGCATCTGATGCATGTGCGCTTTGTGCCGCTGGTGGCTGGTTAAATGTTATCCTGAACGAAGTCACGGATCTTAAGATCCCTCGGCAGGCTCGGGATGACAAAACAGGCTGTCATTCCGACCGAAGCGCCAGCGCAGCGGAGGAATCTTTGAAGATCCCTCGGCAGGCTCGGGATGACAAGGGGGGGCAAGCTCGGGATGACAAAGAGGAGAAGCTCAGGATAACAAAACAAGCTGTCATTCCGACCGAAGCGTCAGCGCAGCGGAGGAATCTTTGAAGATCCCTCGGCAAGCTCGGGATGACAAGGGGGGATCGGGATGACAAAACAGGCTGTCATTCCGACCGAAGCGCCAGCGCAGCGGAGGAATCTTTGAAGATCCCTCGGCAGGCTCGGGATGACAAGGGGTGCTCGGGATGACAAAACAGGCTGTCATTCCGACCGAAGCGCCAGCGCAGCGGAGGAATCTTTGAAGATCCCTCGGCAGGCTCGGGATGACAAGGGGGGGGCAGGCTCGGGATGACAAAGAGGAGAAGCTCAGGATGACAATAAAAAATTCACACTTTCTTAACTGATTTTTCACTAAGATTCGCACAAAGCAAAGAGGCTACTATGTTTCGCGTGCGGTTTTATGTCGGTCTGGCGGTGGTGTTGCTTACTTCTGCCTGCACTCAGCCGGCGGCGCGTGTGGATATGCGCGGCGCGGAGTCTTTTGCGAAAGACAGCACGGCGCGAAGCGGCGATAACCGAGATAATCGCAGCTATTCGATTTACCAGCCGCCAAAAAATAAGGATGGCTATCAGCCCTACGAACCGCCGCCGATTTACACCAACACCAAACCGGTATCGCAGCAGACACAAAAGGCAGCTTCGCTTGAGTCTGTCAGCTCCAGCGATCTGCCGCCGCCGGATGATGCGAGGCCTGCCCGCGTGAACCCGTGGAAACGTGGTGAGGCTGAAACCAAGGACGAGCGCAGCGAACTGAAGGATAAGCCAGCGCCTTTTGCTCGTGCAGGCGCGCCGCAGCCAGAGGCGAGGGGTAAAAAATATGTTCAGCTGATTAAGCCAGGGCAGGCGGGCAGCAGCTTTATCTGGCCGGTTGCCAGCCATAAGGTGATTTCGTCGTTTGGCAAAAAGGGCGGCGGCAAGGCGAATGATGGCATCCATATCGCATCGCCGGAAGGTGAGCCGGTGTGGGCGTCGTCGGATGGCGAGGTGGTGTATGCGGATAATGAGCTGAAGGGCTATGGCAATATGGTGATTATTAAGCATGGCGGCGGTAAATCCACCAGCTATGCGCATCTTTCCAAGTCCACCGTCAGCAAATATGACCGTGTGAAGCGCGGCGATATTATTGGTTATGTTGGCTCAACAGGAAATGTCAAAAAATCCCAGCTGTTCTTTGCTGTGCGCAAGGGCAGCGAGCCTGTGGATCCCAAAAAATATGTCAGCACCAGCATGGCGGGGCTTTGATAGTCGTTGCCCTTTTGGCATAAAATGCTAACAACCTGCGATGCTTTCTCTTGTCTGGCTTCGCCGCGATTTGCGGCTTTATGATCATGCGGCGCTGTTTCACGCGCTCAAATCCCCCCTTCCGGTGCAGCTGGTATTTGTGTTTGATGAGGAGGTGCTTTCGCGCTTTCCAAATCAGGATGACCGCCGCCTGAGTTTTCTGGCGCAGCGCCTTTGCTATCTGGAAACCAAGCTGAAGCCGCGTGGCGGCGGCTTGCTGGTGGTTCATGGTAAGGCGCGGGAAGTGATTCCTAGGCTCGCAGATGCTTTTTCTGCATCCGCTGTGCATGCCGCCGAAGATTATGAACCGCCAGCGATTGCGCGCGATAAGGCGGTTGGTGGGGCACTCGGCGGGCGGCTGCAACTGCACAAAGACCAGCTGATTTTTGATCCGCGCGAGGTGGTGAAAGACGATGGCTCGGCATTTAAGGTCTACACGCCTTATTCCAAAGCGTGGCTCAGTAAAGCAAGCCCAGCGAGCTATGCGCCGTTTGAGATTCATGATGATGGCCGCTACGCCGATATTCAGGATGTTCGCAGCAAGGCGCGCAGCGCCGGGCTTAAAGTTCTGGAACCTGCCGATGGCGCGCGTCATATGCTCTCAGAGATTGGCTACCGCGAGGTGTATTTGCCGCTGTGGTCAGTGGCGAATGTACGCGAACGCCTTGGCGCCTTCATCAGCGCGAAAGTGACGCATTATGCCAGCAAGCGCGATATCATGGCGGATGAAGGCACCAGCCGCTTATCGCCTTACCTGCGCTTTGGTTTTATCTCGGTGCGCGAGTGCGCGCGCGCGGCCTATGAGCTGGCGCAGAAGCAAGGCGCGCCGAAAGAAAAAACCGATGCGAACTATTCCAAAAACGGCGCCAATAAATGGCTCTCTGAGCTGATATGGCGCGAGTTTTACGCGATGATTCTGTATCATTATCCGGAATCGATGCACGAGGAATGGAACCCGGTTTATCGCGGCCAGATTGAGTGGACGCGGCGCGAGGACTGGCTTTCGGCATGGAAGGAAGGCATGACCGGATTTCCGCTGGTGGATGCGGCGATGCGTGAGCTGAAAACGACCGGCTGGATGCATAACCGCGCGCGCATGGTGGTGGCGAGTTTCCTCACCAAAGACCTGCAAACGGACTGGCGCCTCGGCGAGGCGCATTTTGCGCAGCTGCTGATGGATTATGAGATGGCCTCGAATGTCGGCGGCTGGCAGTGGGCGGCCTCCACCGGCACCGACGCGCAGCCCTATTTCCGCATTTTCAACCCCTACCTGCAAAGCAAAAAATTTGACCCCGGCGGTGCGTATATCCGGCGCTATGTGCCTGAACTTGCTGGGCTTTCCAATGCTGATATTCATGAGCCGGGGCTGCTTAAACCTGCGAATTACCCCGCGCCCATGGTGGATCACGCCGATGCAAGAGACAAGACGCTCGCGCTGTTTAAAAATGTTTCACGTGAAACATTTTAAGCCTTGGCTGGCTAAGTTTTTGCTGGTTTTTTAGCCTCTCACTTACCCCCTTCACCCAACCCTCTGCCTGTAGGGGGGATATGAGCTATTCAAAAAATGTTTCACGTGAAACATTTTGACCAGATGTGGCTGGTGCGCCGCTGACCTGCGCTTCGAGACGCTCCAGCAGCTGCATGCTCTGGCTGCTCACCTGCAATGCCGGATCGATCGCGATATCGCCTTTGAGCATGGCGCAGATGCGCAATTGGTGCGGGGTTAGCAGGCCTTCCTCGTCCTTGCTGGCATGAACCAGCGATGGATCAATCATCTGGCATGCGGCCGGGTTCGGGGCAAGTCCAGTGGCCGCGGCGAGGGTTTGCATCACAAGCTGCGGATGATGGATCAGCTGTGCGTGGTTGATATGAACGCGTGGGTGGAGCGCGGCGCTGCGTAGCGCATGCACCATGTGCTGTTCCCACAGTGCCAGCGCATAATCTGATGGCAGGTTGTTGCGCTGCGCCAGCGAGCTGATAATGGCGGCGGGGCTGCGATACATGATGACCACCAGCGGCATGCTGAGAAATGGTTGCCAGCAGGGCAATGTCAGGCACAGGCGTGGGTCTTTCAGCGCCCAGACGGGTTTCTGGCTGAGCTGTGCCACCAATTGCCCCATGGTATGGCTGAGCTTTGGTGTCAGCTGAGGTGTGCGCCAGCGTGCGGTCTGGTGCCAGCGGCAATTCGAAAGAGCAAGGATTTCACGGTTGATCGCCAGCGCATCATGGCGTTCAAAAAAACCGCGAGGATTATCAGGCGCGGGCGGTAATAATTCGTGCGCGGCGCCGACATAAGCCCCAAGCTGATGAAGAAGCCCGGTGAGCGCCGAGGTGCCGGAGCGGTGCATGCCAAGGACGATGATTTGCATAGGGGTTCATTTTGTGCCATGACAGGTGGGCTATGACAAGCACTCAGCCTCGCATTTTTGTTTTAATCGCCAGCTATCGTGACCCGGAGTGTCACCACACGATTCGCGACCTGCTGGAAAAAGCCGCGCATCCTGACCGTGTGTTTGTGGGAGTGTGCTGGCAGTATGACCCAAAGGAAGACGCGGATTACCTGCGTGTGCCTTATCCGCGTGTAGAGCAGGTGCGGGTGGTGCAGTTCCATGCCCGCGATGCGCAGGGCGCGGGATGGGCGCGCACTGAGGCCATGAAGCTCTGGCAGGGCGAGGACTACGTGCTGCAGATTCAGGCGCATCATCGTTTTGAGCCCGGCTGGGATGAGACATTGATCCGGTTGCTTGCAGAATGCCCAAGCAACAAGCCGGTGCTGACCGGATGGCTGCCCGGTTACCGCCCGCCGGATAGCAGGGAAGCCTGCCACGAATCCCTGCCGCTGGCAGTGGTGAACCGCATTGGTGCTGGCGATGATGCGCAGATGGTTCATCTCATTAAGCGGATGATGCCCACCGCTGACCTGGGTGGCAAGGTGCTGCCGACGCCTTTCTGGGTGGGTAATTTCATGTTTACCCGCGCGCAGACGCTGCATGATGTGCCGTTTGACCCGATGATTTATTTCTGGGGGGAGGAGCTGAACTATTCCGCGCGGCTATGGACGCATGGCTATGATCTTTTTCATTTAAACCAGTGTGTGCTGTATCATTACTGGGATCGCGAGGGGGTGAAGGATGAGGCGATGTATCGCAGCTTCGCCGATGAACGCAACCGCCGCTCGCTGGCGCGTAACCGCCATCTGCTGCGCCTTGAAAGCAGCAACGACACCCACGCGCTGACCTCGATTGATCGTTACGACCTAGGAACGGTTCGTAGCTTAGAGAGCTTCTGGCAGTTTGCCGGAGTGGATCTGGCGCGCAGGAAAATTGCAAACCACGCGCGAAGCGGAAAGTGGCCGCTGCCAGCGCAACCGACAAGACCGGCTTCGATTTATGTGGCGATTGCCAGCCACCGTGACCCGGAAATTTCCGCCACGCTGACAGATATGTTTGCGAAAGCCGCGCTGCCGGATCGCCTGCGTGTGGGGATTTGTCTGCAGATTAATCCGGCGCAGGACGGCGATTGCGATGTGCAGTCGGATCGCCTGTCGCAGATGATAATCACACGGATTCATCCCGATGATAGCTTTGGTGCGAACTGGGCGCGCGCGAAGGCGCTTGGCGCACTTGGCGATGAAGATTATGTGCTGATGATCGATAGCCATATGCGTTTTGCGCAAGGCTGGGATGAGGCTCTGATTGCGATGCTTGCGCGATGCCCGGCAGAAAAACCGCTCATCAGCGCGTACCTTCCTAACTATGACCCGCCGGACAGGCGCGACCTTGCGTCCGGGCTGCTGCGTATCCGCATCCGCCGCTTTGGGCAGGAGGGAGATCCGCAGCTGATTCACATTAGCGGCCAGCGTCTGCCGCCAGATGATACCGAGCGCACCGGGCTGTATCCGTCGCCGTTTGTGGTGTGTAATTTTATGTTTGCGCGCGCGCAGATGCTGCGCGATGTGCCGGTGGATCCGCATTTTCACTTTTACGGTGATGAGCTGAGCTACAGCGCGCGCCTGTGGAGCCATGGCTATGATGTGTTTCAGCCGGATCGCGTGGTGGCGTTTCATTACTGGGTGCGTAAAGACCGCCTGACGCTGCAGCATTATCGCACTATCACCAGCGCACCTAACCAGCAGGCGCGCCAGCGCGGTATGCATCTATTAGGGCTGCAGCGCTGCGAAGCCACAGAGCCTCTTGCCGAAATAGCGCGCTATGGGCTAGGCTCAGCAAGAACGCTGGAAGATTTCTGGACATTTGGCGGAATCGATTGGGTGCAGCGAAAACTGCAGCCTGATGCACTCGAAGGAAAGTGGCCTATGGCACCACAAAAGAAAACGCGCAGCAGCGCTTCCAAGGCAAAAAAAGCAGCGGACATGGAAGCGCCACAAGCCGCGCCTGCTCGCATTTTTGTGCAGATTGCCAGCTACCGCGATCCTGATTGTCAGTACACCGTCAAAGACCTGTTTGAAAAAGCCGCGCATCCTGAGCGCATTTTTGTCGGCATCTGCTGGCAGCGCGTTCAAGGCGAGGATGATCACTGTTTTCAGGTGCCTTATCCACGGCCGCAGCAGGTGCGCGTGCTGGATGTGGATGCGCGCAAATCACGCGGGGTGTGCTGGGCGCGCAGCCAGACACAGACACTCTGGCAAGGCGAAGAATTCACCCTGCAGATTGATTCGCACATGCGTTTTGAGCCGCGGTGGGATGAAACGCTTCTTACTATGTGGGCGCAGTGCGACAACCCCAAAGCGGTGCTGACCTGCTACCCGCCGGGATTTACTCCGCCTGACGATTGCAAGAAAGATTTTGTGTTCGGCATGTCGGCAAAGGAATTTGACAAGCACGGCATTCTGCTGATGAAAGGAGCGCCGGCCTACAAAACCAGCCAGCTACCGAAAAAACCAATGCAGGGAGCGTTTTTAAGCGGCTGCATGTATTTTGGCTCCGCCAGCTTGATTCGCGATGTGCCGTATGATCCTCACCTGTATTTTTTCGGTGAGGAAATCAGCTATGGTGTGCGGCTCTGGACGCATGGCTATGATCTTTTTCATCCCAATCAGCTGGTGGTGTATCATGACTGGGATCGCAGTAAGCGTCCCACGCATTTTTCTGATCATCGCGACTGGAGCAGCCACAATAAACGCGCTTTTGCCCGCGTGAAGCATCTGCTGGGCACGGAGCGCTCGAGCGATCCCAAGGTGCTGGATGAGATTGACCGTTTCGGTCTCGGAACGGTTCGATCGCTCGCCGACTATCAGGTTTACGCGGGTGTGGATTTTGCAGCAAAAACATTTACAGCAAACGCTGCGCGCGGCGAATTTGGCGCGGCGGCGCCAGCTGTGAAGGCGTGGGCGGGCAAGCCACGTATCTTTGTGCAGATTGCCAGCTACCGCGATCCTGAGTGTCAATGGACGGTCAGGGATCTGTTTGAAAAAGCCACCCATCCGGAGCGCATTACGGTTGCCATCTGCTGGCAGTTTGACCCGGCGGAAGATGCGGACTGTTTTCAGATTTCCACGCGTCCGGAGCAGGTGAAGGTGCTGCCCTATGACTGGCGGGAAAGTGATGGTGTGTGCTGGGCGCGCCGGCAAACCCAGCTGCTTTGGGAGGGTGAAGAATATTCACTGCAGATTGACGCGCACATGCGATTTATTCCCGGGTGGGATGAGGCGATGATTGCCGAGCTTGCGGCATGTCCTTCAGCAAAACCGGTGCTTTCCTGCAGCCCCGCTTCTTACATTCCGCCCAACCAGCTGGAAAAAAACCCGCACCCGACTGTGCGCCGTGTGACACCATTTTTTGCTGATGGCAATATCCGTGGGCGCGGCGAAGCTCTGCACCGTACTCCCCATCAGCCGCTCAACGGCGCGTTTATTGCCGCGGGTTTTGTGTTTGCCCGCAGCGAGATTATTGAGGAAGTGCCTTACGATCCTTACCTGTATTTTGATCAGGAAGAAATTGCATATGCTGCGCGGCTTTACACCCATGGCTGGGATGTGTTCAGCACGCGCAGGCCGCTTCTGTATCACTACTACAATACTGGCAACCAGAACCGCCGCATGCACTGGGACGATCTGCGAAGGAGTGATGAGCAGAAAATCCGCATGCTGAAAAGCCATGGCCTTTCTCGCCTCAACCACCTCACTGGTTATCAGCAGTCGCGCGATCCGGAGGTGATTCGGGAAATTGGTTTTTATGGCTTTGGTGACGCACGTTCATTGCAGCAATTTGAGGTCTATTGTGGTATTGATTTTAAGAAGAAAATCGCCAGTGAGCGGGCGCTGCGCGCAGAGTTTATTGACGGCCTCGCGCAATATCGTGATGGCGGTATTCATGTGCCGGAGCTTGATGGCGCTGGCGGAAAAACAGCGGAGAAGGCCATGGTAATTCAAGCTCCGAGACCGGCATTGCGTGAAGTTTCCATGCTGGAGGCAGGGGATTTTCTGCCGATGTTCACGATGGTTGATCACCACCATAAGTCGCATAACCTCGAGGTTCATGGCGGCAAACTTGGTTTGCTGGTGTATCTCTCACGCGATAAGCCGCAGGAAGCAGTGGATTTTTTAAATGCACTTCATGAGCAGCTGTCTCGCGCGGCGCGCGAAGATATATGGCTTATTTTCGTCATGGATGAAACGCCGGATTTTCTTGCTGGATTTGTCAAAGAACATCAGCTGCCACAGGTGCTGACAGCCGATCCTGACCGTATGATCGCCCGCGCGCTTGGATTGGTGCGGCAGGAGCGGCAGCTTCCACCAGTGATTGGTTATGTGGTGAATCGCAACCTGCGCGTGCAACGTCGCATAGGCGGCGGGGCGCCAACTGAGCTGGCGCAGCAGTTGATGCAGATGATGCGTGATGCACTCGCGCTGGATCGGCGCGAGGCCGATGACAGGCTGATCCGTCGTCAGGCACCGGCACTGATTGTGCCCGAGGTGTTTTCACCTGATTTCTGCCGTTACTGCATTGAAGTATTCCGCAGTGGCAAAACATTTGATGGCACGGTGGGCGCAGAAGAGCGCCTCGCTTATCTGCCGGAAGTGAAGGTGCGTAGCGACTATGTGGTCTATGGCGAGCTGCTTCGCGATATCGATGATAAACTTTCGCGTAGTCTGTTTCCGGAGATTCGCAAAGTCTTTGGTTTTGAGGTAACACACCGCGAATTTTATAAAATCGGCATGTATAGCGGCGAAAAACAGGGCTTTTTCAAGCAGCACCGTGATAATTATGATGCCCCGGTGGGGTATCGCCGGGTGGCGATGACGCTGCATCTCAGTGATGATTATGAGGGCGGTGGGCTTCGCTTTCCGGAATATGACCAGAGCGTTTACCGGCCGGAACTTGGCAGCGCGATTATCTTTTCATGCGATACAAAACACGAGGCGCTGAAAGTGACGCGTGGTGAGCGCTTTGTGGTGGTCGGGTTTTTTCATGGGCGTGAAGATGAAGCGTTCCGGCATTATTATCGCGCCAGTAAAGATGCGCCCATCAAGGAAGAAGATTTTGTGGCGGCGGTCAGACCGCTGCCACCAGAGCTTGAGCTTGCAAGGCAATTTTACACCGACTGGCAGCAGAAAGCAGCGAAGGCAAGCCCGGCATCACCCGCAACCAGCGAGGCACCGCGTCAGCACAGTAGCACGCCCGCGCCGACATTGATGGTTCGGCAGGAGCGTCATCAGCCGAAAAAAGTTTTTGAGTCCAATCAGGCCGTGATTTACGACGATTTTCTGCCAGAGGCGCTCTATCAAAAGCTGTATGACCATGCGGTGAAAACCGACTATGAGCATATCAACCTGAATGGCAAAGTAACGCGCGCATGGCATGTGCATGACGGCTTTCCGCTGCGCAGCCTGATGAATCTTTTTTACTATCCGCCTGGTGTGCAGAAAAAGAAAAGCGATTTTGTTTACCCCACCCAGACCGATATGGATCAGTTTATTGATTATCTGCTCGCCATGCAGCCGCATGTGGAACATTTCGTCGGTAAGATGGGCGAGGACTGGTCGCACCTGACCGCCACCAACTGGATCTACCCGCACGGAACCGGCCTTTCGCTGCATGACGATGGATCCGGTGTTTACACGGGAGCCTATGCTTATTTCCTCAATCCGGTGTGGAAACTGCATTGGGGCGGGCTGAACCTGATGATGGGGGATGAAGGCAATAAACTGGTCTATGATTATCGTAACCGCCAAAATCAAAAGGATTTTTATGACCGCAAGTGGCTGAATGCCAACAACATCGATGCGCTGCTGATGGAGCAGGGGCTGGCACAATGCATTTTTCCTAAGAAAAACAGGATTGTATTTATTGCGAGCAACGCTTATCACATGGTCACGCGAGTCAATGAGCAGTGCGGTGATAATCTGCGTATGTCGATTGCCGGGTTTTATAATAGGAAAAAATGATTGTCATTCCCGCAACCGCGGGAATCCTGTAGATGATTCAAAACAGATAGTTCAGGATCCCTGCTTTCGCAGGGATAGAGGGATAATATGACTGACATCAAACAACTTGCCCAGGCCAGCAATGCCTGGCCGTTTCAGGAAGCGGTTTTACTGGCCGAGCGTTTTAAAAACGGCGCGCCTAAAAAAGGCTATGTGCTGTTTGAAACCGGCTATGGGCCTTCCGGCCTGCCGCATATTGGCACGTTCATGGAAGTGTTTCGCACCACGCTGGTGCGCCGTGCTTTTGAAGCGATGACCGGCCTTCCGACCAAGCTGTTTTGCATTTCCGACGACATGGACGGCCTGCGAAAAATCCCCGATAACATCCCCAATCCCGAGATGGTGCGCGAGAATCTGGGCAAGCCCCTGACTGCGATTCCTGACCCGTTCGGAACGCATGAAAGCTATGGCGCGCATATGAATGCAAGGCTGTGCGGCTTTCTGGATCATTATGGCTTTGACTATGAGTTCAAAAGCTCGACCGAGCAATACAAGGCCGGCGTGTATGACGAAAAACTGCTGCTGGCGCTTCTCCACTACGACAAAATTCTGGAGGTGATGCTGCCGACGCTTGGCGATGAGCGTGCGAGCAATTACAGCCCGTTCATGCCGGTTTCGCCAAAAACTGGCAAGGTGCTGCAGGCCGAAGTGGTGGAGCGCAATGTTTCCAAAGGAACCATCGTTTATATCGAGGAAGATGGCTCGAAGATGGAAGTGCCGGTCACCGGCGGGCATTGCAAGCTGCAATGGAAGCCGGATTTCGGCATGCGCTGGGCAGCGCTGGGTGTTGATTATGAGATGTATGGCAAGGATCACCAGCCAAGCGCGCCGCTTTATAATGCTATCTGCGAAATTCTGGGCGAGCCAAGCCCGCAGCAATATGTGTATGAGCTGTTTTTAGATAGCGAAGGCAAGAAAATTTCCAAATCCAAGGGTAATGGCGTGAGCATCGAGCAGTGGCTACGTTATGGTCCGCCGGAAAGCCTCAGCTACTTCATGTATGGCAAGCCGCGCACCGCCAAGCGCCTGTCGTTTGATGTGATTCCGCGCGCGGTCGATGAATACCAGACGATGCTGGAGAAGTATTGGAGCCGTCATCCTGTGGGCAGCGAAGCTGCAGCACAGGATCCTGCGCAGCCGCTTCGCGTCTCGCAGGATGACGTGGATAACCCCGTGTGGCATATTCACGGCGGAAAGCCGCCAGCTTCCGAAGGCACGCCGGGTTTTAATTTGCTGTTGAATCTTGCCGGTGTCGCGAATGTCGAGGACCCAAAAATCCTCTGGGGCTTTATCAATAATTATTTGCCGAATTTCTCACCGGCAACGCATCCGTTCCTTGATAAACTTGTGCATGGCGCAATCCATTATTATCAGGATTTTGTAAAGCCGACGAAAAAATACCGTATGCCGACGGATGTAGAAACCAAGGCGCTAAGCGAGCTTGCTGAATATCTCGAAAGCCCACAGTCCGCGCAATCTGCTGAGGATTTGCAAACCCATATTTATGAGATCGGCAAAAAACATTTCGCCGAGAATCTGAAGGGTTGGTTTTCCTGTTTGTATGAAACGCTGCTCGGCCAGCCGCAAGGCCCGCGTATGGGCAGCTTTGTGGCGCTTTATGGCAAGACAGCAACGGTTGGCCTAATCCGCCGCGTGCTGGCAAAAGAGAATCTTGCTGCATGAATATCCTTTTCGTCATTCCCCGAATTTGCGAAGCAAATTCTAGGGGAATCCAGTTTACTAAAATTTGGATCGCCCTAGAATCGCTTAAGCGATTCAGGCGATGACGGATAATATGCAATCCATAACCAATCTTTCCACCATCATCCCAGGTTATGATGCCGTTCTCCTCGATCTTTGGGGTGTGGTGCATGACGGCTCACAGCTTTACCCCGGTGCAAAAGAGGCGATGGCTCAGCTGAAGGCTGCAGGCAAGCGCATCATGCTGGTGTCTAACGCGCCGCGCCGCGCCGCCAAAGCGCAAATTGTGCTTCGCCAGCTGGGGGTTTCGGACGAGATGTATGACCATATCATCACCTCCGGCGAAATGGGCTATCGCTGGCTTTCTGCTGGTGGTGCGGGCTGGGGCAAGCGCTATGTTTTTATCGGCCCCGCGCGTGATAGCGATGTGCTGGATGGGCTGGATTACCAGCGCACTCATGATGTAGGGCAGGCGGATTTTCTGCTGAATGTCGGGTTTGGTAGCGAAGAGGAATCCGCCGCGAACTGGCAGCCACTGCTGATCGAAGCGGCAGGCCGTAAGCTCCCCATGCTGTGCCTGAACCCGGATATGGAAGTGGTAAAGATTTCCGGCGAGAGGTTTCCCTGTGCGGGGGTGCTGGCGGCGGATTACCAGCGGCTTGGCGGTAGCGTTACGTATTTTGGCAAGCCGCATCAGGCGATTTATGATTATTGTTTTGAATGGCTGGCTAGTAACCCTCACTCCCATCTTCACCCTCACCCTAACCCTCTGCCTGAAAGGGAGAGGGAATATAAAGTGCTGGCCATTGGCGATGGGCTTGCGACCGATATCAAGGGAGCTGCGCAGGCTGGCCTCCACGCTGTGTTCATTACGGGCGGCATTTTTCAGCATGAAAAGGAAAGCGTGGAAGAGGTTTGCCACAAGCATGCGCTCAGCCCCCGCTATGTCATGCCGATGTTGATGTGGTGATATCGTCATCCTGTGGCGCTGCGTCAGCAGCGAGCACAGGATCTCCCTCAGCTGCGCAAGATCCTGCGCAGTCGTTGCGCGCCTCGCAGGATGACTTACTGAAGTCTGCCTTCAAGAAACCGAATATTATCCTCGTGTAGCCACGGCATGGGCCCTTCAGCGCGGCTTACCTCCTTGCCATTACTATCAAAAAAAACGGTGGTCGGCAGGCCGCGTATGCCCAGCGATTTGAACGAGGTGATGCCATCATCGCGGTAGGGCTTGATGCGCGTGAGCTTGTGTTTTACAAAAAATTCCTCAATGCGGCCGACATTATTTTCCATGGCAATCGGTACGATATGCAGGCCTTTGCCTTCGTAATTTTTGATGGTCTGGTCAATTTCCGGCAGCTCGTCGATGCAGGGCACACACCAGGTCGCCCAGAAATGCACGGCAGTGAGCTTATGTGCTGAGAAATCAGGGTTTTTGACCGCGTCATCCGCCTCGCGGTAACGAACGACCGGCGCATCACCTGCGCGCGCAGTATGGCTTGCCAAAACCATGAGAATACTAGTACAAATCGCCAGTAGCAGGATACGAACCATGGCCAAACCTTCCAAACCTAAACAAAAAAATGCTAACCCGATGTGGGGCGGGCAGTTTACCCGCGCGCCTTCGGATCTGATGGCGCAGATTAACGCATCGATTGGTGTTGATAAAGCGCTTTACGCCGAAGACATTGCCGGCTCGGTTGCTCACGCGGAGATGCTCGCAAAACAGGGCATTATCAGCAAGGCGGACGGCGCGGTGATTGCAAAGGGGCTGAAGGAGATTCTGCGCGAGATTGAAAGCGGCAAATTTGAATTCAAAGAAAGCCTTGAGGATATTCACATGAATATCGAGGCAAGGCTTGCTGAAAAAATCGGCGCGGCGGCAGGCAGGCTGCATACCGCACGCTCGCGCAATGACCAGGTGGCAACCGATTTCAGGCTTTATGTGCGCAGCGCGCTTGGTGCGCTGGAGGAGCAGCTGAAGGCGCTGCAGCAGGCGCTGGCAAAGCGCGCCGAAGAACATGCGGCGAGCCTCATGCCCGGCTATACGCACTTACAATCGGCGCAGCCGGTGACGCTGGGGCATCACCTCATGGCCTATGTGGAGATGTTTGGCCGCGACCGTAGCCGCGCGCAGGATGCGGCCAGGCGCATGAACGAGTCACCGCTGGGTTCTGCGGCGCTGGCCGGGACATCGTTTCCGATTGACCGCCACATGACCGCGAAAGCGCTGGGCTTTGATGCGCCGATGGCCAACTCGCTGGACGGCGTTTCTGACCGAGACTTTGCGATTGAATATCTCATGGTTGCTTCGCTGGTGGCAGTGCACTTGTCGCGCCTTGCGGAAGAGATGGTGCTGTGGAGCAGCCCGGCTTTTGGCTTTATTCGTTTTTCGGACGGTTTTTCCACCGGCAGCTCGATCATGCCGCAGAAGCGAAACCCCGACGCGGCGGAGCTGGTGCGCGGCAAGGCGGGGCGCGTGTTTGGATCGCTCATGGCGCTGCTTACGACCATGAAAGCCCTGCCGCTAGCTTACAACAAAGACATGCAGGAAGATAAAGAGCCGGTGCTGGACGCTGTGCGCACGATGCAGCTGGTGGTGCCGGCGATGTGCGGCATGGTGCTGGATTTTACCGCCGACACCAGGGCGATGCACCGCGCCGCCAGCAGTGCCTTCGCCACCGCAACCGACCTTGCAGACTGGCTGGTGCGCGAGCTGAAATTGCCATTTCGTGAGGCGCATCATGTCGCGGCCAAGCTGGTGAAAATTGCAAGCAGCAAAAAATGTGAGTTGGCTGAGCTTTCGCTTGCTGACATGCAATCGGTGCTGCCGGCGATTCATCAAGGGGTGTTTAAGGTGCTTTCGGTAGAGCAATCCGCCAGCAGCCGCACCAGCTATGGCGGCACGGCTCCGGCGAATGTGAAGGCGGCGATCGCGCACGCAAAAAAGAGGTTTGGGCTATGAGACTACTTGCTATTGTTTTGTCATGTGTGCTCGTCGTTTCGCTGGCTGCCTGCGGCAATAAGGGAAAGCTGAAAGCCCCGGCCGAGATTGCGCGCGAGGAAGCCAAAAAAGAAAAAGAAGCCGCAAAGAAAGAAAAAAAGAAAAGCAAAGATAAAGTCGTTTCATCCGATCAAAAAGATGGTGAATCGTCAGGATTCCCGCTTTCGTCTTCCGCCAAGGCTTCAGACGACAAGTCGCGGGAATAGGAATATGGATCATTTTCATTACGTAAACGGAACCTATTTTGCTGAAGAGGTGCCGCTTGAGGCCATCGCCGCAGCGGTGGGCACGCCGTTTTACTGCTACTCCACTGCCACGCTCGAGCGCCACTATCATGTGTTTGCCAGCCAGTTTGAAGGCATGGATGCCAAGGTGTGCTACGCAGTGAAGGCCAACAGCAACCTTGCAGTGCTGGCAACGCTGAAAAAAGCTGGCAGCGGCGCGGATGTGGTTTCTGAAGGTGAAATTCGCCTGGCGCAGGCAGCGGGCATTGCCGCGCAGGACATTGTGTTTTCCGGTGTGGGCAAGACCGCAGGCGAAATGGCCTATGCGCTGGAGCAGGGAATTTTTCAGTTTAATGTGGAGTCTGAGCCGGAGCTTGACCTCTTGAATGAGGTAGCGAAAAGCAAGGGTTTGCACGCGCCGGTTGCCATTCGTATCAACCCCGATGTTGACCCGAAAACCCACGCTAAAATTTCCACTGGCCAGAAAGAAAGCAAGTTTGGCATTTCCGCCAAACAGGCGCACCATGCGTTTGCGCATGCTGCTTCGCTGCCTCATCTTGATGTGCAGGGTGTGTCGGTGCATATTGGCTCGCAGCTGACGTCGATGGAGCCTTTTGCGGCGGCGTTTCGCCATGTGCGAAATTTTGTGTTTGAACTGCGCAGCAAGGGCTTTTCCATCCGCACGGTGGATTTAGGCGGCGGCCTTGGTATTCCTTATGGTGAGAGCGAGCCGCCCGTGCCGGATATGTATGCCGAGACGGTACGCCGCGAAATGCAGGGCATTGGCGCGAAGCTGATTTTTGAGCCGGGGCGCCTGATTGTGGGCAATGCCGGTATTTTAGTGTCGCGCGTGATTTATGTGAAAAAAAGCGATAGCCGCACCTTTGTGATTATCGATGCGGCGATGAACGACCTCATTCGCCCCACGCTCTATGATGCCTACCATGAGATTGTACCAGCGAGAGCATCATCCGCTGAGAAAATGGCGGTGGATGTGGTGGGGCCGGTGTGTGAGACAGGAGATATTTTTGCCGAAGGCCGCAAGATGGCGCCGGTGAGTGCGGGCGAGCTGGTGGTGCTGCGTTCTGCTGGTGCGTATGGCGCGGTGATGGCAAACACCTACAACGCCCGCCTTCTGGTGCCGGAAGTGATGGTGCGCGGCAAGGAATATGCGGTGGTGCGCCCGCGCCCGGGCTATGAATCGCTCACTAAGCGCGACAAAATCCCAAGCTGGATCTAGAGCTTTTTTGATTTAATGATGCACCCTCACCCGCGAGCGCATTGGCGCTCGCTTCCCTCTCCCTTTAAGGGAGAGGGTTAGGGTGAGGGTCGCTACGCGACGCAAAATTTGTGTATGATTAAATCAAAAATGCTCTAGTTGATAATCGCGCCGATATAGGGCAGCTCGCGGTAGAAATTCGCGTGGTCGAGGCCGTAGCCCACCACAAACTTATCCGGCACCGTAAAACCAACAAAATCCGCCTGAATGGCAACGGCGCGTTTGTCTGGCTTTTCCAGCAGCACGGCGGTTTTGACTGTTTTTGCGCCGCGCTCGCGGATGAGGCTGGTGACAAACTGCAAGGTGCGGCCTGAATCCAGAATATCGTCAATAATCAGCACATCGCGGCCACTCATGGATTCGGTGAGGTCGCGCACGACTTCCACCTTGCCGCTGGATTCTTTGCCGCTGCCGTAGCTCGCGACGGTCAGGAAATCGATCTGCGGGTGCATGCCCACCGCGTGCAGCGCGCGCACTAAATCGGCGGCAAACATGAAGCTGCCGCGCAGCAGCACGACAATCATCAGATCGGTGGGCATGGTTTTGGCGATGCGGTTAGCCATGTTGGAGACCTGCACCGCAATTGAATCCGACGAAATGAGTTTTTCAATTTTAGCAGGTTTCATGGCAGTTTTTTCCTCATGATGAGTTCTTTGTTGTTTCCAAGCTCAATGACAAAACGCTCGCCAAGGCTGGTGACGCCCAGCTCGCCGGTGGAAAAATCCGTGGTTTTGCCGGGCGCAACCACCACGCCTTTACCCGCCGTGATCCATTCGCGCACCACGCCCCCATTTTTATCTTCAAGCTTGACGCGAAGGGTGGGAATTTCTTTGGGATGATCGGTGGTATTGAGAAATTTGCCAGAGATTTCAAAGAGGCTCATGCCAGTGATTTCACGCTTGCTCATGCTGACATCCGCCAGTACCAGCCCCTGGCTTGGAGGAAAGCCAGCCAGCGAAGGCGCCAGTGCCAACAATAACATGGCGATGGCAGCCAGCGCGAAGAGGCCGGTGGCAAGTTTGATACCCAGCGGCACGCTGTCGGGCTGAACGGCAGGAAGATTGGAGCCGCGGCGTAGCGGCTTTTTCTCAATGGGTTTTGCCGCCTCTTTCAGCATGGCATCCAGCTCAGCCAGCGGCTTTCCCGCCAGCGACGGCGGCGCAGGCTGAAACCAGCTATGCTTGCATTTGGCGCAGCGCACACTTCGCCCTGACGCTCCGATCGCGTGATCGGGCACCGCATAGCGCGCATGGCAGGCCGGGCATTCTAGGATCATGATCGTAATCCGGTTGAACGAATCATCATGCTATAGCATATCTAGCAACTGACAACTAGCAACTAGCAACTTTCATTATGATTGTACTTGAACATGTCGGGCTGGAATATGTGCCCGGCAAACCCATTCTGAACGATGTGTCGCTGGAACTTCCTGCGGGCTCGTTTCATTTTCTGGCGGGGCCCAGCGGCGTGGGTAAAAGCTCGCTGCTTTCGATTTTGTGGCTGGCACGGCGCGCGACCAGCGGTAGAATCCACATGTTTGGCGAAGATATTACGCATAAACCGCGCAGCGAGCTGCCGAAGCTGCGCCGCCGGATTGGTATTGTGCTTCAGGATTACCGGCTGCTGGATCATCTCACCATTGCGGAAAATGTAGGATTGCCGCTCAAAGTGGCGGGCGAAAGTAAGGATCAAATCAACTCAAAAGTGCGCGAGCTTCTGGAGTGGATTGGCCTTTCGGATTGCCATGATGCCAGACCGCAAACGCTTTCCGGCGGTCAGAAACAGCGCGCCGCCATTGCCCGCGCGGTCATCACCAAGCCCGACCTGCTTCTGGCGGATGAACCAACCGGCAACCTTGACCATGATCTTGCCAGGCGGCTTCTTTATCTATTCGAGGCGCTGAATCAGGGCGGTACCACCATTTTGTTTGCCACGCATGATCAGCACCTGATCGAGCAGTTTCAATACCCGACGCTCCACATCAAAAACGGAACCATCGGTAAATGACGCGCATTCTTTCCAGCGATATTCTTATTGCGGATGTCGTCGTCAGTGCCTCAAACCAACCCGATCTTCAGGAGCTGATACAGCTTTTTTCACTGCGCCCCGGCGGAAAAAAAGCCATTAATAACGCGCAGCACCAGCGGTTTGGGGAAGCAATCAGCCATCGCTTCTGTCATATTTTTCCTGGTGGATCATCCGCCAATGTGCTGGTGACGCTTGCGCGGCTGCTTGAAGGAAGCACACAGATTGATTTCATCGGCGTGCATGGCGATAGCCCGGCGGATGACATGATCCGCCGCTCGTTCGAAGAGGTGGGAATACGGCTTTTCCCGCAGCCGATGCCGCCGGGCGCCGAGTCTGCGACTTCATATGTGCTGCTTTTGGAAGATGGCGGGCGAACCATCGCCACGTTTCCCGGCAATGCCCGCCAATATCTGACGGCAGGCGTGATTGATCCTGAGCTGGTTCGCCGCGCGGATGTGGTGTTTCTGCAAGGTTCGCTATGGAGCAAAATGGAGCCGGATTATGCTGACCGCCTGCTTTCGCTCACGCTGGCCGAGGGCAAGCGCCTGTGGCTGGCGCTGCCGACTTACTCGATGCCTGACGGCGAACATGTGAACATCTTCCGGCACCTGATTGCCCATGCTGAGCTGGTGCTGGGTAATGATGAGGAGCTGGCGCGCATTTTCCGCATGACCTCTGATGATGCGATTCATGCGCTGAGTGGGCAGCTGACCGCTGGCCAGAGCGCCTTTATCACCCGCGCGGTGCAGGGGGCGGTGGTGCTGCATGAGGGCAAGGTGAGTGTAGCGCCGGCGCGGCCTGTTGCGCCCGCAGCGATTCAAAGCACGCTCGGGGCAGGGGACACGGCCTTTGCCGGATTTATGGCGGGGATGATGTTCGGGCTGGCCGCCGAGCAATGCGCCGAGCTTGCCATGGTGCTTGCGGCAGAAAAACTGAAAGTTCAGCAAGCTAGACTGCCCAGTCCAAAAGAGGCCTTGAAACAAGCGTCGCCTGCGCTATACTCTGGGCTATACCATGGGTTGGATTCGTAGTATTCGACGTCTCAAAATAAGCTGGCATTTTTAATGTTTTGTTCGTATTTTGCGACTAGACCAACGTTATAAACTAGCTGGTGAACGCATATGTCTCACGATAAACGCCCTACCTCTCCTCACCTGACCATTTACAAGCCGCAGATTACGTCTGTGCTTTCGATCAGCCACCGTATCAGTGGTGTGGCGCTCTATGCCGGCACTGCGCTTCTCGTCTGGTGGCTGTGGACGCTGGCTTACAGCCCGGATGGCTATGAAAAATTCACCCAGTGCGTGACCTCAACGCTTGGTCAGCTGGCGCTTGGCGGCTGGACGCTGGCCTTTTTTTATCATCTGGGTAACGGTATTCGCCACCTCTTCTGGGACATGGGCAAGGGTTTTGCCATTCCTCAGGTGGAAAAAAGCGGCATGGCCGTGATTGCGTTTGCGGTGCTGATGACCGCGGTGGTGTGGAACTCTATTCTAGGTATGGGGCAGTAATATGGCGCTTGGAACATCGGAACTTCGCAGTAAACTTGGCCGCGCCAAAGGCCTCGGCTCTGCGCATCATGGCGTGAGCCACTGGTGGCTGCAACGTGTGACGGCGGTGGCGATGGTGCCGCTTGCCCTGTGGTTTGTGTACTCCATCCTGACCGTGATGCTCACCAAAGATGTGGCGGTTGCAAGCGAATGGTTCAAGAATGGTATCAATGCATCGCTGCTGTTGTTTCTTCTGGCGGCGATGTTTTTCCACGCCAAGCTTGGTTTTCAGGTGGTGATTGAAGATTATGTGAAAAACCCCGTATTCAAATATGGCCTGTTGCTTGCCAACAACTTCGTCGCCTTTGGGTTTGGCGTGGTGTGTATGCTGGCGGTGCTTAAACTTCATTTTGGTAACTAACGATGACAAAAGCCTATAAAATCATTGATCATTTTCACGATGTCGTGGTGGTGGGAGCGGGCGGCGCCGGCCTGCGCGCCACGTTTGGCATGGCCTCAGCTGGCCTGAACACCGCCTGCATCAGCAAAGTGTTTCCCACGCGTTCGCATACCGTGGCAGCACAGGGCGGTATTTCTGCGGCACTTGGTAATATGGGCGAAGATGACTGGCGCTTTCATTTTTATGACACCATCAAAGGCTCCGACTGGCTCGGCGATCAGGACGCGATCGAATATATGTGTAAAAACGCCGCGGCGGCGGTGATCGAGCTGGAGCATTACGGCGTGCCGTTTTCACGCACGCCCGAGGGCAAAATCTATCAGCGCCCGTTCGGTGGCATGACAACGCATTACGGCAAAGGCACCGCGCAGCGCACCTGCGCCGCGGCTGACCGCACCGGCCACGCCATTTTACATACGCTCTACACGCAGGCACTGCGCCATAATGCGCAGTTTTTCATTGAGTATTTCGCGATCGACCTCATCATGGATGATGAGGGGGCGTGCCGCGGCGTGATTGCGTGGAATTTGGATGACGGCACGATGCACCGCTTCAACGCGCATCTCACCGTGCTGGCCACCGGCGGTTATGGCCGTGCTTACTTCTCTGCCACCTCCGCACATACCTCCACCGGCGATGGCGGCGGTATGGCGATTCGCGCTGGCCTGCCGATGGAAGATATGGAATTCGTGCAGTTCCACCCGACCGGCGTGTATGGCGCCGGCTGCCTGATTACGGAAGGTGCGCGCGGCGAAGGTGGCTATCTGGTGAATTCTGAAGGTGAGCGTTTCATGGAGCGCTATGCGCCGAGCGCCAAAGACCTTGCTTCGCGTGATGTGGTCAGCCGCGCGATGACCATGGAGATTCGTGAAGGTCGCGGCGTTGGCCCGGAAAAGGATCATATTTACCTGCATCTCGATCATCTTGATCCGGCGATTCTGCATGAGCGCCTGCCGGGTATTTCCGAGACGGCGAAAATCTTTGCGGGTGTGGATGTGACCAAGCAGCCGATTCCTGTGCTGCCGACGGTGCATTACAACATGGGCGGTGTGCCCACCAATTATCACGGCGAGGTGGTGACCACGAAAGGCGGCAATGCCGAAACCGTGGTGCCCGGCCTGATGGCGATTGGTGAGGCGGCGTGCGTTTCGGTGCATGGCGCGAACCGGCTTGGCTCTAACTCGCTGCTGGATCTTGTGGTGTTTGGCCGCGCAGCGGCGCACCGCGCGGCGGAGGTGGTTCGCCCCGGCATGGCGCATAAGGTGGTGCGCGGTAGCAATGAAGATAAGATTCTGGCTCGCTTTGATGGCATACGCCATGCCAAAGGCTCGGCGCGCACTTCGGAGATTCGCCGCGCAATGCAGCGCTGCATGCAGAACCATGCGGCGGTGTTTCGCGATGAGCAGATTCTCTCCGAAGGTTCTAAAAAGATGGAGACCATCTGGAACAGCTTCGACCAGCTTTCCATCAGCGACCGTTCGCTGATCTGGAACAGCGACCTGGTGGAAGCGCTCGAGCTGGATAACCTGCGCTCGCAGGCGCTGCTCACCATCACCTCCGCGCATAACCGCAAGGAAAGTCGCGGCGCTCACGCGCGCGAAGATTTCAAAGAGCGCGATGATAAAAACTGGATGAAACACACCTATGCGTGGCTGGACGAAAAAGGCAAAACCCGCCTTGATTATCGCCCTGTTCATCTGAACACGCTCTCCAACGAAGTCGAAGCGATTCCGCCAAAGGCGAGGGTTTACTAATGCCGCTGAGCAAGGAAACCGTTCTTTTTGTTTCCCAGAATCCTGAGCTTCGGCAGAAGGTAGATCAGCTCGTTCGTCTGAATCACAAGCAGTGCGTTACCTACGATAATGTCGCAGATGCGATAGGTGCAGCAATAGTTTCCTATACGAATGAAATTCGATTCGGACTTGATGAGACGCCGCAGGCTGTAAGAGTGTTGGTGTTGGACGCCAGATTAATGGATGAGCAAAGCGCTCGGAAAGCGGCTCTTGATCTGGCGAAATTTCAGGGTCCAACGTACGAAGGAATTCCTATTCTGGCTATTGTGAAAGATATCAGGCAGTCGGCTATTTTAAGCCAACTTCGAATTGGTGTCATAGAAGCAGAGCCATCCAAGGATATTGCTAAAGACGTTTTAGACTATGTAAATCAAAAAATCGGTGCTTCCCCTGCGGTAGGGCGGTAATGATGCGTGCTATTCTGCTAAGCTTGGGGTTATTGCTTGCGGCCTGCCAGACGCCGACGACCTACACGCCGTCTGTGACGCCTGAAGAGCTGGCACGCGAAGAAGCATTGCAGCAACAGCTGGTGGAAGAAGCGGCAGCGCGCGGCGGCGAGCCACGCCCATGGCAGAAGCGCCCCGGTATTTCTAAACAGTTTGAGCGGGTTGCTGCAGCGATTGATCAGGCAGGGGCGGATCTGTGCCGTGAGATGAACCTTCCCGGCCGAACAGGAGCGCGCTGCTACTATTATTTTTCGCTTTCTCAGGATGATGATCTGAACGCACACGCCGATGGCAAGAAAGTGGTGATTTATTCGGGCATGATGCGCTTTCTGAAGGATGATGATGAGGTGGCGATTGTGCTGGCGCATGAGCTTGCTCATAACCTGATGGGGCATGTTGATTCCACGCGCCAGAACATGATCGCAGGTGCTGTGCTTGGCGGTGTGATTGATGCGGTGGCAACCTCGCAGGGAGTGAATACTGGTGGTGGCATGATGGATGTGGGCGCCAGCGCCGCGCAGCTTGCGTATTCCATTGAATTTGAAGAAGAGGCGGACTATGTCGGGCTCTACATTGCCGCAAGGGCTGGCTATGATATCAGCAAAGCACCGAATCTCTGGCGCCGGATGACGCTGGAAGACCCCAGAGGTCTGTTTCGTGAGGTGACACACCCTTCCAATACCCGCCGCGCGGCCGCGCTATCCAAAGCGGTGTATGAAATTAACTACAAGCGTAACCATGGCATTGCATTGCTACCTGATTGGAAAGTAGAAGGATAATTACTATGGCTGAACTGCGTCTTCCCCCCAACTCACGTGTGACCAAAGGCAAAACCCACCCCGCCCCCGAAGGCGCGACCAAAAAGCGTGTGTTCAACATCTACCGCTATGACCCGGAAGATATGAATGACAAAGGCGAGCCCAAAAACCCACGCCTCGACCGCTACGAGGTGGATATGGAAAGCTGCGCGCCGATGGTGCTCGATGCGCTGATTAAAATCAAAGACGAGATGGACTCCACGCTCACTTTCCGCCGTTCCTGCCGCGAGGGCATCTGCGGTAGCTGCGCGATGAACATTGATGGCACCAACACGCTCGCCTGCATCAAGCCGATTGAGGATGTCAAAGGCGAGGTGAACATTTACCCGCTGCCGCACATGAAGGTGATCAAGGATCTCGTGCCGGATATGACGCATTTTTATGCGCAGTATGAATCCATCAAGCCATGGATGCAGACGACCACCGTCGCACCCGCGAATCAGGAGCGCCTGCAATCCCCCGAAGACCGCGCCAAGCTTGACGGCCTGTATGAATGCATCCTCTGCGCCTGCTGCTCGACCAGCTGCCCCAGCTACTGGTGGAACTCTGACCGCTATCTTGGCCCCGCTATTTTACTGCAGGCCTACCGCTGGATTATCGATAGCCGCGATGAAATGACCGGCGAGCGGCTCGATGACCTTGAGGATCCGTTCAAGCTTTATCGCTGCCACACCATCATGAACTGCGCAAAGACTTGCCCGAAAGGCCTCAATCCTGCTAAAGCCATTGGTGAGATTAAGAAACTAATGGTGAAGCGCGCGGTTTAATGGCTGTTTACACGAAACTATCCAAAGCCGATATCAGCGAATTCCTGTCGGAATTTGAGGTGGGCAAGCTCACCTCGTTCAAGGGTATTGAAGAGGGAATTGAAAACACCAATTACCTGATCCAGACACCGGCGGAGAAGTTTATTCTCACCGTGTTTGAAAAACGCACCAAGGCCGAAGATGTGCCTTATTTCATGAAGCTGACGGAGTGGCTTTCGGATCGCGGCATACCTTGCCCGCGTCCGATTCACCGCAAAGACGGCCGCGTCATTGGCGAAGTGGCGGGCAAGCCTGCGGTGCTGGTGCAGTTTCTCGAGGGGCAGGGGCGCCCGAACGTGACGCATTACCATATTCGCCAGCTCGGTGCGCTGGTGGCAAATCTTCATCTGGCGGCAGCAGATTTTCCGATGGAACGCCCCAACGCGCTATCGCTTTCCGGCTGGCAAGAGCTGTTTACAAGGGTGGAAAAAAAAGCTGATAGCATTACCCCCGGTCTTGCAAAGCTGATGGGAGATGAAATTGATTTCCTCGCCAAAAACTGGCCAAAAGACCTGCCGGCGGGCACGGTGCATACGGATCTATTCCCCGACAATGTGTTTTTTAAGCGCGATGATCTCTCCGGCGTCATCGATTTTTATTTTTCCTGCCGCGACTTCTGGATGTATGACCTGCTCATCTGCCTGAATGCCTGGTGCTTTAACGGCCTGCATCAGTTTGTGCCCGCTCGCGCCCGTATTCTGCTGCAATCCTACCATGGCGTAAGGCTGATACTGCCGGAAGAGCGCGCGGTGATTCCAGTGCTGGGGCGCGGCGCTGCGCTGCGTTTTCTGCTGACCCGCACCTATGACTGGCTGCACCGGGACGCGGGCGCGGTGGTTACGCCGAAAGACCCGCTGGAATATGTGGCTAAGCTCAAGTTTTATCATGAGCGAAACCCGCTTTCGCCCCTATGAAGCATGTGACCATCTACACAGATGGGGCGTGCTCAGGTAACCCGGGCCCCGGCGGCTGGGGCGCAGTGCTGGTGTATGGCGAGCATGAAAAAGAACTTTCAGGCGGTGAAAAAGATACGACCAACAACCGCATGGAACTGATGGCGGCGATTGCCTCGCTGAATGCTTTGAAGGCGCGTTGCCGCATCGACCTGTATACGGACAGCACCTATGTCATGAAAGGCATTACGGAGTGGATGCCCGCGTGGAAAGCGCGTGGCTGGAAAACTGCGGATAAAAAGCCAGTGAAGAATGATGATTTATGGAAGCAGCTGGAAGAGGCGGCCTCGCATCATGATATCAAATGGCACTGGGTGAAAGGTCATAGCGGCCATGCCATGAATGAACGGGCAGACCAGCTCGCACGAGATGCAATTAAATAAAAAAACCCCGCCTCAGGCGGGGTTTTTTCTTTGAGGTTGTGCTTAGAATTAAGCCGCGACCTTATCTTCTTTTGGCTGACGGGCAGGACGAGCAGAGCTGGTCTGGCTGCCGGGATTGCTGGTTTTGATTTCACCAGTCAGCTCACCACCACGCTCGATTTCAATTTCGCCGTAGCTGATTTTGCCGCGCACTTTGCCGGTTGCATAAATAACGAGGCGGTTACGAACGATCAGATCACCTTCAAAAAGGCCGCTGATTTCAGCATCTTCGATGTGTGCTGCGCCTTTGAAAGAGCCGGTTTCAGCGATTTCAACGGTGTGAACATCATTGAGGGTGGCATCAACTTTTCCCTCAATCACTAGACGGTCGCAGGTCGCGATCTCGCCTTTAAGCAGTATATCGTTGCCGACCGTGAGCACGCGTTTCACCGGCTTGCTGCCCGACACAGAAAAAGCCGACGCAGGGCTTGGAGGGGTGGGAGATGAAGGCTTAGGCTCAGGCATACGGCTGCGGGTAAGATCTGCAGCGGGAGATGCTGCCGGAGCTGCCGGTGCGCTCGGGCGGAATGAACTTGCAGGCTGCGGCGCCGTGCGCGGCTCAGCAACGCGAGAAGCCGAAGCCGTCGATGGCTGGCTGCTACCCAGATAAGCCGGAGTGGAAGAAGGCGAACTGGAGGATGAAGAAGAAATAGACGAAGCTGGAGCAGAAGACGAAGGCTGGCTTACCACCGCTGCTGAATCTTGTGTGTCCATATCATTGGGATCGGTGGTGTTATCAAATAGGCTGTCTTCCTTGCGACGAAACATAAGCGCTCTCCTGCTAGAATGGGTAATTTCAATTTGAGATCATCGTCTCATTAATGTTACGTTAATCCAACGCGTGAAAGATTGCTACAACAATTTGCCATCAAATCGCTTGTGAAATGATTCCATTTTACTTGAGGGTTTTTTTCTTAAAAAAGATATGGTTTGCCGCCGCGCCAAAAAGTGGATTGCCGATGATGCGACTGAGTAGCCAGTCTGGCGCGAGATGCTCAAATGATTTTCTTAGCAGCTGTTTAGCATAAAAACGAGGATAGCAACGATGTAGCATCGCCGCAGCAGAAGCGCCGCTATGATTGCCCTGGATGCTCAGCGCCAAATGTTCGGCCAAGCGCTTGCCGTAGTGCATGGCGGTGTGAATGCCGCCCGCGGTCAGCGGCGAGACGATGCCCGCCGCATCGCCGAGCAGAAACACTTTATCGGTCGCGAAAGGATGCACCAGACCGCCCACGGGAATCAGCCCGCCGCGCCGCGCTGCCACCTGCGCCGAACTGAAATCAAACACGCCTTTCATACGCCCCACAAATGCATCGATATCCGGCTTTCGTGGCAGGCGCTGCGCGATACCAACCTGCGACACACCAACACTGGGAATCACCCAGCCAAGATAGCCGCGCGCCAGCTGCTGATCCAGAAAACAATAAAACGCTCCATCATCTGCCAATGGCAGGCCGGTATATTCTGCCTCGGCGCCGAGCAGAAAAGCGGTGTTCTGGCCGAGCGAAAAATCATCCGCCACTTTGGAGCGCGGCCCATCTGCGCCGATGAGAAAACGGCTCTGGTAGGCGCCGTTAACAATCACGCCGCCCGGCACATCTTCACCTTTATCATAGGGCGTGTCGTAGATGATTTCCGCGCCGGCGCGCAGGGCTTCATCCGACAGGTGGCGCATGACAGCTGGTGTGTCCGTGGCGAGAAAAAAATAACTATCGGTGGAAAGCTCGGTGAATTTCAGGTTTGGCGCATAAAGCCGAACACGCGTGATGCGGCGGGTGAGGTGTTCCGGTAGTGAAAATTCCTCAGCACACTCGCCAACGATGATGCCCGTGGTGTGCATGCCCACGCCCGGCGCTTTCTTGCGCTCCAGAAGCAGCGTGCGAATGCCTTGCTGAGCGAGTGTTTTAGCACACACCAACCCGCCAAAGCCGCCGCCAGCGATGATCACATCATAATGTTTCATGGGAGTGTTTCCAGCATGGCGATGATTTTTTCTTCCGCTTTGGACAGGGGTAGTTTTTTTAGCACAGGCAGGCTGTGCCAATGTTGCTTGCCTGAGCTTTTTTTCTGCATGAGATACACGTCTGCATCAAGTGTAAAATGACTGTATTGCTGACGGATGCGGCCTAATTTTTTTGCGCTTGCCGCAGGTTTATTCTGCGTTTCAGTGAAATGATAGAGCCCGGAGAGAAAATTGCCATGGCGCGGTGTTGCGTGAAAGTCACCCTGATGATTGCGATAGACGATAATATTCATGCAGCGTACCGGTACTTTTTTTGCAGATTTAGACGCCGGGTATTTTTCCGGTGTTTCCTTGCCAAGGCACATGGCAGACGCTGGGCAGCTATCGCAGTGCGGCTGTCTCGGCGTGCAAATTAAAGCGCCGAGATCCATCATCGCCTGATTGTAATCAAACGGCTTTTTCTGATCGACCAGCGCATCCGCATGCGACCATAATTGTTTCTCAGTGGGCGTTTTCAGCGCATAAAGCCGCGACAGCACACGCTTTACATTTGCTTCCATGACTGCCACCGGTTCGTGGTAGGCAAAGGCGGCGATGGCATGCGCTGTGTTTTTGCCAATGCCGGGAAGCGCCTTGAGCGCCTCAATAGTCTGCGGCAATTTGCCTGCGCATTGTTTTGCGGCGGCGTGCAGGTTTTTGGCGCGGCGATAGTAACCAAGCCCCTGCCATGCGGAAAGCACCTCTTTCTCGCTGGCGCCTGCCAGTAAGGTAATTGTTGGGAAACGCCTCAGAAATGGCTCGTAGAAACGCTCCAGCACCGTTTTGACCTGCGTCTGCTGCAGCATGACCTCGCTGATGTAGATTGCATAGGGATCCTGCGTGCGGCGCCACGGCAAATCACGGCGGCCATGCTGGCCATACCAGCGATGAAGCTGCTGATGAAACAACGCAAGATCACTTGGCTGCACGCTTTTTCCTGAGTACGTACTGAACCATCGCGGCTAAGAAGAAAAAACCAGAAAGAGCGAGTAAAAATGGCATTTTAACATAAAGTAATGGGCTGGCGACTTGCTCGGTCCAGATGGTGGATTGCCAGCCGCTCGCTTTAAATAGCCCGTCAAAGGATTCCTTCCACGCGTCAATATCGGCATTCGCTGGAGTTTTAACGCGCACTTCGTAAGTCAGGGGCGTATTGAAATGCATGCCCTGCTTGATTAATGAGTCAAAAGCGCGATTGCTGATGATGACGCGGGGCTGGCCGGCCTGATGTGGCGGTAAATCCGGCTCGGAGATAATCACAGCCGTGATCAGAAAGGCTGTGTTGCCGATCATGAATACTTCTCCAGGATCTAAAGACAGGGCGCGCAGAAATTCCCTTGAAACCGCGGCGCCCTGAAGTTTTCCGAGAGCATATGAAGCAAAGGTGAGAGGTCTTGTTTTATTCGTCAGAGAAAAATTGCCATAGAGGGGGTATTGCCTGTCAATTACTTTAAGGGCGACGCTTTTTGGCTCAGATTCAGCACGATCTTCTGTTTCGGCGGCGCGGGCTTTGACATCCAGCGTGATTACTTCTGATTTTACGGCCGCATTCATGCTCATGAAGGTGAAAATACCAAGATCTGGCGGGGTGTTTTGCTGAACAATCACCGCATCGCCTCCGATTCGCTCGCGTGCGCTGGATTCCTTATAATACTTTGCTGCCGCGCAAACGGCAAAGATCAGCGCAAGCAACAAAAAAAGCAAATAGGAGGAGAAGAATCGGGTCATAACTGTCTTGTAACTTCACTTAAATCATAAGATAATGCACTGCTATTGCAACTTGAATTACTCACATGCCGATGATCAGACCGTGGATTTTGCTGCTGATGCTTGTTGTGCTGGTTCTGCCAGCAGATCTGCGCGCGCAGACCGGTATGAAAATAGTGGTGCTGGGAGATAACATCACCTCCGGCTACCAGATTCAGGAGAATGAAGGCTATGCGGGTAAACTTTATCACCGCCTGAGGGATATCGGATATCAGGAAATCAGCGTGATCAACATGAGCGAAACTGGGCGCACCTCCAGCACCGCCATGCAGGTAATTAACAAGGTACTGGTTCAGCGTCCTGATATCGTGATTATTCAGCTTGGCGCAAACGAAGCAAACCGGGGCGTTAATCCCGATACGATTTACAATAATATCATCGATATTGCTGGTAAATTTCAGCAAAAAGGCATGTATGTGATTCTGTTTGGCTACGAAGCACCGGAATCCAGAGGCGCGACTTACATTGCGCAGCTTCGCGCGGTGTATCAGCGGATTGCTGATTTTTACCGCGTCCCGCTTTACCCGGACATTCTTCAAGGCATTCGTAATAACGAAGCGCTGATGCTCGCCGATGGATTTCATCCCAATGGGCGCGGCGTGGATGTGATGATAGAAAATACATTTCGCATTGTTGATGCAGGGCTGCGCTGGAAGTGGAACCGTATCAACGAACAGCGCGGCTATCAGCCTGATGTGAAAGAGGCTTTGCCGCCTGCCATGCCTCCTATGGCCGAACCTGAACTTACGACCCCCGGCACAACACGCTAGTTTTTTATCGCTTTCTCGTTGTCAACGCTGCGTGCGGCGGATATTCTGCGCGCTCATTGACACATAGAGGAACCCATGGCCAAAACTTCTCCATCTGCTGCGAAACCATCACCCGCCATTACCACCGGCGCCCTGACAGCCTCGCGCAAGGTCTATGTTCCGGGCAGTCTGCATCCTGATGTGGCCGTAGCAATGCGCGAAATAAGCCTTACCGGCGGCGAAGCGCCGCTGCGCGTGTATGACACCTCTGGCATTTACACTGACCATGCCCACAAGGTCGATATCAACCAAGGGTTGCCTAAGCTTCGTGATGGCTGGATTCGCGCGCGCGGCGATGTGGAGGAATATGACGCAAGGCCTGTAAAGCCAGAAGATAATGGCCTGAAAGGCTTTTCCGGCGCGCCTGTGGAGGCGTTTAAACATGTCAATATGCGCCCGCTGCGCGCGAAAGCTGGAAAATCGGTGACTCAGCTGACCTATGCCCGCGCGGGTATCATCACGCCGGAGATGGAGTATATTGCGATTCGTGAGAATGATGGCAGGGCAAAAGCCAGCGCCTCTGACGCTTCCGGCAAACCTTACCGTCGTGGTGAATCGTTTGGCGCGCGCATTCCGGACTACATTACCCCTGAATTTGTGCGTGATGAAATCGCAGCTGGGCGCGCGATTATCCCTGCGAACATCAACCACCCTGAATCCGAGCCGATGATCATCGGCCGCAATTTCAAGGTGAAAATCAACGCCAATATCGGCAATTCGGCGGTGACCAGCTCGGTTGCCGAAGAGGTGGAAAAGCTGGTGTGGGCGATTCGCTGGGGCGCGGATAATGTGATGGATCTTTCCACCGGCCGTAACATCCACAACATCCGCGAGTGGATCATTCGTAACTCGCCGGTGCCGATCGGTACGGTTCCCATTTATCAGGCGCTTGAAAAAGTGGATGGCGTGGCAGAAGAGCTGACCTATGAAATCTACCGCGATACGCTGATTGAGCAGTGCGAGCAGGGGGTGGATTATTTCACGATTCACGCCGGCGTGCGCCTGCCTTATGTGCCGATGACGGCGAACCGAAAAACCGGCATTGTCTCGCGTGGCGGTTCGATCATGGCGAAATGGTGCCTCGCCCATCACAAGGAGAATTTCCTCTATACGCATTTTGAGGATATCTGCGAAATCATGCGCGCGTATGATGTGAGCTTTTCGCTGGGCGATGGGCTGCGTCCCGGCTCGATTCATGATGCCAATGATGAAGCGCAGTTTTCTGAGCTGGAAACGCTCGGCGAACTGACGAAAGTCGCGTGGAAGCATGATTGTCAGGTGATGATCGAAGGGCCCGGCCATGTGCCGATGCATTTGATTAAAGAAAACATGGATAAGCAGCTGAAGGAATGCCACGAGGCGCCATTTTACACGCTGGGGCCGCTTACGACCGATATTGCGCCGGGCTATGACCATATCACCAGCGCGATTGGCGCTGCGATGATCGGCTGGTTTGGCACGGCGATGCTGTGTTATGTGACGCCCAAGGAGCATCTTGGCCTGCCGGATCGTGATGATGTGAAAGAGGGCGTGATTGCCTATAAAATCGCCGCGCACGCAGCGGATCTTGCCAAAGGCCACCCCGCCGCTTACCACCGTGATGACGCGCTTTCCAAAGCGCGCTTTGAATTCCGCTGGGAAGATCAGTTCAACCTTGCGCTCGACCCTGATACGGCGCGCGAATATCACGATGAAACCTTGCCTGCGGACGGCGCGAAAGTGGCGCATTTCTGCTCGATGTGCGGGCCGAAATTCTGCTCGATGAAAATCTCGCAGGATGTGCGGGATTATGCCGAGAAGCAGAAGGAAGAAGGCATGCAGCAAATGAGCGAAAAGTTCAAGGCAACCGGCAGCCAGATTTATCAGAAAGTGGATGCCGCCTAGATACATATAAATATATTGCACATGATATGTATCTAAGCTATGATGGCTAAGCTTAAATTCGAATGGGATCCGGCCAAAGATATTGCCAATCAGCGAAAGCACGGCGTGTCATTCGAAGAGGCGAAGCAGGCGTTTTATGATCAACAGCGTCTGGTTGCGATTGATTACAGTCACTCCACCGTTTTGGAGACACGTTTTTATTGTTTTGGAAAAACGCCGGGCGGTATTATGACCGTAAGGTATACGTACCGAGGAGAAGTGATAAGAATTATCGGGGCGGGATATTGGAGGGAAGGTAAGTACGCTTATGAAACGAGGCAAGACAGAAACAGTCTATACTGATGAACCACTTGGTGATTATCAAATCATCCCCGATTTCTTTCCAAAGCCATGGGAACTTGCGCGGATGGAAAAGAAGTCGAAAGTCACGATCACACTAAGCGATGAGAGCGTTGCTTTTTTCAAGCAGCAGGCGAAAAAATACAAAACGCCCTATCAGGCGATGATTCGCAATTTACTCCAGCATTATGTTATGCAGGCGCAGCGGCAAAAGCCCAATCGTTCATGAACGCCATTGACCGCATCCGCATGCGCCACGCACAAACGGGCGTGCAGCTGCGCGTGACCATACCCAGTCATGTAAAACCTAGCCTGCTGCTGGTGGGGTGTGTGGATGCGCGGCTGAACCCGCGCGATGATATCGGTATTCCCGACGGCGCGGCGCTGATTCATCGCACGATTGCTGCCACGATTCCTGCTTACGACCCAAATGACAGCAGCTCCCGTGAGTTTAATGAGGTGCTGACCGGCGCGCTTAAAGCAGGCATTCGAGATATCGCAGTGATGGGGCATACGCATTGCGGCGGGCTGGAGGCGTGCCTGTGCGGCGAGCACGAAAAGCTGCGTTATGTGAAAGATCATCTCGCGCCGCTGGAGCCGGTTCGAAGCAACGCGCGCAATGCGCAGGAAATGGAAGACCGATCGGTCGCGCAGATTATCGCTAATATTAAAACTTACCCGGTGGTGCAGGAGGCTGAGCAGCAGGGCTTGATCAATCTCCATGGCTGGGTGGTGCATACTGGCAGTAAGCGCATCCGTCAGATGGATCTGCGTCATCCTGAGCGCGCCTTTGAGCCAATGCCAACGCTTGCCAGCCTGCCTGAAAAGGCGTCGGTAATTGACCGCATCGCCCACCAGCAGGCGGCTTATGCGGAAAAACCCACCCGCGAGCCGCCGCGCCACGAGCCGGAGCTGATTATTCTCAGCGATATGGATGCGGAGGTGAACCCCGCCAATGACCTCAGCATTCCTTATGGCAAGGCGATTATTTACCGCGATGTCATCACCCCAGGGGACAGCCTGCCGCTGGGTAAAAAAGCGGCCATCCAGTTCGCCGTGGAGGCTAAGGGCGTGCGCGATGTCGTGGTGTTGGGGCATTATGACAGCCGCCGGCAGGGCGATGATTTTAATCAGGCCTGCGCGCAGGTGATGCGGCGCATGGAGCGCATCCGGCAGTTTGATTTTTTAAAAGGCCCCAGCGAGCGCGGCTTGGTCAGGATTCATGGCTGGGTCTTTGATAACGCCATGCACCCACCGGCTATTTTTGAAGCAAGCCAGAAAGGTGTTTTTGCACCCATGATGGAAGCGGCGGCAAAATCTGCTGGTGGTGTTAAAATCTAATTGCCAGGCGGACTAAAATAGTTATGCTATTTATTTAAAATAATTAATAAAAAGCGGGACAATGAAAGATTGGATTAGGGATAGTAAGATAAGCCGTGTGATTGCTAAGGCAATCTTACCCTCTGAAAAAACTACGGTTATCAAAGCTGGAACCGAGCAGCAATTTAAGCAGATT